>OGGQ01003946.1_pt1 | contig 13066 bp, 15 predicted proteins | sample 1571191 | NCBI WGS metagenome assembly OGGQ01 (sample SAMEA2582061, study PRJEB24529) | metagenome | biome: Human gut stool | place: China | collected 2011
GGATTTTCGTAGTCCCGGGGGGGCAGGGCCAGGGCGGGACCCCCCGCTTCCCTGGCCCGTTCCAGAGCGTAGGCTTTTTTCCGGCTGGCGATCACCAGAGCGATCTCCCCATCCGGAATCTCTCCCCGCTTCTGGGCATCCAGCAGGGCCTGCAAATTGGTGCCGCCGCCGGAAACCAGCACGCCGATCTTTACCACAGGATCACGCCCTCGTCGCTCTTCACCACTTCACCCAGCACATAGGCCTCCTGGTCGGCGCTCTTCAGCACCCGGATGGCTTCGTCCGCCTTGTCGGAAGGCAGGATGCAGCACATCCCAACGCCCATGTTGTATGTGTTGAACATATCATGCTCAGGCACATTCCCTTCTTTGGCGATCAGGTCAAAGATGGGCAGCACACGCACATTCTTCTTTTCGATCTTGGCGCTCAGGCCCTCGGGCAGAGCACGGGGGATATTCTCATAGAAGCCGCCGCCGGTGATGTGGCACACAGAGTGCACCGGCACTTTGTCCATCAGCCGGAGTACCGGCTTCACATAGAGGTTTGTGGGGGTGAGCAGGGTCTCAAAGAGGTTCGCTCCCAGCTCGGGGGAATAAAAGTCCCCCTTCCCTTCCAGGTCGAAAACTCTCCGGATCAGGGAAAAGCCGTTAGAGTGAATGCCGCTGGAAGGCAGGGCGATGATGGCGTCCCCTTCCTTCACATTGCTTTGGTCCAGGATCTTCTCCTTGTCCACCACGCCCACGGTAAATCCCGCCAGGTCGTAGTCGTCGTCAGGCATGACGCCAGGGTGCTCGGCGGTCTCGCCGCCGATGAGGGCGCAGCCCGAACGGACGCAGCCCTCGGCCACGCCGGAAACGATGGAAGCAATCTTCTCCGGCACATTCTTGCCGCAGGCGATGTAATCCAGGAAAAACAGGGGTTTGGCTCCGGCGCAGACGATGTCGTTGACGCACATGGCCACGCAGTCGATGCCGATGGTGTCGTGCCTTCCCATCAGCTGGGCCAGGCGGATCTTGGTGCCCACGCCGTCGGTGCCGGAGACCAGCACCGGCTCTTTCATGCCCTTGATGTCCAGGCCGAACAGGCCGCCGAAGCCGCCCAGGCCGGAGAGCACGCCGGGGATCATGGTGCGCTTGGTGTGCTCCTTCATCAGCTCCACTGCTTTGTATCCCGCCGTCACATCCACACCGGCGGCCTTGTAGCTGTCGCTAAAACTCTTCATGTTCGGTCCTCTCAATCGTTGTTTTCGCTGATCTTCCGGTCAAACTTGGAGACCTTGCCAGCGTTTTCCACATTCAGGGGATATTCGCCGCTGAAGCAGCCGGTGCAGAACTGGCAGTCGGAGTTTTCCGCCACCTTGACGATGTTTTCCAGGCTGAGGAAGCCCAGGGAATCCACCCCGATTTTCTTGCCGATCTCGGGAATGGTCATGTTGTTGGCAATCAGCCGCTCCGGCGAGTCGATGTCGGTGCCGAAGTAGCAGGGATAGCGGAAGGGCGGGGAGGAAATGCGCATATGCACCTCTTTGGCCCCGGCTTCCCGCAGCATGCCCACGATACGGGCGGAAGTGGTGCCCCGGACGATGGAGTCGTCCACCAGCACAATCCGCTTGCCCCGGACGATGTCGGCGATGGCGTTGAGCTTGATGCGCACGGCGTTTTCCCGCTGCTTCTGGGTGTTGAGGATAAAGGTACGGCCGATGTACTTGTTTTTGATCAGGCCGATGCCATAGGGGATGCCGGAGGCGTTGGCATAGCCCAAAGCGGCGTCGTTGCCGCTGTCGGGCACGCCCATCACCAGGTCGGCCTCCACCGGATGCTCTTTTGCCAGGAATTCGCCCATCTTCTGCCGGGCCAGATGGACGCTGGTGCCTTCGATCACCGAGTCGGGCCGGGCGAAATAGACGAACTCAAAGACGCACAGATGGCTCTTTTTGCCACAGTGCTTTTCGATGCTGCGCAGGCCGTTTTCGTCGATGATGACGATCTCGCCGGGCTTCACATCCCGGACAAAATGGGCGCCCATGCTGTCCAGCGCGGCGGTTTCGGAAGCCAGCACATAGCTGTTTTCGCACTTGCCGATGCTCAGGGGCCGCATGCCCAGGGGGTCCCGCACGCCGATGAGCTTTTTGGGGGACATGACCAGCATGGAATAGGTGCCATACAGCTTGTCCATGGCGTTGCAGATGGCCTCTTCGATGGAAGACGCGGTGAGCCGCTCACGGGTAATCATGTGGGCGATCAGCTCTGCATCGCTGGTGGAATGGAAAATGGCGCCTTGCAGCTCCAGCTTCTGCCGCAGCTCATAGGCGTTCAAAACCACACCGTTGTTGGCGATGGCCATCTGGCCTTTCACATGGCGGATGGTCATGGGCTGGGCATTTTCCCGCTTGTCACTTTCGGCGGTGCCATAGAGACAGTGGCCGATGGCCATTTTGCCGCTGCCCAGTTTTTCCAGCACCTGGGGCTTGAACACATCGGTGACCAGACCCAGATCCCGGTAGCTGCGGATGACGCCGTCGTCATTGACGGCGATGCCGCAGCTTTCCTGGCCCCGGTGCTGCAAGGCATACAGGGCCAGATAGGTGGATGTGACCACATCCAGGTTGTCGTTATCGTAAATACCAAAAACGCCACATTCCTCGTGGAGCTTTTCCTGCATAAGACTTTCCTCCTCCGTCCTTTTCCTGCTTATTCGCCCATCAGGCGCTTCATCACTTCCTGGTAGGCGTCCTCAACGCCGCCCAGATCCCGGCGGAAGCGGTCCTTGTCCAGCTTTTCATGGGTCTTTTCGTCCCACAGGCGGCAGGTGTCGGGGCTGATCTCGTCGGCCAGGACGATGGTGCCGTCGGAAAGACGGCCGAACTCCAGCTTGAAGTCCACCAGATCGATGCCGATCTCCTTCATGAAGCCCTTCAGCAGGTCGTTGACCTTAAAGGCATACTTCTTGATGGTCTCGATCTCTTCCTTGGTAGCCAGCTTGAGAGCCAGAGCATGGTAGGAGTTGATCAGGGGATCGCCCAGGTCGTCGTTTTTGTAGGAAAACTCGATGGTGGGAGCGTCAAAGACGATGCCCTCGTTGACGCCATACCGCTTGGCAAAGGAACCGGCGGAGATGTTGCGGATGATGACTTCCAGGGGCACAATGCTCACTTTCTTCACCACGGTATCGGTGCCGGAGAGCTCTTCCACATAGTGGGTGGGAACCCCTTCCTTTTCCAGGCGGCGCATCAGATGATTGCTCATCCGGTTGTTGATGACGCCTTTGCCGTGGATGGTGCCCTTCTTTTCGCCGTTGAAAGCGGTGGCGTCGTCCTTATAGGAGACGATCAGCTTTTCTTTATCGTCTGTTGCAAAAACCTTCTTGGCCTTTCCTTCGTAGAGCTGCTCGCGCTTTTCCATGATAAACTTCCTCCTCGTATCCTGTGTATCCGGTATTGTTAGCCCTGGAGTTTTTCCTGGAGCTTTTTGTCTTTTTCGATGACCTTCTGCCGCATCTGCTCCTTCTTTTCCTGGAGCTTGGCAAAAAGGCTGTCATCAGAGATGGCCAGCATCTGAGCGGCCAGCAGTCCGGCGTTTTCCGCCCCATCGATGGCAACGGTAGCCACCGGCACGCCGGAGGGCATCTGCACGGTGGACAGCAGAGAATCCAGTCCGTCCATGGTGGAGCTCTTCATGGGGATGCCGATAACGGGCAGGGGTGTATGCCCGGCCAGCACACCGGCCAGATGAGCGGCTTTGCCGGCGGCGGCGATGATGACGCCGAAGCCCTTTTCTGCGGCGGTGCGTGCAAAGGTGCAAGCCTCTTCCGGGGTACGGTGGGCGCTCATCACATGGGCCTCATAGGGGATGCCCAGGTCTTTCAGCGTGTTGATGGTCTTTTCCACCACAGGCAGGTCACTGTCGCTGCCCATGATAATTGCTACTTTATTTTTTTCCATGGGAAAACTTCCTTTCTCCGAAGGTGGATTTTTGAAAAGAAAAAAGCCGCGGCGAAAACTCCACAGCTTTTCATCCCTGCACCCGGGAAAATGCGGGCGCACAAGGCCCCTGGATTTCGCCCATCAGAATGGCAAAACACTTTTTCATAGCAGCCTGCACCCTCTCTCCCGATTGCAATAACTACCTCTATTTTACTTTCTTTTTGCCATAAGTTCAACAGAAATTTCGCAAAAGGGGCCTTTTTTGTGGAAAGGGACAATTTCTCCCCCTCAAACGGGCCGATTCCCCCCACTCTCCCCCAAAAGCACTACCCCATCTTCCCCGATGATAGCCCCAGGGCATGGGAATGGCCGCTGAAAATCCTCCTGTGCTCCGGCCCGGTGCAAAGCCGCCCGGGTTTCTGCCATGGCCTTGTCCCAGGAGATCAAAGGCAGGGTGCACTCCCCTTTTTTCCGCCCCCGGCAAATGAGATAGCGGCGTTTGCCGTCTCCGGTGATGCCCATGGGGCTGCCGCATCTGGCGCAGCGGAGGAAGGAGGCCAGAGGGTCTTTTTGCCGCCTGCTCCCTTCCATTTTTTCCTGCACCCGGGCAAAGTCCTCTTCCCCCACCAGCGGCGGGCAGGCCCCAGGGCAGATCACCCAGCCTTCCCTGGGCACTATCCGGCTTTTTTCCACCTTGCAGCTGATTTTCCGGCTGCGGTTCTGGGTCAGGTCCCCTTTGTAGGTGGGGTTTGTGAGGATGCGCCGCACCATGGCGCCGCTCCACTCCCCCTTTCCCGTGGGAGAAGGGCACCCGGCCTGCCCCAGCTTCCGGGCAATGGTCGGGCAGCTGTCTCCATCCAGGCACCAGGCGAAAATTCTTTGCACCCACTCCCCCCGGCGGGGGTCGATGCGGAGCCTGCCCTCTTCTTTTTGATAGCCATAGGGGGCACGGGCGCCGATAAAGACCCCGGCCCGTTTCCGGGCGTCCAGGGCGGCCCGCACCTTCCGGGAGATGTCCCGGGCATACAGGTCGTTGACCACCGCCCGGAAGGGGGTCAGGTCGTCCTGGCCCGCTCCGGTGTCGATGTTGTCCCCCAGGGCGATGTACCGCACTCCTTTTTCCGGGAAGTACCGTTCCAGGTAATGGCCGGTGAGGATATAGTCCCGCCCCAGCCGGGACAGGTCTTTGGTGAGGACGGTGTCCAGCAGCCCTTTTTCAATGTCCCCCAGCATTTGCTCAAAGCCGGGGCGGTGGAAACTCAGCCCGGAATAGCCGTCGTCGATGTATTCCGAAACCACTGTCAGATGATGGCTGCGGCAGTAGTCCCGCAGAAGCAGGCGCTGGCTTTCGATGCTCCCGCTCTCCCCTTCTCCGTCCTCCCGGCTCAGCCGCAGATACAGCCCCACACGCTCCATAGATATCCCCTCCTGTCACATATCTATGCGGCGAGCCGCCGCCCCCATACTGCGCTGCCGCGCTGGGCAAGCAGCGTGACGCTGCACCCATACTGCGCTGCCGCGCTAAGCAACAGAACGCAGGCCGGTTGTGTTCGTCCAGGCGAAGACAGATGAGGTTATGAAAAATATTGCCAAGTAGGGTGTTCTATGATATATTGATTTTAATGTAGTACATCAATAACGCAGCAGGCCTTTGCCATATCCACCAGTGCATCTGAATACGGGGGTGAACAAATGGATATCAAAATTCTGAATATGATTATGCTCTCTGTTTTCCCATTTCTGATCGGCGCAGCCATGCGATATGGAGTGCGCAAGTGGGATTATCCCTTACTGTCCGTGTCTTTTTTGATCTTTTTGTTTATCCTTTTCTTTATTATAAGAAGGGGTGTCTTTCTTTCGGGAAGAAATCTGTCTTCACAGCAACTTAAAATCTACATTATTCTAGCCGTTTTCTGGATTCTGGGTGCTGTGACAATGGACTTAATCTATCGCATCCGAAAGAAACACTAGCGTCGGCAGCGTGACGCTGGACCCATACTGCGCTCCCGCGCTGGGCAGCAGAACGCAGGCCGGTTGTGTACTGAGCAGCAAAGACGGCTCCCTTGTGCAAAGGGAGCTGTCGGCGAACGCCGACTGAGGGATTGAGAAAGCGTCTCTGGTCCGGTTCCCAGGCAACCATGCCCCACAGCATACAACGGAACAATTATGAAATTTTTGTTGCGTTTCTCTTTACTTTATGTTATTATCACATTAAATAAAAATGGAGGAGGGATCGACGATGAAACGAACACATCCCAGATGGACACTTCTCCTTTTAGCCCTTCTGCTTCTCTTCCCCATGGGTTGCCGCAAGGAGGAGGAAGAAAAGCCCCCGCTGACCCAGGAAGAAAAAGAAACCCGGCAGGCGCGGGTCACCGAAGCCATGGCCAAGGTGGACCTGGACCAGGACCTGATACGGCTGGAGCCTTACGGGGGCACCGGCCACGGCCTGCACCTGAACAGCCGGGAGATGACCGAAGAGCAATTCGCCCTGGTTCGCTCCTATGTGGAGGGCCTGACCTATGCCGCCCCCTCTTTGGATGACTGGGTGGGTAAGGATGTGGACCGGGCCGTGAAAGGCCCGGAAGCCTATGTGGAGATCGACACCCCCTGGCATTTCATCGAGATTGCCACCTGGGGCCCCGACTGTGCCCGGGTGTGGGTGTGGAACCGTATCGGCTCCCATGGTGTCTCCCAAAACTGGGAAACCTACTGGACCGCCCAGCCCGATGCCTATTACGCCCTTTTGGATCTGATGCAACTCGAGGCAGCGTGACGCTGGCAGAGTGCCCTCGGTCCGGAGCCCGGACAGCCATTCCTTTTTTCCGGGGCAAAAACAACGAACCAAATCAGCAAAAAAGCCTCCCTATTCGGGAGGCTTTTTTTGACGCTGCACCCATATTTTTCTTTGCTGCCCAACACACAACAGGCCTGAGCGCTATTGCCTAGCGCGGCAGCGCAGTATGGCCGTCCCGACACGGGACTAGCGCACGAAGTAGTCTGCCAGGTTGGCGTTTTCGTCAATGAAGGCTTCGATCAACGGAGTCTTGCAGGTCATCAGAGTGGTGACGCCAGGGCCGTGACCGGCCAGGATGCAGTCGGAATGCACCACAACGCCGATGGTCATAGCGCCGGTCATAAAGTTGCGGCCGAAGCGGGTGTCGGCATCGGTGATGGCGACGATATCGCCGAAACGCAGCTTGTCCAGCCCATATTCCTCGGTGATCTTCTTGTCGTGGAGGGTGATGTCATAGTCACCATAATAGGAAGTGGAAGCGCCCAGGCCGCTGCCCATGATGCAGGCGGGAACGATCTTGGCAACGCCCACTTTCAGCTTGCCGTCCTTCTCCTCGATGTTCATCTTTTCCAGCAGCTCGGGGCTCATGTTCCGCAGCAGGATGTCGGGATAGTCCAGCAGCTTCATGCCCTGGCCCTGGCTGCGCACATCGATCTTATCGCCGATGGTCATCTTCTCCATGGTCTCCTGGTCGAAGTAGCACAGCAGATGCTCGCAGCCGCCGTGCTTGCCGGTGACAAAGCCACGGGCGCCCTTGGCGTCGCCGCTCATGACAATGGCGGTGTTGCCGATGCAGGACAGACCCTGGAGGGCGGCGTTATAGTCGTCGTTTTCATTGCGGGCGGTGACGCCGGGCTCCAGATGGTCGGCGGCCCAGCCCACGCACCGATCGCCGATCTTGGCGTTGAGGGTGATGCCGCCGGTGGCCGGCAGAGTGAACGGCTCGCCGTCGATGGTATGGCGATAGGCCTGAGCACCCTTGGAGTGGCGCACCTGGCCCTGAACCAGCAGCATGGGCAAATCTTCACGGTTTGTTTTCAGCATGACGAAATTTCCCCTTCCTTGATAATAATAAGGATCTTCTGTCTTTCACTGTACCACATTTCCCCCCTGTTTGAAAAGACCCCTGGGCGAAAAATCCAGCCCCCCCTGGGTTTCCGGCCAATTCCAGATACAGGCTGTCTTTCTCCAGAAGCCCGGCCTGGCCCTCTCCGATCAGAAGAGCAGGCACGGTGTTGAAAATCACCCCGGCCCCCTTCAGCCCTTCCGCAAGGGTATCCGGGGCAAGCAGCCCCTCCGCCCGGGCCTGGGCTCTGATCTCCGGCCGTCTGGCCCACACCCAGGGCCGGGTGACGCCGGACAGTGCCCGGCACAATGCCTTGCCGCACCGCCCATAGCCCAGCACCAGGCACCGGGTATCCCCCAGGCTTTCCTGGTGGTGGCCCATGGCCAGTTGTAAGGCCCCTTCGGCGGTGATGGCGGCGTTACGGCAAAGGAAGTCCTCCCGTGCGCCATAGTCCACAAGGCGCAGGCCCTGTTTTTCTCCCAGCTCTTTCAGTCGGGCGCTCACCTGTCCCCCCAGCACCAGAGTGCCCTGGGGTATGGCCTCCAGGATCTTTTCCATGGGCCATTTGTGCTCGTTGCAGAGCGGGGCGTTGAGCAATCCCTCCCGCTCCACCGGCAGGGGCAGCAGCACGCACCCGACGCCCTCCAGCGCCCCTTCCAGGTGTTTCTCCCCTTCCGGCAGGGCAAAGCGTGTGACCGGAAAGCCCTCTTGTTCCAGAAGGCGGCCCAGGAGGATTTGCCGCCCGTCGCCGCCCACCAGGGCACATTTGAATGGTTTCCCCATCCCCTCACATCCTTTCCCCCCATCCTATGCGCCCCAGTGGCGGAGTGCCTCCGCGGGCATACTCTCTTTGCCTGAGTGAACACAACGGGCCTTCGTTCGGTTGCCCAGCGCGGGAGCGCAGTATGGGTGCCCAGGCACTGGGCCAGTGAAAAAAATGTGCCTACTTGTTCCCATGGCCGAAGCGTGCTAGGATGGTTCCAGAATCAGAAGCCACAACACACAAGGAGGGATCTCACAACATGGACAGAGTGGTCATTACCGGCGGGGCCTCAGGCATCGGCAAGCATCTGGCCCTGGGCTACGCGGAAAAAGGCTATGAGGTGTTCACTCTGGATGTGATGCAGCCGGATTATGAAGGCGAGCACATCCATTTCTTCCAGGTGGATCTGTGCGACGAAAAGGCCATCCACCAATGTTTCCAGACCATTTATCAGAACTATGGCCCCATCCATATTCTCATCAACGACGGCGCCATCAGCAAGTTCCACAAACCGGTGCTGGAAATGACGGTAGAGGAATTTGACAAGGTGATTTCCACCAATCTCCGGGGCACTTTCCTGTGCTGTCAGGAGTTCATCCAGTGCAACAAGGGCGCGGGCTATGGGCGCATCGTCAATTTTGCCTCCACCCGCCACCGCCAGAACCAGACAGGCTGGGAGGCCTACGGCGCATCCAAGGGCGGTGTGGTGTCCTTCACCAATACCCTGTGCGTCTCTTTGAGCAACACCGGCATTACGGTGAATGTGGTCAGCCCTGGCTGGATTCAGGTGGAGAACTACGACAAGCTGAAGGAAACCGACCACACCCAGCATCCCTCTGGCCGGGTGGGCACGCCCCAGGATGTGGTGCACGCCTGTCTCTTCCTCACCAGTCGGGAAAGCGATTTCATCAACGGCGTCAATCTGTATATCGACGGCGGCATCACCAAAAAGCTGATCTTCACCTAGCGGCGAGCCGCCGCGGGCAAAACTCGCTGAAGGCTTTATGCGTTGTTTGCCTTTCTGCTCCGGGTGTGATAAACCATCACCCGGAAAAGGCCAAAGTGCAATCCTGGCCGAAAGCATAGAAAAAGCCTCCCTTCCGGGAGGCTTTTCCTTTTTTCTTCGTTCGGTTGTCTGCCACAAGGCAAAGAAATGTATGGGAGCGGCGGCTCGCCACAGCCCCCCTTGTGCAAAGGGGGGACAGCATGGCAGGGCCATGTAGGGGGGATTGTAAGGCCAGACAAATCCACTCAGCTTGATTACATGACCCAGCGCGGCAGCGCAGTTTGGCCGTCCCGGCACGGGATCGGCAGCGCAAGTTGCCAGCGGAGGCACTCCGCCAGCGTCACGCTGGCGCTAGACCAAACCGTAGAACAATGCGCCCACAACGCCGCAGGCCACCATCACATAGATGGGGTTGGGCTTCCATTTCCGCAGCACCACCAAAGCGGCGGCGAAAAGCACCACGGCGAACCAATCCAGGGCGGCAAAGCTGAAAGCGCCGTCGCCCCACAGGGCGTTGGCCATCAGGCCATAGCCGGAAGCGGCGATCAGGGCCACAACGCCGGGGCGCAGGCCCTTGACGATACCCTGCACCATCCGCAGGTTCCGATATTTAAAGAAGAAGTAGGACAGCAGCAGCACGATGACTAGGGAGGGCAGGATGCAGCCGAAGGTGGCCACCACAGTGCCCAGGATACCGCCCATACGGATGCCCACAAAGGAGGCCGAGTTGATGGCAATGGGGCCGGGGGTCATCTGGGAAATGGTGATGATATCGGTAAATTCCTGAGCGGTCAGCCAATGATTGGCCTTGACCACCTGTTCTTCGATGAGGGGCAGCGCGGCATAACCGCCGCCGAAGCTGAAGGCCCCCACCTGGACAAAGGCCCAGAGAAGCTGAAGCAAAATCATGCGGCCTTGCCTCCCTTCCCCGTCTTTTTATCCTGGGCGATCACATTGATGGCGCCCACAACGCCGCAGGCCAGGATGACGAACACCACATTCAGGCTGGTGAACAGGGCCACAACCAACGCCACGCACATGACGATGATCCAGAGGGCGTCCTTGGTTTTGACAACGCCTTTTGCCATGGTGTAGACCACATCCACGATGACGGCAGCCACACCGATGCCCATACCCTTGAGCACCAGGGACACCACCACATTATCCCGGAAAGCGGTATAGAACTGGGAGATCACCGACAGGATGACCATGGGGGGCAAAACGGTGCCGAAAGTGGTCACCAATGCGCCGGGGATACCCGCCAGACGGTAGCCGATGATAATGGAGGAATTGACAGCAATAGGACCGGGGGCCGACTGAGCGATGGCGATCAGGTCCAGCATTTCCTCTTCATCGATCCACCCCAGGGTCTCAACGAACTTCTTGCGCATCAGCGGCACGATCACATAGCCGCCGCCGAAGGTGAAGGCGCTGAGGGTGAAGGTGGAGATAAAGAGCGTCCAGAAAAATTTCAGGTCTTTTTTCAAAAAATCACACCTCTCTCTTTGTTTCCCTGTCTACTATACGCCCCCCTCGCTCATAAGTAAAATAGTATATTCATATCAAAAGCATAACTTTTCCCTTATACAGCGTGACGCCGGTCCGGTGTCCGGACGGCCATACTGCGCTCCCGCGCTGGGCAACAGAACGAAGACCGGTTGTGTTTACTCAGGCAAAGAAAAAGCCCCCCTTGTGCAAAGGGGGGACAGCATGGCAGGGCCATGCAGGGGGGATTGTGAAGCCAGGCAAATCCACTCAGCTTGACTTCATGACCGGGCGCGGAAGCGCAATATACCTGCCCAGGCACTGGGCCTACTCATTGAATTTTCTTTTCACCAAGGCCCGGATACTGATAACCAGATAAATGCCCCACAAAAGGAAGCACACCAGCAAAAGCAGCATATCCATGCTATACAGGCTGTAACCCCCCTGGAGATACTGAGGGAGCAGATACAGCGCAAACCCCAGCATAAACACCGATACCAGCAAAAGCAAAATGTACATCCACTGCTTCAGATGCTTCCTCTTTTCCTCCCGCTGGGGGCGAGGATTCCGCTCCATCCATTTTTTCAGGCTCTGCACCAGTCCGCTGCCAAAGACCGTCACCAGGGAAAGCTCAGTGAGCATTTCCAGGGTAAAGACCCCGGCCTGCCAGTCATAGTAGCGAAAGAGCAGATAGATGTCCAGTAGCACCAAGACCCCATACACCGCCACAGAAGGAACAATACGGATTTCCTGTCCATTCCGGTTTTTCATTCAATCCACCCCCGCTTTCTCATGATGATTTTTTGCACTAACTTATTATAGTTTTAATTTACCACATCCTCCCTCTCCCGTCAAGGCAGCGTGACGCTGGTCCGGTGTCCGGACAGCCATACTGCGCTCCCGCGCCCGGCAAGCAGCGTGACGCTGCACCCAATCTGCGCTCCCGCGCCCAGCAACAGAACGAAGAGAAAAGAAAAAGCCTCCCGGAAGGGAGACTTTTTCTATGCTTTCGGCCAGGATTGCACAAAGGTACCTTCCGGCTGGGGCCAGCCGCAGCCGGAGCACCCAGGAACAACAGCGCATCGAGCCGGGGAGAGTATGGGTGCCCAGCTACTGGGCCGAAAAGAAGCGGTGGCCTTCCATTTCAAAGCAGAAAGTCAGGCTGTTTTCAAACCAGGACGCCGTCTTTCCTGCCGTGTACTGGGGCGCATAGAAATACAATGCTCCACCGGTGGTATCCGGCTCATAGACGGCGGCATACACCGCGTTGATGGTCTCATCGCTGGGGTGCCACTTGGGGTTATAATAATTCTGAATGGAAATGGGAAACTGTTTGGGGGCGTGGAGCACCTCATTGACAGTTCCGGGAAACCGGCTGTCCAGCACCCGGTTGACGATCACATTGGCAATGGCGATCTTGTGGGCATAGCTGGCCCCGTGGACTTCCCTCTCCACCACATATTCCATCATGGAAACCTCCTGGGGCGTCAGGCTGATCTTGGGGGTGGGCTTGGGTTCTTCCGCCGCCAGGGTCTCCTGGGCCGGTTCCGCCTGGGTCAGCCCCATGGGGCTCTCCGGCAAAGGGGCCTCGCACACCTCCGGCTCTTCCTCCAGCACCTCCTGCCGCACCAGCTGGCACAGGCTGTGCAAAATGCCGTAAAGCTCCCTTCCCGGCGCCGGACTGTTTTCCGCCGCCTGAACAGGCAGGGCCAAAAATCCCATGACGCACAGGGCGGCTATTCGTTTTTTTCCCACTTGGGCATCCTCCTTTTTTCCGCCGGTTTTTTGAAAAATCCGGCCTTTCGTTCCTTATAGAGAAGTATGCCCCATTTTATCCGGTTTCTTCCGTCTTTTTTTGCCGCAAAGAGGAAAAAGACGAAAAAAGGCGGACGAGCCTTTGGAAAAAACAGCAAAACCCCCTTGAAGCGGCAAAAACCGCTTCAAGGGGGTTGCAAGTGCCTGCGGGGTCACCCCGCGTTTTATTTTTGCGCCAGACGGCAGAGCACCGCCGCTGTCTGGGCCCGGGT
>OGGQ01003949.1_pt1 | contig 13058 bp, 8 predicted proteins | sample 1571191 | NCBI WGS metagenome assembly OGGQ01 (sample SAMEA2582061, study PRJEB24529) | metagenome | biome: Human gut stool | place: China | collected 2011
GTGCCCACCGAAAAGCCCATGCCGGAGAACACGTCGATGATCTGGTTGGTGATCAGGGTCAGCGGGTGCAGGCCGCCCATGGGGCGGGTCTTGGCGGGCAGGGTGATGTCCACCGTCTCGGCGGCGTTGCGGGCAGCCAGCTCGGCAGCCTTCACCTTTTCGGCGGCAGCGTCGTACTCGGCCTGTACCTTGGCCTTGAGCTCGTTGATGATCTTGCCCATGGCAGGGCGCTCTTCGGGTGCGACGGTGCGCAGATTCTTCATCAGGGCAGGGATCTTGCCGTTCTTGCTGAGGTATTCCTGCCAGAAGGATGCCAGCGTTTCCTTGCTGGAGACCTGACCAAGGCTCTCTTCGGCCTGTTTTGCCAGCTCGTCGATCATTGCTTGCATGGATGTTCTCTCCTTTTCCTACTTCGTGTTCATGAGCGGAGGCATGAAAAAAGCTCCGTCCCCTCTGCCTGTTCTCAGGCAAAAGGGACGAAGCTGTAACAGTCTGCTCCGCGGTACCACCCGGTTTCCGCCCTTTGCGCAAGCAGCGGGCGGCACTCAAACGCCGTAACGGGGCGCAACCGTCCTGTGCTAGTGGGCCGCAAAGCCGTTCGCGCAGGCCGCTCAGGAGCGAACTTCAGCCTGTCTGCACGCGGGGACCCTTTCAGCCGGTGAAGTCCCTCTCTTTGCTGTGCCGAACAAACCTACTCTCTCCGTCGCTGCGTTTGGGAGTATTCAGGTTTTATAACCGTTTTTATGTTACCACATTTTGCGGCGGTTTGCAAGCGGGGCGGGCAGATTTTGCGCAGGTTTCCGGTTTTGACTTGACATTTTGGCTTTGTCATGTTATATTCAGTGCAGCGCTTTGCATGGAAGGAGGGTACACCCGGATGGGCTGGAACGGCTGCGTTTTCTTTAAAAAAGGCAACCCCTAAGCATTTCCGGCTCGAAGTGTACCCATTTTTCTTCCGGCAAAGCGTGGAGCATCGTTTTTATGCGCCGCGCAGCTTTGCTGTGGGGCGTTTTTGTTTTGCCGGGAAATGGGGCACTGTTTCACGCAGAAGCAGAAAGGGTGTTCCCCATGAATCATACCATCCATTTAAAAAAGCAGCTGCGCTGCATCTATCTGTCCAATTTCTTTTCCGGCCTGCGCATCACGGATGCCGTGTGGGTGGCGCTGCTGGCCGCCCGCGGGTTCTCGCTGTGGGAGATCGGCCTTGCCGAGAGCGTCTACCATATCGTCAGCCTGTTGTGCGAGGTGCCCAGCGGAATGGCCGCCGACCTGCTGGGGCGTAAACGGGCCCTTGTGGCGGGCGGTATCCTGGCAGTGCTGAGCAGCCTGCTCATGGCATTTGCGCCCGGCCTTTTCCTGATTTGTGCGGCAATGGGGCTGAACGCCCTGTCCAACACCATGTTTTCCGGCACCGATACCGCTCTGACCTACGACAGCCTGAAGCAGGCCGGGCAGGAAGAGCAATATCTTGCCGTGGCCGCCAACCGCTCCCAGATCGGCATGCTGGCCAGCGCGCTCGGCTCCCTTGCCAGCACACTGCGGCGGTTTCTGCGGTTTTCCGGCTTTTATCTGGTGAGTGCGCTGTTCAGCAGCATTTCCACACTGGCCATGCTCCTGCTGAAGGAACCTGTGGTCACCGAAGCACAAGCCGCCCGGAGTTCCCATTCCCTGCGAGAGCTGCCGGGCCAGTTCGCGCAGCTGGTACGGGACAGTGCCGCCGCCCTGCACGGCTGCCCGCTGGCGGCAAAACTCATCGCTGCCGATGCGTTCATCTCTATCCCCTGCTATCTGACCAAGATGTTCCTGCAGCAGCGGCTCGTGGAGCTGGGCTGGCCCACCGAGTGGCTTTTTCTGCCCTTGCTGCTGGGCGGTGCGGCCTGCGTGGCCGGTACCGAGATTGGCCGACGGGTACATCCCCACACCCTGCGGCGGTTCTACACGGTGTGTGCCCTGCTGGTCGGCGGCGGGACCTTTCTGGTCGGCGCGGCGCCTGCATGGGGCGGCATTCTGGGCATGATGCTGGTGCAGGGCGTGCTGGAAGTCTGGCTGCTCCATGCCGACCAGCGTCTCAATGCCCTGATCTCCAGTGATCAGCGGGCCACCCTCATCAGTGTGGACAGCATGGCCTACAGCATCCTGATGATCCCCGCAAGCCCCTTTGTGGGTGCCGTGGGCGATCTCTTCGGGCAGGCGGGTGCCGGGCTTGCCCTGCTGGGCGTCCTGACCGCTGCCAGCGGGGCGGCGGTACTGGCCAAGCGCCGGAGCTGAGTTTTACCACAAAACGCAAAAGACCGCTGCGGCCTCTGAAGTGTACTCCGTCAAGCAAACAATAAAAACAATATAAGATCGAAACCGCCGGGTTTGAACCGCACCCCATTTGTCAGACCGTAAGATCTGCTGTTCTGGAAATGGGATGCGGTTTGTTTTTCCGCCGGGTGCTTTTTGTCTGCCAGGCAGGCACTTGTGAAGTCCGTTCATGCAAAACTCAACATTCTTCATGTGTTCAGCATAAAATTCCAGGTTGCCCCCAAAGTATTAAGGTCACTGAGCGCTGTACACACTGCCCATCGTCCAGGAATTGTTGGCCGAATACTTTGCATGGTTGCGCAGGTAGGTGAGCCAGGTGCCATAGCCGTTGCCAGCCGACAGGTGGACGCCGTCCGGCGCTGCCAGCATCTCTTTCAGGTTGCCCTCACCGTCGGCCAGGGCCTCCCACAGGTCCAGATACACGCAGCCCTTGCTGGCGGCCAGCTGGGCCAGCTGCTCATTCACCCCGCGCAGCACATCGGAAGCAAGACCCGGCTTCTCGGCGGCCGCTTTCGGACGCACCGGCGGGACCGACTCCACATAGATCACGCAGTCCGGCCCCAGCGCCTCCCGCAGCATGTCCAGCATCTGGCCGTAATAGGCCAGGAACCGGTCGGAAGCACCCAGCGTGGTGAGGGTGTTGGTGCCCAGTAGGATATACAGCTTTTTGGGTTGGGCAGCGGCCAGCACATCCAGTGCGATCTCTTCCCCGCGGACGGAGCTCTTGACCGCCGTCCGGTTCACGATGGCATCCGGCCCCACGCCGGTGTAACCGCAGACCAGCGCCCCGCCCAGATTGATCTGGTAGTCCGAAAAGCCCACGGTCAGGCTGTCACCCAGAAAGGCCGCATCCGCAAAATAGTTCAGGTCCACCTGCCCGCAGCTGGGCTGACGGATGACGCTGGCGTCGTAGGCCTTGACCACCGCAGCGGCCGCATCCTGCCGGGCCGGGCCAAAGGTCTCCAGCGTGACCGCCTGTGCGTCCCCGCTGCCATCCGGCGCGGTGCTGTCGCCGCTGCTGTCACTGTCTGCCGCTTCGCCCTGCATGGGCAGTGGTGCCAGAATGTCCTGTGCAATGCCGCTGGCCGCCGGCTCCGACTGTGCGTCCTTGGACGATGCACCGTTTTCCAGAATGGCGGTAATGGCGTAGGCCAGCACCAAAATGGCCAGCACTACCCCTGCCAGGCGCAGCTTGCCGCTCACGCCGCCGTGACGGGCACGGTGCGATGTCGAATGATATTCGTGTGAAATCCCCATGGTTTTTGCTCCAGCTTTCTCGTTTTTACCCCCAGCGGCCGACGCAGCCCGCCGCATCGGATGCAGGTGCTCCCATTCTATCATAATTTTTTTGCCTGTGCAACCAATTGGGTCTTGCATACAACAGGCAAAACAGTTACAATAGAGTCGTAGCAGTTTTTGCGCATTTTACAAAAAGCGCATTCACATGCTGCATCATTTTTGTACCACTTGCAAACTTGTTTTGTCAGCCGCCTTTGGTCTGTGTGCAGTGCAGGGCCGCAGTCCCTTTGCAGCAGGGCGGCAGACAACATCGGTTTGCAGGCGTTTTCTATCGTTCACGGTAAAGGATCAAGAAGGAGGTACTCATGGCCAAAAATGTGATCATTGGTCAGAGCGGCGGCCCCACGGCCGTCATCAATTCCAGCCTGGCAGGCGTGTACAAGGCTGCCTGCAGTCTGGGTGCCGACAAGGTGTACGGCATGAAGTACGGCATCGAGGGCCTGCTCAAGGAAGAGCTCATCGAGCTGAATGTCCTGCTGGACGACCGCATGAGCATTGAGCTGCTCAAGCGCACCCCGTCCAGCTATCTGGGCAGCTGCCGCTACAAGCTGCCCGACCCGGACACCGACTCCACCCCGTTCGTCAAGCTGTTCACCCTGTTTGACAAGTACGACATCTGCGCGGTGTTCTACATCGGCGGCAACGACTCCATGGACACCATCGCCAAGCTCAGCCGCTACGGCGACCGGGTGGGCAGCAGCGTGCGGTTCATCGGTGTGCCCAAGACCATCGACAACGACCTGTGCCTGACCGACCACACCCCTGGCTACGGCTCGGCGGCCAAGTACATCGCCACCATTTTAAAGGAAGTCATCCGCGATTCTTCCGTGTATGACATCCGCAGCGTGACCGTGGCCGAGATCATGGGCCGTCACGCGGGCTGGCTGGCCGGTGCGGCCTGCCTGGCCGGCGGCGATGACTGTGAAGGCCCGGACCTGATCCTGCTGCCGGAGGTCCCCTTCGATCAGGACAAGTTCCTGGCCAAGGTGGACGCGCTGCAGCGGGTCAAGCCCAACGTCATCATTGCGGCCAGTGAGGGTGTCAAGACCGCCGACGGCACCTACCTGTGCGATCTGGTGTCCACCGCCGGGCAGCTGGACGCCTTTGGCCACAAGGCCGTGCTCAGCGGCACCAGCCGGTATCTGTCCGAGCTGATTCACGACAAGCTGAACTGCAAGAGCCGCGCCATCGAGTTCTCTACCCTGCAGCGCTGCGCCAGCCATCTGGCCAGCCGCACCGATGTGAACGAGGCCTATGCGGTGGGCGGTGCCGCGGCGGCAGCGGCCTTTGCGGGCGAGAGCGGCCGCATGATCGCGCTGGAGCGCATTTCCAGCTATCCCTATCAGTGCATTGCCAAGTCGGTGGATGTGCAGCAGGTGGCCAACCTGGAAAAGAAAGTGCCGCTGGACTGGATCACCCCGGACGGCATGCAGGTGACGGCGGCCTTTGAGGAGTACGCCCGCCCGCTCATTCTGGATGAGGTGACCCCCGTGTACGTCAACGGCACCCCGCGCCACATCCGCCTGTAATCCCCTTTTCCGCGTCTGTTTTCGTGCACCTGCACGTTTTATAAAAGCCGAAACAGAAAAAACAAAAAAGGAGAAATCATCATGGGTAAAAATGCAATCGTTGGTCAGTCTGGCGGCCCTACCTCCGTCATCAATGCAAGTCTGGCAGGCGTGTTCGAGAGCTGCAAGAGCCGCGGTGCCGACATCGTGTACGGCATGTGCAACGGTGTTGCCGGCCTGCTGGAGGAGCGCGTGGTGGACCTGTCCACCGTGCTGACGGACGATTTGGACATTGAGCTGCTCAAGCGCACGCCGTCCAGCTTCCTGGGCAGCTGCCGCTACAAGCTGCCCGACTGGCACGAGGACGAAGCCGTGTACAAAAAGCTGTTTGCCATTCTGGAAAAGCTGAACATCGGCTACTTCTTCTACATCGGCGGCAACGACTCCATGGACACCATCGGCAAGCTGGCCGACTACGGTGCCCGCATCGACAGCGACATCCGCTTCATGGGCGTACCCAAGACCATCGACAACGACCTGATGGTCACCGACCACACTCCCGGTTACGGTTCTGCGGCCAAGTACATCGGCGTGGTGATGAAGGAGATCATCCGTGACGCCACCGTGTACGGCACCAAGTACGTCACCGTGGTGGAGATCATGGGCCGCAACGCCGGTTGGCTGACCGCCGCCGCTGCTCTGGCCAAGAGCGACGACTGCGAGGGCGTGGACATGATCTGCCTGCCTGAAGTGCCCTTCAACGTGGATCACTTTGTGGAGAAGGTGCGCGTGATGCAGGAGAAGAAGCCCAGCATCGTCATCGCCGTGTCCGAAGGCGTCAAGCTGGAGGATGGCCGCTATGTCTGTGAGCTGGCCGACGATGTGCACGCTGTGGACGCTTTCGGCCACAAGGCCCTGACCGGTACGGCCCGCTTCCTGGCCAACGTGGTGGCCCGCAATCTGGACACCAAGACCCGCTGCATCGAGCTTTCCACCCTGCAGCGCTGCGCCGGCCATCTGACCAGCCGCACCGACATCACCGAGGCCTATCAGGTGGGCGGTGCTGCCGCCAAGGCTGCCTTTGAGGGCGTGACCGGCCAGATGGTGGCCCTGAAGCGCATCTCCAACAGCCCGTACCAATGCACCACTGAGCTGCACCCCATCAGCGAGGTGGCAAACCTTGAGAAGAAGGTGCCGCTGAGCTGGATGAACGAAAACCACACCCAGATGACCGAGGAGTTCCTGGAATACGCCCGCCCGCTGATCCAGGCCGAGCTGACCCCGCTGTACATCGCCGGTCTGCCCCACCACATCTACCTGAAGAAGCAGAAGTGATGGTTTCCCCTTTTGAACTGTTCTAAGGCATAAAAACCGCCCGCCCGGATGCATTTCCGGGCGGGCGGTTTGTTTATCTTATGGTTATACGGTCGCTCCGACCTTCGGGGCGCCGCCTGCGATCTCCTCGGCGGTCAGGGGCTTTGCCTCGGCCGGGGCGTTCAGGCGCTCCTTGGCCACGGCCAGCATCAGCTTGATGCGGTTTTCCTGGTTGACCTTGGTGGCGCTGGGGTCGTAGTCGATGGGGGTGATATTGGCGCTGGGGTACAGCGCACGGATCTTGTTCACCATGCCTTTGCCCACGATGTGGTTGGGCAGGCAGCCGAAGGGCTGGGCACACACGATGTTGCCGTAGCCGCCCTGCACCAGCTCGATCATCTCGGCGGTCAGCAGCCAGCCCTCGCCCATCTTGGCACCCAGCGAAATGATGCCCTTGGGCTTTTCCACCAGTTCCTTGAAGGGGCCGGGGGCGTAGAACCCGGCATCGCTCTCGGCCTTGAGCATGGCACGCTCGATGCTGTCCAGCCAGTTCAGGAACTGGTCGATGCCCACCTTCACGGCCAGCTTGCCGCCGTACAGGATGTGGTCCTCGCCCATGTTGAAGGCGCAGTACTGCACAAAGCCCATCAGGCCGGGGAAGTTCACCTCGCAGTCCTGGCTTTCCAGGAACTTCTGCAGGTCGTTGTTGCCCAGCGGGCTGTACTTGACGTAGATTTCACCGACCACGCCTACCTTGACCTTGGGCACCCGGGTGACCGGGATGTTGGCAAAGTCGGCTGCAATGAGCGGGAAGGTGTGCTTCATCTCCTTGGCGGTGTAGCCCTTGCCGGCCAGCAGGACCCGGCCCAGACGGGTGACCCACAGGTCCACCATCTTGTCGGCAGCACCCTTCTCGTTCTCATAGGGGGCCACCTGATTGCGCAGGGCGCACAGCATATCGCCGTAGAAGATGCAGGCCAGTGCGCGGCGGGCCAGCGGGATGGTCATCTGGAAGCCGCTGTCCTTTTCCAGGCCGGAAAAGTTCAGGCTGGCCACCGGGATCTGCGGGTAACCGGCCTTGACCAGTGCCTTGCGCAGCAGATGGATGTAGTTAGAAGCACGGCAGCCGCCGCCGGTCTGGGTGATGAGCAGCGCGGTGTGATCCAGATCATATTTGCCGCTGTTCAGCGCGTCCAGGAACTGGCCAATGACCAGCAGGGCCGGATAGCAGGTATCGTTGTGGACATATTTCAGGCCCAGCTGTGCCACGGCACTGCCGCAGTTGCCCAGGATCTCGCACTTGTAGCCGTCGTAGCGCAGGGCGTACTCCAGCAGGCGGAACTGGGTAATGGCCATGTTGGGGATGAGGATGGTATGCGTTTTCTTCATCTCCGGGGTGAATTTGGGATAATTGTATTCCATAGGTTCCTCCTATGAGTTTATCTCTCGCAAATCTTGGCTCTCCCCTTGGGAGAGCTGGCGCGCAAGCGCCTGAGAGGGCGGATCTTTTCAGCGTCCTCACCCTCTCCGTCACGGCTTACGCCGTGCCACCTCCCCCAAAGTGGGAGGCAAGAAAAGCGCATCTGAATCGTTATGCTTTTGCCTTTTCCTCGGCCACCTCGTCGCGCTCATCCAGCGCGGCAAACAGACTGCGCAGGCGGATGTTCACCGCACCCAGGTTGGTGATCTCGTCGATCTTGAGCTGGGTGTACAGCTTGTTGCCTGCCTGCAGGATCTCGCGGGTCTCGTCGGTGGTGATGGCATCCACGCCGCAGCCGAAGGAAACCAGCTGCACCAGATCCATATCCTTCTGGGTGGTGCAGTATTTGGCGGCGGCATACAGGCGGCTGTGGTAGGTCCACTGGTTCAGCACACTGGTGGGGAACTTCTGCACCCGGTTGGAGATGCTGTCCTCGGTGACGACGGCAGCCCCGTGGCGGGTGATCAGACGGTCGATGCCGTGGTTGACCTCCGGGTCCACATGGTAGGGGCGGCCCGCCAGCACGATGATGCGCTTACCCTGACGGCGTGCCTCGTCGATGATCTCGCTGCCCTTCACGCGGATTTTGGCCATATGGGCCTCGTACTCGGCGTAAGCGGCGTCGGCGGCTTCCTGCACTTCCTTCTCGGAGATGCCGCCAAAATACTTGGGCAGCACGGTCTTGGCCATCTTGTGCACAAAGTCCTTGGGGCGGTGGATGCCCACATAATCATAGATGAACTTTTTGCCTTCCAGCTCCGGGCAGTTGCCGGCCAGAACTTCCGGGTAATAGGCCACCACCGGGCAGTTGTAATGGTTGTCGCCCAGGCCCTCGTCCACGTTGTAGGTCAGGCAGGGGTAGAAGATGGCGTCCAGTTCCATCTGGCTCAGGGCCTTGATGTGACCGTGGCTCAACTTTGCCGGGAAGCAGGCCGTATCGCTGGGGATGGTGGCCTGTCCGGCCAGATACAGCCCGCGGCTGGACACCGGGCTGGTGTGCACTGCAAAGCCCAGCTTAGTCCAGAAGGCCCACCAGAAGGGCAGCAGCTCGTAGAAGCCCAGGCACAGCGGGATGCCGATGGAGCCGCGCTTGCCGGGCACCGGCTTGTAACTTGCCAGCAGCTCCTGCTTGTAGGCGTACAGGTTCAGGCTGTTGTCGGCGCTCTTGCCGGTAACGGGCTTGTCGCAGCGGTTGCCGGAAATGTACTTGCGGCCATCCGCAAAGGTGTTGACGGTGAGCTGGCAGTGGTTGCCGCAGCCGCCGCACTTCACGCTGACCACCTTCTGTTCAAAGGCTTCCAGCTCCTGCTGGCTCATCATGCCGGAGGCGGTACGGTGGGCCTTGCTGCTCTGGCGCAGACCATACAGGGCCGCACCGTAAGCACCCATCAGACCGGCAATGTCCGGGCGGATGACCTCCACGCCCATCTCTTTTTCAAAGGCGCGGAGCACGGCTTCATTATAAAAGGTGCCGCCCTGCACCACGATCTTGCGGCCCAGTTCTTCGGGGCTGGACGCGCGGATGACCTTGTACAGTGCGTTCTTGACCACGCTGATGGACAGACCGGCCGAGATGTTCTCGATGCTGGCACCGTCCTTCTGAGCCTGCTTCACCGAGCTGTTCATGAACACGGTGCAGCGGCTGCCCAGGTCCACCGGGCGGTCCGCAAACAGACCCAGGGCGGCAAACTCCTTGACGTCATAACCCAGGGCCTGGGCGAAGGTCTGCAAAAAGCTGCCGCAGCCGGAAGAACAGGCTTCGTTCAGGAAGATGTTGCTGATGGCACCATCCTCGATCTTGAAGCACTTCATATCCTGGCCGCCGATGTCGATGATGAAGTCCACATCCGGCATGAAGTACTTGGCGGCGGTGAAGTGGGCCACCGTTTCCACCAGACCGTAATCACAGCGGAAGGCGTTCTTCACCAGCTCCTCGCCGTAGCCGGTGGTGGTCACGCTGGCCACCTGCAGGCCGGGGTGTTCCTGATAAATTTTGAGCAGCTGCTCCCGGATGAGGGGCAGCGGGTTGCCGAGATTGGGCTGATAGTTGGTGTACAGGATCTGGCTCTTTTCGTCCACGACCACCAGCTTGACGGTGGTGGAGCCGGAGTCGATGCCGATGTGCACCGGGCCGCAGTGGGCACTGAACGGCACATGCGGCACGCTGTGGGACATGTGCCGGGCATGGAATTCCTCGTACTCCTGCTTGTTGGCAAACAGCGGCGGCTCGCTGGCATAGGTGGCCGTGGCAGCATACTTGTCCAGTGCGTCGGCCACATCGGTGAGCACAAAGGATTTGTCCGCATACAGGGCGGCACCCAGTGCCACATACAGCAGGCTGTTTTCCGGGCAGGTGCCGGTCACGCCCAGCGCCTCGTCAAAGCTCTTGCGCAGCACGGTGCTGAAGGTGAGCGGCCCGCCCAGATACAGGATGTTGCCCTTGATGGGGCGGCCCTGTGCCAGACCCGCAATGGTCTGGTTGACCACGGCCTTGTAGATGCTGGCGGCAATGTCCTCGGTGCGGGCACCCTGATTGATCAGGGGCTGCACGTCGCTCTTGGCAAACACGCCGCAGCGGGAAGCGATGGTGTAGGTTCGCTGGGCCTGCTCGGCGGCCTTGTTCATCTCGTCGGCGCTCATCTTGAGCAGGGTGGCCATCTGGTCGATGAAAGCACCCGTGCCGCCGGCACAGCTGCCGTTCATGCGCACTTCGGTGCCGTTGGTCAGAAACAGGATCTTGGCATCCTCGCCGCCCAGCTCAATGACGCAGTCGGTGGCAGGCACAAAGCGTTTGACCGCCACGCGGGTGGAGAACACCTCCTGCACGAAGGGCACGCCGCAGCTGTCGGCCAGACCCATACCCGCCGAGCCGGAAATGCTCAGCAGTGCTTTCTGCCCGTGCAGCTGCTCGGCGTCAATGCGGCGCAGCAGCTCCTGCGCCTTTTCCAGAATATGACTATAATGTCGTTCGTATGTAGAATACAGCAGGGTATCCTGCTCATCCAGCACCACGCACTTGATGGTGGTGCTGCCGATGTCAAGACCTACTCTCACGTTGTTTTTCCTCCTAAGGCATCGTCTGCCGGGGCACGCCCTGCACACAGACGGTTCAGTTTTGACTGCCGAAAATTGTTCGGTAACAAATCATCCTCACAGTTTGCATACAAGGTCATTATAAACCAAATTGTCGGCACATTCAATCTGGAGCCTTTATTTTACACGAAAAAAATAGTATTTTCCGCTCCAAAAGTTAAACATTTTGTGAACTTGCCGGACTTTTTGGCGCTGATTTTTTCCATGGCAAAGGTTCTTTGCTGCGAGCAAAAAAGAGCACTGTACCGGGTGGTACAGTGCCCCGTTTGCGTTGTTATGCCTGCTCAACTTTAAGCCAAGAGGTTTTTACAAAGTTTCCACACTCTATAAAAAAGACGCAGGGGCTTCTGGTTTTCCAGAAGCGCTCCGCGCCTTTTTTCGTTGTCAGAACAGGTCCAGCATATTGTCGAGGTAGATCTCTTCCCGCACCTGCAGCTGGTGTTCCGGTTTGGTCAGATAGTACAGCAAAAATTCCAGCACCAGCGCACTGCCAAGGCCCCGGCCCTCGATCTTGAACTGCGAAAAGCCCATGGGCAGGTAGGTGCTGCGGATGTCCTCCGCTCCGATAAAGCCGGGGTTCCGCATTGCTTTGGAAAAGCGGTAGCCTTCCGCCGCACCGGGGGCCGTGCAGCGGTGCTCCGGGCAGAGCTCGCCCAGATTCCGGCGGCTGACGTTCTCGTAGCAGCGCCGCCGGTCGGTGCAGCCGAACCAGCAGCACTCGTTGCAGAGGAATTCCAGCTTGTCCTTCTGCGGCTGCGGCAGGCTGTCCAGCTGCGCAAAGGCTTTGTTCAGGCGGAAGTCCGGCACCACATAGCGGAACTCCGGCCGGGCGGTCTCCGCTTCCAGCTGTGCAAACTCCGTGAGTACCTTGGTGGTGGAGGACACCAGATATAATTCCGGGTAGTGCGTCTGCAGATAATCCACCAGCAGGTCCGAATGTACGATGACGCCGTTCTGCACACTGCCCTGCGCGAACTGCGCGCAGAGGGCGTTGCATTTAGGGTCGGTCAGGTGCTCTTCCCGCAGCAGTGAATTGCTGAAGGTGAGCCGGGCCGAGATACCGTACTCCTGCGCAAGGGCCAGCACCTCCCGGGCGGTGTGTCGGCTGCAGCCGGTCCGTCCGCCGCCCCACAGGCAGTCGGCCGGGGCACCGTAAAGGGAGCCGATCTCGCACCAATCGTAAAACCAGTCGCGGTGCGTCCGGTACAGCGGCAGGAACACCCGGTACAGCTCGTAGAACTCAAACAGCCCGGGCAGGTGAAAATACGCTTTTCTGAGTTCCATGATCAGTCGTCCAGCCGGATCTTTTCCTTCAGCACCACGCAGCCGGCCATGGTGGCCAGTGCGGCAAAGGAGGCGATGGCACCGGTGATGTGCTCCTTATACCAGCCAAACAGCGATTTTGGGGATGTTGTACCGTCTTGTGAGGAACTCATTGTGGAAACTCTCCTTTAAATTTTATCGTTCCTATTATAGCCCTTCCCGCCGGGGAGGACAAGACGGAATTTCACCTCACGGATGGCTTTTTTACAGTCGTCCGGGGGCCTGTCTTTTGGTTGTATTCAGTGGTCCAGCACGGTCTTGCCGGTCAGCGGGTCCGGGATGCCCAGCAGGGCCAGGATGATGGCCATGCGGATGTAGACACCGTTGTGCACCTGATCAAAGTAGGCGGCGCGGGGATCGTTGTCCACGTCGGTGCTGATCTCGTCGATGCGGGGCAGCGGATGCAGCACCGGCATATCCGCCGGGGCCAGCCGCAGCATGGCTTCGTCCAGCTGGTAGCAGCCCTTCAGGCGCAGATACTCTTCCTCGTTGAAGAAGCGCTCCTGCTGGATGCGGGTCATGTACAGCACATCCAGATGGGGCAGTTCCGCTTCCAGATCATCGGTCTCGGTGTAGACCTGATGGGTGGGCTCCAGCGATTCGGTCTTGACGTAGCGGGGCAGGCGCAGGTCCTCCGGCGAGATGAACACAAAGCGGTTGCCCTCAAACTGGCTCAGCGCGGCGGTCAGGGAGTGGACCGTCCGGCCGAACTTGAGGTCGCCGCAGAAGCCGAA
>OGGQ01003957.1_pt1 | contig 13048 bp, 8 predicted proteins | sample 1571191 | NCBI WGS metagenome assembly OGGQ01 (sample SAMEA2582061, study PRJEB24529) | metagenome | biome: Human gut stool | place: China | collected 2011
TCACCAGAGCGAGCACCAGAGAAAGGAACTTCTTCATGTGGTGTGTACCTCCTTGCAGAATTGGCCGCCCAAAATCGCCCAGTGTCTCTTGGAGAGATACACTCCCCAGCAATAGAGTGCATCCGCCGCGGGACGCCTTGCGGTTGGTACGGCTTTTGAAGTTCAGAACGCCTGAATCAGTTCCCCCATTTACACGGCACACATACCGTGGCTAGCCGATCCTGTATCTGTGTCGGGCAGCCGGGGTCACGTCCTCATTTGTTCTGTACGCATCTTATCAAAACGATTTTTGTTTTGCAAGTGGTTTTCCACTCTTGTAATATAACCGTAACATTCCGCCCAGGGGGAATGAGGAGTTAGGAATTAGGAGTTAGGAATTGTAAGGGGCTATATATTATATAAGGTAAGAGCCGGGGCTCACAGTAATTCCTAATTCCTCATTCCTAATTCCTAATTGGGAAAAGGTTGCACATCTCCGTGCACCCCCTCCCCCATGGGCGGCAAAAAAGGGCACGACGCAAGTCGTGCCCTTTTTGGTGCCGGTGGTGGGACTCGAACCCACACGGTGTCGCCACCAACGGATTTTGAGTCCGTCACGTCTACCAATTCCATCACACCGGCGGGTGGATACTGGTTTATTATACAGGAGCACAGGGGGAATTTCAAGCCCTTTTTCACGGCTTGGTGCCGTAGCGCTCCGCCCGCAGCACGATGCGCCGGGCCCAGTTGAAGTGGGTGTTGTACTCGTTCATCCGGTCCCCGTCCCGGCTGGCAGCCACCAGGCCGTCCTTGTCCCAGTTCAGGATGGAGCGGGCGTCGGCATAGTCCCGGCTGGAGACCCGCAGCATCTCGTTCACCACCGGGATCTGGCTGGGGTGGATCACCGTCTTGCCGGTGAAGCCGTTGAGCAGATCCAGCTCCAGCTCCCGGCGCAGTCCCTCCTCCCAGCCGGGGCCGGCGTAATACTCCCACACCGGGCCGGACACCACGTACCGCGCGCCGAAGGCCGTCACAATGTCCAGCAGAATGGCCGCCACCGGCCCCAGGTCGTAGATGGTCCGGTCCACCGGCCGCCGCAGGCCGAAGGCGTGGGACAGGTCGTTCCCCCCCACCCGGATGTTCAGGATGGCACCGGACACCTCCGCCAGCTGGTCCCGGACCTCCGCCAGGGCGGCGTGGCGGGTCTCCAGCGGCAGCATGGAGGCGGACTCCAGCACCGGCATATAGAAATAGGAGGCCGTCCGGCTGATCGACCGGATCGCCGCCACGTACTGGGCGCAGTTCTCCGTGAACAGCTTGGGCAGGATGAAGCCCGCCAGGATGCCGGAGAAGGGGGCGTACCGCTCCGCCAGGCGCAGCAGGTGCTCCGGCGACCGGACCCGGACGAACACCGGCGGCAGGAAGAAGGTATGGTCCTCCGCGGCGGCGGCGATGCGGCCCAGGGTGGTCTCCAGCATCCCCTCCGCCTCCGGCACGGCCTCCGCCCGCACGGTGTCCTCCAGGCAGAAGGCCAGGGAGAAGGGCGTGGGAAACCGCTGCTCCACCAGGGCGTCCACAATGGAGGTGTGGGCGTTGGCGGGACAGTACAGCAGGGCGCCCACATCATATCCAGTCAGTTTCTTTCGCATGGTCAGCCTCTTTTGTTCTCAAGGTGCGGCCCCCTCCGCTCCCTCCCGGGGAACGGCGGCGGCCGTGGGCTTTTATTATAGCACGTCCGCCCCGGGAAGGAAATACCTTTTGCCCGCCGCCAACTGTTAAATTTTTGTGGATTTTGTGGGTATGCTCTATGCATCTGTTGAAAAAATCTGTGGGAGCCGTTATAATAGGGGCAAAGTGATTTTTTCGGAAAGCGGCGGGACGGCGATGTTTCAACTGGCGGAGCTGACACAACTGAATGACTGCTTCCGCCCCCTCTCTCAGCGGGGCGGCGACCGGGTGTTTTTCTGCCGGATCGCCGGCTACAGCGGCGACGTGGCCGCCTTCCTGCGGCAGTATTACGAGGCGGCCCGCCGGTCCGGCGTCATCATCGACGGGCGCATCCCCAATCCCACGCCCGACAACCTGTCCTATTTCAACGAGATGATGGGCCCCGCGTTCCAGATGGACCGGGACTTCCTCTCCCAGCGGCTGGGCAGGTGGCTGCCCCGGATGACGGACGGCCAGCGGGACGCCGTGGTGGCAGCCCTGTACGCCACCCTGGACGATATGCGCCGCCAGGGAAAAAATGAGAATATGCTCCGCAATGCCTACATGAAATATATGTGCTGGCTCTACTACAAGTTTGAGCGGATCGTCAACGTGCTGGGGGGCGAGGCCCTGCCCAAGATCCTCTACGCCGGGGATGTGAGCCACTACGAGCTCCAGCTGCTGACGGTCCTCTCCCGGACGGGTGCGGATATCGTCCTGCTGGAGTGCGGCGGGGACCAGGCCTATCTCACCGTGGACCCCCAGTCCGCCGCCTCCCGGCTGTACCAGGCTCCCGGCCTGGGGCCCTTCCCGGCGGGGTTCGGCGTCAAGCAGCTCCAGGCGGACCTGGAGCGGGAGGTGCGCCGCCAGCGGCTCTACGGCGCGCCGCCGGCCCTCTCCCCCTGCACCAATGCCTGGGTCCAGAAGCCGGAGCTGAACGCGGCCCTGACCGCCGTCCAGACCCGGGGCAGCGATCCCCGCTTTTTCTACAACCTCTTCCTCTGCCAGTACGGCGTGGAGGACAATCTCACCTATACCAATGACCTGTTCGCCTTTTATCAGTCTCTCAAGAGCGGCGGCCGCCGGATCTGCGTGGTGAACGGAGATCCCGCGCCCCCCGGGCCGGAGGAGATCGCCGCCGTGAAGCGGGGGAATTACGCCTCTGTGGAACAGCTGGCTGCGGGCCTGGCCGCCAACATCCGGTATCCCGCCAATGTGGAGCTCCAGCGGCTGATGACCAAAGCCTTTCTGGACCTGGTACTGGAGGAGGGCGAGCGGTGCGGCGGCAGCGTCTCAAAGCTCACCAGCCGGGCGGTGTACCTGCTCTGCTGGCTGAACCGCTATCAGAAGGACCTGTTCCCGGACTGGAAGGCGCCGGAGGTGGCGGTCTTTCTCCAGTTCGGCAAGTGCGCGTCGGACACCGGGGCCCTGTTCCTGCGGCTGCTGGCCCGGCTGCCGGTGGATGTTCTGCTGCTGCTCCCCAACCTGAATGAGGGCAGCGCCCTCCACGCCCCGGACCTGCTGGAGGTCCACTGTCCCCAGTCCGTGGTGCTGGACCGCTTCCCGGTGGACCAGAACCAGGCCCGGGTCACCACCGCCGCCTATCAGGCGGAGCGGGACCTGGACCGGCTGATGTACCAGGACACGGGACTCTACCGCAATCAGCAGTATGCCAAGGCCTCCACGGTCCTGCTGCAGACCATGTATGAGGAGATCCCCATCCTGTGGGACCAGGAGCTGAAATACCGGCCCAGCTTCTCCGCCGCCGGGGACACGGTCACCCTGCCGGTGATCTGCCAGAAGATCTGCGGCGTGAAGGACGGCAACGCCTCCCAGTACTGGCTGGACATCAAGAAGCTCATCACGCCGGACACGGAGGTGATCCGGTCCGTCCCCTGGGTCCAGGGCACGGACCCCAACCCCGTCAAGCCTCACGTCACCCAGTTTTTGAAAAATGGCAAGCTGCAGCGCAGCAGGATCAAGTCCCACAGTGCCTATCTCTACGGCATTCTGCGGGCGGAGATGCAGGAGCACCTGCTGGATAAGCTGCAGCTGCTGCTGGACCAGAAGCTGATCCGGGGCACCTTTGAGAACGGCACGGAGTACACGGTGATCGCCACCGCCCTGAACCTCTCCAAGGACCTGCTGCGGAAGATCCAGAAGTTTGACTTCACCAAGAAGAATCCCAAGCTCATCTACATCAACACCACGGAGAAGATGATCTCCCTGGAGGACAGCATCCTCACCGCGTTTTTGAGCCTGGTGGGCTTCGACGTGCTGTTCTTCGTCCCCACCGGCTACCAGTGCATCGAGCAGCACTTTGCCCGCCCCCTCGCCGGAGAGACCCAGGCCGGCGACTACCTCTATGACCTGCGGGTCCCGGACTTCAACACCGTGCAGGAGGGCGGCCTGCACACCATCAGAAAACTATTTGGAAGGAGTACGTAATCATGGGCCTGGATTTCACGAGACCGAACGCGCCCCAGCCGCAGCCCCTCCAGGGGCAGGCGCCCGCCGCTCCTCAGGAGGAGGAGACCTATCAGCAGTACGACATCGCCGCGGACCGGCAGCTGATGACCCAGACACTGGTCAACTCGCCGGAGGTGGATGCCCTGGCCAGCCAGATCGAGGTGTACAACCTGGAGTCCATCGTCTCCTTCGGCGCCGGTGCGGCGGACGAGATCTCCAAGTGCTCCGACGTGGTGCTCAACAGCATGAACCTGTCTCAGCTGGACGACTCCAGCGTGATGCTGAACACCCTGGCCAAGATCATGGACAAATTCGACATCGAGGAGATCAAGGAGAACCCCGGCCTCTTCGGCAAGCTGTTCGGCAACCTGCGCAAGCAGCTGGACAAGATCCTGGCCAAGTACCACACCATGGGCGAGGAGGTGGACAAGATCTACGTCCAGCTGAAGCAGTACGAGGCGGACATCAAGCAGTCCAACCGGAAGCTGGAGGAGATGTTCCAGGCCAACGTGAACTATTATCACGAGCTGGTGCGCTACATCCTGGCCGGTGAGCAGGGCTGCCGGGAGCTGGAGGCCTACATCGCCCAGCGCCAGGCGGACATGGAGGCCACCGGCGACAACTCCATCCAGTTCGAGCTGACCACCTTGAACCAGGCCCTGATGATGCTGGAGCAGCGGACCCAGGACCTGCGGACGGCGGAGAATGTGGCCATGCAGTCCATCCCCATGATCAAGACCATGCAGTTCAGCAACATGAACCTGGTGCGGAAGATCAATTCCGCCTTCATCATCACCCTGCCGGTGTTCAAGCAGGCGCTGACCCAGGCCATCATGCTCAAGCGCCAGCGGCTCCAGGCGGAGGCCATGAGCGCCCTGGACGCCAAGACCAACGAGATGCTGATCCGCAACGCCCAGAACACGGCGGAGCAGGCCAAGATGACCGCCCGGCTGGCCTCCGGCAGCTCCATCAAGATTGAGACGCTGGAGCAGACCTGGCGCACCATCGTCAGCGGCATCGACGAGACCAAGCAGATCCAGGAGAACGCCCGCAAGCAGCGGGTGGAGGACCAGAAGCGGCTGGAGGCCATCAAGGCCCAGTTCGACCAGCTGTATCACATGCCGGACAAAGGGTCCGTGAATCATTAAATATTGAGAACGGAGGAATTCTGCAATGCCGATCAATCTTTCCAAGGGACAAAAAGTCGATCTCACCAAGGGCAATCCCGGCCTCACCAAGATCATGGTGGGCCTGGGCTGGGATGTGAACGCCTTTGACTCCGGCTCCGCCTTTGACCTGGACGCGGCCGCCTTCCTGGTGGGCGCCAACGGCAAATGCCCCACGGAGCGGGACTTCATCTTCTACGGCAATCTCAAGCACAGCACCGGCGCCGTGGAGCACATGGGCGACAACCTGACCGGCGAGGGCGACGGCGACGATGAGCAGATCATGGTGGACCTGGCCAAGGTGCCCGCCAACATCGAGCGGATCGCCTTCACCTGCACCATCTACGACGCAGAAAACCGCCGCCAGAACTTCGGCCAGGTGTCCAACGCCTTCATCCGCATCGTGGACCAGGCCACCGGCCAGGAGCTGATCCGCTACGACCTGGCGGAGGACTTCTCCATTGAGACCGCCATCGTGGTGGGTGAGCTGTACCGCCACAACGGCGAGTGGAAATTCAATGCCATCGGCAGCGGCTTCCAGGGCGGCCTGGCGGCCCTGTGCGGCCACTACGGCATCGATGCCGAGTGATTACAAGGAGGAATATTATGCCCATCAGTTTACAAAAAGGACAGAAAGTCAGCCTGACTAAGGGCAATCCCGGCCTCACCAAGGTGGTCGTGGGCCTGGGCTGGGACGTGAACAGCTTCGACACCGGCGGGGACTTCGACCTGGACGCCGCCGCCTTCCTGCTGGGGGAGAGCGGCAAGGTCACCTCCTCCGGGGACTTCGTGTTCTACGGCAATCTGAAGCACAGCTCCGGCGCGGTGGAGCACCTGGGCGACAATCTCACCGGCGAGGGTGCCGGGGACGACGAGCAGATCCGCATCGACCTGACCAAGGTCCCCGCCAGCATCCAGCGCATCGCCTTCACCGTGACCATCTACGACGCGGAGACCCGCCGCCAGAACTTCGGCATGGTCAACAATGCCTTCATCCGCATCTTTGACGAGACCAACGGCCAGGAACTCCTCCGCTATGACCTGGGGGAGGACTTCTCCATCGAGACGGCGGTGGTGTTCGGCGAGCTGTACAAGAACAACGGCGAGTGGAAGTTCAACGCCATCGGCAGCGGCTATCAGGGCGGCCTGGCGGCCCTGTGCGCCAACTACGGCGTGGACGTGGAATAAGCCACAAACGGAAAACAGATCAAAAAGAGGCGTATCAGAACGCTCCGGCCGCGCCTGCGGCGCGGTCGGATATTTTGAAGGAGGAAATCCATATGTCTGTGAGTTTGCAAAAGGGCCAGAAAATCAGCCTGACCAAGGGCAACGAAGGCCTCTCCAAAGTCATCATCGGCCTGGGCTGGGACGAGGCGTCCAAGTCCAAAGGCGGCCTGTTCGGCTCTCTGTTCGGGTCCTCCGGTCCCGCCATTGACTGCGATGCCTCCGCCTTTGTGCTGCGGGGCGGCAAGCTGGCGGACAAGAAGGACATCGTCTACTTCGGCAATCTGAAGCACTACACCGGCACCGTCCAGCACATGGGCGACAACCTGACCGGCGCCGGCGAGGGCGACGATGAGCAGATCGTGGTGGACCTGTCCCGGGTCCCGGCGGAGTATGACCGCATCGTCCTGGTGGTGAACATCTACCAGGCCGTGCAGCGGCGCCAGCACTTCGGCATGATCCAGAACGCGTTCATCCGCATCGTGGATGCCCGGAACAACCAGGAGCTGTGCCGGTATAACCTCTCCGAGAACTACGACAACATGACCGCCATGATCTTCGGCGAGGTCTACCGCAACAACGGCGAGTGGAAGTTCAACGCCATCGGTCAGGCCACCACGGCCCCTGGCCTGGTGGAACTGGCCCGGCGCTATATGTGAGCGCCGGCCTCCGGGAAAAAGGATATTTGAAATTTTGAACCGCGGGAGGGGCCTGCTTCGGGCAGGCCCCCCTTCCCGCAGCGAATGGGTGTAACATCATGCATTTTAATGGACTGACTGACAAACAAGTTGAAGAATCCCGAAAACAATACGGTTCCAACGTGATCCCGGACTCCGAACCCACCACCTTCTGGGCAGAGTTCAAGGAGACCTTCAAGGACCCCATGATCCGCATCCTGCTGGCCATCGCGGCGCTGATGCTGGTCATGTGGGTCGCCGATTACGCGGAGATCTACGAGCCCCTGGGCACCATCGTGGCGGTGCTGATCGTGGCCTTCGTCACCGCCAAGACCGGCGTGGCCAGCGATACCAAGTACCGCCAGCTGAAGGACAGCACCAAGAAGGACCAGTGCAAGGTCTACCGCAACGGACTGGTCACGGTCATCGACGTGGACGACGTGGTGGTGGGGGACAAGGTCCTCCTCCAGTCCGGCGACAAGGTGCCGGCGGACGGCGTGCTGATCCACGGCGCTTTGAAGGTGGACAACTCCGCCCTCAACGGCGAGGCGGAGGAGTGCCCCAAGACCGCGGCGGACGAATCCTTCCAGCTGCCGGAGGACATCACCGGCGATACCTTCGTGGACGCCCACTCCCTGTTCCGGGGCGCCGTGCTGTTTGACGGCGAGGGCGTTCTGGACGTGCGCAAGGTGGGCCTTGCCACCATGATGGGCAAGATGGCCGAGGAGATGCAGGACGATGAGCCCGACTCCCCCCTGAAGGTGAAGCTGGCCAAGCTGGCGGACATGATCTCCCGCTTCGGCTACATCGGCGCCGTGGTCATCGCCATCATGTACTTCGGCTACTTCATCCTCTCCGCCGGCGGCTTTGAAGCATACTTTGCCTCCGGCGCGCCGGTGATCATCCAGGACATCGTGGAGGCCGTCTCCCTGGCGGTGGTCATCATCGTCTGCGCCGTGCCGGAGGGCCTGCCCCTGATGATCTCCCTGGTGCTGATGCAGAACACCAGCAGGATGCTGGACCACAACGTGCTGGTCCGCAAGGCGGAGGGCATCGAGACCGCCGGCTCCCTGAACATCCTGTTCAGCGACAAGACCGGCACCATCACCAAGGGCCACCTGGAGGTGGTGGAGTTCTTCACCGCCGACGGCGTGACCATCCCCCTGGACCAGCTGGCCCAGAGCGGCAAGCTGAAGAGCCTGGTGGACCTGGCCATCGGCAAGAACACCCAGTCCATGTACGACGGCGAGGGCCGCGTGGTGGGCGGCAACGCCACCGACCAGGCGCTGATGCGCTTCCTGGGCCGGGAGACCGCCGCCAAGCTGGACGATGTGGCCTCCTATGCCGTCACCAGGTCCCAGAGCTTCAACTCCGCCAACAAGTTCAGTCAGGCCTATATCGCCGGGGCCGGCCGCACCTTCTACAAGGGCGCGCCGGAGAAGTTCCTGGCCGTGGCCCAGAAGTACATCAGCCTGGACGGAGACGAGCGTCCCCTGAACCTGGAGTCCCTCAACGCCAAGATCGACGAGCTGGCGGGCAAGTCCATGCGGGTGCTGGCCTTCGGCTACTCCCCCAGCGAGATGACGGAGAACACCATCAACGCCGACACGGTCCTCATCGGCCTGGTGGGCATCCGGGACGACGTGCGCCCCGAGGCCCGGGAGGCCATCGCCGAGGTGCAGAAGGCCGGCATCCAGGTGGTCATGATCACCGGCGACCGGCTGGAGACCGCCGTGGCCATCGCCCGGGAGGCCAACCTGCTCCGCAGCAACGAGGACATCGCCCTCACCTCTTCCCAGCTCAACGAGCTGTCCGACGACGAGGTGAAGAAGATCATCCCCCGGATCCGGGTCATCGCCCGGGCCCTGCCCACGGACAAGTCCCGGATGGTGCGCCTGTGCCAGGAGCTGAATCTGGTGGTGGGCATGACCGGCGACGGCGTCAACGACTCCCCGGCCCTGAAGCGGGCGGACGTGGGCTTCGCCATGGGCAGCGGCACCGAGGCCGCCAAGGAGGCCGGCAAGATCGTCATCCTGGACGACAACTTCCGCTCCATCAAGGACGCCATCTGGTACGGCCGGACCATCTACCACAACATCCTGAAGTTCTGCAAGTTCCAGCTGGTGATCAACGTGGCCGCCGTGGTGGTCAGCGCCATCGCCCCCTTCTTCGGCGTGGAGGAGCCCCTGAAGGTCACCCACCTGCTGTTCGTGAACCTGGTGATGGACGGCCTGGGCGCCATCATGCTGGGCAACGAGCCCGCCCAGGAGCGGTATATGTCCGAGCCGCCCCGCCGCCGGGACGAGAGCATCGTCAGCAAGCCCATGATGGGCCAGATCGTCATCATGGGCCTGTGGCTGACCATTCTGAGCTTTGTCTTTTTGAAGGTCCCCTTCTTCGACACCCTCTTCGAGACCACGGAGCAGAAGCTCTCCGCCTATTTCGTGCTCTTCATCTGGAGCGCCCTGTTCAACGCCTTCAACGTCCGCAGCGACAGCTTCGACATCTTCAAGGACCTGGGCCAGAACCCCGGCTTCATGCGGGTGTTCGTCATCATCGTCCTGGTGCAGGCCTTCATCGTCAACGCGGCCCTGATCCCCGTGCCGGTGTTCGCCTGGATCAGCAATATGTTCAGCTGCGTTCCCTTCCCGCCGGTCGGCTGGGCGGCGGCTATCCTGCTGGCGCTGACCATGATCCCTGTGGACCTGATCCGCAAGGCCGTGGTGGGCCGGAAATAAGACTCGGCTTCCGCCGCAAAAATCAAGCGGGCACCCGAATGGGTGCCCGCTTCCTTGTTTCATTCTCCCGGCTTCATTCCCCCGCCAGGACATAGCCCAGGGCGTGAAGCCCCTGCCGGATCTGCTCCACATGGGCGGCGTCCCGGGTCTCCAGCACCATGGAGACCATGCAGGCCCCCACGTCGGAGTGCCGGTCCTCCCGGGCGTGGTTGATGCTGAGGATGTTGGCCCCGCTGTCCGCCACCACCTTCAAAAGCTGCAGCAGCGTCCCGGGCTTATCCTCCACCTTGGTGGTGATCTCTGTGATCCGCCCGGACTTGGACAGGCCCTTGGTGATGATCCGGGACAGGGTGGTCACGTCCACATTGCCGCCGGACACCAGGCACACCGTTTTCTTCTCTGATGTGTCTACCTTGCCGAACATCACCGCCGCCACCGGCACGGCGCCGGCGCCCTCCGCCACGGTCTTTTGGCCCTCCATCAGCGCCAGGATGGCGGAGGCGATCTCGTCCTCGCTGACGGTAACGATCTCGTCCACGTACTGCTGGCACAGGGCGAAGGTCAGATCTCCCGGCTTTTTCACCGCGATGCCGTCGGCAATGGTGGCCACGCTCCGCAGCTCCGTGGGGCCTCCGGCGTGGCGGGACAGGTACATGGACGCCGCCCCCGCCGCCTGGACCCCCACGATCCGGCACTCCGGCTTCAGCTGCTTCACCGCGAAGGCCACGCCGCCGATGAGCCCGCCGCCCCCGATGGGCACCACGATCTGCTCCACCTCCGGCAGCTGCTCCAGGATCTCCAGGCCGATGGTGCCCTGGCCAGCGATCACCAGCGGGTCGTTGAAGGGGTGGGCGAAGGTGTAGCCGTGCTCCTTCATCAGCCGCTCCGCCTCCGCCGCCGCGTCGTCGTAGACACCGGGCACCAGCACCACCTCCGCGCCGTAGCCGCGGGTGGCCTCCACCTTGCTGATGGGCGCCCCGGCGGGCATACAGATCACCGCCTTGATGCCCAGCCGGGAAGCGGACAGAGCGATGCCCTGGGCGTGGTTCCCGGCGGAGCAGGCGATGACGCCCCGGGCCGCCTCCTCCGGCGTCAGGCTCCGGATCTTATTATAAGCCCCCCGGAGCTTGAAGGCCCCGGTCAGCTGCAGGTTCTCCGCCTTGATGTACACGTTCTCCCCAAATTTCGGTGCTTTGTCCAGCGGCGTCCGCCGGGCGATGTCCCGCAAGGCCTCCTGGGCCTCCCGGACCATATCCAGAGTCAGCATCAGATCCCCTCCCAAGACTATTTCTGTGTCTATTATATCGCGCCATATGGGGAATACAATGCACAACTCCTCCAATGTTTTTATAGGAATGACATTTATTTTTCCGTATGTCTTTATATAGAGAACATATCTCCGTGTTCGAACGGCACCTTCCGACCGTCTCAATGCCGGGACGTGCGGGCCAGATCTTCCCGCTGCTTCTGGAAAGTTTTCAAATCGTCTCTATACAAACTCTGCGGAAATTGGTATACTATAGTATATTTTGTCGAAGGAGGAGTGTCCTTGAAAGCGCATCGGAAGGCGGCCCCGGCGGAGGCCGCGGCTCCCCGCCGCCAGGAGATGCCCCGCATGGACCCCAAGGCGGACGCCGGTCTCTCCTCCGCCCAGGCCCAGGCGCTGGCGGATGCCGGGTGGGACAACGCGCCGGTGGAGTCTCCCACCAAGAGCGACAAGCAGATCATCCGGGAGAATCTCTTCACCTATTTCAACCTGATCTTCGTGGTGCTGGCGATCTGCCTGCTGCTGGTGGGGGACTGGAAGGACATGACCTTCCTGTTCATCGTGGCGGCCAATGCCGTCATCGGCATCGTCCAGCAGCTGCGCTCCAAGCGGACCATCGAGAAGCTCTCCCTCCTCTCCGCCGCAAAGATCCGGGTCATCCGGGACGGCAAGGTCCAGTCCCTGCCGGTGGCCCAGCTGGTGCGGGAGGATGTGGTGGAACTCACCGCCGGCAGCCAGATCCCGGCGGACGGGCCGGTGCTCACCGGCCAGGTCCAGGTGAACGAGGCTCTCATCACCGGCGAGGCGGACGCCGTCACCAAGGAGCCGGGGGACCAGCTGCTCTCCGGCAGCTTCGTCATCTCCGGCAAGTGCCGGGCCCGGATGGACCAGGTGGGGGCGGACTCCTACGCCTCCAAGCTGACCCTGGCGGCCAAGAAGGACGCGGGCCCCGGCAAGAGCGAGATGATGCGCTCTCTGGACCATTTGATCCGCTTCATCGGCATCGTGCTGATCCCCATCGGCCTGGCCCTGTTCTACAACCAGTTCGTGAGCCAGGACTTAGGGCTACGGCAGTCGGTGGTCAGCACCGTGGCGGCCCTCATCGGCATGATCCCGGAGGGGTTGTTCCTGCTGACCAGCGTCGCATTGGCAGTCAGCGTGGTCCGGCTGGCCCGGAACCGGACGCTGATCCACGAGATGAACGCCATCGAGACGTTGGCCCGGGTGGACGTGCTGTGCGTGGACAAGACGGGCACCGTCACCAGCCCCCAGATGCAGGTCCGGGAGATTGTGCCCCTGGACCCGGAGTCCTGCTCCGACGCGGACATCGCCGATATCCTGGGGGCCTTTTACCGGGTACTGGAGCCGGACAACGACACGGCAAAGGCCATTGCGGACCGGTTCTCCTACGGCCCCGGCTGGCCGGACCGGGGCGCCGTGCCCTTCACCTCCGCCACCAAGTGGAGCGCCGTGAACTTTCTGGACCGGGGCGCTTACGTCATCGGCGCGCCGGAGTATGTGCTGGGGCAGGACTTCGCCGCCCTGGAGAAGCGGACCGCCCCCTACGCGGAGCAGGGCTGCCGGGTGCTGCTGCTGGCCCAGTGCGACGGGGCGGAGACCGGCAGGCTCCGCGGCGTGGTGATCCCCCTGGCCCTGCTGGTGCTGGAGAACCCCATCCGCCCCAACGCCCCCAAGGTCTTTGATTACTTCCATTCCCAGGGGGTGGACGTGAAGGTCATCTCCGGCGACAACCCCGTGACCGTCTCCGCCGTGGCGGCCCTGGCCAGCATCCCGAATGCCGAGCAGTGGGTGGACGCCCGG
>OGGQ01003959.1_pt1 | contig 13033 bp, 12 predicted proteins | sample 1571191 | NCBI WGS metagenome assembly OGGQ01 (sample SAMEA2582061, study PRJEB24529) | metagenome | biome: Human gut stool | place: China | collected 2011
GACTGTATAAAGGATGATTACAATTTTTAATCGAAGAGCTATATACATAGGCTGCTCAAAGGAAGAAAAAAATAAAATTATAAAACTTTTGTCGAAAAATAAAATTCCTTATGAAGAAAAAGGATGGGACGCCAGAGGCGGACAGGCCAGAGGTCGGGGAAGTTTGGGACAGTTATCCGAATATCAGACGACCTATGAAATTTACGTCAGGGCATCAGATTATGAGGAATGTGAGTTTTTGATGCGTCAAATGGGAGAAATGCGTTAGCGTCCGACAGGAGATATTCGAATTTGACTTAGAGTAATCATCAGGAGGGACGATTATGATTTGCTGTTTGATCGTGATTCTTTTTCTTTACAGTTTTCTTAACCAACTGATGATGGAAATTCTGGGGTTTATTATCGTGTTTATGGCAATATCTTACCTGAGACCATCTGAAGAATGGGGGAAATTACTATTTTATACCCGACGCACTTTTGAAGAAAAGATTTGTGTGGACTCGATGGAGTTTCAGAAAAACGGACATGTGAAGATTACTTTAAAGAAACTGACGTTGCGCAGGACTGTTTATTTGAATCTAAAGCCGGGAGATGAACTGTCTGAGGCGGCTTTAAAAAGAGGCCGGGGCGTGTAAACTATTTAGAATTTTGCATGGTGATATAGACAGGAGGGGGGCATATGTCAGAAGTGATAAAATATCAAATGGTTTATGGTGTGATTTTACAGATTATTATATGTTTGTTTTTAATTCGAAGCTTTTATCATTATTTTGGGAAAGAAAAGCTTTCCGGAGAAATACTTCGCAAGGTATATGGCTCCAGAATGCGTGCGTTGATTCACACAGTATATTTCTTTGTAATGGTGGTTATATGCGGCCGTTCTATCTGGAAAATGTTCAGTTTAGGTCTAGAGACAATTTTTACGGATTATTTATATCTTGCAGTCCTTATCGTCGAAGCTGCTGTGTCTCTGTGGATGGATATGCTTCCGCAAAGATTCTGTGAGAATGGTATTATAGGATACCGGGATTTTACCCCATGGTCCGCTATGCGGGGAATTGTTGATTCCAAGAGAAAATCTGCTATCATAATTAAAGTTCGGGAGCGGGTAAATTACAGAGAAGAAATTTCCTGTCGGCCGGAAGAAAAAGAGGAATTGGAAAAATTCATTCTGGAGAAAATCGAAGAATACAGTTCACCGGAGGCGGAAGCACCGGAATAGTGGAAATAAATACAAGATAGGCCGGGAAACAAATTTTCCCGGCCTAAAAAATTTTTACAATTACAGTAATCCGCCAATCTGAAGGAAGAGTGGTGCGAATACAAGTGCAACGATGGTCATCAATTTGATCAGGATGTTGATAGATGGTCCTGAAGTATCTTTGAATGGGTCGCCGACCGTATCGCCAACAACGGCTGCTTTATGAGCTTCGCTTCCTTTGCCGCCGTGATGGCCGCCTTCGATATATTTCTTGGCGTTATCCCATGCACCACCAGAGTTGGACATGAAGATGGCCATAAGAACACCAGTGATCAGGGCACCAACGAGAAGTCCGCCGAGGGCTTCAACTCCAAGAAGCACACCAATGATGATTGGTACAAGAACAGCCATGATACCCGGTACGTACATTTCTTTCAGGGAAGCCTGAGTAGAAATAGCAACGCAGGTTGTATAGTCCGGACGGTCTGTACCTTTCAGGATACCTGGTTTTTCACGGAACTGACGACGAACCTCTTCAATCATCTTGTACGCTGCTTTGGAAACGGATTCCATAGTCAGAGCGGAGAAGAGGAAGGTCAATGTACCACCGATGAAGACACCGATAACAACACGGGCGTCAAGTACGTTGATGGCAGTTAATTTTACAGCTTCAGAGTAGGATACGAACAGTGCCAGTGCTGTTAAAGCAGCGGAACCGATAGCGAAACCTTTACCCATAGCAGCTGTTGTGTTACCTACAGAGTCAAGTTTATCTGTGATATCACGAACCGATTCATCCAGACCGGACATTTCAGCGATACCGCCGGCGTTATCTGCGATTGGACCGTAAGCGTCGATGGCAACAGTAATACCTGTTGTGGACAGCATACCAACGGCTGCCAAAGCAATACCGTAAAGGCCAACCAGTTCGTAAGAAATGAAGATACCAACGCAAATTAATAAAATCGGAACAACAGTGGACTGCATACCAACAGCAAGACCGCTGATGATGGTTGTGGCAGAACCTGTTTCAGACTGTTGAGCAATTTTTTTAACAAAACGATATTCATCGGAAGTATAGATTTCGGTAACGACACCGATCAATACACCGACAAGAAGTCCAGCGATAACAGCCAGGGCTATACTAAAGTTGCCGAACATGGTCTTACTTAAAATGATCGTAATAATGATAACGATTGCAGTAGCGCCGTATTCACCACGTTTCAGAGCGGCATGTGGGTTTGTTGCATTACCGGCCTTAACAACAAAAGTACCGATAATTGCGGCAACAACACCGCTGGCAGCCAGAAGTAATGGGAACAATACGCCGGTCTGATCGTAGTAAGTCAAACCGAGAGTCATTGCGGAAATAATGGAACCAACATAGGATTCAAAAAGGTCGGCACCCATACCGGCAACGTCACCAACGTTATCACCAACGTTATCGGCGATAACTGCAGGGTTTCTCGGGTCATCTTCAGGGATTCCGGCTTCTACTTTACCAACAAGGTCAGCACCAACGTCCGCAGCTTTTGTATAAATACCGCCGCCGACACGGGCAAACAGAGCGATGGAAGAAGCACCTAAACTGAATCCGAAAAGGATATCTGCATTTCCGGTAAGTACATAAATGATACTGATACCGAAAAGGCCAAGACCGACAACGGCAAGACCCATAACACTACCACCGGAGAATGCAACGGAAAGAGCGGCATTCATACCGGAGTTCATGGCTGCGCTTGTTGTGCGCACATTTGCTTTTGTCGCAGCGCCCATACCGAGATAACCGGCAAGAACCGAAAAAATACTGCCGACAAGGAAGCAGATGGCAGTCATCCAGTTGGACAGACCAATTCCGATGACAACAAACATGACAACAACAAAGATCAGGAGCACTTTGTATTCAGACATAAGGAAGGCTCTTGCACCTTCGGCGATGGCTCCTGCGATCTCCTTCATACGGTCATTTCCTGCGTCTTTTTTGCCGATGGATGCAGATGTTGCAATGGCAAAAAGGAGGGCGAGGATTCCGATGACAGGAACGATCATAAGGAAGTTTTCCATAATAATTTCCCCCTTGCTAAAAATATGAAATTGTTATAATTCCCTAATATTTAGGGTATAGTCTAGCTTACCAGATATTGGCGAAAGATTCAATGATTGTTAAAAATGTACCAAAAAAAATACATAAAAATACAGTTTTTTCGTTATTTTCGTCCTTTACCGGTAATGGATTCAATGCTTATTTCTACAATGTCTGTTTTGGAAGCAGATTTCTCTACATATTCCCGACCTGCTTCGATAAAATCAGGTGAATATTTTTCAACAAGTTTCAGTAACGGTTCTTTTTTCTCGTTTTCTGCTAAAATACGGGCTTTGCCGAAAAGAATAGCGCTTTCATATTTGGTACTGAATTTTGCCGGAAGAAGTTCCGTTTTTCCGACAACAGTGAAGCAGACATTCGCATTATTCCCGATATTCTCCAGTTTAAGACCTGTATTTTTTGCACAGTGGAAATAAATACGCTGATTAAAGTAAACATAGTTTACCGGAACACCATAAGGAATGTCTTCTCTGCTGACGGTGGAGAGGACGCCGTATTCCCCGTGTTCCAGAACAGACAGTGTGTCTTCTGCATTTAACTGACGGTCATTTCGCCGCATTTCTCTGTTCATGTTCATTCGCCTCTTTCTATAATGATAAAAATAAATTTAGCTCATATTCAGTGGATTTTCAAGGATAAATCCTAAAAAATCCGGTGAGTTAGATGGAGAGATAAAATAATAGTAGAAAAAATGGATATTTTATGGTAGATTATTTATGAGGTGTTTAAAATGAAAAACATGAAACGTATTTTATTAAAATTGAGTGGGGAAGCTCTTTCGGGGGATAAAGGTTTCGGCTTTGATGAGGCCACATGTCTGGAAGTTGGACGTCAGGTCAAAGAGATTGTTGATAAAGGTACCCAGGTCGCAATTGTTATCGGCGGCGGTAATTTCTGGAGAGGACGAAACAGCAGCAAGATTATCGAACGAACGAAATCGGATCAGATCGGTATGCTCGGAACGGTGATGAACTGTATCTATGTTTCGGAGATTTTTCGGACACTGGGAATGACGACCGAGGTATTTACACCTTTTGTCTGTGGTGCATTTACCGAACTGTTTGCAAAGGATAAAGCCATGGACGCACTCTCCGAGGGAAAGGTTGTTTTCTTTGCCGGAGGTACAGGACATCCATATTTTTCAACGGATACGGGAACAACGCTGAGAGCTGTTGAGATTGAAGCCGATGCGATTTTGCTGGCTAAAGCGATTGACGGCGTTTATGATAAGGATCCAAAGATTTATCCGGATGCGGTGAAGTATGACGAGATCAGCATTCAGCAAGTGGCAGACCAGAGACTGCAGGTTGTTGACCTGACAGCCACGATCATGTGTCTGGAGAATCATATGCCGATGGTTGTTTTCGGACTGAATGAGAAGGACAGCATTGTAGAGACCTTGTATGGTGAATTTAACGGTACGTATGTGACCGTAGATGAATGATATATAATTTGGGAGGATGATCAGACATGGATGAAAGAATACAAGTTTATGAGACAAAGATGAAAAAAACATTGGAGAGCCTGGAGAGAGATTATATTTCCATCCGTGCCGGACGCGCAAATCCGCATGTTCTGGACAAACTGGTGGTAGACTATTATGGAACACCGACACCGATTCAGCAGGTGGGGAATATTACAGTTCCGGAAGCGCGGGTTATTTTAATTCAGCCTTGGGAATCCAAATTGATCAAAGCCATCGAAAAAGAAATCATGGCTTCTGATATCGGTATTACACCAAGCAATGACGGTAAAGCGATCCGCCTTGTGTTCCCTGAGCTTACTGAGGAACGTCGTAAAGAGCTGGCAAAAGATGTTAAGAAAAAAGGCGAGGCAGCAAAGGTTGCTGTTCGTAATATCCGCCGTGATGCGAATGATGCTTTAAAGAAATGGAGTAAAGCAAAAGAAATTTCTGAAGATGAGGCAGATGATCTGGAGAAAGCTGTTCAGAAGCTTACAGATAAATTCATCACCGAAGTGGATAAGGCTGTAGATACAAAGACAAAAGAGGTGCTTACTGTATAAGCACATTGGGATAAAACAAGATGAGAGGGAGGTTGTCGGATTTCGGCAGCCTCTTCCTGTTCATGACTGTTTGTGTCCGGAAAGGAATGGAAGTATGCAGAGAGAAATTGATGGCGAACTTTTGGAAGTTCCGAATCATGTGGCGATCATTCTGGATGGGAATGGCCGATGGGCTAAGAAACGAATGATGCCGAGAAATTATGGACATGCTCAGGGGAGTAAGACCGTGGAGCAGATTTGTGAGGATGCCTGGAATCTTGGAATTAAATATCTGACAGTGTATGCTTTTTCTACGGAGAACTGGAAACGGCCTCAGAAAGAAGTGGATGCATTGATGAAGCTGCTCCGCTCCTATTTAAAGGACTGTATTAAACGGACGACAAAGAACAATATGCGTGTCCGGGTGATCGGTGACAAGACAGGCCTGAGTCAGGACATCCGGGAATCCATTGAGGAACTTGAGCGGGTTTCGGCGGCAAATACGGGCCTGAATTTTACGATTGCTATCAATTATGGCAGCCGGGATGAGATGCGGCGGGCCATGGTCCGTATGACCAAAGATGTGGAGTCAGGAAAGATCAGATCGGAAGAAGTGACGGAAGAACTGTTCAACAGTTATCTGGATACGTGGGATATTCCAGACCCTGATCTGCTCATTCGGACCAGCGGAGAACAGCGATTGTCGAATTTTCTGCTCTGGCAGTTGGCTTACACAGAATTTGTATTTATGGAAGTTTTGTGGCCCGACTTCAATCGGAATGAATTAGTCCGTGCTATTCGTCAATATAATGGAAGAGAACGTCGTTTCGGCGGTATTTAAGGGGGGATACTATGTTCTGGACACGATTGGCCAGCGGCATTGTTTTAGTCATTGTGGCATTCCTGACGATTATGGCTGGCGGCAATATATGGTTTCTGGTCGTATCCCTGTTATCGCTCATTGGCCTGTATGAACTTTATAAAACGATGCGTATTGAGCGGACGCTTCCCGGATGGATTGGATGTATAACGACGACTTTGTACTGTATTCTTCTCCACGAAAAAGCAGGCGGAAATTTTACGGGCGATCCCTTTATGGCTGTTATCGCCGGCTTTCTTGTCATTTGTGCCGTATATGTGTTTACCTTTCCGAAATTTAAAGCAGATCAGATAGCTTTTTCCGTTTTTGGTCTGATCTATGTGCCGGTGCTGATGATGCACCTATATCAGATACGGGAGTTGCCTGACGGATTATTTATCATTCCTCTTGTATTTTTAAGTGCCTGGGGAAATGATACGTGTGCATATTGTGTGGGTATGCTGATCGGAAAGCACAAGATGACACCAAAGCTCAGTCCCAAAAAGAGTGTCGAGGGATTGATCGGGGGCATTGTCGGAGCTGTCCTGCTTGGCATGGCCTATGGAGCTCTGGCAGGCAGTCATTTGTCGTCCCTGAGCAATGCCGTCGCTGCCTGCGGTATTATTTGCGGCGTTGGCGCAGTCATTGCTGTTGTCGGTGACCTGACGGCGTCGGCTATTAAACGGGATACTGGAATCAAAGACTATGGGAAGCTGATTCCGGGGCACGGCGGTGTGTTGGATCGGTTTGACAGCATTTTATTCACAGCGCCGATCGTCTACTTCCTGGCGATTTATTTTGGTGCATAAAAGTGAGGTAGGAACAGATGAAAAATATAGTACTTTTAGGGTCTACCGGTTCCATTGGGACTCAGACTCTGGATGTGGTTCGTCATTATAAAAATGATTTTCGGGTGACGGCTCTGGCTGCTGCATCGAATATCGAAAGACTTGAAGCACAGATTCGGGAATTCAAGCCAAAACTGGCGGTCGTTTACCGCGAGGATAAAGCAAAAGAACTGAGAGAAAAGATCCGTGACCTTTCTGTAGAAGTGCTGGCCGGGATGGACGGCCTTTTAACAGCAGCTGTAGAGCCATCGGCAGATATTGTCCTGACGGCGGTGGTCGGTATGATCGGTATTCGTCCGACCATTGCAGCTATTGAAGCGGGGAAGGATATTGCCCTTGCGAATAAAGAAACACTTGTAACGGCAGGGCATCTTATTATGTCGCTGGCAAAGGAAAGAGGCGTCAAAATCCTGCCGGTGGACAGTGAACATTCGGCTATTTTCCAGTCTTTACAGGGAGAAAACCGGGGACAGATTCATAAAATATTATTGACAGCTTCCGGCGGACCGTTCCGGGGAAAGAGTCTTAACGATCTGGCATCGGTTCAGGTCGAGGATGCTTTAAAACATCCGAACTGGGTCATGGGACGTAAGATTACCATTGATTCGGCGACCATGGTCAATAAAGGCCTGGAGGTCATCGAAGCCCGCTGGCTTTTTGATGCGGGGCTGGATAAGATTCAGGTCGTTGTCCATCCGGAGAGCGTGGTTCATTCGGCGGTGGAATTTGAGGACTCGGCGGTCATTGCTCAGCTCGGCACGCCGGATATGCGGCTTCCGATTCAGTATGCGCTGTTTTATCCGGACAGAAAACCTTTAGGCGGGGAATGGCTGGATCTGTTTAAGTTGGGAACATTACATTTTGAAGCGCCGGACCTGGAAGTTTTCAAAGGACTTAAGCTGGCCTATGAAGCGCTGGAGATTGGCGGTTCGATGACGACGGTCTTTAATGCGGCGAATGAACGGGCTGTGGCGAAATTTTTAGACAGAAAGATTAAGTTTTTAGATATACCGGAAATTATTGGGGAGGCTATGGAAAAACACACTGCAATAAAATCTCCGTCACTGGAAGAGATTCTGGATACGGAGAAGGCAGCTTATGAATTTATCGAAAGCAGGTGGTAGTTTGGGAATTATTGTAGCTCTGATTGTATTCAGTATTATTATTTTATTCCATGAATTTGGACATTTTCTTCTGGCTAAGAAAAACGGCGTCGGTGTTACGGAATTTGCCCTTGGTATGGGGCCGATCCTGTTCAGTTTTAAACGGGGCGAGACAGTTTATGCGGTGAAGGCGCTGCCGCTTGGAGGCTCCTGTGCCATGGTCGGCGAGGATACGGATGAGACGGGAGACAATTCCTTCAATTCCAAAAACGTATGGCAGCGATTTTCTGTCATTGTGGCCGGACCGGTTTTTAACTTTATTCTGGCCTTTATTTTTGCATTGATTCTCGTGGGCATCATCGGTTATGACACACCGTCGGTCTATAAGGTTGAGCCGGACGGCCCTGCCTGGGAAGCGGGTATTCGTGACGGCGATATCATTAAAGAGGTGAATGGGCGGAAGGTCCACATGTATAAAGAATTTCGGACCGAAGTACTGATGAATTCGGACGGAGCGCCGATGGAAATGGTTCTTGAGCGGAACGGCAGTGAATACCGGACGACGGTGACTCCGGCATTGGGTGCGGATGGTACTTACAAAATTCAGATTTATGGTGGAGCCTATGAGCGGACAGGGATATTGGATACATTAAAGTACAGTGTATTTGAAGTGCGCTATTGGATTACCACGACGGCCCGTAGTCTTGGAAAGCTGATCACAGGTCAGGTATCCGCCAATGAACTTTCCGGTCCCGTGGGAATTGTTGATATGATCGACGACACTTATCAGGAGGCGAAAAGCTACGGCTGGCTGGATGTGCTCTTAAATATGATGAATATCTGCATTTTGCTGAGCGCTAACCTGGGTGTTGTCAATTTACTGCCGATTCCGGCGCTGGACGGCGGGCGGATTATGTTTTTGATCGTAGAAGCCGTGCGGGGAAAACCATTGCCGCCGGAGAAAGAGGGATGGGTGCATACGATTGGGTTTGCACTGTTGATGGTACTGATGGTATTTATTTTATACAATGATATACAGAGACTGCTGCTGTAGTTTTCGGACAGTGGCATGAGGAGGCGTGTTTCATGATTCGTGAAAATACAAAGGTCATTTCAATCGGGGGCTGTTGTATCGGCGGGAAAAATCCCATTGCGATTCAGTCCATGTGTAATACAAAAACAGAAGATGTAAAAAGTACAGTAGCTCAGATTCTGGCTCTAGAAGAAGCCGGTTGTGACATTATCCGGGTAGCCGTGCCGACGATGGAGGCGGCGGAAGCGATTAAAGCGATTAAAAAACAAATTCATATACCGTTGGTCGGGGACATTCATTTTGATTATCGGCTGGCCATTGCGGCGATGGAGAATGGTGTGGATAAAATCCGTATCAATCCGGGCAATATCGGTTCGGCAGACCGGGTGAAGGCTGTGGTGGATATGGCAAAGGCCCATCATGTGCCGATTCGTGTCGGTGTCAACAGCGGTTCTCTGGAAAAGCCTCTGATTGAAAAGTACGGCGGTCATGTGACGGCGGAGGGGATTGAGGAGAGCGCTCTGGATAAGGTACGCATGATTGAAGATTATGACTATGACCAGATGGTCATCAGTATTAAATCATCGGATGTCATGATGTGTATCAAAGCTCATGAACTGATTGCCAGACAGACGGATTATCCGCTGCATGTGGGCATTACCGAATCGGGAACATTGATTTCAGGCAATATCAAATCTGCGGTGGGCCTTGGTATTATGCTGAATGAAGGTATCGGCAATACGATTCGTGTCTCTCTGACTGGGAATCCGGTGGAAGAGATCAAGTCAGCGAAGCTGATCTTAAGAACTCTCGGTCTGCGGAAAGGCGGTATCGAGGTGGTTTCCTGTCCGACCTGTGGAAGGACTCAGATTGATTTGATCGGCCTTGCAAATCAGGTGGAAAATATGGTTCAGGGTTATGATCTGGATTTGAAAGTGGCTGTCATGGGCTGCGTGGTCAACGGTCCTGGCGAGTCGAAGGAGGCAGATCTGGGGATTGCCGGAGGCAAAGGCGAGGGCCTTCTTATAAGAAAAGGTGAAATTGTAAAAAAGGTGCCGGAGAGCGAGCTGCTTGCGGCATTGAAGGATACATTGGATAACTGGAGTGAATAGACATGGCGGCTTCATTTTTTGAAGTGTTTCCCGTTCTGAAACTGAATAAAGGAATGATGGACTTACTGGAAGAGGCGACTGTGGAAAAGGTGACGGCCAGTCAGGCCAGAAACAGGATTCGGGTGTATCTGTGCAGTCCGAGATTGATTTCCTATGAGGAAGTAAGAAAACTGGAAGATCAGATTCGCAGACAACTGTTTGAAAATACGGATGTCCATGTGGATATTATCGATCGATACGAACTGTCGGAGCAATATACGCCGGAGCGGCTCATGTCCATCTATTTTGACAGCTTTGAGGCGGAGCTTAAAGATTCCAGCGATCTGGAAGCGAATATTTTCCATAAAGCGAAAAAGGAATTTATCGATGCGCAGAGAATGGTCCTCACTGTGGAGGATAATTTTATTACGGCTTCGAAAATCGAGTGTATTCGAAGCAAGCTGTTGAAGATTTTTCAGGATCGTTTTGGATATTATGTGGATATCTCAGTTGAATATGTCCGGGAGCGCAAAAGCCGGCAGGCTGAATATGCGGAAGAGACCTTCCAGAGGGAAGTTGAGACGATTGTCAAAAACTATGCGGAAGCAGAAGCTGCAGTTAAACAGAAGGAAGAAAAAATTGCCGAGCAGCAGAAGCCGGCGCGGGATTTCAAGAAAGAAAATACCTACGTCAAGAAAAAGATCATCGACCCGGATATCTTTTATGGCCGTCCTTTTGAGGGCGATGAGACACCAATTTCAGAAATCAACGACGAAATCGGAGAGGTGGTCGTCCGTGGAAAGATCATTCAGATGGAGACGCGGGAAATCCGCAATGAAAAAACGATTATTATTTTTGCTGTGACGGATTTTACGGATAGTATCACAGCAAAAGTATTTACAAAAAATGAATTTTTACCTCAGGTTCTCTCAAATCTGAAGGTGGGAAAGTTTGTCCGAATGAAAGCCATGGCGGTCATGGATAAATATGACCATGGCATTGCATTAAACTCGGTGACGGGCATTAAAAATATTCCTGACTTCACAAAGAAACGGATGGATTTAAGCCCGGTGAAACGAGTGGAGCTTCATGCACATACAACAATGAGCGACATGGACAGCGTGGCCGACTGTAAGACGATGCTTAAAACGGCTATGTCCTGGGGGCATAAGGCTATGGCGATCACGGATCATGGTGTGGTTCAGGCTTTTACGGATGCCAATCACTGTGTGGAAGGGACGGATTTTAAGCCGATTTACGGCGTGGAAGGTTATCTGGTCGATGATTTAAAGCCCATAGTTTTTGAGTCGGAAAACCAGAGCCTGGACAGTAAATTTGTTGTTTTTGATATTGAAACGACGGGATTTTCTGCAGTGAATGACCGAATCATTGAAATTGGTGCGGTAAAGGTGGAAAACGGTGAGATTGTGGACCGTTACAGCACTTTTGTCAATCCGGAGCGGCCGATTCCTTTTGAAATTGAAAAGCTGACAGGTATCAATGATGGTATGGTGGTGGATGCGGCTGTCATTGAAGATATATTGCCGGAATTTCTGGCGTTTTCGGAAGACTGTATTATGGTCGCCCATAATGCAGAGTTCGACATGAGTTTTATTAAAGAAAACTGCCGGAGGATGAATTTGCTCCGAAAGTTTACAGTGGTGGACACTCTGGCTATGGCCCGGAGTATGCTGCCGGATTTGAAGAATTATAAATTGGATACGGTGGTGGAAGCTGTCGGCGGAACACTGGAGAATCACCACCGGGCTGTAGAGGATGCGGAGTCCACGGCAGATATATTTGTAAAATTCGTGGCCCGGTTAAAGGGCATGGGTGTGACGGATCTGGATACATTAAACGGGATGAGCCAGATGTCAGTCAATGCCATAAAAAAATTGAAAACCTATCATATTATCATACTGGCTCAGAATGATGTCGGACGGATTAATCTCTATCGCCTGGTGTCCTGGTCCCACCTGGATTATTATGCAAGACGGCCAAGAATTCCGAAAAGTGTTCTGGCAAAATACCGGGAGGGTCTGATCATTGGTTCGGCCTGTGAGGCGGGCGAGTTATATCAGGCCGTGTTAAATGACCGGCCGTCTGATGAGATTGCACGGATTGTCAGTTTTTATGATTATCTGGAAATACAGCCCATCGGAAATAACCTTTTTATGATTGAGAGTGAGAAGATTCCACAGATTCAGACCAGAGAAGATCTGATGGAGATGAATCGGAAGATTGTCCGTCTCGGAGAACAATTTCATAAGCCGGTCTGTGCCACCTGTGACGTGCATTTTATTAATCCGGAAGATGAGGTTTATCGACGGATTATCATGGCGGGTAAGGGATTTGATGATGCGGACAGGCAGCCGCCGATTTATTTTCGGACAACGGAAGAGATGCTGGAAGAATTCATGTATCTTGGCGCGGAAAAGGCGGAAGAGGTTGTTATTACCAATACGAATTATATAGCGGATCAGATTGAGCGGATTTCTCCGGTGCGGCCGGACAAATGCCCGCCGGTCATTGAGGATTCGGATCAGATGTTAAGGGATATCTGTTACAGCAAAGCGCACAGCATGTATGGCGATCCCCTGCCGGAGATTGTAGTGGAGCGTCTGGAGAGAGAGTTGAACTCGATTATTTCCAATGGATTTGCCGTGATGTATATCATCGCGCAGAAACTGGTATGGAAATCTAATGAAGATGGTTATCTGGTTGGCTCGCGAGGATCAGTAGGCTCTTCACTGGCGGCAACTATGTCTGGTATCACAGAAGTAAATCCTC
>OGGQ01003967.1_pt1 | contig 12986 bp, 9 predicted proteins | sample 1571191 | NCBI WGS metagenome assembly OGGQ01 (sample SAMEA2582061, study PRJEB24529) | metagenome | biome: Human gut stool | place: China | collected 2011
CGAGATCTACACTCTTTCCCTACACGACGCTCTTCCGATCTCTGATCATCAAATGTAAGTTTTACTGTAACGACTCTATTATCCGTATAATTTTCAAAAGAATTCTTGCCCTCTTCATCCTCTATCTCATAAGTAATTCCTTCTTTTTCCAGTCCTTCGAGCATCACTTTCCGCTCTTGATCGTCTTCCTCTCTCTTCAGTATAAAGTATAGGTTGTCTTTATACTCTTCGCCAACTGGGAAATTTCTATCTGTGTATTTAATCACCATTACAGTCGTGTCTTGATAATATGAAAACTCATCTTTCTGAGTTATCGGATCACCATTCTTATTTTCAAAGCTTACAGAAATTTCCGGAGCCTTTGTATCAAATGCTAACTGTTGCTCAATCGTCTCAGATACATTTCCGGCTGTATCATATGCCTTAATCTTTATCTTAGACTTATTCGTTCCCACTCCATTTATTGTTCCTTTATTTGCCGAAACAACGCCTTTAACCACTATGGAAGACTTATTTTTTAATTCTTCGTAACTGAAACCTGATTCCGATGTCGGCCATTCAATGATATATGAATCTTCATATGTTTCGTCTGCATCAAATTCTTTCGTGGTCGGAGTTATTGTTTCACCGTCTTTGCTCACTATTACTTCCAGTTTCGAAATACTTGAGAAATACTCTTCTGGATCTTCAATCTTAAGCTCGTATTTAGCATCCCCTTGATAACACAGAATTCCATCTTTTTCTGATACATAACCACCGTCTTTTGATGTATCAAAAGTACATTCTACTTTCGGCGATGTCACATCAACTACAATGCCGTTTGAAGCATATACGGCTTCATTTCCTGTATTGTCAATCGTCTTAACAAGAATCAGATAATTATTTTCTGCCGCTTCCTTATCTTTCGCTTTTCCGACAGTGATTTCGTCTTTTCCGTTTTTATCGAATTCCAATTTACTCCAAGATTGTTCTTGCCCGCTATCTACCTTTTCAATAATACTTTTCACAGCATCTTTATCTAATTTTAACGCCGTTTCATCTGTTCCCATTTCATATACGCAATACTTCTGCGTAGTCGTGTTATGCAGGCCGCTTCCTTCTACAGAATCTCCCGAAGTGTCCGAAACGCTGATTTCTGCCGTATATATCTCGTTTTTGAACATATTGAAACTCAAGCTTTCAAAAGCATCTGAATATTTTGTCGTATCATAATCTTTAATTACAGCTCTCGGCGCTTCATTATCGATATGAAGCCAATCAGTTAAATTTGTTACTTCCGTAACTGTGTTTCCACTCTTATCTTCACTGTTCTTAAGATAAACTTTTACGTTCTCAACTACTTTATCCTGTATTCCTTCCTCAGGTTTAAGCTGTTCAAGTATATTCTGTGACTCATCCGACTCATCAGATACGTTTACATAACTATTTCCGTTATCTACACTCATATACACTTCATCATAATATTGTGTAGCCTTTACATTCATCTTCAGCACAGGGGTTCCCTTTTTCTCGCCGAGTTCATCTTTTCCGCCAATGCTTACCCAAACTTTTTCCAGCTCGTCAGCGCCATTTTTCACGCCGTAAATCCCGTTTGTCGTTCCTTTAAGATCAATTTTTTTCAAAAGATCTTCTTTATTTAAAGTCTGTTTTGTAACTTTAAGATCTCCCTTATAATCATCCTCTTCAATAAACTTAAACTCATAGTTTTCGCTGATTTTATTTTCATTTGTAATATTCGGAACGATTACTTTATAAGCTGCCTCATTCACATGCAGAGTTTCCGGCGCTGTTGCCCCCGGCAATACTGTTATTTGATCATTTCCCACAAGTCCTGTCTCTAATGAATTCACACCTTGCACTTCTTCAGGAACAACTCCGTTACCATTGCAAAGTGCAACTAATCCCGTCATTTCTTCTATCGCCGTTTTTAAATTCTGTCCATAAGCTAACGACACTGTCTCTGCATTTGCAGACGTCAAATACAACGGTCTATGTGTAATAGTTGCCGCATTCTGAACTACATTTTGCCCTTCTTCTACAACTAACTGATAGTTTTCCGTGCCGTTGCCTTCTACTGTCATATAATAAATTCCGGCAGCAACTGTCACGTTCTGTGGCTGTGCTTCATTCTGCTCATTTACTGCAACATCTGATCCTGCAATCGCAGCTTTCTCTTTCGGGATTGTGATTTTTTCAGTATTTACTGTTCCCGTAAGTTCGATTCCAGTATTTCCGTCATATACTTTACTTGCTTTATTCCATGTTACATTCTCAAACGAAACTTCCTGCCTCTTTACAGTCAGCGTATAATCTACGCTTGCTTCTCTGTAGAAGTTTCCTTCTCCCGGGACTGCTTTAATCTTAATTGTTACTTTTCCTGCATTTTTCGGAATTACATGGATCGTATGATCTGCTTCCACGCGAACGACCGCTACATTTTCAGCAAGTCCTGTATTCGGCGCGTCTTCTGACTGTGCAAATGCAACCTCTGTCGCAAGCGTTCTTCCTTTTAATGTATTTTCAATATCGGCAAGAGCAATTACGATTTCATCATTCCAGTGCTCCGTTCCGTAAGTCACTTCTTTTGAAACATCACCGTCTATCGTAATTGCCTGTGTTTTCCCATAACTTCCGGTTGCTGTTGCCGTCGCGCCTTCATATTTTTCATTACCGCTATACACGGCTTCAAACTGTTTCGCGCCGAGAAGACTGTCTGTCTCATATGTATATTCGACTGTAGCTGCCGCTTCTGCTTTATAGAGCAAAGTTTTTTGACCGCCTGTCACATCATAAAATATTACATTTCCTGAAACATCGGCTGGAAGACCTTTGGCTGTCAATATAACAGAACTTTGATCGTCTCCGCTTGGCTCTTTCACCGTCATACTAAAACCGTTAATCTGATTTTTAGACACGTTTACGGAAACTGTTTTTGTTTTCACCCCGTTTGTAACGCTGATATCCGCAGAGCCTTCGCCTTTTGCCGTAACCTTTCCGTTTTCAACAGATGCAACATTCCCATCTGTTGTGCTCCATGTATAAGCAAGTTCTTGCACCGGATTTGTTACTGATATATCATATGTTTCTCCGACTTTCAGACTAACTGAATCTGTCGTCGGCAAAAGTGTAATCTCTGACATTGTAAGCAGAATGTCAATATCCGCTTTCTCCGCCTCAACCGTAAACCGACCATCTTTTGTTGTCTCATATCCGGTTTTCTCTACTTCGTAGTTATATTCTACTCCTTCTTTTAACTCAATTTCTTTACTTGTCTCTCCGGCTTTAACCTCGATTTCCTTTTTCTTCTCATAGCTCGGATCATCATTACTTTGTAATTTCAAAGTAAGTGCGCCTATCCCGCGTGTTTCCTCTGCGGCATCTTTAAATTTCAGCGTAACTTTTTTTGCATCGCCAGCCGCCGCCTGAACCGTCATACCTGCATCCGGCAGTACCCAAGTCAGTACCATCGCCAGCGCAAGGACGAGCGCACATATCCTTTCTTTTAGTTTTTGCTTCTTTTTCATGCTTTCATCCCTTCCTGTTCTTCTTTGTTTTGCCGTTCTTTTGTCTGTCTCTTCCTCTGTCTGTTCCGGCTGTTCCATATATAGAAATACACGTTTCCGTTAAACAGAAAATGTGCATAAACCCCTGCAAGCGCAAATACCAGCGCCGTAATTGCCAGAAAATCATTCACTTCGATATGAAGCGCACAATAGATTGTCGCTGCGATCGACACGATCATAACTGCGTCTGCCGCAATCGCAGGCGTATTACTGAAAAAGCAGATCACTGACGGAAGTTTCCGTTTTCCTGCCTGTTCTGTCAGAGGCTTCGCCTTTCTCGCCAAAAACAAATATGCTGCGATCCCGAGCAGAAGACCGAGCCAAAACAACGCCCCCGCCGCATATCCGATCTGTGTAAGATCGCCGTTTTTGTCAACGGCAAACGGAATCAGCGCCGGAGTCAGTGCAGACAGGAGAAATAATCCCATCACACCGAGAAATCCTTTTTTTACTGTTCTTGGTTTCAATCTGTTTCCTTCTTTCTGCTGCAAGATAAATCGATTAATATCTTTTTTGTTTTCTTTAAATGATCTCATTCGTATGGATTTCCATAATTTCTTTTTTAATAACGAAATTCCATTCCGGTTTTTCATTTGTCTTTGCCTGAACAAACGATGCTTCCATTTCCGGCGTCAATAAAGTTGTTTCTCCGAATCCGGCATTTCTTTGTGCCGTTGTGCCGCCGTTTCTGCTGTTGAGCAATGTCGTTTCTTCACTTCCGCTGTTCAACAGAGTCGTTTCTTCGCTTCCGCTGTTCAGCAGAGTCGTTTCTTCGCTTCCGCCGTTCAGCAAAGTTGTCGCTTCACTTCCTCCGTTATCAGACGCTGCCTGCTGTGCTGTGTGAAGCTGCATTGTATGTTCTCTTCCTTCCGGATCTGCCGAATGGTAAACTTGTTCTGTGTACGCCGCGCCGTCTGCCTGTCCGCCTGCTGCCTGCTGCGCAGACATAACCGGAGGTATCCTTCCGCTTGGCGTCGTATAAAGGTCTGAACTTGTCGGCGCGGAATAATAATCCTGTCTTAACTTTCCTGTCTTTGCATTTTCTTCTTCCATCTGCTGAACGCTCTTTCGCTGCGCCCTTCCCGTGATAGCGTTAAACACATCGCATATTTTAAATTGAAAGAAAAAGAAAACGCTCAGCGCCGCAAATAAAATTGTCAGCACAAGACAGATAATAAATCCGATATGAAGTATATTGATGATCTGTTCACTCTGCATCAGCATCCCCTCCTGTTCCCCGGGATTCAAATGCTACCTGCACATGCTCTTTCGCGCTGCTGATATTGTTCAGAATCTCCTGTTTTTTCTGCTCGTTGATATCCGTCTGATTTGCATTCGTCGATGCAAACGACGTTGTCTCCAGCGTCTTTTTCGTTTCTTCGAGTTCTCCCAGAAGTTCGCCTTTTGTCACTCCCGCACGTTTGAAATCAAGTGCGTTTTCGTCGATCCTGTATACAAGTTCTTTATACATTACAAGAGCTGTCTCAGGATTTACCACACTTGTAAGATCTCCGTCCGTCAGACTGACAAGATCGATCCAGTAGTCTCCGTAAGAAGTTGTGCTGTATCCGCTCTCATCCACTGAATCAAGAGAAGCATAGTACGCCGCGATACTTGCGAATCTTTTCGACAATTCCTTTTTATCTTTATCGAGGCTTTCGCTTTCCGCCGCTTTTTCAAACCATGTTTGAGACATTGATTTTCCGCTCTTTTCTCCTCCCTCATATGAATAAAAGTACGCCAGTCCCATTTGAAAAGCGAATTCGTCGTATTCTTCTTTATTTCCTTCAAAATAACTTTCATTTGTCCGGTTTCCGCTGCCTTTATATCCAAGAACCGACGTAAGCCGCGCTGTCTCTTCTCTGTCAAAATCATTTTCCGACCCGTCTGCTCCGCGGATGCATAACTGCAAAAGATTGTGATACGCTTCTCCTCTTCGAGGGTCTATCTTAATTGCATCTGTATAATATTTTTCCCGTTCACTTTGTTCCGGCGAGTTCGCCGCCTCTTTTATATATCCTTCATAACTGCTCTTTGTCGTCATCGTCTCCCCGACTTTAAATCCGACGCATCCGAGAAGTGATGCGGCAGTCAGCGAACACATTGCAACGAACGTCCGCCATTTCCTCATCTGCCGTTTCCGGTATTCCTGATCTAATTCTCCGTAATGCTCCAGCGCGTACATCAGTTCCGCGCACGACTGATAACGGTCGTTCGGATTTCTCTGCGTACATTTCAGTGCGATTTCTTCCAATCCTGACGAGAGCGCCGGATTCCATCTTCGGATCGGATACATCTCGTACGGCGGAAGACTTGGATTATGTCCCGTCAGCAAATGGTACATCGTCGCACCCAGCGTATAAATATCAGTACGGGCGTCCGTCTGCCCATGCCCGCCGTACTGTTCGGGCGCTGCATATCCCTGCGTTCCGAGACAAGACGTATCTTCAATACTTGTCTCTTTAAATTCGCGGGCCGTTCCGAAGTCGATGATCATGATCTGCCCGTCCGGCTTCAGCATGACGTTCGCCGGTTTTAAGTCTCTGTAAATGATCGGCGGTTTCCTCGAATGAAGATACCCGAACACATCACAGATCTGTTTCGCCCATTCCACAACCCGTTCCTGCGGCTGCGCGCCTTCTTTTTTCAGCCAGTAATCGAGCGCCTTTCCTTCGATATAATCCATTACGATCAGGAACGTATCCTCCCTGTCGATCACATCGATGATACTCGGTAAATGCGGATGATTTAACCGTTTCAAAATATCGGTTTCCGCGATCAGTCCCTGCCGTACAACTTCGTAATCTTTCACGCCGTCTTTTCGGACTTCTTTGATCGCCTATTGTTTATTCGCTCTTTCATTCATCGCAAGATAAACGACGCTCATTCCGCCCTGACCGATCTTATTCAGTATTTTGTATTTACCGTCTATAATTGATCCTATTTCCAGCATATATTTATCCTCTAACACACCTTAAGGAGAATGACTGAAATATTATCTTTCTCCTGACGTGATTTATTCAATTCCGTACAATAGACCGCTACGTCTTTCAGCGCTCTTTCCGTCTCCATTTTTTCAGGATCTATCAATTTATAAAATTCCTCTTCCGTGATCACATGGCGAAATCCGTCAGAGCAGAGCATATAAACTTCGCCCGACTTATATTCTCCCTGTGTAAACTCCGGAATGATCACCTCGCTTGCTCCGACGCATTGAAGAAGTACGTTCCGCTGCGGATGCACTCTCGCCTCATCCGGCGTCATTCTCCCTGCGTCAATCTCTTTTTGTACAAACGTCTGATCTTTTGTCAACTGAGTCATCCCCTGTCCGTCAATTTTATAGACTCTGGAGTCGCCCACATTCATCGTATAATATTTCCCTTCTGCCATCAGAAGTACCGCCGCAGTTGTTCCCATCGCAATATGGGAAATCTTTCCGTGATCGGCGATTCTTTGATTTACATCAAGGATCAGTTTATTTATTTCGTTTTCCAATTCCATACGGTTAATCCCATCAGCCGTCCTTCTCCGATAAAGAAGTTCCGGAAACTGAACTTCAAACCACATAGAAAATGCCTTGATCAAAGCGGCGCTGGCGACCTCACCTTTGGCAAGACCGCCCATTCCATCACAAACTACAGCAAGCATAACGTCGCCGTAGTCTGTGGATGCCTCTTTGATTAAGACAGAATCCTGATTCGTATTCTTTTTAATTCCTCTGTCACTATGTACAACACTTAAAAATCCCATTCTGCCTCTCACTGCCCTTTACTCTTTTGTCAATTATAATCAGCGCTTTTATCGTTTAGATCATGATGCATGAAATTCAAATTCTTCATCCGAAATCTTCAATGTCGATCTGTCTGTCAGCAGTGTTTCCTGATATGGATTTAACTGAACTCCGTTTACAAACGTGAAGTTGCTTGACTTCTGATCTGCCGCATAGTAATCAGAACCTTTCTTTGTGATCACTACATGATATCTGCTGACAGAAGTATTATCGGAAATACAATAGTTCACTCTTCTTCTTTCTTTTCCGATTGCAAAGTTCTGTGAATTGATCGTAATCTTCTCACCGTTTTTCTTTCTGATCAGATAAGCGCTTCCTGCTCCGTTAAGTAACGTTGTTTCGCCTGCTCCCGAATCAAGCAAAGTAGTCTCGCCTGCTCCATCCGGCTCTGCCTGATACGGCTGTGCGTAAGGCGCTTTCGGCTGTTCCGGTGCACGGTTCGGAGGTACTACAGCTCCGTTCGGCTGCTGAGGCATTCCTGACGGAGGAACATTTCCGTTTCCTGCCTGTGCTTTCTTTTTCTTCTTGCTGTTAGAAGAAACTACGATAATAATGATTACTACTACAACAACGATCACTCCTGCTGCGATTCCGCCGATCAACAGGAAGTTCATTCCGCTTTTTTCTTCCAGATTTTCAACAGCAGCTTTTACATCTGATGTTGCCGATGTCACCTGTGCGTCTGTAGCCTCTGTATCGTTCGCAACTTTTTCTGCTTCTGAGATTGTATCGTTGAGAACTTTTACACTTTCTTCTGTGTAATTTTTCGTATCAACTGCTTTCGCCTTTGTAATTTCACTCTTAAGCGCTGTTACAAGATCTGCGTCCGGTCCTTCTTTTTCTTCCGGCTCTTCTTCATCAGGAGTCTGTGTTGTTGCCTGTGCCCCTGCATTAATATAGGAGATACCGAATGTGTCAAGACCACTCTTGATCGCGTTGATCTGTACTGCGTAGTATTTCTGATCTGAGCTGTTTCCATATGTAAATGTATTAACACCGATTACCGACTTGTTGGAATCTACAAGAGGACCGCCGGAATCTCCATGGTTAAGCTGTGCAGTGTGCTCGAAGAAATCAGCTCTTCCTCCGACTGTCAGCTTAGAAATCGTTCCGTCTGTTGCAGACACGTCAGCCGCCGTATTAAACTCTTTATTTTCGATCGAGTCTTCCGGGAATCCGTATGCGTTTACTGTCTGTGTCTGCTGAACTGTACTGCTGTCTCCCAAAGCAAGCGGTTTTCTGTCATAAATCTTATCCGACAGTTTCATTGCTACATAGTCCATCGTCTGACTCTGCACACTGTCATGGATCGTTGCCAGCACGCTCATGTCACGGTTCGCATATACTCTGATCTTCAGATGCGGATCGTTGTCTTTTAATTCGGATAATCCCAACGTTTCCATTGCCGCGCTTCTGATCGTCACACCAGGAGCAATCTCTTCATTCAAATTGAAAATATGATAGTTGGAAAGTACATACTCTTCATTGATCAAAAAGCAGCTTCCGCCTGACAACGCTACACTGTTTCCGTTATCATCTTCATACTCAAGCCATACCTGAAGCGTTCCGTCCGCCGGATTTTCCGCAGCGCTTATCGCTTTGGTATTTCCCGTCGATCCAGTTTCTGCTGATATCGATACATTCATGCCGATGATCATGCACATGAGTGTAAGAAATACCAACAGTTTTTTCGTTAGTTTTTTACCCATAATCTCTTCCTCCTGCTACATATAATATTTGTCATTATATGTATAATATAGGGTTTTCCTTTGTTCTCAAAGATGTGTCAACCTTTGTGGTCAGCTTTTTTGTCGGATTTTTATAGATTTTTTATATTTGCTTTTATATAATTATCCTGTATTAGTTTGTCTTTCAAAAAGTAATACCCCCCCTGGTATTTTGCCATGTGGGAGTATTCTTTTTTACCGAGGAAAACATGTGAGAGGGAGATTAAGATTATGCCGGATTTTGCGACATTATTATCAGAACATATCCACAATAAAAACATCAAAACTTACGCTCTTGCCCAATACTGTAATTTGGATCGATCCAATATGTACAAGATTATAAAAGGGCAACGAAAACCGTCTTCTTTAGAAATGGTAGAAAAAATGTGTAAATTTATGCATTTGTCGCCTTCAGAACAGGCCGATATGGAAGAATCATATCACATTGCCCTGATCGGACGCGAAAACTATTACAGGAGAAAAGCCGTACAACAGTTTTTTGAAGAATTCCGTATTCCGACACTGCAGCTTCCGGCAACTTCACCTTCCAATGCGTCCGATTACGCCGACAATGCTACCTTGCTTCATTCTCATCTTGAGATCAATCGCTCGCTCCTTTACATCATCGCCTCGGAACTGAAAAAATCAGGTGGAAAGATCAGTCTGCTCATCCAGCCGGATTACACGTTTCTTATGAACATTCTTACAGCAGGTGGTTATGCGTCCTCTTCTGTAGACATCGATCACATTATCTGCCTGAACAATAACCAGAACGTGTCATTTGCACGGCAAAATTATAATCTGAACTGCCTGAGAAATATTCTTCCTCTGTACAGTAATCATTATCAATATAACTGTTACTATTACTATGATGATATTGATGCCGTAACTTCAGCGTTTGCTTTATTTCCTTATGCGGTTATCACTACTGAATATGCCTGTCTGATTTCTTCAGATATGCAGTCCGGCTTTATTACTAAAGACCCGGAGTCACTAAAATTATTTTCCTATCTGTTCAGTCAGTACCTGGCGCAGACAACACCCCTGCTTCGCCCGGTCACAGATTTAGGCGGACAAATACAGTATGTCGAAAATACAATGCAGAACATAACCGAAGGTTATTTCTTTCAAATGCTTCCGTGCCTGACAAGGTTTTTGACAAGAGACATGTTAGAGACTTACATTGTAAAAGATCTTCCACACCGAAGCGAACTTCTCGACAGACTTCAGAACTATTTACATGAACTTCAATCAATTCCCGCTTCTGCCGACCTTACGTTTATCTGTTCTATCGAAGGAATAAGAAAGTTTTTAAATACCGGCCGCGTCGGAGAGTATCCTGCATATGCATATACTCCGCTGAACTTAAGCGATCGCCTCTTTCTGATTCGGCAGTTGGCAAACTCCATGCTCAACGAGCATAATCGGCTTTTGAAGCGGGCGATCGGCATGATCGACCATGAATTTTACCTCTTTGCCGGACGCCAGTACGGCTATTTCATGTTTCAGACTTCAAATACAGACCGGATGATCTACCTGAACATCGAAGAACCCGGACTGCTTTTTACATTTTTTGATTTTTGCGATACGCTTGACGATGAAATATTCTTCACATCTGAAGAAGCTTATAGAAAAATACACGATCTGATTCAAGAATACAGTAAATAAAAAATCCCCTGACCGCCGCAGATGTTTCTTTTGCATCTCGCTGTCAGGGAACTTTTTATTCTTTTTTGCAACGGCAGATTCCTTCCAATATTCCGATCAATTCCGGTATATCTTTTTTTACCGTATCATATACAATCGTAAGGTCTACATTTCCATATTCATGTACAATTCGATTCCGCAATCCTTTAATAGCTCTCCACGGAATGGATGGATATGTTTTTTTAAATTTTTCTGTCAATTTCTCGGAATTTTCTGCCACCTGTATTAGCCGAAACATAATAGAATCAACAAGAATCTCATCCTCTTCCAATTTCGATTTTGACAGGCTCTCTGTATGTGTTCTAATAAAAGTGAGGTCTGTAATAATCTTATCAATATAATATTGGTCAGTCTTCTTATTATCCATAAATTTTAATTCCATCCTTTAATATTTCATTTATCAATTCCAAATTAGACTCTAGCTGTTCACGGTTCAGAATATCAACTCTTTTATGAAGTCCTTCTCTTATTGCTTCTACCAAACCATAAAAATGTATTCCGGACACCGACGTTCCAATTAAAAGATCTACATCACTAGTTTCTGTCGCTTTTCCTTTCGCATAAGAGCCAAAAAGATAACAATACTCTATATCATAATCTGCAAATACATCGGTACACACATCTTTTATCTTCTGTATGCTTAATATACCATGATCTTCATCCACAAATCCATATTGTTCTAGTTTTTCGAGCATATACAAATATTTTATTGACGTACGCTTAGCTGCATCAGTTTCATAATTTTGATAAGTACGCAATGGCACTCCTAAATATTTCGCACATTCCGCTTGGGTTAGTTTTTTATGTTTCCGCAGTTCTCTCAGCATCATATTTTTCCACCTCATTCAAATGCTACCATAAAATATGGAAACGCGCAATTAAAACGCGCAAATTTCGCGTATTTTTTGCAGTTTAAGCACGCATGTTTTGCGTATTATTACTTATCAAAAAACGCAATTTCTATTTCTTTTATATTTCCATAAATTCTTGCACATTTATTATACCCGTAATCACCTCTTATTATCATCTACATAACATTTTCATCCCCACAAACTGCACATCCACTCTAATACTTTCAGCATACTAACCCCCACACTCAGAACATCTTTCACACAGAAATGAATTTTCCGTTACAAAAAATCCCCTGACCGCCGCAGATGTTTCTTTTGCATCTCGCTGTCAGGGGATTCTATTATTTTACTGTTTTATTTTGTTGCCTTATAGTAGTTGATCAGACATCCATCCAGAATAATCTGTCTCTCGGCATCTGTCAGATCCCCGAGTTTCAGCTGGATCTCTTTCAATTCATCACCAACAACATATGCGTTGATAACGTCTTTCTTTTCCTCAACTGCTTTTCTCACATTCGGAACGAAAATGTAATCTCCGTTTTTAAACGGAAGCGCCTCATGATCCGCATCTGTCAAAAATGGAAGCATTCCCCAGTTAATCAGGTTGGAGCGATAACGTTTTGTCGCATATTCTACAGCAATGTTTGCCCAGCCTCCGAGAACTTTCTGGCAGGAGGCAGCCTGCTCACGAGCCGATCCATCTCCCGGTTTTACTGCGAAGATCGTACTTCCTACACCGACATTTCCTTCTCCGACTTCCGGATACGCTGCCTGGATCTTAGACATAACCGGTTTCAGTTCCTCCAGAGCATCAAGAGGACATGTTCCTGCCTCGATTGCTTTCTGTGCTTTCTGAACTTCCTTTGCTCTTCCCACATATGCGGGATCTTTTCTTGAAAGTGCAAACTCTGCAAGTCCAAGCGGATTAGAACGATACGAAGACGTCTCTCCTGACGGAATAAGTTCATCTGTTGTCGTTACCGGATCGTGGATTTCAGATACGACCTTCACGATCAGATTCTCAGGAAGCGCCGACATCTCCGGCCAGTCTTTAATATTCGGACCAAACTGGATCTCTACATTCGGATCTGCTTTGCCTTTGCTGTCGAACACACGATTCGCATAAATATTCTGATCAAAATGATACTTCTGTCCTTTATATTCTACATCAAATGCCGTAGCAGGCGTCAGATATCCTTTATTTGCCGCTGTCGCCGCAATGGAACGAGCATCCATAAGAGCAACAGAAGAAATCTGACCGCTCTGAAGCTTGCTTCCTTCACGGTTCGGGAAGTTTCTTGTTGTATGACGGATAGAGAACGCATTATTTGCCGGTGTATCTCCCGCT
>OGGQ01003968.1_pt1 | contig 12985 bp, 11 predicted proteins | sample 1571191 | NCBI WGS metagenome assembly OGGQ01 (sample SAMEA2582061, study PRJEB24529) | metagenome | biome: Human gut stool | place: China | collected 2011
AGGGCACGGGCACAATGACCTCGTCCCCCGGATTAACCAGCACCCGCATGGCCAGGTCAATGGCTTCGCTGCCGCCCACAGTGACCAGAATCTGGCCGTTATAGTCGTAGTGCAGGTCGAAGCGCCGATTTAAATAGGAGGAAATTTCCCGCCGCAGCTGAAGCATACCGGCATTGGAGGTATATTTGGTGTGGCCCCGCTCCAGAGAGTAGATACCTGCGTCCCGGATGTGCCAGGGGGTAACAAAGTCCGGCTCCCCAATGCCCAGGGAGATGGCGTCGGTCATCTCCTCCAGAATATCAAAAAATTTGCGAATTCCCGAGGGCTTAATGCCCTGAATCTTATCGTTTAAAATCTGGTCGTAATTCATACGAAGATGTACTCCCTTTCCTCCGGATCCTGGGGACGGAACACCAGGTGCTTTTCTTTGTATTTCTTTAAAATGAAGTGGGTAGCGGTCCCTGTGACACCCTGGATGGGCGCCAGGCGCTCACTGACAAACTGGGCCACCTCCCGAAGGGTCCGGCCGGAGATAATTACAGTCAGGTCAAAGGAGCCGCTCATCAGATACATGCTCTCCACTTCATCATACTGATAGATGCGTTCCGCAATCCGGTCAAATCCGTCAATAGACTGGGGCACCACATTTACCTCGATTAGCGCAGTCACCGTCTCCTTGCGCACCCGATCCCAGTCAATAATCGCTTTATAGCCCAGAATGACCCGCTCTTCTTCATATTTCCGAATGGCCTGCTCTGCCTCTGCCTGCGAGACGCCTGCGGCGGCTGCCAGCTGGGCCACGCTCATACTGCAGTCCTGCTCCAACAATTCCAACAGCTTTTCCATGGACGGTCTCCTCCGCTTCTTTCAAAATTTCCCACACATCCTGGGCCTTTTCTCTTGCTTCTCTGTCTTTATGCCTTGGGACTGTCTTCATCCTGGATACAGCTTCAGGCAATTTTTCAGCAGACCTTATTATACACAGATTATTCTGGAAAAACAATCCCGGACTTTGCTTCTCCCCTTCCCCACATCAAAAAATGCAGGCGGTCATACCTTCTTTGAACCGCCTGCTGCCCGGATTCTTTAAGGACGCCAGTCTCCCATCGCTTCCTCCAGTTTCTCCAACGCCCGTTTCTCAATGCGGGATACATAGGAGCGGCTGATGCCGCACTGGGCCGCGATTTCCCGCTGGGTCAGCGGAGGGTTGTCTCCCAGACCGTAGCGCAGAATTATAATCTTCTTCTCTCGCGGACTGAGATATTGCTCCACACACTGCCGCACCTTCCGACAGGCATCCCGGGTGTCCAGTTCTTCCAACATATTATCATCCACTGCAATAACGTCCATCAGCGACAGAGACCCGTTTTCTCCCGCCGCCTCCAGCGTATCCGCCAGCGACACCTCCCCCTGCAGCTTCCGTTGAGAACGGAAATACATTAGAACCTCATTTTCAATACACCGGCTGGCGTAGGTGGCAAGGCGTACATTTTTATCCGCTTTAAACGTGGAAATTCCTTTGATTAGTCCAATTGTGCCAATGGAAATCAGGTCGTCCTGTTCTCCGTATTGAGCATAGTATTTCTTGGACGGGTGAAGCAGAAGGAGGAATTTTCCCGGTCAAAAACGACCCCATAGGGGTCGCCGAATTTCAAGTAGATGTCCAAATGTACTTCTTCCTTGGTACTGCCCTTTTTGACCACGATGTGGTCCAGTATGGTGGCGACCAAGGCTGAGTTCACGCCGTTTTGAAAGGACAGTTCCGCCTCCAGCGCGGCCTTGATCTTCCCCAGCTGCTCCACAGAGATTTGGCTTTTTTCTTCCTCCGTCTTCAAAACCTGCATCTGCCCCTCCAGTTCATGAATCTGTTGGTTGAAGGCGTCGTTGCGCTGTTTGAATTCCGCCGTGGAGAGGGCACCTTCTATGCTCATCTCCAACAGGCAGTCCTTTTTTGTATAGATGGCAGATAACTCCGCTTCTATCCGCCTGGCATCCTGGCGGTAGTCGTGCTCATTGGGAACGGCCTGAATGACCTTCATCACGGCGTCCACGATTGCCGATTTATCCTGCGCCAGTTGATCGAAGATCTGCGCCATGATTTGATCCAGTTCAGATGTCCGCATTTGAGGTGCGGAGCAGGCTGCCCGCCCCCGATTTCGGTATACCCGGCACTGCCAGACCTCTTTCTCTCCTTTGGCGCTTTTCAGCACCTGCCGGTGAAAGCTGGTCCCATGCTCTTCACAGATGATCTTGCCGCTGTATGGATAGCGGTTATGGAACTCGGCGGCACTCTGGTGGGACATCATCTGAGCGCTGCGCCGCTTGTAGAGGGCATTGGCCCGGTCCCACAGTTCTTCAGATACAATGGCCGGGATGGATGGGTCCGGATACATCACCCACTCGCTCTCATCCAGAAAGATTTTTCGCTTGCTGCGGTAGTCCACTGTCTGACTTTTATTGGCGCAGTACCAGCCTTTGTATTTGGGATTCTCCAAGATGTGCCGGATAGTCAGCACATTGAAGGCGTTTCCTTTCCGGCTGGTGAAGCCCTCATCATAGAGCTGCTGGGAAATGCGCCGGATTCCCATCTGCTCATTGGCGTAGAGGTGGAAGATACGGCGCACCACCTTGGCTTCCGCTTCGTTGATAGTAAGTACACAGTCCTTTTTGTCATAACCCCACAGTTTGTCGTTTCCCAGCACATGGCCGTTTTTGATGGCCTGGCGAAAGCCGAATTTCAACCGCTCTGAGAGCTTTCGCACTTCATCCTGGGCTACACCAGCCATGACCACCAGGCGGAACTCGCTGTCGCTGTCCAGGGTGTTGATATTGTCGTTCTGAAACAGTACCCCCACATCGTGCTCCAGCAGTTCCTGGGTATACTGGATGCTGTCCAGTGTGGAACGGGAAAAGCGGGATATTTCCTTTGTAATGATGAAGTCGAACCGCCCTGCCTTGGCGTCGGAAATCATCCGAAGGAAACTATCCCGCTTTCTGGTGCTTGTTCCGCTGATGCCCTCGTCAATATAGCCCGGAATATAGGTCCAGTTTGGCTTGGACTGAATCAGCTCTGTATAGTACTGTACTTGATTTTCCAGGCTGTTCAACTGCTCGTCTTTGTCTGTGGACACTCTGGCGTAAAAGGTTACCCGCAAGGGCAAATCAAAGATGCTTTTTCCGCTGCGCATCTCATTACGGATCTTGAGTACATTCATGCTGACATCCCTCCTCTGTCAAGCACACAGGATACCGGAATAGCTCTGGAAAATCCATCACAGAATGTACCAAATCCTCTGCCTTAGAATAGGTGAATTGTGATATAAGGCCAAGGGAAAGAACATGCTCCAGCAGGACACTGACTACCTCTCTCTGTGTGCTCTCCAACGATCATCACCTCATTCCTATGCCTATGAATCCATGCTCCGAAACATGCGCGTGTCACGGAGTTTATCACTTCGCAACCGCGGCTTCCAGTCGGACAAATTTCCCCTCATGTCCACCCGTTACTGTCCATACCTCAACACCATGTCGTTCAAAAAAGGCCGCAGCAGCGCTGCATTCCACTGGGATGCGCCCGATGCGATCGAACTCAGAAACCAGTAAAATTTGAAATTGGGCTTGCTCTGCACCGGCACGTAATTCCAGAAGCGGGTCCTCGTTCATGGGGCGCCCATCTTCTTCTGAACACCAGAACTCTCTGATTGGAAGCCATCCCTGTTCCTGGGCAAACTGCAGACACGCGCCCCTCTGGCGTTCCATCTCTGCTTGATCTTCCTGTTCTGTCGTCTTCGTTCGGTACAGCAAGCAAGTATATTTGTGTTGCATACAAGTTCTCCTTTCTTATATACGCAAAAAAGTGGCGGAAGATCATTGGTCGATCTTCCGCCACTTTTTTGTTTGATCTATTTGTAAGCGCATGCCATTCAAGCGCTCTCCCGCGCAAGCAATCCCCCCTGCTTACAGTGCGATACCTATGTCGCTGATTTCCAGTTCCAACCGATAACCGCGATAGACATGGATTTTAGGGATCAGATGGCAGACAATCATCTTTTTTACCTCCATAGGACTGGCGCGGTAGATGTCTACCCAAAAGATGTTCTTCTCATCCTGTTGTGCCATATCTTTTTTACGCAGCAATGACAGTTGACTTTGCAGTGATGTAAGATAAGTGACCGCCGATGCCGCATTTCTCTCGGCTTCGCACAGCATTTCCGCCAATATTTCCGCTGGGTACGGGCTGGAACCGTGCAGCGATTTTTGCAGTTCCTGTTTCAAAAGCTGATAATCTTGCTTTTTTCTCTCCGCCTCATGAGCGGCATCCCGTATTTTCCTCCGAATCTGCTTTTCTTCACAAAGCAGATACCCCTGAAGCAAAAAACTTTCCTCAACTGCGCCTAACTGTTCCAAAAGCCGGCAAATTACATGTTCCACCTTTTCATCCAAAATGTGCGCTGTGTATCCTGTCTGTCCATCGCACACACAGCGATGGCGCGTTTTCTGATAGCAGACATATCGGGTGCGGCGGTGTTTTACTTTGTTCCCGTCTGCAGTCACATAACTTTTGCAGTTTGAGGTCAGAACCAGTCTTCCGCCACAGTGTCCGCAATAAATATTTCCTGACAACAAAGAATTCCCTGTTACATTCACAGGAACTGTACGCTCCCCATCGGCCTCATTTTGCCGTGCTTTTTGCAGTGCCTGTGCCTGCTCAAAGAGTTCCGGGGTCAAAATCATCAGGTGTTCGAATCGTTGCGATACGGCATCTCCACTCCGGAGCACCCCGGTATAGCAAGGATTATGAAGAATGTGGCCTATGGAGGCCTCGTGCCAGTTTTCTCCCTTGCGGTTACGGATACCTTGCCGGTTCAGCTCGGTGGCGATCCGGCATCGTCCATAGCCATGGACGATGCAGAGATCAAAGATCTTCCGTACCACCATCGCTTCATCCGGATCAATTGCCAGTTCCGATATTTCTTTATTCCGCTTATTCAGTCTCCCGGTTGCTATCAATCGATATCCGTATGGTACGCCTCCGCCGCGATAGCCGCCGTCCAAAACCAATTGCCGCAGGCCCTCTTTGGTGCGCACGGAGGTCTTTCGGCTTTCTCCGTCAGCCTGCCAAAATCGGATATAGTTGAGCAGGGTATCAATATGATGGTCGAACCGCTGCTCCCCCTCTTTGACGCTCCAAACACGGATTCCATGCCTTACGAACCACTCCACAACGAAAGGACTTTCATCAGCTTTGCGGCCAATGCGGTCAAACATGAACACAAGCAGAATATCAAATTTTCTCTGGAGCGCGTGTTCTTTGATCCGCTGCAGAACATCCCGGTCTTTTTCACTCACCTTAAACCCAGATACGCCGGTCTCCTGACCCTCGTAAAGGATCTGCCATCCCATCTGCCCGGCAAATTCCCGGCAAGCCTTTCTCTGCATAGGAATATCAGCCTGATTTTCTGCGTTGAAATCCGCCTGCTTTCTCGTGGATACACGATATAAGCAATAAACCCGATTTTCCATATCACACCTCCTCTCTTTCCAGCTGCTCCACATATGCGCTTTTCAGCGCCAGTTGAATCGCAGTACGCAGCTGATCCGCTTGGCAGGGAACATACCGGATCGAGATAGAGGGATCCTCCGACCATGTCACAAATTCCTTCATCTGCTTGTTTTCCTGTAGATTCATTACAATCTCCTTTCTGTTAAAAAGGGAGAGCGTATTTGAATGGCACTATAAACTATATAGGAGCGTTGGTCCGTTCACAATCCTTCAAAGAACTTGATTCACCGCCCCGTTCTCTATTAATCATTTTGTAAAATGAGTTTATAGTCCCAAAAGTCGTTTGATTTTTTGGCGATATGTGGTATAATACAGTTAAGATTTCTGAGGGGTGATGGAATGTATCGTACTGTCATGGAGCAGCTTCAAAAATGGAAGGCCAAAAAGCATCGCAAGCCGCTGGTTATCCGCGGCGCCCGTCAGGTGGGAAAAACCTGGCTCATGAAGGCGTTCGGCGCCGCTGAATATGAATCTGTTGTTTATATCAACTTTGACAACAACGAACGGATGCGCAATTTATTTGAAGGAAACCTTGCGGTAGAGCGGTTGGTGACAGGCCTGGAACTCTACGCAGGGCATAAAATCGACCCGGCAAATACCCTTCTGATTTTTGATGAGGTACAGGAAGTACCTACTGCATTGACCAGCCTCAAATATTTCAATGAGGACGCTCCTCAATATCAAATCATCTGTGCCGGGAGCCTTTTGGGCGTGGCGCTGCATCAGGGGACCTCTTTCCCAGTTGGAAAAGTAGAGTTTCTTGATCTCTATCCGCTTTCTTTCTCCGAGTTTCTCATGGCTATGGGGAAAGACCGATATGTGGAACTGCTAAACCAGGGCGATTTTGATATGGCTACCATGTTCAAGCAGGATTATTCCGATCTGCTGAAGCAGTACTACTATGTGGGCGGTATGCCGGAGGTTGTTCAAGCCTTCGTGGACAATCACGACTTCAATGAGGTTCGGGAAATTCAACAGCGCATTCTGTCCGCTTATGAGCAGGACTTTTCCAAACACGCGCCCAACGAGACAGTCCCCCGTATTCGGATGCTTTGGAACAGCATCCCGGCCCAGCTTGCAAAGGAGAACCGAAAGTTTATCTATGGCCTTATCAAAGAGGGGGCCCGTGCCAAGGAATATGAGCTGGCCATGCTCTGGCTGACCGATTGTGGCTTAGTCCATAAGATCCACCGGGTGTCTGCTCCCAGCTTGCCGCTGAAAGCATACGAGGATCTGAAAGCGTTCAAGCTGTTTTTGCTGGATGTAGGCCTCTTATCTTGTATGGTTGGGCTCCGGCAGGATGTGCTGCTGGACGGGAATGAACTGTTCAAAGAGTTTAAGGGCGCTCTGACAGAGCAGTATGTCCTGCAGCAATTAAAAACGATCAAAGGGCTGAATATCTACTATTGGACTGCAGATCGCGGAACCGCAGAAGTAGATTTTGTTATCGACAGCGGTAAAGATGTGATTCCAGTCGAGGTCAAAGCTGAGGTGAATCTTCAGGCCAAGAGCTTGAAAGTATACCGGGAGAAGTTCCAGCCTCAGCTATCTATCCGGACATCCATGGCAGACTATAAGAAAGAAGATTGGCTGCTGAATCTTCCGCTGTGGGCGGTGGATTCAGCAAGCAATATCATTCATTGATGGTGATGGTATGGATAAATTCTCAATTTTGAAGCACAACTTTGGACACTCTCGTTTTCGTCAAGGCCAAGAAGAACTTATTGATGCTATACTGTCCGGACGGGATGTCTTGGGAGTCATGCCTACTGGCGGCGGAAAATCTTTGTGCTACCAAGTTCCTGCTTTAATGCTTTCCGGCGTGACACTGGTCATTTCGCCACTTATTTCCCTGATGAAAGACCAAGTGTCTGCTTTAAAAAAATCAGGGATCACCGCCGCATATATTAACAGTTCTTTGACCTCAGACCAGCTTCGTTTGGTATATGAACGCACAAGAAAAGGTGCATATAAGCTTCTCTATATTGCTCCAGAGCGTCTTATCACAAAAGAGTTTTTGGCGTTGATTCAGAAAATAGAAATCTCTTTAGTATCAGTAGACGAAGCCCACTGTATTTCACAATGGGGTCAGGATTTTCGTCCGAGCTATTTGAAAATTGCAGATTTTATTGACGCTTTGCCACATCGCCCCGTAGTGGCAGCATTTACTGCAACTGCCACTGCCGAGGTACAGCAAGACATTATTCGGCTGCTAAGACTTATTGATCCAATGTGTAATGTCACTGGCTTTGACCGCCCCAATCTTTTTTTTGATGTACAGTCTCCAAAGAATAAAATGTCCGTTCTTCTCAACTTGCTCCGAGAACGCAAAGAGAAAAACGGAATCATATATTGTGCTACCCGTGCCTCCGTGGAACGGATTTGCCAACATCTCTGTGATAAAGGAATCTCAGCAACCTGTTATCATGCGGGCCTGGATGAATCTACGCGACGATCCAATCAGGATGCTTTTCAGTTTGACCGCAAAAATGTGATGGTTGCAACCAACGCCTTTGGAATGGGAATTGACAAATCGAATGTCAACTTCGTGATCCATTACAATATGCCAAAAAGCCTGGAAGCATATTATCAAGAAGCGGGCCGCGCAGGTCGTGATGGCGAACCAGCAGACTGTATCCTGCTCTTTTCAGCTGGGGATATTGAAACTGCCCGCTTCCTCATTAAAAGCAGCAGTAACGAAGAACTGAGCGAAGATGCGCAGGCCCTCGTTCGGCAAAAGGATTACGAGAGGCTTCAGACAATGGTTAGCTACTGCAAAACTACGAAATGTCTGCGTGGCTATATTTTAGATTATTTCGGTCAAAAACACGAGGCAGTATGCGGTAACTGTGGCAACTGCAAAAGCAGCTATCAACTTAATGACATCACAATCCCTGCCCAAATGATCCTTTCCTGTTTGATTCGCGTGAAAGAAAATCTGGGTTATTTTGTAGGAAAAACGCTAATCATTCAAACGCTCCGCGGCAGTAAGGAAAAACGGATCTTGGATCTTGGCTTAAATCGCCTATCGACCTATGGTCTTATGAACAAGATGACAGCAGAACAGGTCCACACATTGATTGACTTCCTGGAACTGGAAGGATATTTACATGTAAACTCTCTCCATTCTACACTGGAACCAACCTCAACAGCGTCTTCTGTCTTGTTTAAAGGGAAAAAAGTATTTATGCCAGTCCGAACAATGTCTGCCTCTTTCACCACAGAAAAGAATAGCCGTCAAACAGAACTGTCTTCTGGCTCAAAAGAGGTGGACAACCTGTTCGCTGTGCTGAAGGCTGTTAGAACTCAGATTGCGCAACAGGAAAATGTTCCTGCATACATTGTTTTTTCCAATGCGACACTGATGGATATGGCAGTAAAAGCACCGCGCACCATGGCAGAGTTTTTAGATGTGTCCGGTGTAGGTGAAACGAAAGCGACCCGCTATGGTGAGGTATTTTTAAAAGCAATCGCTGCACAAAAGGAGGATTCTGCACATGAATCTTGAGCTTTCCGAGCGAGTGAAAATTGCTTATAAAAAATTGAAAGCCAGTGTCTATTTTGATAAAACACAGCTCCCACTACGAGATCAGCTGATTGTGTATGAAAGCCAGGACATAGAATCTCATCTGAAAACACTGGTTCAAAATTTAACTGGCTCAGATCACGACTGGAATACGTTTATTGATCAAATATTAAGCAATGTGTCCATTCTTGTGTATCCAAAGAAATTGCAGGAAGGGTCAAAAAATACGGTGATCCTCAACAGCAGCAGTACGCCAATCCGCATGGAAAAACCGCAGTTCTTTATCGATTTGCCAGTTGATGGACATATACTTGGTGTTTTGTGGGTACTATCCGTTGGAAGGATGCTTGATAAAAACTGCGAGGACGATAGTGAGGGAATGTATGAACATTCCTATGGAAATCGTCTTAAGAAAAATCTTGTTAATCCAGAATCAGGAGATATCACATATTCACCGTATTTGTTTGAACCATACTTTTCACAGTATGAAAGCTGGCGCGACCGTGGGTTAGAACGGGCTAAGGAACGTTTAAATGATAAGCAGGATGCCGTAATCCTTACTTTGGATTTTAAAAGCTTCTATTACAGTGTTGACATGCTGGAAACTGATTTTGAAAACTTCTTGAGATCTTACGACCACTCAGAGCTTTGGATCCAGCGTGTCAATTATTTTGTATACCGTGTGCTTCGTCAATACTCTGATATGATTAGACCTATTTGCAGTGGCACCAAACTTTCTATCGCAGATCGTACTATTCTCCCAATTGGGTTCCTCCCCTCAAATATTCTCTCCAATTGGGTTTTGACTTCGTTTGACAACGCCGTTATTGAACAGTGGAATCCGGTTTACTATGGTCGCTATGTGGACGACATTATCATCGTAGATAAGGTTGAGAAAAACAGCCTTCTTTATAAGCGAGCACGAAATAAAGATGAGACACAGCAGCTTACTTCTAATGATGTAATCGAGCTGTTCTTGCAAAAGTGCGAAAGACCAGTCCTTCAGATTTGTGAGAAAGAAACATACAAAAAAGGAAAAGATAATATTACATATGAGATAAACACCGAACTGTTTAGCAGTCCCCATTGCCATATATGTGTTCAAAATAGTAAGGTCAAAGTGTTTTATTTTCAATCTGGTGCTACCCAAGCTCTACTAAAATGCTTTCAAACTCAGATCGCACGAAATGTCAGTGAATTTCGAATGATGCCTGATATGGATCGCGTCTTGTATGGCAAAGATTATAGTGAAATTTTTAATCTAAGAAATAGTGACAGCATCAATAAACTGCGCAGCGTTGACGGTATTACCATTAACAAATTTGCCCTTTCTAAATTTTTGGGTAAATATCGCAAGGTATGCGGTCTTATTAATGACAAAAAAGAAGAAAATGCTTTCGAGAAAGACCTTATGGTAATTTTGGACGAGCAAACACTGATTGATAATTACGGTGTTTGGGAACGCATTTTAGAAATCCTTGTTGTAAACAATCGGATTAAACTTCTTGAACAGTGTGCCTTACGTATTCTTTCTGCAATCAGACGCCTTGAGATTTCTGAAGACAAAGTATGTCCTAATCGTGTTCATGTAAAAGATGGACTCCTTCGGGTTTTTCGCGCTGCTCTATGTCGAACAACTGCGCTGACATGGAGCGTGGAAATTAACCATGTAATTGAAAAAATCCATGAAACATTATCGGAAAATTCAAGTGAATTCGATTGCTCACCCCATGTGTTGAAACTATTTCTTCCTGATCTAATACTTCGGGCACGATTAGATTACTGTCGTTTCCGCATGATCAATAAATATGTCCTCCCGCTTCCCATTGACTGTATGTTGAACCAACTGATGGGAGAGGATCACCCTGATATTTATCTCTGTGAATTTTCAGAGAATATGGCGATTTTGGATTCAGAATGGGTCAGCAGCCCCTACTGTTACTACCCCTACATGGTTACTCCGCAGGAAATCTCTTTCTTTCTGTTGTGCGCAGGAATTTGCAACGGGAGAATCTATAATGCAAAAGAGCATGAAACAGAATTAAAGCGCATTTATTTGGATTGTAATTTCCCCAATATCAAAAGAACAGAAGATCACACTCTTTATGAATTAGAGGAAATAAAGGTCAAAAGCTTTAATGATCCCAATATGCTCGACAATAATTCTCATGTAATTTATGTCGGTAAAAAAGATCCCTGTAATTATAAGAACAAACTTTGTGTTGCAATCGGCAATGCGGAGCTTAAAGTCGATAATTTCAAAGCCGCTCTTAATAAAAAGCCAAATCGCAGTTATCAACGATACAGGAATCTTTCAAAGATGCTGGATGCAGCAATCGATCAGCAAGTGGATCTTCTTGTTTTCCCGGAAAACTATCTCCCACTTGAATGGCTTCCTACTGTTTCAAGATTCTGCGCCAATAATCAGATTGGCCTTATAACAGGGATTGAGCATGTACTCTTTGGCTCCAAGAATCCGGTTGTCTACAATCTGACAGCTGTAATTCTTCCATATGTCCACAATGACCAGAAGTTTGCCCATGTATTTTATCATAGCAAAGTTAGATTTTCGCCTGAAGAAAAACGGCAAATCGAAGGCCATTACTGTACCTGTAAAGAGGGAACCGGTTATCAGTTATTTGGTTGGCATAATGTATGGTTTCCGGTGTATTGTTGCTATGAGCTGGCTTCCATCAAAGACCGCACTCTTTTTCATTCGTATGCTGATATGGTTGTTGCTGTGGAGTGGAACAAGGATATCGCCTACTTTAGTAGCATTATAGAATCTATGTGTCGTGATTTACACTGTTACTGCATACAAGCGAATTCTTCTGGTCCTGGTGACAGCCGGGTTCTGCAGCCGACCAAAAGCGAACTGCGGGATATTATAAAAACAAAGGGTGGAAAAAATCCTTGTATCTTAGCCGCAGATATTAATGTGGCTGCCCTGCGCGAATTCCAATCACTTCATTATTCCCTGCAAAAAGATTCTGGAGGATTCAAGCCGACACCGCCAGATTTCGATCGAGAGATTCTTAAAAGAAAGCAAGACGGCACATTATTTCAATGGTTCAAAGAGAACAGCATTGAGTAGGCAGCTGAAAGCCTTTTTTAGTCCGGTCTTCGTTTTCAATATAGGATAAGCAACATAAGAAAAAATCACAAATTTTCTATACTTTGAGTGTATTCTTATCTCTTTCAGACAGGGTATTATGCACGGTATTATAGGATGATTCCTCCTCAGTTTGGACGGGCTCTATATCAACACATTCCAACAGATGACCACATGCCTGTTATAATCTCCAAACCGGGCTTGTCCACTGCCGCACCAGATCGTCGTTCCTTTAGCTTTATCCCATAGTAAATCCCGCAAAGCCGCGTCACCGCTGGCCTTGCGGGATTTCTTTCCTTCCGCATCAACCGTTCTTCACAATGTGTGCTACCAGGCGGAGGTTATGCTCCACCAGAATATTGCGCGCCTCCAGGTCTCCCTGGGCACATTTCTGCAGGTACTCCCTCTCCTCCGCCGCCTTCAGAGGCCGGGGAAAAGACCCGCTCCCCCCCGACAGGCGAAGCGTAAAGAATAATCCGTTCATCACCAGGTAAATAACCGGGGACAGCATACGGCAACACCTCCGCACTACTCTATTCCGCCCACGCAAGTCCATATTCCCCGGGAAATCGTCTCTTTTCCAAGCTGATTGTTGATCCAACCCCGGGTCTGTGGTATAATCAAGCGATATCATGCAGAGCCGTTTTTGCGGTATCTGTGTACAAAGGAGTCAGCTGATACCATGGATGAGAAAAAAGTAATGCTCTCCGGCATTCAGCCCAGCGGCGATCTGCACCTGGGCAACTACCTGGGCGCCATTAAAAACTGGGCCGCCCGCGCCGAA
>OGGQ01003972.1_pt1 | contig 12982 bp, 15 predicted proteins | sample 1571191 | NCBI WGS metagenome assembly OGGQ01 (sample SAMEA2582061, study PRJEB24529) | metagenome | biome: Human gut stool | place: China | collected 2011
CAGGTGGAGCTGTGCGGCGCCGTTTGCGGCCTTTTGTGCGCTCTGCCCCTGGTGGAACAGGCCCTGGGGCTGTTGGGAGCCATTTGAAAAAGAAGGGAGGAGCCATGGAAAAACTGTGCCTTTTGCTGCTTCTTTTGCCCTTACTGATTCTGCCAGTGCGCGCCGGAGGGCTGGAAGAGGTGCGGGATCAGATGCCGGAAAGCGTGCAGGAAGTTACCACCGATCTGGGGGATTCCATGGTGTCTTCCTCCAGCCGCTCCTTGCTGGAAAAAGGGGTGGGGCTGTGGCGGCAGCATTTGCGGGAGTCCTGCAAGGCATCGCTGTCCATTTTGGCGGTGTGTGTACTTCTGGGATTGGGGCAGAGCTTTGCAGGGGCCTCGGGCATCACCTTGCCGGGAAATCTTTTGTCTATGGTAGGGGTGTGCGCCGTGGCCCTCATCGCCCTGGCGGGCACAGGGAGCCTGCTCACCGCCTGCCAGGAAGCATTGGAGGAAATGGATGCCTTGCTCAAAGGGATGATGCCCGCTTTTGTGTCGGCCATGGCGGCTTCGGGCAATCCGGTGTCCTCGGTGATGGCCTCCAGCGCCACGCTGATGGGGGCGGGAGTGCTGCTCTCTCTGGGAAAGAACCTGGTGTTTCCCGCCATTCGGCTGTTCATCATTTTGTGGGCCGCAGGGCTGATGAGCGAAAACCCCACCTTGCAAAAGGCGGCGGGTTTTCTCCGGTGGCTGTGTTTTGCCTCCTTCAAAATTCTGCTTATCGGCTTTACCATGTATATCACCATGTCCGGCGTCATGTCCTCCGGGGCCGACGCCGCAGCGGTGAAAGCGGCCCGGGTGACCATTTCCGGGGTAGTGCCGGTGCTGGGTTCCATTTTGTCCGACGCCTCCGACACCCTGCTCACCGGCGCACGGGTACTGAAAAACGGGGTAGGGGTCTTTGGCATGATTGCGGCTGTGGCCGTTTGCCTGTCTCCCTTTATCCGCTGTCTGTGCTTTTCCCTGGTTTATAAAGTGATGGCCGCTTTGGGCCATTCCTTTTCTGGCGGCACGGTCTCCCGGATGCTGGACGGCGTGGGGGACGCCTATGCCATGGCCCTGGGGCTGCTGGGCAGCTGCTGCGCTTTGGTATTCATTTCCATGGTGGTGTGTACAGCGGTGGTGAATGGCACATGATGGAGAATATTCTGTTTCTGGCCCGACGGCTTTTTCTCTGCGGAATGCTTTCGGCCCTGGGCATGACCCTGGTGAAGGGAAGCAGCCAGGAAAACACCATGCGCCTGTGCTGCGCCTGCCTGATGGTCATCACCATTTTCGGCGCGCTGCCCCGGATGAAAACAGGGATGGATTGGTCCTTGCCTCAGAAGGAAACCATGGAGCAGGCCGCCCAAAGAGGTCTGGAAGAGGGGTGGGAGAGCCAGAAGGAGCTGATCTGCACCCAGGCAGAGGAATATCTGGAGAGCTGTGCTCTGGATCAAGGAATCTCGTGCCGGGCCGTGGTGGAAGGGGAGATCGACGAAGAGGGCGTTTTTTCGGTAAAGAAGGCAGAAATTCTCCCGGCGGCTTCCCTCAGTGCCCAGGAAAAGGAGACCCTGCGCCGCCTGGCAGAGGAAAGCCTGGGGCTTGCAGGAGAGCAGGTCATCATCGGAGAAGGAGAGGGACATGGAGAAGAAATGGACGATGCCGGAATATATCCGGAAGGCCTTTGATAGATATAAGTATGTCCTGCTGGTGTGTTGCATAGGGTTGGTGCTGGCCCTGTGGCCTTCCGGCGGGGATGAAACGGCGAAGCAGGCGGCGGAAGAAGAGTCAGGCGTCCTTTGGGAAGAAGCCGCCCCCGATGCTTTGGAAGCGCAGTTGGCCCGTCTCCTGGGCAAGATGGAGGGAGTGGGCCGAGTGGAGGTGCTTCTCACCCTTCGCCAGGGAAGCCAGCAAAACTATGTCTATAACAGCAGCACCAGGGAAGATGGAGGTGAGGCCCAGTTCGGGAGAGAAGAGCAGAAAGAGCTGGTGGTCATCAGTCAGGGTGGGGAAGAAAGCCCGGTGGTGTCTAGTGTCAGCGGTCCGGAATACCAGGGAGCGGTGGTCCTGTGCGACGGGGCCGACGATCCCAGGGTGTGCCTGGAGATCACCCAGGCCATTCGCTCGCTGACGGGGATCACCTCCGATCACATCAAAATTTCCAAAATGAAACAGTAGGAGGAAACACGGTATGGTCATCAAAAGAAAAAGCGCGATTTATTCGGTGATTGCCCTCATGCTCTGCGTGGCGGTCTATCTCAACTGGAGCTATCAGCGGGGCGGAGAAGAAGGGGAGGCAATGCAAACCAGCCAGACCGACGACAATAAGATCCTGGGAGAGAGCCAGCTGGTGGATAAGACCGAAAGCGGTGAGGAGCCTCTGGAAACCGCTTCGGGAGAGGAAGAGCAGCTAGAGGGCGAGCCCACGGCCGCTTCCGACTATTTCTCTCAGGCCCGGCTTTCCCGGCAGCAGGCCAGAGACGAGGCCGTGAGCATCTTCAAGCAGACCAGTGAGAATCCTTCTGCTGATGCCCAGTCCAAGGAACAGGCCGAGGCCTCCATTGCCACCATGGCGGAAAACGCTGTGAAAGAGGCCCGCATCGAAAACCTAGTGGTGGCCAAAGGGTTTGCCGACTGCGTCACCTTCATCAATGAAGAAGGGGTCAATGTAATCGTGCAGAAAACCGAAAACGGCCTGGGGGAAGAGGATGTGGCCAAGATCCGGGACATCGTCATGAGCGAAACCGATTTTGCCGCCGATGTGATCAAAATTATCGAAACTGCCTGATTTCTCTTGCATGAAGGCCCCGGATAGGGTACAATATATTGTACATATTCATCCGAGGAGGAATGAGACATGAGCGATGTAAAGGAGTACTGGCCCTGCGCCGGAGAGATCGCCGATGGCAATATAAAGATTTCTGAGGATGTGTTGGCTTCCATCGCCACCATTGCCGTCACCGAGACCGAAGGCGTGGCGGCGGCCGCTTCCACCGTGGGGGCGGAGATCACCGAGATGTTCAGCGGCCGCAAGGGCAGTACGCCTCGGGGCGTCAAGATCCGTTTTGACGAGGAAGTTCAGGGTTGTGTGGTGGAATGCAGCGTCATTCTCAAATATGGCAGCTCGGTCACCGAAACCGCGGGGAATCTGCAGAAAAATGTGAAGACCGCCATCGAATCCATGGCCGGCATCAAAGTGGCCCGGGTGGATGTGCAGGTCTGCGGCATCCAGCTGCCCAAAAAACAGTAAAAGCCCCATCGCCTTCCGCGCCACAAGAGCCGGCCGCCCAAGCGGTCGGCTCTTTCTTTTTTCTCAGGCTCTTTCTTTTTCTTTGGGGATTGTGTATAATAATCGCAGAGCAATTTTGACAAAGCAAGATAGAAACCGCCGCCCTGTGCGGCAGATTGGATGAGATTATGAGCAGAAGAAATGCCCGGGAGCTGGCGCTCCATATGATCTATTCCGGGGAATACTCCCAGAAGGAGCCGGAACAATTCGTCAAAGACTGTCTTTCCCCCGAACGGTTTTCCTCTTTGGCCGGGGAATATGAGCTGTATCAGCAGGCCCCGCCGGAAAACCAGCTGGATTACATTTGCCGTGCAGCCACTGGGGTGCTGACCCACGGCCCGGAACTGGACGGCTACATCGAAAAATATGCCGTGGGCTGGTCGGTGTCCCGCATTTCCCGCATGGCCAAGTGCATTCTCCGCCTGTCCATGTATGAGATGCTGTACATGCAGATCCCGGTGGGGGCCTCGGTGAACGAAGCACTGGAACTGTGCAAGCGCTATGAATCGCCGGAAACCGCCTCTTTCCTCAATGGAGTGCTGGCTTCCTTTGTGCAGAAGGAGCTGACTGCCTGATGGCTATTTATCTGGGGTTCGATACCAGCAATTACAAGACTTCGGCTGCTCTTTTCGACAGCCAGAACGGCAAGGCCTGGGGGGAGAGCCGCTTCCTCCAGGTGCCAGAAGGGTCTTTGGGCCTGCGTCAGAGCGAGGCCCTGTTTCAGCATGTGCGTTCCCTGGGACAGATCACCGAGAGCCTTTTTGAAAAAACCGGCCGGCTCCCTCTGGCCGCTGTGGGATATTCCGCCCGCCCCCGCAACCAGGAGGGGTCCTATATGCCCTGTTTCCTGGCGGGAGAGATGGCGGCCCGTACCGCAGCTGCCGCTGGAGGGATGCCGGCTTTTGCCTTCTCCCATCAGCAGGGGCACATCGCCTCGGCTCTTTGGTCGGCAAATTGCCTTCATTGGATGAAGGGGCCCTTTTTGTCCTGGCATCTTTCCGGGGGCACCACCGAGCTTCTGCGGGTGGAATCCCGCCCGGGAGAGCTGCTGGAAGTGCAAGTAATCGGCGGCACCCAGGATGCCTCGGCCGGGCAGATCATCGATCGGGCCGGGGTGGCTATGGGTCTGCCGTTCCCTTGCGGCGCTCATCTGGACAAGCTGGCCGGTGAGGAAAAACCGGCGGAAAAACCTTTTGCCGCCAAAATGCAGGGCCTGTTTTTCTCCCTGTCCGGGCTGGAAAACAAGTTCAAGGCGCTTCTTGACAAGGGATGCCCGAAAGCGCAGGTGGCTGCTTTTGTCACCCAGTCCATTGCGGAAACGGTGTATCGGGTGACCAAAAAGGCCCAGAAGGAAGAAGGGCTGCCGGTGCTTTTTTCCGGCGGGGTTTCGGCGTCCTCCCAGCTGCAGCGGCGCTTTGAGGGCAAAGACCAGGTGGCCTTTGCCCAAAATGGCTGGGGCGGGGACAATGCCCTGGGGGCTGCATTGCTGGCCGCCATGTGGAAGGAGGGGGTACTGTGAACGGACAGCCCATCACGGTATCCCAGCTGACCAATTACATCAAGGCCCTGTTGGAGCGGGCCACACCCTTGCAGTCCCTTTGTCTGCGGGGAGAGATCTCCAATTACAAAATGCACCATTCCGGCCATCACTATTTCACTTTGAAGGATGAAAATGCCGTCATCAACGCGGTGATGTTTGCCGGGAATGCTTCCAAGCTGCGCTTTCGGCCGGAATCGGGGATGAAGGTCATCGTCTACGGCAAGGTGGGCGTGTTCCCCAAAAGCGGCCAGTACCAGATCTATGTGAGCCAGATGGTCCTCGATGGGGTGGGAGCGCTGTACATCGCTTTTGAACAGCTGAAACAGCGGCTTTATCAGGAAGGGCTTTTTGATAAGGAAAAGAAAAAGCACCTACCCGCTTACCCCGGCACCATCGCCCTCGTCACTTCTCCCACCGGCGCTGCCGTGCGGGATATGCTGCGGATTCTGAAAAAGCGCTGGCCCCTCAGCCGGGTGCTGGTGTGTCCGGTGAAAGTTCAGGGAGAAGGGGCTGCCCAGGAAGTAGCGGAAATGCTCCGTTATGTAGACCAGCATCAGCTGGCCGATCTCATCATTACAGGCCGGGGCGGCGGTTCCATTGAAGACCTGTGGGCCTTCAACGAAGAGCCGGTGGCCCGGGCCATTGCCCGGTGCAGCATTCCGGTGATCTCTGCTGTGGGCCATGAGCCCGATGTGACCATATCGGATTATGTGGCCGATCTGCGGGCGGCTACCCCTTCCAACGCCGCCGAGTTGGCCGTGCCTGACAAGGGGGAGCTGTGGCTGCGTTTGCAGGATTGGGACAGGCACATCAAAATGCTGGAAACGAAGCGCCTCCAGCTTCTCGGTCAGAAAATAGAAGAAAGCCACCGGCGCATGATTCTGGTGGAAAAACGGCGGGTGCAGCTGTTGCGCCAGCAGCTTTCCGCCCTTTCCCAGAAGAAGATCATGAGCAGCCCCAAAGAGTATTTCAACGAGCGGCGGCTGAGCCTGTCTTTCTCCCAGGAGCGGATGATTGCCGCAGCCCGGGAAAATGTGGGCAGGAAGCGGCGGGACTTCATCGGCAAGGCGGCCACATTGGACGCCATCAGTCCGCTGAAGGTGCTCAGCCGGGGCTATGGTTTTGTGACAAAAGAAGAAAAGATCATCAAGACGGCGGCAGACATCGCCCCAGGAGATCGGATCGACCTGCGTTTGCAGGGGGGCAACGCCAGCTGTCTGGTGGAACAAGTGGACAAAGCATAGGGGAGAGGAGGAAGCGTTTTGTCGGAGAAATTTGTGTTTGAAAGCGCCATGAAGCGCATTGAGGAAATCGTCCGGCTGCTGGAGCAGGGGGATGCGCCCTTGGATCAGAGTCTGGCCTTGTTTGAGGAGGGTACAGGGCTGATCAAAAAATGCTCAGCGGCGCTGGACAAAGCGGAGCAGAAGGTGGAAATGCTGGTCAAAACGCCAGAAGGCCCGGAGACCGAGCCTTTCCAAGTGCCGGAGGAATAACGATATGGATATGACAGAGAAACTGAAAGAATATGCCAGCCTGACCCAGAAGGGGCTGGAAACCTATCTGCCGGAGCAGGCGGGGGCTTTGGAAAAGATCTTCCAGGCCGCCCGGTATAGCGCCCTGGCCGGAGGGAAGCGGCTGCGCCCGGCTCTTTTGATGGAGTTTTACGCCCTCCACGGAGGAAAGGCAGAACAGGCTTTGCCTTTTGCCTGCGCCTTGGAAATGGTGCACACCTATTCCCTGATCCACGACGATCTGCCCTGCATGGACAACGACGATCTGCGCCGGGGCAAACCCACAAACCACAAAGTGTTCGGGGAGGCCACCGCTCTTCTGGCGGGGGACAGCTTGCTCACCCGGGCATTTGAGACCATGCTTTGCCACTGTCCGCCGGAGATTCCGGCAGAAAACGCCTTGAAAGCCGCTGGGATTCTGGCCGCTCGGGCGGGCATGGAAGGGATGATCGGCGGGCAGGTGATGGATCTGGACTTTGAAACGCGGCGTCCAGAGAAAGAAGAGCTTTCCCAAATGGTTCATCTGAAAACCGGATGTCTGCTGATGGCGGCCTGCGAGATGGGCTGTGCGTTGGCTGGCGGGGGAGAAGATGAAATGAAAAAGGCCCGCCTGTATGGAGAAAAGCTGGGACTGGCCTTCCAGATCCAGGACGATATTCTGGATGTGACAGGCAGTACCGAAAAGCTGGGCAAGCCGGTGGGTAGCGATGCCGAAAATCACAAAAATACCTTTGTCAGTTATTATGGATTGGAAGAATGCCATCGTCTGGTGGAGGAAAACACCCGGCAGGCCGTGGAAGCGGTGGCCCTTTTGCCGGGGAGCGATTTCCTCACAGAGCTGGCTCGGAGCCTGCAAAAGCGGGATCATTAGGAGAAAATATTATGCTGCAAGATCTTTTGTCCAATCGAGTGCTCTGGACAGCCATTGTGGGCTGGTTTGCCGCCCAGGCCCTGAAAGTGGTCAGCGGTTTTGTAGTCAATCACAAGCTGGATTGGAAGCTCTTTTTCGCCTCTGGTGGAATGCCTTCCAGCCATACCTCCACAGTGGTGGGCCTGACCACGGCGGTGGCCTTTGCCGAGGGGCTGAATTCGGCGGCCTTTGCCATTGCCTTCGTCTTTTCCACCGTTGTGATGTACGATGCCACCGGCGTGCGGTGGGAGACGGGCAAACAGGCCCGGGTGCTCAATTATATGATGCAAAACTGGCACCACAGCAAAACCCCGGAAATGTTTCAGGAAAATCTGAAAATTTTTGTGGGCCACACTCCCTTTCAGGTGTGGGCCGGAGCGCTTTTAGGCCTTTGCATCGGTATTTTGATGCAGCTGTAAGGGCGTTTGCATTTATTATGCAAAATTGGTATAATACTATCTGCTGCATCAACCGATTCTCGGTTTTTTGCGTGCGGCGATAGCGGTACGATTTTAAGAAAATAGCTCATTTGTATGCATTATAATAACTCTATGCGCGGCTTTGTGTCCTGTTGTGGGCGGCCTTTGTTCTGGGCCTGATCGATGCCGCAGGGAAGGATGGAACGATGGAGGAATATCCGCTGCTCTCTCACATTATGTCACCTCATGATGTGGGAAAGCTCACCGAGGAACAACTAAAAAATCTTTGCGGGGAAATCCGGTTTTTCCTTATCCGAAGCCTGTCCCTCACAGGGGGGCATCTGGCCTCCAATTTGGGGATCGTGGAGATCGCCACAGCTATTGACAGCGTGTTTCAGTCGCCGAAAGACAAGATCATCTACGATGTGGGCCACCAATGTTATGTGCATAAGCTGCTCACCGGTCGGATGGATCAGTTTGCTTCGTTGCGTCAGCTGGATGGGCTCAGTGGTTTCCCCCGGCCTTGGGAAAGCCCTCACGATGCCTTTATCGGCGGCCATGCTTCCATGTCTATCTCGGCAGCGCTGGGCATGGCCCGGGCTCGTACATTGCAGGGAGAGGATCACAGCGTGGTCTGCGTCATCGGCGATGGCGCTCTCACCGGCGGTATGGCCTATGAAGCCCTCAACGACGCAGGTCAGTCGGGCGAGCCGATTATCGTGGTATACAACGACAACGAAATGTCCATCAGTCCCAATGTGGGAGCGGTAGCCAAGCGCCTGAGCAAAATTCGCCTCAAGCCCCAGTATATCGATCTGAAGCGGCAGATGAAATCCCTTTTCCGCCGGTATAGCTGGGGTGAAGAGGCCATTGCCAAGGTTTCGGCAGTGAAGCGGCGGGTGCGCTCTATGCTGCTCCGCCAGACCATCTTTGACCTGATGGGATTCACTTATCTGGGCCCTGCCGATGGCAACGACATCAAAACAGTGAAGTATCTGCTCACCGAGGCACGGAAGCTGCAAAGGCCGGTGGTGCTCCATTTCAAAACGGTGAAGGGAAAGGGCTATGCCCCTTCTGAGCAGAATCCAGGTTATTTCCATGGAGTGGCTCCTTTTGACATCGATACCGGCCTGCCCAAAAAGCAGGGTGGGCAGAACTTTTCCTTGGTGATGGGCGCTGAACTCACCCGATTGGGGGAGGAAGATCCTTCGGTCTGTGCAATTACCGCTGCCATGAAAAACGGCACCGGGCTGAATCTGTTCGCCCAGACATTCCCTCAGCGCTTTTATGATGTGGGCATCGCAGAAGAGCACGCCATCACCATGAGCGGCGGTTTGGCCGCCGGAGGGATGAAGCCGGTGTGCTGCATTTATTCCACCTTCTTGCAGCGGGGCTATGACCAGCTGATCCATGATCTGGCCATCAGCCGTCTGCCGGTGGTCATCGGGGTGGATCGGGCCGGTTTGGTGGGAGAAGATGGGGAGACTCATCAGGGCCTGTTTGATGTGCCTTTTCTCCGTACCATCCCCCATTTGCAGGTGCTTTCTCCCGCTTCCTTTTCTGAGCTTCGTCGGGCTCTCCGCTGGGCCTTGGAGCAGCGGGAAGGGCCGGTGGCCATTCGCTATCCCAAGGGCAGTGAGCAGGAGTTTAAGGAGGATACCTTTGACCATCCCCAGGCGGTGCTTCAGGAGGGAAAAGACATTACCCTGGTGTCCTATGGCATCATGATCAATCAGGTTCTGGAGGCTCACCGTCTGCTTTGTCAGGCGGGAATCCAGGGCGAAGTAGTAAAGCTCAATAGCTTGACAGCCTTTGATAAAGAAGTGCTCATTCAGTCTGTCAAGAAAACCAGACGCCTGGCTGTGGTGGAGGACTGCGGCAACAAAGGCTGTGTGGGCCAGGAGATTGAGGCTCTTTTGCAAGAGGCGGGGGTTTCCCTTGAGTACAGCCGCCTGTATAACTGCGGCGATGATTTTGTGCCCGCCGGGAAGGTTTCCCAGCTTTATGAGAGGTGCGGCATTACAGGGGCGCAGGTGGCCCATTCCATACAGGAGGCGATGAGAAATGTCTGAAAAACAGCGGCTGGATATGCTTTTGGTCCAGCGGGGGCTGGAAAGCTCCCGGGAGCGGGCCAAGGCGGTGATCATGAGCGGCATCGTCTATGTGAACAATCAGAAAGTGGACAAGGCGGGGTTTTTCTGCTCTCCTGAAGATCAGGTGGAGGTGCGGGGAGCATCCTTGCAATATGTAAGCCGGGGCGGCCTCAAAATCGAGAAGGCCCTGAATTATTTTGGTTACGATCCTGCGGGAAAGACCGCCATTGATGTGGGCGCTTCCACCGGCGGCTTTACCGATTGTCTGTTGGGCCGGGGGGCCGCAAAGGTCTTTGCGGTGGATGTGGGCTATGGTCAGCTGGCTTGGTCGGTGCGTACCGATCCCCGGGTGGTGGTGATGGAGCGTACCAACATCCGCCATGTGACCCCGGAACAGATCGGGGAAGAGCTGGATCTGGCGGTGTGCGATGTGTCCTTCATCTCTTTGCGCCTGGTGCTGCCGGTGGTCTATCAGCTGCTGGGGCCCCAGGGGGAGATGCTCACCCTTATCAAGCCCCAGTTCGAAGCCGGACGGGAAAAGGTGGGCAAAAAGGGCGTGGTGCGGGAAAAGAACACCCACATCGAGGTGCTGGAAAACACCTTGGACATGGCCCGCAAAGCCGGTTTCCATGTGGCCGGGCTGACCTATTCGCCCATCACCGGACCTGAGGGCAACATTGAATTTCTGGCTTATCTGAAAAAAGAGGGGGAAGATGTCCCCATTGACATCGCCGCCATCGTGGAAGAGGCCCACGGGGAGATGAAAGGCGGAGAACAATGAAGCAGATCTTTCTCTTCCCCAATTTCACCAAAGAGGGCACCCAGGACGCCGCCCAGCAGATCGTCCGGCGATTGCGGGAACTGGAGTTTCAGGTGTGCTGCGATGAAACCATCCGGGGCCAGCTGGGCGGGGAGACCGAGGAGATGTGCCGGTGGGCCTCGTATGAGGATTGTCTGGCGGGGAGCCATATGGTTCTGGTTGTAGGCGGTGACGGCAGCATTCTCCGCATCGCCCCGGACGCGGCCCGGCACGATCTGCCCATTTTGGGGGTCAACACCGGGAAATTGGGGTTTATGAGCGAACTGGATACCCATGAACTGCGGTATCTGCGTCAGCTGCAGCAGGGGCAGTATACCATCGACACCCGGATGATGCTGGATGTAACCGTGCAGCGCCAGGGAGAAAAGGTCTATTCGGCCTGTATTCTCAACGATGTGGTCATCACCAAGTGGCCCCTGGTGCGGCTGATCAACATTTCCCTCAGCATCAACGGCACGCTGACCACTTCCATGCGGGGAGACGGAATCATTGTCTCCACACCCACCGGCTCCACGGCCTACACCCTGTCGGCCGGCGGGCCCATCATCGAACCCAATGCCAACTGCATGGCAGTCACTCCCATTTGTGCCCATGAGCTGGGAGTGCGGCCCTTTGTGCTTTCCGATGAGCGGGTGGTCACCATCACGGCGGGGGCCGAGGACAACAAGGCCTATCTGTCCTCTGATGGGGGAGCTCCTCTGGAGCTGGAACCCTCGGACACCGTGACCATCCGCCGTTCCCAGTGGCAGACCCGGCTGGTGCGCCTGAAGAGCATCGGCTTTTATCAGCTTATTTATAAAAAATTGTCTATCTGATCAAGAGGAGGGATGCGCTTATGAAATTCCAACGGCAAGCAGCCATCATCGATCTGATCTCGAGCCATGAGATCGACACCCAGGAAGAGCTCACCGCCAGATTGCGGGAGATGGGTTTTCACTCCACCCAGGCCACCATTTCCCGGGACATCAAAGAACTGCGGCTGATCAAAATCGCCTCTTCCAACGGCGGTTATAAATATTCCATTGCCGAAAGCGAGCAGGATTCCGGTTTTGTGCCAAGAGTGCGGAATATTTTCCGGGAATGCGTCATCAAGGTGGATGTGGCCCAGAACCTGGTGGTCATCAAGACCATCACCGGCATGGCCAATGCGGCCGCTTTTGCCCTGGACACCATGAAGATCAGTGAGATCGTGGGAACCATCGCCGGGGACGACAATGTGCTCATCATCCTCCGGGACAATGAGAGCGCCGAAAACTTTTTTGAGCAAACCAAGGAAATGCTCCGCTGATGAAAGAGCCCAGTTGGAGGAAGGGATATGCTGAAAACGCTGCACATCGAAAATGTGGCCGTCATTGAAAAGGCCGATATCCAGTTTATGGCCGGTTTCAATGTGCTCACCGGTGAGACGGGAGCGGGCAAATCCATCATCATCGACTCCCTGTGGGCCATTCTGGGGGCCCGCACCAGCCGGGAGCTGATCCGGCATGGACAGAATAAAGCGGTGGTGAGCGCCCTGTTTTCCCCCTTGTCTCCCGCGGCGGCGGCCAAGGCCGAGGAGCTGGGGTTCCCTCCTGAGGACGATACCCTGCTCATCAGCCGGGAGATCGTGCAGGATGGCCGGAACACTTGCCGCATCAATGGCCGGCCGGCTTCGGTGTCCATCCTCCGGCAACTGGGGGAGACCCTGGTGAACATCCATGGGCAAAACGCCGGCATCGCCTTGCTGGACGAAAATTCCCATATGGATTATCTGGATTCCTTCGGGGGCTACCAGGAAGTTCTGGAGGAATATTATACCCAGTACCGCAAGCTTCTGGAGCTGCGCCGCTCCATCAAGGAAAAAATGAAGCAGAACGCTCTGCTGCAGCAGCGGGAAGATCTGCTGCGTTTTCGCTGGGAAGAGATTAAAAGCGCCGCTTTGCAGCCGGGGGAATACGAGCGCCTGCGCCAGCGGCGTCTTTTGCTGGGAAACCAGGAAAAGATCTCCCGCAGTCTGCTGGCGGCGGTGACGGCTTTGTCGGGAAACGACGAGGAAACGGGAGCCATCGGCCTTGTGAGCCAGGCGGAAGAGCGTTTCCGCGCCTGTGCAAAATGGTCGTCGGAGATTGAGGGCTTCCGCAGCCGCAGCCAGGAGATTCTGGCTTTGTGCCAGGAGCTGGAGCGGGACGCCGGGAGCTTTCTGGGAACGGTGGACTATTCCCAGGAGGAGCTGGCTCAGACTGAAGAGCGGCTGGAAGTGCTGGAGCGGCTGATGAAAAAATACGCCGTGGACGAAGAGGGACTGCTGCGGCTGGAAGAGGAAAGCCGTCGGGAAGTGGAACAGCTGGAGCATATGGGGGAGGACCTGTCTCAGCTCAATGAAAAATATGCTTCCTTGCGG
>OGGQ01003975.1_pt1 | contig 12964 bp, 9 predicted proteins | sample 1571191 | NCBI WGS metagenome assembly OGGQ01 (sample SAMEA2582061, study PRJEB24529) | metagenome | biome: Human gut stool | place: China | collected 2011
GCGGGCTCGATGCTCAGCCCCGGCCTGCCCGCCGCCCGCCATGCCGGCGGCCTGCGCCTGCTCGGCCTGCGCGCGCTGGCGCAAAAGCTCGCTCACCTCGCCCGCGTGGGGGTAATCCAGCTTTGCCATCAGCGTCCAGTACAGCAGCATCGTCTGCGTCTGCCCCACCGGGCCAAAGGCCCCGCTTTGCAGCTTCATGTCCATCTGCTCCCACAGCACGCTGCGGTTGGAAGAAAGCGTGGCGCTGGGGTCTACGCTGAAGATGAACTCGTCGTCCCAGTAAAACTCGCCCGCGGCGTCGCGGCGCAAAAAATCCCACCGGTCAAAATGGGCAAAGGCCTCGCTGCCGTCCTGCGTTTTCACCGAATAGGGAATGGGCTCGTCTGCATACGCCAGCAGAAAGCGGAACATCAGCTCGTACAGCCGCGCAAAGGCGCTGTTTTTCTGTTCCCGCTTGGAAAGCAGGCGCCCGGCGCTTTGGTTTGCCGAAAACTGCTTGGCGCTGCCCGATGTGGCCGACGAATCGTATTTGCCCTGAAACGCGTCCGTAATGCCCAGCGTGCTTTTGGCATAGTCGTAGCTGTCCACCAGCATCACGCGGTCTTTGGTGATGTCCGGCTGCACGTTCAACACGCTTACCAGCTCGCGCTGGGCGGGGTTTTTGATGCGCAGTATCTTGAATTCTTTGTCTGTCGTCTCAATGTCCAGCCCCTCGGGCAGCGTCACAAAGCTGCCGCCCTTCAGCACCTTTTCCTCCATTTTCGAGCCGCACTTTTTAATCACCTCCTGCTGGTCGCGTATCACGTCCACGTCGCTGCCGCCCAAAAACGAGGCATATTTGCTTACGTTGCGCCGCAGCACCAGCGGGTAGCGGTTCGGCTTATAGCGCGCCACCTTCACCGGCGCGGCCACGCTTTGCACAAGGGGCTGGCCCGTGGCCTCGTCCAGCATGGGCATGCCGTCCGCGCCCAGCACGGCGCGCTGCTCTTCGCGGGCAAAGGGCTGCACCTGCCCGCCGCCCGGCAGCGTCAGGGCGCGCGGCACCTCCAGCTCGTCCTGCGCCTCATCGCGCCATTTTTTCGCGCCGCACACGCCGCACACCTCGCCCGCCCTGGGCGCGCCGCACATGGCGCACACCTTCAGGTGCAGGGCCTGGTAATCCTCATAATCGGCCAGCACCTTGTCCTCCACCCAGCTGAACAGGCCAATGCCGCCCGCCTTGTTGCGAAAATAGGCAATGTTCTGCGTCACCAGCTCTTCCTGCGGGGCGGCGCCCTCGCCGCGTATCTCCGGCTGGGCCTCGCCCTCGGCGGCCACGTCCACGCCGTATTTGCGGCGGATGGCCTGCTTTGTCTGGCACGCCTGCACAAAGATGTAATCCATCTGCTCAATTTCATACACCCCCGGCTGCGGTATCACCTGCCTGGGGTGGCGGTCTGTCACGGCCACGTCGCCCAGCGCGCAGTGGCAGCCCGCCTCGTTGTCCCAATCCACCTGCCACAGCGCGCCGCCCTGGGTGGGGGCCGTGCGCTCCTGAATGTCGTTTTTCTCCGTCAGGTGCAGCCGCTGCACCTCGTGGCGCAAAAGCGCCTCAATGCCGCGCGCCAGCGCCTCGTCCTCGGGGTGAATGGCCTCTACCCGCGGCATGGGGATGGTGGGGTCCACCTGGCTTTCCAGCAGCTCGTACACAATGTTGCGCACGTTTGTGGCCTTGCGCGGCGCCAGCGCGCCGCTGTGCGCGTGCACGTCCGCCGTGCCCTCATAATAGGCCGTGCGCATGTCCATGTTGTTCAGCTCGTCCGCATACGCGGCGCGCGCCTTGCGCAGCTTGTCCTGCCACCAGGCCAGCTTTTTGTTCTTTTTGAACATCGTCTTGTTCTCCTTTCTTCTGCGGCGCGCGGCGCCGCGCGGGTGTTGTGCGTGGCCCGGCACACCCGGGCCCGCGTTTGCAAAATGCCGGTTTCACCGCCCCAGGGCCAGGCGGCCGCAAACGCCCTTTTGCCCTGCCGCAGGAAAGGGGCACAGGCCGCGGATGGGTTTTCTTTTTGCGGGCGCTGAACATTGAGGCTTCTTTTTATGGGAAAAGTGCCCTACTTTCTTATGCTAAGAAAGTAAGGACCGTTTCCCTGTTCAGAGAAGCCTCAATGTTCAACACCCGTTTTTCTGCCGCACAAGCAAGCGGCGCGCTTTCCCCGGAAAGAATGGCCCAAGCATTCAGCGCCTGCAGAAAACGCCCTGCACATTCCCGGGGGCCTTTGCGCCCACTGCCTCAAAACGGGCTGCCGTATTTTTCCACCAGGTAGGCCTTGCCCTGCGGCGGCGCGTTTTCGTAATCTTCCCACACGTCCGCCTCCCAGTGCACGCGCGGCGCGCTGTGCACGGCGGGCGGCCCGGCGGCCCACCACACGCAGAAATAGCGCAGGCTGTCCACGTCGTGCGTCAGGGCGTGCGGCTCTTTCGCATATACGTCGGGGCGCTGCTCGTCCTTTTGTATCTTCTGCAAACAGCGCCACAAATTCGGCGCCGCCCGGCGCAGAAAGCGCAGCCGCGGCCCGCCCTCGCCCGGGCGCAGCCATTCCTTCATGGCCGCGCACCCGGCGGCAAAATCGCTGGAGGCGCGCGTCAGCTCCACCCCGTTCTGGCTGAACAGCGCCGCCCGGCTTCTGCCCGTCACCTGCTCGCGGCTCCAAAGGTCCGGCGGGGCCAGAAAGGCCGCAATGTCCTCGCCCTGCGAAAGCGCCAGCAGCGTGGCCGCCGCCTCGCCAATGGTTTTGTTCGGCGCGTCGTATTCGCGGTAAATCAGTGCCCGGCCCTCGCTGTCCACCGCAACCCAGTGGGCCGAAAACATGTCCAGCCCATAGTCGATGGCCACATACCGCCGGGCGTTTTCCGGCACGCTGCGCCCCTCGCAGATGTGCGTTTCGGCGCGCACCTCGGGAAACATGGCCCCGCCCGGCACGCTCAGCGCCTCTTCCACGCTGGCGGGGTATTCCTGCAGGGTTTTTTCCTCGCCCAGCGCGCCCAGCGTGCGGGCATACCAGGCCTGGTTGCGCGCAGGGTCGGCCTGCCAGGGCAGGAATATTTTGTGAAAGCCGTTATCCGGGTTTGTAAAAATTTCTTCAAACAGCGTGCCCAGCCGGATGGTGGAAAGGCCAATCACCCGCCCGCCGCCCGGGCGGTTCACCACCGGGAAAATGGAGGCCCATATCTCCTCGGCATACTGCTGAAAGGCCCATTCGTCCAAAATGACAAGGTCTGCCGTAAAGCCGCGCGCCGCGCCCGGGCTGGATAAAAAGGCCTTCAGCACGCTTTCGGGCCCGTGGGCAAAGCGCACATGCACGCTCAGGCACGTGTGGCGAAACACCGGCCCCTGCCAGCCGGGCGGGGCGTGCTTTTCTTCGCAGATCAATTCCGGCATGTGCCGCAATATCACCACCATGCGGCGCACAAGCTCTTTGGCCTCTTCCTCCGCGCGGGAAAAGCACACCACCGTGCGCCCCGAAAACAGCGCCACCGTCCACGCCGCCACCGAAAGCGCCAGCCAGGTGATGCCCAGCTGGCGCGCCTTTAAAATGACGTTCAGCCTGTGCGCGTGCAGCTGGCGCAGGGCGTCCTCCTGCATGGGCCACAGCCGGAAGGGCTGCACCAGCTCGGCGGCGTCCTTATCCTCAATGTGCACAAAGTTTTTGGTGAAAAACACAGGGTCCTGCCTGCACAGGGCCACCGTCTTTTCCCGCAGCTCGTGCGGCGTCATGCCCATGCCTCCTTTCCGTGTGGTTTGCCGCGCGGTTGGCCGCGCCCCGGGCGCAAAGCGCCAAAGGCGCCTTGGCCTGTTGCAAAGAAAAACCGGCCTTTTTCAAACCGCCCGCATCCGGCGTGTTGTAAAAAACAGGCGTTCAGCGCCTGCAAAAAGAAGCCCCATCCACGGCCTGTGCCCCTTTTTTTCCTCCAAAGGCAGGGCCTCTTTCCCCAAAAAAGAACCGCGGAAAGGCAGCGGCTTTGCCTGAAACGAAAGTCAAACCGCCCGCCGCGCCCTTCTTTGCCGCCTTGGGGGCCGCCGCTGTCCTGCGGCTTAAAAAAATCATCCATTCGGTGACTTTTCGGGCAAAAAAATTTCCGCCTGCGCCGCCGCGCCCGCTGCCTTTGGCTGTGCGCCGGCCCCGCCGCTTTGGGCCGCCCGGCCGCCGGGCGCCCTGGCGCGCCGCCTGCCCGCCGCGCTTTGCTTTGTGCCCGCCAGCGTCTCCAGCGCGCCCGCCGCGTCCAGCTTGCGCAAAAGGGCAAGGTCGTTTTCCGAAAGGGCCGGGGCGGCCGCGGCCGCGCCCTTTTCCGTGGGCTTGTCGCCCGCCGAATCCCGCACAAAGGCCGCGGCGCTGGTGTCGCCCTTCATGGCCTTGGCAATTTGCGTCAGCACCACCGCCTCATACAAATCCAGCGGGGCGCCGCGCGCCTGCGCCAGCAGCAGGGCCTTTTCCTCCAGCGCGCTTTCGGGCGCGGGCATGCGCAAAAACGCGTCCAAAATCTCGCGCATCGTCTTTTTGTTCTCTGCCTTTTTCCGCCCGGCCATGCCGCGCCTCTCCCCCTTGCCTGCCGGGCCTTTGCCCGGTTTTCCGAGTATAAGCATACCACACCGCGGCCGGACATTCCGGACATTCCGGACGCCCGCCGCTTTTCATTCCCTCTTTTTCGCGCCGTCCTTGGCGCGCCCGGGCCCGCACAGGCTGTGCAGGGCGTTCTTTCCCCGCGCCGCGCAGGCGCAAAAAGGCCCGGCCCAAAGGCGCGTTCACAATGCGATGCGCCCAAATTTCTGTTTCCGGGGCAATGGTTTCTTACGCCAACACGCCTGATAAAAAAACAAACAGGGGGAACGGCGCACGGCCGTTCCCCCTGAACATTTCCTATCTCACCGCTTTGGCGAAACCGGGCAAGCCGGTCACACGCTGCGCGTGTGTTGCTTCGCGCCCGAAATTCGCTGCACTCATTCCGGGGCCCCGCTTGCAACCCCGGCCCTTGCCGGGCTCGCGCCCCCCATTTCGCTTTCAGCGAAACCGGGCAAGCCGGTCACACGCCCGTTTTGGGGTTCTGCTTTGCCTGTGTGCCGGTGGCGTTTGGCTGGCTGTTCTGGTTCCACCTGGCATAGATGGAAACGTCCGCCATGCATGCAGCGGAAAAATCAAACGGTTTGGTGCAGCCCGCATCGGCATACCACCCGCCAAACGTATAGCCGCTGCGCGCGGGGTCCGCCGGTTTGGCAATGGGTTTGCCCCACCCGCCGGCAAACACCTGCGTGCGCTGGCTTTGTGCGCTTTCCACCCATGTCACGGTAATATCCATCACATCGCCCTGCATGGCTGCCGCGTTTTCCACCACTTTGCCGGCGTCTCTGTCGTAGCCGTGCGCACGGTCCACATCGGCGGCAATGGTGTTGTCCGAAAACGTGGCAACGGTTTGCCCCTGCGTCTGGTCCCACAGCAAATAAGCGCTGCTACGAATGGTGTTGTTGCTCACGCTGATGCTTTCCACGCTGTCCGGCGCTGTTTTATAAATGCGCAGCACATTGCCCGCCACATTCTCAATGACGTTGCCCGTGATGCTGGCCGTTTTGCAGCTTGTGATCTGGATAGCCTCTTTGTCCGCGCCGGTAATGCCGTTTATTTCATTGCCGGTAATGTTCACCACCGCGCTGTTGCGCGCCTGCACGTTGATGCCGCGGTCGTAGTTTGAAATTTTGTTTTTCTCGATCACCACAGAGGAAGCCTGGCCCTGGTCACGCTGGTCCGGCTGCACAAAAATGGCATAGCCGCCCTCTTTTTGCGTGCCCGTGAACTCGCATTCCCGAATGGTGAGGTTCTGGCTTTTCACATGGCCGTCATTCGTGTAAAAATACAATTGGTTGTGGAACTTGCAGTTCTGTATCGTTACCGTCACCGAATCGGCGCGCAGCGTGTTGCCGGGCGTGTTGTACGAGCCGCCTTCGGCAGCAATGCTTGTGGTGCCCTGCGTTGCATCGCACTGGAAGTCGATGCCGCTCACCGTGAAGGTGCCGCTTGTCACAAACGTTTCTTCATAACCGCCCGCCACCTTGGCCCAAAAACCTGCGGCCTGCGTGATAACGCCCGCGCCCTGCGCGCCGGTAAGCTTCACGTCGTTCACCACAAAGCCCTGCCCGCTGCCAAGCTGAATGCCCGTCTGGCTGCCCGCGGGCACTGTGCCGTGCACCACAAACTCCACCGCCTGCACAGGCTGTTTTTCCACATTGCCCGGCGCATCGCTGGCGCGGTAATAAAAGGGGTTGGCATTGGTATAGGTGTTCAGGTCTCCATCAGCCTGGGTGCCGTTATAATTGCCGTCCTGCGCGCTGGAATACAGCTTTTGAAAAGCCGCCTGCGCCTCGGCCACGCTGGCAAACTGCACATCCATGGCCTGCTGTGCCGCCGCAATGCGCCCGGCCGCCCCTGCGCCGTTTTGCTGGTAGGCCGGGTTGATGGTGAGTTTTACCTCCACATAGTTTTCCCCGCCTGCAAATGCCACCGGCACCGCGCACACCGCCAGCGCCGCGGCCAGCAGCACGCACACAAACTTCCTCCATGGTTTCATGTCGTTCTCTCCTTATCCTGCCGCCCCCCGCGCCGCACGGCAAACACCGTTTTCGGCGCACGCGCCGAAAAGCCGAAAGGGGCCCCTTTCGCCGCGCAAACTGCCCGCGCGGCGCTGATATTGAAATTGTATCAGATGCGCGCGCGAAAATCAACGTGTTTTTTCTGTTTTTTCGCATGCGGCCGCGCTTTTTTGCCCTTTTTTGCCCGCGCAGGCCGCTTTGTGCGCGGCCGCGGCCCCCGCGCGCGAAAAAAGGCCGTCGCCCGGCTTTGCCCGGGGTGCAAAAAGGCCCCGGCTGCACACGCCGGGGCCCCGCTGTGTTTTCTGTGCGCGCCGCGCCTCACACGCCCGTTTTGGGGTTCTGCTTTGCCTGCGCGCCGCCCTTGCCGGCTGCCTCCCACGCGTCCAGCCAGCGCTCCACCCGTTTGCGCCAGGCCTCGCCCGTGGCGCCCAGCTCGTCGGCCACGGCCTCCCAGGGCATGCCCTCCAGGCAGGCAAGCTGCACGGCACAGCGCAGCGCCGCGTCCTCAATGCCCTCAATGGCCTGCAGGGCGTCGGCGTAGTCCTGCTCATACTGGGCGTTTTTCTGTTCCAGCGCGCGGGCCATGCGGCGCACCTCGGCGCGCTTTCGGGCCCGCGCCGCCGGGCCGTCCGCCGCGCACACGCCGCGCACCGTCACCGTGCCCAGCGCATACGGCGCGCTGCGGCCCGAGGCCTGCACCGTGTCTGTCACCACCTGCGGCGCGCGCAAAAGGCTCTCTTCCAGGCGGTGCATGCGCCGCACGCGCGCGTCAATGTCTGCCGGCACGGCCCACAGCCGCCGGAATTCCCGTTTTGTCATGGCTTTGCCTCCTTTTTTGTGTTGCGGCCGCGCTTGCGTTCCGCCCGGGCCCCGGCGCGCCGCGGCGGGGCCGCTTCCCGGCGGAAGGCGGCCTTTGCCCTGCCGGAAAATGCCGGGCGCGGCAGGCGCCCTTGCCCGTGCGCCCCGCCGCCTAGCGCCCGGGGACGGGCTGCCCCTGCGGCCCCTGCGCGTTCAGGCACCGGGGCTGCGTGCACAGCCCCGTGGCGCGGCAGCCCCACACACAGCCGCGGCACACGGGCCGCACGGGCGGGCGCGCGCTGCACACAAGCGCAATCAGCCTGCGGCGGCGGCGCTCGTTCTCGCGCAAAAGTGTGCGGCTGGCCACCAGCCTGCGCGCCGCGGCCAGCGCAATGCCGTGGCGCGCCGCCACGGTGTACAGGCTGTCGCCTGTGCAGTATTCGTCCACGGCGTCCAGCTTTTCCTGCAGGGGCATGCGGCGCGTGCCGTGCGCCGGCTGCAATGGCGCCGGGCCGGGCGCGGCCTCTGGCCCGGCAGGGGGGCGGGCCTTTGCGCCGCACGCCCCCTTGCCGCCTGCGCCCGCTTGTGTTCGGGCAGGCGCGCCTTTTGGCGCGGCGCCTGCCTCTTTGTGCGCGGGGTGCAAAACGCCGGGCGCGCCCTGCGGCGCGGCGCTGGCCCCCAGGGCGGCGGCCAGCGGCGCCGTGTACGGCACCTGCAGGGTAACAAACATCTCCATCATTTGCATCTCCTCCTGTTTCAAACGGCGGGCCGCTGTTTGGCAAACGGCCCGGCCGGAAAATGTGCCCGCGCCCGCCCTGCGCGCGGGGCATGCGGGCCAGGGCCCGCCGGGCAAAGCGCCCTGCCGGTGGGCGCGGGCCGCAGGGCAGCGCCCCTTAGCCCCCCACGGGCCAAAAGCGGTGAAACTGCGGCTGCCAGGCAAAGTGCAGCTCGCACACAACGCCCTCGCGCCATTTCAGCACGCTTACCCGCACGTCCCGGCGGCCCTGGCCCGAGACGGCGCCCTCGCCCTGCGGCTCCAGCGCCAGCACGCCGTCGGCGTCCTGCTCGATGGTGGCGCTGCCGAACATGTCCCGCAGGCCCATGCGCCGCCCCTCGCTTTCGCGCGCGGCCTGCACCAGCTCCACCACCGCCACGCTGCGGCGCATGGCAAACTCTTTCAGCGCCCGCGTCAGCCCGGCCAGCTCTTCGCTGCGCTTGGGCCGCGCGCGCGTTTTCATCAGGCCAATGTGGTCTAAAAATATCACGTCCGGCCTGTGGCGGGCCTGTTCCAGCCGCTGCATGTCCACGGCGGCGGCATCGTCCACGGTGAGGCGCAGCTCGTCAAAGCGCGCCGCCACCTGCTGTGCGGCCCCGGCCTGGGCGGGCGAAAGCGTGCCGTCGCGCAGGGCGTCCGCCGGGATGCTGCACACCCGCGAAAGCGCGCGGCGCGCAAGCTGCGTGCCCGTCATCTCCATGCTGAAATAGCACACGCTCCACCTGGCCGCCAGCATCACGGCCATTTGCAGGGCAAAATCTGTTTTGCCCCGCCCGGGCCGCGCGGCAATTACATACACGCCCTTTTTTGCAAGGCCGCCCGTGGCGCGGTTGAAGGCGTGCCAGCCCGGCACCTGCATGGCCTGCCCGGCGCCGCCCTGCCCCGCCAGCGCCGCCGCGGCGCACTGGGCAAAGCTGGCTGCGGCGCCGTGGCCCGCCTCGCCCAAAAGCTCGTCCTGCCGGCGCACCAAAGCGCGCATGGCCTCGGTGATGCCGTCGGCGTCCTGCCCGCCTGTGGCAAGGCCCAGCGCGGCGGCCTTCAGCGTGCGCTCGCGCCAGGCCCGGCGCACAATGGCCACATAGCTGCCCAGCTGCTGCGCGCTGCCCGTGCACTCGGCGCACTGCATCACCAGCTCGTTATACTGCGGCCCCAGCGCCCCGGCCACGGCCGCGCCGTCCCACGCGCGCCCTTCGGCGTGCATGCGCTGGATGCAGCGAAAAATATCCGCCAGCGGCTGCGCCTCAAACATCCCGGCCCGCAGCAGGCCCAGCGCCTCACCCGCCTGCTGGGGGTACAGCAGCATCAGGCCAATGGCCGCCATCTCTGCCATGTTGTACGGTGCGCTCATGCCGTTCCCTCCGTCTGTGTTTCCGGCCGCCGGGCGGCCTGCTGCCCGGCCGCGCCGCCAGCCGGGCGGGGTGCGGCCCCGTGTTCCGCCTGCGGGGCGGCTGTGCCACCCTGCCCGGCCGCCGGTTTTGCCCGGGCGCGGGGGGCTTTGGGCCATGGCGGGGCGGCTGCATGTTCCCGCGGCGGGCCGCTTGCCCCGGCCTGCGCTGGGGCCGGCTGTGCGGCCCTGCGTTCCGCCTGCGGGGCGGCTGTGCCGTCATGCGCCTGCCCGCACCGGGCGGCCTCGTGTTCCGCCTGCGGCGGGCGCTGGCCCGGCGCTTTGGGCCGCCAGCGCCGCCTTGCCCGGCGCCCCGCTGCCTGGGCGCCGGGCGGGGCCTGGGCGCAGAAAAGCTGTTCCAGGCTTAGGCCGTCATACCCCGCCGCGCTTTGCGGCGGCGGGCAGAAGGGTTGTTGTTCTTTGTTCCATTGTTGCCCTTTGTTTGCCCTCAGTTTGCCCTGCGCGCCCTGCGGCATGGCCGGAAAATGGCCTGGCGCCGCCGTTTGCGGGCCCTCTTCCACCTTGCCCCACCAGCCCTGGTAAAGCCCGTAGTTGCACACGGTGTACACGGTGTAGCGCGTGTGCGGCTCGCACGCAATTTCGCCGCTTTCGGCCAGGCGCTGCAGCGCCAGGCGCACGCACTTGGGCGTCATATTCAGCTCTTCGGCCAGCTTTGCCACGCTGGCCACGCGCTGGCCGCGCCGTATCTTCAGGCCGCGCCAGTGCTGGGGGCGGTAGTTCACCGTCAGCAGCAAATGGATGAACAGCCGCGCGGTGTTGCCGTCGCCATACCATTCCCAGCGCAGCATGCTGCGGTGCAGCAATATAAAGCCCTCGTTCAGCATCCGCCCGCCTCCTCTTCCAGCTGCCCCGGCCAGCCGGCCTCGCGCACGGCCACACAGTGCCCACAGCCCAGCACAAAATCGCACCCGTGCGCCGTGTACAGCGGCACCTCGCCGGGCCCGCCCGCGCCCAGCGCGCCCATGCACACCGGGCACACGGGCAAAAAGGGGGTGTGCCTGTCCACATCCCGCGCGCAGCCCAGGCATGCGCCCGTGCCGCGGCGAACATACAGGGGGCTTCCGCCCGCCAGCGCGCGGCCGCATTCCGGGCACAGCACGGCCTCCTGCCCGGGCCATCCCTCGCGCATGCGCCGCGTGCGCGCCGCCCAAATGCGCATGGCCGCGCGCGCCGTGCGCCGGGCCGCCTGTCTGGCATCCTCTTCGCGCCCGAAATTCGCTGCGCTCGTTTCGGGGCTTGCGCCGCCCATTTCGTTTGCTGAAAAAACGGCCTGCCGGGCTTCCTCTGTTCCCGCCATGGGGCCCTTTTCCCGGCCTGCGGCCAGGGCCGCCCCCGTTTCGCCTGCGGCCGGGCCGGGCTGCTGTGCCATGCGCCCCGCGCCGCCCGCCCACTTGCCTTGAAGTAAGGGTTTGCCTGCCATGCCTTGCGTCATATGCTTCCTCCTGTCTCTTGAAAAACATCCATTCGGTGACTAAAAAGGGAAGAAAAAAAGCGTATCCGCCCCAAGGGCCTCACAGCCGCCCCCTTGCGGGGCGGGCGGCCCCGGGCACGCCCATACAAAACCGCGCAGCGCCGCACGCACACCGGCGCGCCGCCGCGGGCGTCAAAATCCCATAAACCGGACAGAAAAGCTGTTATTCTATACGCATAGGCACAGGCCTCACCGGCCCGGCGGCCTGCACGCCCCGGGCGCCTGCCCCTTGCCGCTGCCTGGCTGCATGTTTCTCACATCCTCTCTTTCGTCACCCACTTGGTGACAATTTCAGTTTACCATGATTTTCCTCTTTGTCAACCATTTGGTGACTAATTTTTGAAAATTTTCTTTTTTGTGTTGCATTTGGTGACGAAATGTGTTTCAATGGAAGCCAAAGGGGCGGCCGCGCCCCAATGGGCTTTTTCCATGCACCCCGCGCGCGGTTTTGAAAGCCGCGCGCCGCGCCGGCAGGCTTTGTGCCCCCGCACACGCCTTTGGCACAGCCCGCGCCAAAGGCAGGTTTTTCTGCCCTGTGCGCGGCCATGCCGCCGGGGTTTCCCGGCCGGGCGGAGGCCCGCGCTTACAACCCCGGCCCTTGTACGGCTTGCGCCGCCCATTTCGCCTTTGGCGAAACCGGGCTGGCCGGTCACACGCTGCGCGTGTGCTGCTTCGCGCCCGAAATTCGCTGCGCTCGTTTCGGGGCCCACGCTCGCAGCCCCGGCCCTTGTACGGCTTGCGCCGCCCATTTCGCCTTTGGCGAAACCGGGCTGGCCGGTCACACGCTGCGCGTGTGCTGCTTCGCGCCCGAAATTCGCTGCGCTCGTTTCGGGGCCCACGCTCGCAGCCCCGGCCCGCGCTTTTCAAAAGAAAGGGCGCGGCCCCCGGCGCAAGCCCCTCTGATGGCCCACACCCGGGCACACGCCCGCGCCCCATCTGCGGCGCACGGCCCGGCCTGCGCGCCCGCGGCCGCTTTCCCCTGCGTGCAGCCTGGTACACCGCCCCCCGCACCGGCGGGCTTCCCCCCTTCGCGCGCGGCTTTGGCCGCCGCTGCCGCCCGCGGGCGGCGCCCGATTTGGAAAGGAGACATTGCAATGGAACGCACCTTTGGCCAAAACCTGCGCGCTTTGCGCACCGAGCGCGGCCTTTCGCAGGAAGAGCTTGCCGCCCGGCTGGGCACCACCAAGCAGGTGGTAAGCCGCTATGAAAACGGCCAGCGCACCCCCAAGGTGACGGTGGTGGAAGCGTTTGCCCGCCGCCTGGGCGTGCCGCTTGCGGCCCTGCTGGGCGAGGCGGCCGCGCAAAGCGGGGCGCTGCGCGTGCCCGTGCTGGGGTATGTGCGCGCGGGCATTCCCCTGACGGCCGTGGAGGACGTGCTGGACTATGAGGAAGTGCCCCCCTCGCTGGCGCACCTGGGCGAACTGTTTGCCCTGAAAATAAAGGGCGACAGCATGGAGCCGCGCATGCTGGAGGGCGACGTGGTTATCTGCCGCCAAACGCCGGATGTGGAAAGCGGCGCCACCGCGGTGGTGCTGGTGAACGGCGACGAGGCCACGGTGAAAAAGCTGATGAAGCACAAAAACGGCATTTCGCTGGTGGCGAACAACCCCGCCTACCCGCCCATGTTTTACACGTTTGAGGAATGTGAAAGCCTGCCCGTGCGCGTGGTGGGCCAGGTGATAGAGCTGCGGGCCAAAAGCTTCTGACGCGCCCCGGCGCGCGATGGGGGTATCAACCCGCAAGAAGGCCCGCGCGCCTCACAGTGTGCCATCTGAAAGGTTGCCGTATGGAAATTTCCCACAGGTGCCCGACCTGAACGTCTGCCGCACGGAAATGCTTTCCCTCAGGCGCGCGGTTGGCCGCTCTATTCCAAATCCCGTTTTCCGGCACACGCGCAGC
>OGGQ01003980.1_pt1 | contig 12959 bp, 9 predicted proteins | sample 1571191 | NCBI WGS metagenome assembly OGGQ01 (sample SAMEA2582061, study PRJEB24529) | metagenome | biome: Human gut stool | place: China | collected 2011
GCCTTGCGGCACACCACATTTCCAATGTGGCTCCTTACCATTAGAATACCTCTCCATATGCAGTTGTAAGTGCTCTTAGCTGAACACCTTTGATAGTATACACTATGTTTGATAAAAAAGCAAGGTTTATTTTTAAATTTTTTTGAGAATAATAAATATTTGTATCTATCTGTCTTATGTCCATAACAATCTGACAACAGCCAACAAAACTTATATTAAAAGGAATATTTTCCAATATTCAAACTTTTGACTATTATGAGAAGGTTTCAACATTGATAAGTTAGAAATTGCTGTACAATTTCTTTTATGTTATAACAACCTTGCAATAACAACAAAATTAAAATTTTGCTTATTGACAAGAACGTTGTAACGTTTATCTGTTAGAAATTGCTGTACAATTTCTTTTATGTTATAACAACCTTGCAACAGCAACAAAACTAAAGTTTTGGCTGTTGACAAGAACGTTCTAGCATTCATATGTTAAAAATTGCACAGCAATTTTTTCTATGCTATAATATCATCCATAAAATTATACTTGGAAAACGGAAAAAGGAGGACTTTTATTTGAAACGAACAACCATTGCACAACTCTATCAAACACCGAACAATTATAAGGATATTGATATAACCGTATGCGGTTGGGTACGCAGTTTGAGAGATTCTAAATCACTGGGATTCATTGATTTAAATGATGGCAGTTGTTTTAAAGGCGTTCAAATTGTATTTGAAGAAACAACTCTTTCCAACTATAAAGAAATTGCCAAACAAAACGTTGGTACCGCGCTTTGCGTAACAGGCACATTTATTTTAACTCCCGATGCAAAACAACCGTTTGAGCTGCACGCAAAACAGATTCATGTGGAAGGTGCTTCTTCACCGGAATATCCGCTTCAAAAAAAGCGTCATTCCTTAGAATATTTGCGTACCATTGCACATTTGCGTCCGCGTACCAATACCTATAGCGCTGCGTTCCGCGTTCGTTCTGCTGCCTCCTTTGCAATTCATCAATTTTTTCAAACACGAGGATTTCTATACGCGCATACCCCCATTATTACGGGAAGCGATTGTGAGGGAGCAGGCGAAATGTTCCGTGTTACAACATTAGCATTGGAACAGCCTCCCAAAACCGAACAAGGAGCCATCGATTATACCCAAGACTTTTTCCAAAAACCAACATCATTGACGGTATCAGGTCAGTTGGAAGGCGAGTGTATGGCAATGGCATTTGGCAATATTTATACATTTGGTCCTACTTTCCGTGCCGAGCATTCCAATACACAGCGTCATGCCGCAGAATTTTGGATGATTGAACCTGAAATTGCCTTTGCGGATTTGCAGGATGTCATGCTGCTTGCACAGGATTTAATCAAATTTATCATATCTTATGTCATGGAAACATGTCCCGATGACCTTACATTTTTCAATCAATTTGTGGACAAAGGGCTATTGGAACGTTTAAACCACATTGTAACGTCAGACTTTGCTTGTATTTCATATACCAATGCCATTGAACAACTGCAAAATTGCGGAGCTGAATTTGAATATCCCGTTGCCTGGGGTATTGATTTGCAAACAGAACATGAACGGTACTTAACAGAACAAATTTTTAAAAAGCCTGTATTTGTAACAGACTATCCAAAAGAAATCAAAGCGTTTTATATGCGTTTGAACGACGATGGTAAAACTGTTGCCGCCATGGATTTATTGGTACCCGGAATTGGAGAAATAATTGGAGGCAGTCAACGTGAAGAGCGTCTGGACCTTTTACGGACACGTATGCAGGAAGCAGGTCTAAAGGAAGAAGACTACTGGTGGTATTTGGATTTACGCCGTTTTGGTGGAACAAAACATGCCGGATTCGGACTGGGATTTGAACGTATGGTAATGTATTTAACCGGTATCTCCAATATTCGTGATGTCTTGCCTTTTCCAAGAACAACAGGAAATGCAGAATTTTAATCCATATAAAATAGAAATAAGAGAGAACTCTATGCAAACAAAACTAGAACAACTGAAAACGTATTTGTCCAACTATACCCAAAATGGCATTTGCATCGCTTTTTCCGGAGGAGTGGACAGCAGTCTTGTGCTAAAGGTTGCTGCACAGACAGTACCAAAAGTGGCTGCTGTCTATTTTCAAACCACATTGCACCCTGTAGGAGATCAAAATGCAGCAGAAAACATAGCGCAGGAAATCGGCGTTCCTTTTTATGTCATTGAGCTTGATGAATTTACCAATCCCAATATTATGAAAAATCCATTGGACCGCTGTTATCAATGCAAGCATATGCTCTTTTCCATTTTAAAGGATTGGGCAGTTCAGCATGGTTACTCCACATGCATGGATGGAACCAATCTGGATGATTTACACCAGTACCGTCCCGGTATCCGCGCTTTGCGAGAGTTAGAGATTATCAGTCCTTTGGCCGACTGTCATATTACAAAACAGGAAATACGGAAAATGGCAGCTGATTTTGGGCTTTCTTCATCAGACACTCCCTCTTCCCCTTGCCTGGCTACACGACTTCCTTATCATACGCTTATTACCAAAGAAAAACTGGAGAAAATTGAAAAAGCGGAACAACTGTTATGTAAGAACGGATTTCCTGTGAATCGTGTCCGTGTGCATGATACCATTGCACGTATTGAGATTCCCACAGAACAATTTTTCACATTTTATCAGCAGTCAGATTTGATTTTTCACCTGAAACAAATCGGCTTTGATTATATCACGTTAGATATGGAAGGGTTCCGTTCAGGCAGTATGGATGAACCTTATCAAAAACAAAGAGGTAACCAATGTTAACGAAAGAATTATTACAGGCAGTGCAAAATCATGAACTTTCTGTGGAACAAGCCATGGAGCAGTTAAAGGATTTGCCTTATCATAATATAGAATATGCCAAACTGGATTATCACAGACAATTAAGAACAGGATTTCCGGAAGTTATTTTTTCACAAGGAAAAACGGTTGCACAATTCCGTGAAATTTTCAGTACATTATATGAACGCAACCAAATTGCTTTGGCAACGCGAGTGACAAAGGAACAAGCCGATGCGGTTCTTCCTGTAATTCCCCACGCACAGTATCACGATACAGCCCGCATATTATACGCATATAAAGACAAACCAAAACAACATGGCTTGGTAACGATTTGTACAGGAGGAACATCGGATATCCCCGTAGCAGAAGAAGCTGCTGTCACTGCCGAATTATGTGGGGCGCAGGTAAATCGTATTTATGATATCGGCGTTTCCGGCATCCACCGTTTGATTGATGCTTTGCCTGATATTCGTCAATCCAATGCCGTTGTTGCGGTAGCAGGTATGGAGGGAGCATTGGCATCTGTATTGGCAGGACAAATAGACAAACCTGTCATTGCCGTACCTACCAGCATCGGTTACGGTGCAAATCTGCAAGGAATTTCCGCTTTGCTGACCATGATTAATTCTTGTGCCACAGGTATGGCAACCGTCAACATAGACAACGGGTTTGGCGGCGGTTATATGGCTGCACAAATCAATCGTTTAATTGTAAATGCGGCCCAGAATCAAATATAACAGAATGACATACAAAAGGATGCTTTGACCACGGTTTGAGAAAGCATCCTTTTTATCAAATATGTTCATAAAAAAGAAAGGAAGTTTCCATGAATACATTATATTTTGAATGTTATTCCGGTATCAGCGGCGACATGGCAGCCGGAGCTTTGATAGACCTGGGGGTTGACCGGAAATTTTTGCTCAATCAGCTTCACACCGTACCGTTGGAGCAGTTTGAAATTGACATCAGCAAAACAGACAAACAAGGAATCTCCGCAGTCGCGTTTGATATTCACACAAATCATTCCACCTGTGAACATTCTCATGAACACAAGCATGCACATACTCATTCTCATCATGACCATTCAGGTCGTTGTCTTGCTGACATTGAATATATCATTGACGCATCTAAAATTTCAAACAAAGCCAAAGAAACAGCGAAAAGAATATTTCATGTACTGGCGCAGGCAGAAGGTTTTGTTCACGGAATGCCTGCACATCAAGTTCATTTTCAAGAAGTAGGAAGCGATGATTCCATTCTGGATGTAGTTACCGTTGCTGTATGTCTTGATTTTTTACATATTGACCATATCATCTGCTCCCCTTTATATGAAGGCAGCGGATTTACAAAATGTCACCATGGACTGACAGCGGTACCTACCCCCTGCACGCTTCGGTTGGTACAGTCGGCTTCCATACCAATGAAAATCACGGAAAATAAAGGTGAAATGATTACTCCAACCGGTGCGGCCATCATCGCAGCATTGGCAAATACATTTACACTTCCCCCAAAATTCACCATTGATAAAGTAGGTACTGGCGCAGGTAAAAAAGAATTTACCCACCCAAATGTAGTGCGTGCTATGCTGATTTCTGAAATCACAGACACACATGAAGATGAAATCTGTATTTTAAAAAGTGCTATTGACGACAGCACTCCGGAACAACTGGCTTATTGCCACACACGTCTATTAGAACTTGGCGCTGCCGATGTATATTTCACTCCGATTTATATGAAGAAGAATCGTCCTGCCTATGAATTAACCGTACTATGCCAACCGAAGCTGGAACAACTCATAACAGAAAACATTTTCCAAGAAACAACAGCCATTGGATTGCGTAAAACCTTTGCAAAACGTAACATTATGGCAAGAGAAATAAAGCCGATACAAATTGGTTCTCAAACCATTGATTGTAAAATATGCACCTATCATCATATTAAGAAATATTATGTAGAATATGAGAGCGCGGCCAAAGCTGCTCGCATATTAGGAGAATCTCTGGAAGAAACCTACAGAAAAGTTTACACAAAGATTCACGATTTGAGCAAAATGCAAGATTATTAAAATTAACTTGCATTTTTTATAAAATGAGTGTAGAATAAGTAAGGTTTTAAGACATTTATGCAATTTTGGTTAGAGGAGATACGCAAATGAACACTGAATATTATGATTCTATGTCTAAAGAAGCGCTTGAAAAAGAAAAAGCTGATTTACAAGCAAAATATGATGCATACAAAGCGCAAGGATTAAATTTAAATATGTCCAGAGGCAAACCCGGTCCGGAACAATTGGATCTTTCCATGCCGATGATGGATATTTTGAATTCCACATCTGATTACAACGCTGAAGCAGGCGATGACTGCCGCAATTACGGTGTTGTAGACGGATTGCCTGAAATGCGCCAATTTTTTGGCAATTTATTAGGTGTAGATGCAAATGATGTGATTGTAGGCGGAAACTCCAGTTTAAATATGATGTTTGATACCGTTAACTCGGCCATGTACAGTGGATTTGGAAATTGTAAACCTTGGGCGGAACAAGGAACTGTAAAATTTCTTTGTCCTTGCCCCGGGTATGACCGTCACTTTGGTGTTACGGAATTCTTTGGCATTGAAATGATAATTGTACCAATGACAGAACACGGACCTGATATGGATATGGTGGAGCAGTTGGTTCATACTGATGCCAGCATTAAAGGAATTTGGTGCGTTCCCAAATACTCCAATCCTCAAGGTATTACGTATTCTGACGAAACAGTACGCCGCTTTGCAGCACTGAAACCGGCTGCAAAAGATTTTAAAATTTTTTGGGACAATGCATATTGCGTACACAACATTACAGATACTCCTGACCAATTGTTAAATCTCATGGACGAATGCAAAAAACAAGGAAATGAAGATTTACCTATTATATTTGCTTCTACATCCAAAATTACGTTTCCCGGCGCCGGCATTGCAGCTATGGCAGGAAGCAAAAATACACTTGCCAATATTCGCAAACGTCTTTCTTTCCAAACCATCGGACCTGATAAGATTAACCAATTACGTCACTTACGTTTTTTAAAAGACATGAATGGCGTTGAGACTATTATGAATCAGCATAAGGAATTATTACAGCCCAAATTCAACATTGTTTTGGAGACCATGGAAAAACAATTGGCTCCTGTCGGTGTTGCATCTTGGACCAATCCTCATGGTGGTTACTTTATCAGTGTAGATGTAATGGAAGGTTGTGCAAAACGTGTGGTAGCACTTTGCAAAGAAGCAGGTGTAACTTTGACAGATGCAGGCGCTACTTATCCATATGGAAAAGATCCGAAAGACTGCAATATCCGTATTGCTCCTTCTTTCCCATCTGTTCAGGAACTTCAGGAAGCTATGAATGTATTCTGTATTGCAGCTAAGTTAGCTGCTTTGGAATTATTATTAACTTCTAAATCATAAATATTATCAATAAAAAAGAGCAAGGTGAATCTTGCTCTTTTTTATTTTGCGAAATTCGGTTGTAATTGACTCCCAACAGCATTTCAAATTATCCCAAGGCAGCCTACATTGGTATTTCTCCCGCCAAAGCGAAATTTCCGTTCATCCTTGTGGACCTGACCAAAGAACCAGAAATGGTTTCCACTATTTTTTACTTTGCAAAAAGCCTCTCTCAAGTCACTCCACTTCTTCTCCCTTCCTCCAATATTCTCTTTTGTTCTTCTCAGAAACAGTTAAGAGAAACAATCATACGTATTGTCTTATTCACTCTGATTCCCCATATACTCCAATGTCTTTCCTTATTTTTATAGTTCTTTCATTTTAGTATCTACTGTTCAATACATAACTGCAATCTTATTGGCAAAAATTTTGTTCTTTTACGTCATACATTTATATCCGGTATCTATTTTATATAGGTTTACGTTTACTGCTCTATCAGATATCTCTTATTTCTTGCATTGTCCCGGCATTTTTGTATTCATCATAATGTGACCAGAAACATTTGTAAACACGATACTTTCTCTCCATTTTAAATTACTGATTTATAAATGAAAACGCATGATTCCAAAAAATATATCACATTGCTGTATACCCTCTTCATCTATGCAGATACAAACCGATACTCTTTGTTCAACAACAGTAAAATTCAGCTAGAACAATCTATTTATTTTAAATAACCGATTTCAATGATAGATGCAAATTTCTATTTTGCTATCCACTCTCATTGACAAGTGCCATGATATGCGGCAATGGCATTCACCACTATTGTTAGAAGTATGTTAAAAAACGAATTGATTCTTTAAATTTCTATGAAATATGTTGATAGAGAAAAATAGCTTTGTTATAATAAACAGTAAGAATTTGTTAAAAAGGCGGTGCAACCATCATGCCCAAACATAAAGGCGGTAAAGTAGCTGCAGTAATAGATATTGGCTCCAGCGATGTGAAAATGCAGATTTCACAGGTCAGAAATAAAGAAATTATACCGCTGAACACATTAGAATATCCTCTTAAACTGGGACATGAAGTGTTTAACTACGGTAAAATCAGTTTTGAATGTTTGCGCGAACTTTCCCATATTTTAACCGGCTATTCCAATGTGATGAAAGAATATGGTGTGGATCAATATAAAGTAGTCGGTACTACTGCATTACGAGAAGCACAAAATAAGGAATTTATTCAAGATCAGCTTTTGATTCAAAACGATATGATTGTGGAAATTTATGATGATAATCAGGAAAAATCCCTTATTTACTCTGCAATTACAAAAGCATTAAAACATATGGAATTATTCTCACCTCAATCGAATCTGAAAGAACAAACAAAACAACCTGAAAATATGCTGCTATCTTATATTGGTACCGGTTCTATAGGTATTTCATTATATAATGGGAAACATATTTTCTTTACACAAAATATCTCTACCGGTTCTCTAAAACTGCATGATGTGCTAAGTGGTGTACAAGAATATACAGATGACTTTGCAATTGTGGTAGACGAATATTTAGATTCTATCTTTAATCGAATTCAAATGCCCGTTCCCTACCAACAAGTCAACGGCTTGGTATTAACGGGAAACGAAATGCAGCGGATTGCAAAACTGTGCAACGCCGAACCCATTGATGGAAATTATATGATTAAAGCAAAAACTTTAACCAATTTATATCAGACCATTCGTTTGATGCCTTTGGAAAAAATAGCGTTAAAATTTGACTTAACCGAAGAGGTAGCCGAAATGTTCTATTCTTCTTTGGCTATTTATGCGAAACTTTTGAAATTTACGGAAGCTGATTACGTTATTGCTCCGAAAGTAGATTTATGGGATACTTTAATTGAACAAATGTTGGTACAGAAACGTGCTCTAAACGAAGTTGTAGAGACACGTGAACATGCATTGGCCTGTGCAAAAACAGTTGCCGATCGCTATCGATGCAACTATGAACATGCCAGCTTTCTCATGGAAGCAGCATGCATGATTTTTGATAAAATTAGAACTCTACACGGTTTGAATCCTCATTATAAACTACTATTAGAAATTGCTGCAATTCTACATGACTGCGGCTATTTTATCAATTCAAAGCATCATCTTAATAGCAATGTTGATATTGTGAAATATACAGATATTTATGGATTAACAGATAAAACCACCTTAATTACAGCGTATATTTCCCGTTTTGCGGAAAGTGAAACACCAAATTACAAAGATGCAGAATTTGCATCTTTGAAGGGAAGCGAAAAAATCATTGCGCTGAAGTTGGCTGCTATTTTTCGATTAGCAAATTCCCTAGACAAATCTCACAAACAAAAATTGCAGTCTGTTAAGGTAAGATTGGATGACGATAAATTCATCATTACCGCTAAAAGTGACAGCAATACCAGATTGGAACACTGGGCATTTGAAAAATGTTCCGCTTTCTTTCAAGAAGTATTTGGTGTTCAGCCAATTTTAACTGTAAAATCAAGTTTAATATAACAAAGGAAAGGTCGTGCGAGATACTCATGAGCAATGAAACAAAAATGCCTTATATCAACCGTGAACTCAGCTGGATGGATTTTAACAGCCGTGTTCTGGAAGAGGCTTTGGAAAAAGAAAATCCTATCATGGAGCGCGTCCGTTTTCTTGGTATCAGCGCTTCTAATTTAGACGAATTTTTTATGGTACGTGTTGCAGGCGTAAAAGCGCAAATTATTTCAGGCTATCAAAGCGCTGATGCTTCCGGATTAACTCCTACAGCTCTATTTGCCCAATTGCAAGAAAAAATTCATAAATTTGTGGAAAAACAATATTCTTGCTGCCAACGTTCTGTCATACCGGCCCTTAAGAAACAAGGCATTGTCTTTTTAACTCCAAATGAAATGAATAAAAAGCAACAAAAGTATATTTCTGATTATTTCGACAAAGTATTGTTCCCTGTTTTAACACCGCTGGCAGTAGATGAAAGCCGTCCTTTCCCATTGCTGGCCAATAAAAGTCTAAATATTGCGGTACGTTTAAAAGGTGAAGATGAGGAATCCTGCTTTGCTTTGGTACAAGTACCATCTATTCTGTCGCGTTTTTTAGAACTTCCCAGCGATGAAGGAAGAGCGTTCGTGCTGCTTGAAAACATTATTATCTACAAAATTGAAGAATTGTTTGAGCTTCACAGCATTGAAGCATGTACCCCTTTCCGTCTCACTCGCAACTCTGATTTGGATATTGATGAAGAAGCGGAAGATTTATTGCTTGAAATTGAGAAATCCATTAAAAAAAGGAAACGTGGACGTCCTGTTCGTTTGGAAATTGCACATAAATGTGATAAGCAAACCCGCCATTTTTTGATAGAAACATTAAAAGTAAAAGATACAGACATTTATTCGATTCAGGGTCCTATTGACCTTACGTTCTTTACTAAATTTGCCGGTTTGAATGGTTGTGAACAACTTTGTTTTGAACCGATTATCCCCGTTTATCCTCCTGCCGATTTCTTTGAACATAAAAATGTGTTTGATGCCATCAAAGAAAAAGACCGTATGCTGCATCACCCTTATGAAAGTTTTAAATGCGTTGTAGATTTTGTTCGCCAAGCTGCGGAGGATGAAAATGTACTAGCTATTAAACAAACGTTATATCGTGTTAGTGGTAACTCCCCTATTGTTGCAGCCTTAATTAAAGCAGCTGAGAACGGAAAACAAGTAACCGTTTTGGTGGAATTAAAAGCACGATTTGATGAAGAAAATAATATTCTTTGGGCAAAAAAATTAGAAGAAGCAGGGTGCCATGTTATTTATGGCTTGGTCGGGTTAAAAAAACACTGTAAAATTCTCTTGGTTGTACGCAGAGAAGAAGATGGAATTCGCCGTTATGTACACATGGGTACAGGAAACTATAACGATTCAACCGCAAAAATTTATACGGATATTAGCTTATTTACCTGCAAAGAGCCGTATGGTATGGACGCCTCTTCCCTTTTTAACGTATTAACAGGATACTCCCGTCCTCCGGAATACAATAAATTTGCAGTTGCACCACATGGATTACGCAGTTTTTTTGTTCAAATGATTGAAAGAGAAATAGAAAACTCGAAAAAAGGTCTCCCAAGTGGTATAATAGTAAAAGTAAACTCTCTGGTTGACCCTGAAATGATTGAACTGATGTATAAGGCATCTCAAAACGGAGTAAACGTACAACTGATTGTACGCGGCATTTGCTGTTTGATTCCAGGAATTCCGGGAATCAGTGAAAATATCAGTGTACACAGCATAGTTGGTCAATTGCTGGAACACAGCCGTATTTTTCAATTTGAAAATGCAGGTAATCCCAAAATTTATATGGGCAGTGCAGACTGGATGCAGCGTAATCTGGATCACCGCGTAGAATTGGTATTTCCAATTGAAGACCCTGACCTGCAAAAACGTGCATTTGATATTGTACAAACCATGCTCAACGATACAATTAATACAAGATTACTGCAAAATGATACGACTTATATTGAAATTGATAAACGAAGCAAAGCTCCGTTTAACTCTCAATATGAATTTAGCGTGTATGCCAAAGAAGCAGTGGCCAAACTGGAAGCTTTGGATGAGAGCAAACCATATACGCCAATCAGAAGGGCTGATTTAGAAAAAATGAAATAAAGAAGGTATCGACCATGAAAAGAATTGGTATTTTGACAAGTGGAGGCGATTGCCAAGGCTTGAACGCAGCGATTCGCGGTGTTGGCAAAACATTTTGTGAATTATTAGGCGATAAAGTAAAAATCTTTGGCATTCAAGACGGTTATAAAGGTTTGATTGAAGGAAATTATATTCCGATGAAACAAATGGATTTCTCAGGCATCCTAACACTGGGCGGTACCATTTTGGGAACTTCCCGACAACCGTTTAAACAAATGCGCGTACTGGATGAAAACAATATAGACAAAGTAACCAAGATGAAAGAAACTTATAAAAAAATGAAGTTGGATTGTCTTGTGATTCTTGGAGGCAACGGTACGCATAAAACAGCAAATCTGCTCAGTGAAGAGGGGCTAAATATCATTACGCTTCCAAAAACCATTGATAATGATTTATGGGGTACAGAAATGACCTTTGGCTTTAACAGTGCTGTTGAAATTGCAACAAATGTAATTGACTGTATCCACACTACCGCTACTTCTCATGGTCGCGTGTTTATTGTAGAGATTATGGGACATAAAGTTGGTTGGCTTACCCTATATGCCGGTATTGCAGGCGGTGCTGATGTGATTTTACTGCCTGAAATCCCTTACGATATTAATAAAGTAGTAGACAGTTTATACTTAAGAACCGGTCAAGGAAAACGTTTTTGTATTTTAGCCGTTGCAGAAGGCGCTCTTTCCAAAAAAGAAGCAGAAATGTCCAAAAAGGAATTCAAAGCCAGTCGAGCAAATATGTCTTTTCCTTCTGTTTCCTATCGCGTAGCACATGAAATTGTAGAATTGACAGGACGCGAAGTTCGAGTAACAGTACCTGGACATTTTCAGCGCGGAGGCGGTCCTTGTCCTTACGACCGTTTACTTGCAACTCGTTTTGGTACTGCTGCCGTCCGTTTGATTGAAGAAGGTAATTTTGGAAACATGGTAGCATTGCAAAACGGAAATATTGTTGCCGTACCACTGAGTGAAGTAGCAGGCAAATTAAAATATGTTCCAAAAGATAGTAATATCATTCAATCTGCACGTGATGTAGGTATTTGTTTTGGCGATTAATACCTTTGTTACCATACAATTACATCAATAAAACGCGTTATTCACTCATTTTAAGAAAAAAGACTCAGCGGCAGAACATAAATCCTCTGCGCTGAGTCTTTTCTTTTTTCTCCTAATTAATATATACGGAATACTCTTTTGTGAGAATATTTTCAGATAGTTTGGTTGTTAAAATGAAATACGTTTTATCCCCTTCCAACTCTCTCCTCTCCCTAACGAGTGACTCCGAGTAACCCCCAAATCGTTCCCGTGGCAAACCCGATTATCCTTTTTCTTTCGCTAAAACTCAAATTTCTGTGGTAGTTTTGAGGACCTGTCTGGAGTGCCAGGGAGTATTTTTCCCGTTTTTTCAATAAAAAATCCTCGAGTCGCTCTGCTGTTTTCTTTTTTACCTCCTATACTATCCATTTTTACCTTTTTAGGATGTTAGGGAGTGATTCAGGACATCTGGAGTTGTCTTTCCTCATTTTTTGTAATAAAGAAAGTCCTCACATGTCATTCCATCTTTTTCTTCTCATGCTTCTGATGTTACTTGTCTCCCTTTTCAAGATGTATAGGTGCAGTGCGGGACAAATTTCCGTTCCTCATAAATGCTTTTGTGCTACTCTTTTCACATAAGAGTCATTTCCATGCTTTCTGCAAACAAAAATACCCGAACAGAATTTTTGTTTACTTTGCACTGGGTCTTTTTCTCTCTTAAGCTATTATGTAATGCTCGAAATTGTCTTGTGTTATTTAGTTTCTCACAAATATCTATCATTGGACAATACACCAGAATATCTTTGATTCATGTTACATATCCCCTGCCGAATACCTAATTCCACCGAAGGTTTTATTTATCGGCAAATCATTTGCTGCATCTTATATCTGTACGATCCGTACGGCTTTTTTAACGAGATCGGAAGAGCGTCGTGTAGGGAAAGAGTGTAGATCTCGGTGGTCGC
>OGGQ01003982.1_pt1 | contig 12952 bp, 14 predicted proteins | sample 1571191 | NCBI WGS metagenome assembly OGGQ01 (sample SAMEA2582061, study PRJEB24529) | metagenome | biome: Human gut stool | place: China | collected 2011
CTTTTTGTATCCATAACCACCCCGGCTATATTGGCCCCTTCGGGGCCTTGCCTTGAAGCGGGATACTAAACAAATTAATTAGGTTTCTACCCACGATTTGCCTTTATGCGTAGGGGGATATAAGGATACCTTCTCTCCTGCACACAGCCGTTTCTTGCTTCACTTTTCAATTAAAATAATAGAAATGGGACAAAGCTGTATTACCTTACCCCATTCAATGGTAAACTAATTTCCGTGTTTTAGCTCACGCTTATATTTGTAGTAGGTATTCCTAGCCAAACCTGTAAGCTGCATCATTTCCATGTCTGATAAACTTCCACCAAAATCTTTACTGTGCTTCAGAATGATTTCTTTGCTGGCAACGCTTTTCTTTGTGATTAACTTTACACCAGCCTTTTGTCCGATCTGTTTACCGTTCATTCTGGCTGTCTGAATACCTTCTTTTGTTCTCTGGTGAAGATCAGAAACCTCTTTCTCCGCCTGGTCAAAGGCAATCTTAATTTGTTCCTTTGCTAAAGCCAAAAGATATTTATTGACCCCTTCTAAAATCAAATCCACATGACTGCCTGTCAGTTGTACTTGATTCTCCATAGCTGCTTTATATGTACTTGTGTTAATATGCGGCTCTTTCAAGAAAACAAGATTGATACCTTGTCTAAACATATCTTGATAAGCTTCAAAACCTTCCTCTGCATTTCTACTCATACGGCTTACACTGTCAAAAACGACTATATCGCCAGTTTTAAGTTGTTTTAACAATTTCCCCCATTCTTTACGGTCAAGGCTTATTCCGGTATAGGCCTCTTTGATAATCATAGCTTCTGGATAGACCGCCTTAATATTACGCTCCTGTCTCTCGATATTCTGTTTGTTGGTACTAATTCTGCAATATCCATAAATCATATCTAGTCCCCTCTTGCCAAGAAAGTATTAAATCTATCGTTCGTTTGATTTGATACTATAAAATTATCAAAAATGAAACAGCCTGTCAATATCTTTTGATACTACAAACACATATATTACTTTTAATACTCTTCTTTTATACTATGCCACTCCACCACTACAAACAAAAAGCAGGACAAAGTAAAATCTCTTTGCCCTGCTTCTATACTACAAATTCATAAGAACACTTTTATGTTTAGCTATCTCTATGATTTCTTCATCCCGTAAGCTATTTAAGTATGTTTGAGTAATTCTAATATTCTCATGGCCCAGGAGCCTTGAGATTGTATAAAGGTCTGTCCCCAGCTTCATTTGCTGTTGCGCAAAGAAATGTCGGCAAGTGTGGGGAGATACTCTAACTCCTTTAATTCCGCTTCCATGTCGTTTGACAATATGCTCAACAGCACTATTTGTAAGCTGTCGGCCATGAAAAGACAAAAAGTAATAATGATCGGTGGATTTTAGGGTAAAATAGCGCTCTGCTGCTAATTGATAGCGCAACAAGGCCTTTTGCAGAAGCGGCGTAATAGGGACAACTCTCTGCTTATGGTTTTTACCTTTTATAACAATAAAGTCATCATGGATATCTTCCTTTTGGATACAGCACAATTCCCAACAGCGTATTCCTGTTTCAAACAAGGTAACTAGAACAGCATTATCACGGATAGATAGAAAATCATATCCCTTGCAGGATTGGAGCATGGAGCGCACATCAGAAGGATTATAAGTCCTAATAATGGGCTTCTCTTCCTTACACCATTTGAAGTTCTTCTTCGTATTAAAACCGCCATAACCTTCTTCGTAGCAATACTGCAAAAAAGACTTTACTATTTTCAATAATCCATTGATGTATGTTCCCTTTCTCCCCGCTTCGGTCATATGTTTTGCAAATTGCCTTACTACTGCAAGCGTAATATCTTCGATTTCATCCAGATCAAGATTTTCTTTGCAAAAACGCGAAAAAAGATTGAGGCCATTCCGATACCCCCGTATCGTCTTGGGGGTATACTTTCTGACCTCAATCTCTATCAGATATTCCTTGACCAACACTTCCAGCTTCATACTACTTCCTCCTTCTGCTCACAAATTGTATACCACAATAGAAGGAAGTATGTATGTCATCGCTCAAATCAGAAAATACACAACTCATTCAAAACCAAGTTGCCAATTCCCCGATTATTGACGAAAAACATAAACTATTCAGTCAAAAAAGTTCAATTTTACGCTTCGGTGGGATTCTCCCAGTTGTGCCACACATTCTGCACATCGTCATTATCTTCCAGCATTTCCAGAAGCTTGTTCATGTTCTTGATGTCGTCTTCGTCATCCAGAGAAATGTAGGTCTGGGGCACCATAGCTTCTTCGGCCTCCAGGAATGTAAAGCCGTTCTCCTCCAGCTTTTCCCGGACAGAACCCAGATCGTCGGGAGTGGTGGTGATTTCGAACACATCCTCCTCAGCGGAGAAATCGGAAGCGCCAGCTTCCAGGGCCTGCATCATCACTTCGTCCTCGTCCATATCATCCAGACGCTCCACAACCAGCATACCCTTGCGGTCAAACTGCCAGGACACACAGCCGGAAGCACCCAGATTTCCGCCGTATTTATCAAAATAATGGCGCATATCACCGGCGGTACGGTTGCGGTTGTCGGTAAGAGTCTCCACGATGACGGCAATGCCCTTGGGGCCATAGCCTTCGTAGGTGATGGATTCGTAATCCTCACCGGCGCCGCCGGAAGCATATTTCTGCAGCACCCGGTTGATGTTATCATTGGGCACATTGTTGGCCTTGGCCTTGGCGATTACATCCCGCAGCTTGCCGTTGACGCTGGGGTCGGCCGAGCCGCCGGTGCGGATGACCACCGCCATCTCACGGGCAAATTTGGTGAATACTTTAGCGCGCTGCTGATCCACAACGCCTTTTTTCCTGGCAATATTATGCCATTTGGAATGTCCGGACATTTCGTCCCCTCCTATATCCTTCAAATAGATTCCATTTTTCGCGCCCTCTTCCGAAAAAGAGCGGCCAAACACTGTTTTTCATTTTAACACATTTCCCGGTGAAAAATCAATGTATAAAACCGGGGGAGACGGTGCACAATAGGAGCACAGGAAATGAGGTGAGCGCATGAAGAACCAGAACAGCAAAAACAGCCAGAACAGCAAGAACAACAAGATGGAGAACAACAAGGCTGAAAACAGCAAAAACTGCAAATACGACGGCTAACTGCCAAACCATGCGCAAAAAAGGACTGCCTTCCGGCGGTCCTTTTTGCATGGGCGGCTCAGATTTCCCGCACCCGTACCACACCGGGGATGCCCAACAGGCTGATCTGCAACTGGGCCGCCGTGGTCTGCTCCCCCAGCTTCAAAGCGATGGTCACCGGAGCCACGCCGTCTGCGGGAATATTCTGATTGATGGTAAGGATATTGGCACCGGCATCGTAGATACAGCTGAGGACCGCCGACAGCACCCCCGGTTCATCGGCCAGGGAAAAATACAAGGTAATCATGCTGCCGCCGCCCCGGTCAAACAGCTCCACACTGTCTTTATACTTATAAAAGGCGCTGCGGGAAATGCCGCAAGCCCGGGCGGCCATGGCGGCGCTTTTCACCTTTCCCCGGGCCAGCATTTCCTTGGCCCGTACCACTTTCAGAAACACATCGGGCAGCACCTGGCTGTCGATGAGCAAGTAGGTGGGTTTTTCCGCCATGGTCTTCACTCTCCTTTATTCTTTGGTCCGCTCATCTGCAAACCCCAGCACACGGGGCAGCAGATTTTTGTGATCGGGTTTGGTGTCCCGCAAAAGCTCGGCGTCCTCTTCGCCCAGATCTCCCCATACGGAGAAGCGTCCATCTTCCTGCAAAGCGATCTCCAGACCGGTGTAGCGGCTGTATTTTTCATCGGCATAATCTTCCTGCCAGCCAAACAGTTCCCGAGCGGCCAGCACCACTTTGCCCTGACCATAATAGTACCTTGTCACTTTGTTCTCCCTCTCTTCCGGTTCCCACCGGCGCCCATTTGTGCTATACTGAAAAAAAGGGATTTTTTCACCAGCGCCTGTGGTTTTAAGAATATTGTAAGGTTTTTAAGAAAATTTTGCAACACTTTGCTGTTATACTTGCTTTCAACAACCAAGGGAGGTGTTTCCCATGCATTCGGATCGTACCCCGGAGCAGGAAGAGCGCAGCTATCGACGCCGGCGCAAAGCGGTGAGCCTTTGTTCTCTCCTGGGGCTTATCGGTGTGTTTCTTTTCATCACTTTCACCTTCGGCAGCCGTATCCTCACCTTTGCCTCCGATCCGGAAGGTTTCCGGGCTTGGGCTCAAGGCCAGGGGATATTGGGCCGCTTGGCCCTTATCGGCATCCAGGTGCTTCAGGTGGTGGTGGCCATCATGCCGGGAGAAGTGGTGGAAATCGCCGCGGGCTTCACCTTCGGCGCCTGGGAGGGCTTGATTCTTTGCCTCACCGGCTCGGTACTGGGCTCCATCATCATCTATGGTTTTACCCGCCGCTTCGGTGTGAAAATGGTAGAAGCCTTTATCTCCCGGGAAAAGCTGGATTCGCTGAAATTTATCCACAACAGCCGCAAGCTGGAGCTTTTGATCTTCTTCCTTTTTCTCATTCCCGGCACACCCAAGGATGTGATCACCTACTTCATCGGTTTGACGCCCATGAACCTAAAAACCTTTCTGGTGCTGTCTACCATTGCCCGCATCCCCTCGGTGATCTCCTCCACCATGGGCGGCAACGCCATGGGTCTTCAGGATTACCGGCTGGCCATCATCGTCTTTGCCATCACGGTGCTCGTCAGCTCCATCGGTCTTCTGATCTACACCCGCATTGTGAAAAAGCACAACGACAAACATTAAAGAAAGCCCGACCATGGTCATGGCCGGGCTCTTTTTTATTCTGCCATCTGCTTTTCGAAACGGAAAAAGACATTTCCGCCGGGAATCGGTTGGCTGGGAGCATGAGGAGAGGGATGCGCCTCACAATAAAACTCCACAATGTGAAAACCGCACTTATTCACATAGAAGTGGATATTCCTCTTGTCAAAATAAGGCGTATGGGTCTCCCATACCCGAGTGTGGGGATAAGCTTGCTGGATGGCCTGCCAGGCGCTCTGCCCCAGGCCCCGTCCGTGAATTTCCGGCCGGATAAACAGCAGCTCCAATCCGCAGCGTCTTTCCGCTTCTTCCCACCGCACCACAGCGCCGCCTACCACTTTTCCCTGGCACAGAATATGATACGCCTTGCACTTGGGATCGTCCAACGATTCTTCCACATCTTTTCGCGGGATCGCCGGAGGAATATCCTTCCCAAACACATCCTGTGCACCTTTGTCAAAGGCCTGCTGTACCTGAGTAATAAATTCCTCCCGCTCTTGCTTTTCCAATGGCTCAAGCTGCACTTCATTGATTCTATCCATTAAAAGCTTCCTCCTTGCCTGCTATTATAGCATCTTGTTCTTTCCAAAGACAAAAGAAAAGGACGCTGGAAAACCAGCGTCCTTTTCTTTACGGAATTTTATTTCACATCACAGAGGGAGGAATGATCCCATTTCTGTTTTCATCAGGTATCCAGCTGATTGGCGTCTTTCAGCACCAGATCCACTGTGATCTCCTTACCATTTCGGATAAGCCCCACCTTGACGGTATCACCCACCTTGCACTGATCCTTGGCATAATTCAGTTCGGAAAGGGTGGTCACTTCTTCTCCATTGAAGGAGACGATATAGTCCCCGGACTGGATACCGGCCTGCTGGGCTGCGCCGCCCTCTACCACTTCGGACACCCGCAGTCCGGCTGCAAGGCCCTGCATCTGGCCATAATAGGAATTGATCTGTTCCACGGTGACACCCAGCATGGGCCGATCCTGCACAGCGCCATATTCGATAAAGTCATTGGCCACCTTGAGAGCGGTATTGCTGGGAATGGCAAAACCGATGCCCACCGCTTCCGATGTGTTGATCTTGGAGGAAACCACGCCTACCACTTCGCCCAGGCTGTTGAACATCGGGCCGCCGGAGTTGCCCGGATTGATGGAAGCATCGGTCTGGATCACATTCATGATATAATTGCCGATCTGGATATCACGGCTGGTGGAGGAAATGGCGCCCTGGGTCATGGTGTTGGCAAATTCCAGGCCCAGCGGATTGCCGATGACCACGGCAGGCTCGCCCACCACCAACTGGTCGGAATCGCCAAAAGTGGCAGCATTCAAACCATCGGCATCGATTTTGATGACGGCGATATCGGTCTTTTCATCGGTGCCCACCACCTGGGCCTCATATTCGGTGCCGTCATAGGTACGCACCGTAATGCTCAGCGCATCGGCCACCACATGGTCGTTGGTGATGATATAGCCATCCTCTTTCATGATGATACCGGTACCCACGCCGCTGCCGTTGGACAGCTGGCTGGTGATGGCCACCACCGAAGAGACATTTTCCTCATAGATCTGGGCAGAGGTGAGAGCATCCTCTTTATAAGTGGGCTGATAGATCACCTTGGTGCCGCTGGTAGTATTGCCGGAAGAATTGGAACTGGTGCCCTTGGAAGGCTCATACCCGATCCATTTCAAATAGCCCACGGTGGAACCCACCGAAACGGCGGCCACCAGCACCAGGGCGCCTACCCCTTTGAAGAAACGGGCCACCCGCTTCTTTCCACCGGGACTATGCTCCTTAGGTGCCCGGGGCTGCCGGGGCTTTCCGCCATAGATCCCCTGGGTGTCATACGCACTTCTGGCCTGTCCATAGCTATGATAGGAAGGCGCTGAGCCTGTATTTTGGGAAGAAGCCGGCTGGCTGCTCTGATTCCAGCCGCCCTGGTTGGGGGAAGCTGCCTGGTTCTGGGTATAACCCCAACCGCCAGAAGTTTCCTGAGCACTGGTCTGATTCACCGGCTGGGCCTGATCGCTGATAAAAGCGGGCTTCTGCTCCGCCTGTGTCTGCTGCTCCGCCGCCTGAGAAATGGACTGGGCCATTTGCTCCTTTTTCTCTTCCTGGCTGGTTTCGCCCCAGCCGCCATTTGTGGTCGTGCTAAAATTTTGGGTGTTCTCCCTATTTTCCCGATTCATTTTATCCTCATTCATAGAAGTGTTGCCTCCTTTTTCTTTCTCAAAGGCTTACCGCCCTTCTCTGTGTTTTATTATCCATCGAAATTATGAAAATGCAATATCTTAAAAAAAAACAAATTGTAAAGAACTGTATCGTTTTCTTTGTAACCATTCCTTTACTGTTTGTAACTGACCCGTGGTTGCATCTTCACCCTTCTTATTTTATAATGAGGGCATCGAAAAAACCATCTTTTTGTCGAATCAACAACGGAGGCTTTTGTCATGACATCTCATCCTTCCCCCCGCCGCCGCGCTGTGGCCTTCCTCCTTTCCTGCTGCGCTTTTGCCCTGTCCGTTTTCGCCCTCATTACCTGCTTTACCGGCCGTCCAAATACTCCCGGTTCTTCTCTCAAACCCGGCCAGGGAGAAACCTCTCAACAGCTGGAAGAGCAGCGTCAGGAGCTTCTGGAAAAAGCGGATACTCTTCGCCGGGGATATTTCTATGACGAAGCTTTGGAGCTTTTGGAAAACGCCGACAAAAAGCTGGTGAATGACGATGTGAAGCAAGCCATCGAAACCTGCCAGCAGGACAAGGACTCCCTGGTAAAATACGAGGGGATGCCCTATCATGTGTTTTTCCACAGCCTGATCATCTATCCGGAACTGGCTTTTGACAACGAGGGCCATCCGGCCGAAGGCTACAATATGTGGATGACCACCGTCAGCGAATTCAAAAAGATGCTCCCTCTGTTGCTGGAAAACGATTTTGTCCTCTATGATATCAATGAGCTGATCCAAGTGAATGAAGACGGCTCTGTGACCCAGAAGGATATCTACCTGCCTCAGGGCAAGAAGCCTTTGATTTTGTCGGTGGACGATCTGAGTTATTACGATTATATGGCCCCCGACGGCTTTGCCACCCGGCTGGTGATCAATGAACAAGGGGATGTGGTCACCGAAGTGAAAGCCCCTGACGGCACAGTAAGCAACACTTATGACGGCGATGTGCAGCCCATCGTGGATCAGTTCGTCAAGGAACATCCGGAATTCTCCTTCCGGGGGGCCAAGGGCATTCTGGCCCCTACCGGCTACCAGGGAGCCTTCGGCTACCGGATCACCGATTTGGAGCTTTATACCCCGGAAGAAGGACAGCAGATGCTGGAGGATGTGCAGAAAATTGCCCAGCGTCTGCGGGAAACCGGCTGGGAGATCGGCTGCCACAGCTACACCCACAACGGCTACTGGCGAGGCGACATCACCATGGAAGAGCTGGAAAGCGACCTGACCCGCTGGCGCGAACTGATCGGCACCTACACCGGCCCCACTCAAGTGCTTATCACTCCTTTCGGCGCCCACTATGATCCCAGTGATCCCCGGTATCAGTATATGGTGGATCAGGGCTTTAAAATCATCTGTCCTGTGGCCGCCAACATGGCTACCTCCTATGAGGGCAACAGCATGATCCAGAACCGCCTCAATCTGGACGGTTACACCATGCTCAAGCATCCGGAGCGCATCAGCAAATATTTCTTTGATCCGGCCCAGGTGGTGGACGCTGCCCGGCCTCCTTTGAATTGATCTTTGGCCTGTCCCGGCACGAGCCGGGGCAGGCCCTTTTTTTGCCTTTTGCACAAAGCTGGCCTTCTCCTGCGGCAAACTGTCCTCCATAGACGGACAAATCGGTATTTTTGTTTGAAAAAGAAAGTCTTTTCTCATTGAAAAGTCAAAAAGCTGTGATATAATGTTTGTGGACAGCTTTGTCCCTTTGTATGAAAACACATTTTATTATGAATACGGAGATGAGCGAAATGTCTGAAAGAATGATGGACGCCCTGGTCAAGACCGGCCCCGTCAAAGGTCTGACCCTCACCCAGGTGCCCGTTCCCACTCCTGGCAACGGCGAAGTGCTGATCAAGATCCACAAAACTGCGATCTGCGGCACTGATGTGCACATCTACAACTGGGACCCCTGGAGCCAGGCCAACCTCAATCCTCCCCTGGTCACCGGCCATGAATATGTAGGCGAAATCGCCGAATGCGGCCCCAACGCCACCAAGTACAAGGTGGGCCAGCGGGTCACCGGCGAAGGCCACATCATCTGCGGCACCTGCCGCAACTGCCGTGAAGGCAATGGCCAGTGGTGCCCCACCGCCAAGGGCGTGGGCGTCAACCGGGACGGCGCTTTTGCTGAGTACCTGTGCATCCCCGAGAGCAATGTGGTGCCTGTGGATGAGGATCTGGACGAAGATCTGGTCTCCTTCTTCGATGCCTTTGGCAACGCCACTCACACCGCCCTGATGTGGGATCTGGTGGGCGAAGATGTGCTAATCACCGGCGCAGGCCCCATCGGCGTTATGGCTGTGGCCATCTGCAAATACGCTGGTGCCCGCAATGTGGTCATCACTGATGTGAACGAATACCGCCTGGAGCTGGCCAAGAAGCTGGGCGCCGATGCCTGCGTCAATGTGGCCAAAGAAAAGCCCGAAGATTATTTTGAAGCTCTGAAGATTAAGGAAGGCTTTGATGTGGGTCTGGAAATGAGCGGCAGCGCTCCCGGCCTCAACCAGCTGCTCAGCCTGATGCGCAACGGCGGCAAGGTCTCCCTGCTGGGTCTCCAGGGCCCCGACACCAAGATCAACTGGGACCATGTGATCCTCAAGGGTCTGACCCTCCAGGGCATCTATGGCCGCAAGATCTTCGCCACCTGGAACAAGATGATCGCCATGGTGCAGGGCGGCCTGGATCTCCATCCGGTGATCACCCATCACTACCACTACACCGAATTTGAAAAGGGCTTCGAAGCCATGATCTCCGGCAACTCCGGCAAGGTTGTGCTAGACTGGACCACAAAGAAATAAGCCCATTTCATCTATTTTTATTATCAAAAGGAGGAAGCTCATATCATGAAAGAGGCATTGAAGATCTACGCCAAAGAGCTGGAAGGCATCCGGGAATCCGGTACCTATAAGGACGAACGCTTTATCACCACTCCTCAGAGCGCCCGCATCGACACCACCAAGGCTCACAATGTGGTGAATATGTGCGCCAACAACTATCTGGGTCTGTCCAACAATCCGGAAGTGATCCAGGCTGCCAAGGACAGCTATGACAAGTGGGGCTACGGCCTGTCCTCCGTCCGCTTCATCTGCGGCACACAGGAACTGCACAAGGAACTGGAAAACAAGATCAGCAAGTTCCTGGGCATGGACGACACCATCCTCTATTCTTCCTGCTTCGACGCCAACGGCGGCCTGTTCGAGACTCTGCTCACCGCCGAGGATGCAGTCATCTCCGACGAGCTGAACCACGCCTCCATCATCGACGGCGTCCGTCTGTGCAAAGCCAAGAGACTGCGCTATAAGAACAACAACATGGAAGACCTGAAGGCCAAACTGGAAGAGGCCAAAGATTGCCGCATCAAGCTGATTGCCACCGACGGTGTCTTCTCCATGGACGGCTTCATCGCCAACCTGCAGGGCATCTGCGACCTGGCCGATGAATACGGCGCTCTGGTTATGGTGGACGACAGCCACGCTGTGGGCTTCATGGGCGAGCACGGCAAGGGCACTCCCGAATACTGCGGCGTGATGGGCCGTGTGGACATCATCACCGGTACTCTGGGCAAGGCTCTGGGCGGCGCTTCCGGCGGCTACACCAGCGCCCGTCAGGAAATCGTCGATCTGCTGCGTCAGCGCAGCCGTCCCTATCTGTTCTCCAACACTCTGGCTCCGGCCATTGCTGCCGCCAGCTGCAAGGTGTTCGATATGCTCTCTGAATCCACCGCTCTGCGGGACAAGGTGCATGAGAACACCAAGTACTTCCGCGAGAAGATGGCTACTCTGGGCTTCGATATCCCCGAAGGCACCCATCCCATCGTGCCTGTCATGCTCTATGATGCCAAGGTTGCTCAGGAGTTTGCTTCCCGGATGCTGGAAAAGGGCGTCTATGTGGTGGGTTTCTGCTATCCTGTGGTTCCCCAGGGCAAGGCCCGTGTGCGCACCCAGATCTCTGCGGCTCACACCAAAGAAGACCTGGATTTCGCCATCCAGTGCTTCGCCGAAGTCAAGAAGGAAATGGGTCTCTAATCCCTCCCTTTTACACAAACAACTCCCCTGTTTCTACGGAAACAGGGGAGTTTCGTTTTTCTAAACAAAAATGCCCCGGCCATACGGCCGGGGCATTTTTCATCCAAAAGTTATTCGATGGCGATCTGTTTGCGGCCTTCGGGCAGCTGCATATCCCGCTTGGGGATGCGAATGCGAAGCACACCGCTTTCATAGGAGCACTTCACTTCGTCCGGGCGAATATCACCCACATAGAAGCTGCGGCTGCAGGAGCCGGAATAGCGCTCCTGACGGATATAACGGCCCTTCTGATCCTTCTCATCCTGCTCACTGCTCTTGTTGGCCGTGACGGTGAGATAGCCGTCCTCCAGATGAGCCTGCACATTGTCCTTCTCAAAGCCCGGCAGGTCGATGGCGATGCTGTATGCATCTTCCTCTTCCTTCACATCGGTCTTCATCAGGTTCTTGGCCCTCTTGCCATAGAGCGGATTCTGTGTGCTCCAAAAGTCGTTGTCAAAAGCGTTTCCAAAGAACTCATCAAACAAATTCTCACCAAAAATGCTGGGCAACATAAATCATTCCTCCATTCGATACGATGTAAAGTCGTGCCCATTGGGAGGTCTTATTCAGGCCTTCTTTTTTAGTACACCTTTATTATAGTCCGCTTTTTAGCACTGTCAAGGCGAGAGTGCTAATATTCACAAATGGGTAAAACTCTATGGCAAAAAAGTTCATAAACCGCCCGAAGGCGGTTTTTTCCTATGCTATATCCATTCCGGCCGAGCCTTTATCCCCCACTCTCCCAGCTGCTCACCCTCCCCAAAGCGGCCATGATAGTCTGAACCACCGGTCACAGCCAAGCCATATTGTCGGGCCAAATCCAAGCATCGGTGGGTACATTCCGCATCGTGTTTGGGATGATATGCCTCTATTCCGAAAAGGTCATGGTGAACCAACTGGGGCAGAAGCTGAAAATTCCCGTACTGCCCCGGATGGGCCAGCACGGCTAATCCGCCGCTGCACCGGATGGCCTCCAGAGCTTGAAAAGGGTCGGCCAATTTCACTTGAAGCGGCGCCAGCGGTGGAGCGCCATCGGACTGTTTTTTGAAAATGCTGCGGTACAGTTCTCCATACATTTCATGGCAAAGCCCCGCTTTTATCATCACATCCATGATATACTGCTTGCACAGCTGACCACCTGGTCCGGCATAGGCCTCCACCTGTTCCAGCGTTACCGGAAACCCCAGCTCTTCCAAAGCCAATACGCTCTGCCGGACTGCTTCATCCCGCGACCAGCGGAAAGGCTCACAGAACCTTTCCAGCATCTCTCGGTTTTCCTTGGGAACTCCATAGGCCAGAAGATGCAGCGGCCGCCCATCCTCCTGCCGGCAGCTGACCTCCATGCCCCGATCCAAAAAGATCCCCGCTGCTTTTGCCGCTTCTTCCCCATCATCTTCGCCGCCAAAGGTGTCATGATCTGTGAGAATGATGCCGGAAAGACCTTTTTCCCAGGCCATCCTCACCAGCTGACTGGCAGAACAATCCCCATCGGACCAATGGGAGTGAACATGCATATCGATCATGGCTTTTCTCCCTGAGTCAGTTTGCCGTCTCGTCCAAAAACTCTTCCCCGTAGTGGGCCGCATAATCCACCGGCACCAGCCGCTTTTCCTTCATCTCAAAGCGCTGATCCGCTAAAGTCCGGATGGCGATCTCATCATGGAACACCCCCACCATGGCGGCCCCTTCCTTTTTCAGCTCCAGAATCAGATTCATCACCCACTGTTTGCTCCGGGCATCCAGAGAGGCGGTGGGTTCATCCAGAAGAAGGAGCCGGGGTTTTGTAATCAGGGCGTTGGCAATGTTGAGACGCTGCTTTTCTC
>OGGQ01003984.1_pt1 | contig 12949 bp, 12 predicted proteins | sample 1571191 | NCBI WGS metagenome assembly OGGQ01 (sample SAMEA2582061, study PRJEB24529) | metagenome | biome: Human gut stool | place: China | collected 2011
AGAAATTTATCAAGTATGGAACATTATCCGAAGTGACAAGAGAAATTGTGACAGAATTGATTGAAAAAATTGTTGTGAATGGAGATAAGAGCATTGATATTGTATTTAAGTATCAGTCGCCTTATCCGGTAGAAAAACAGGCAGTGTAAAGACTGCAAATTTTTTTACAGTAATTTTCCCCTAGTTATAATGAACACATAAGGGAGATTCCCTTCTTGAAACATATATAGATATGGTTTCTTCTACGGGACGTCTGGTTATCTGCACAGGTACAGGAAACAATGGCAATCAGCCTCTGCATGAGGGCGGAACCCTGAAACAGGGACAGACCAGACAGATAGAATTATCTGTGAGCAGCAGGGAACCGACGTTAAATGTGCAGCTATGGAAATCTTATGAGGATGAGATGAGTATTTATATTGAAAATCCATCCGGAAACCGGATCGGCCCCTTAGATGAAAAGCTTGGTCCTCAGAGGTACAAACTGGGAAATACAGAGCTTTTAATCTATTATGGAAAACCTGGACCCTATCATCTGACACAGGAAATCTACATAGATTTCCTTCCTGTGGAAACTTATGTGGACAGTGGAGACTGGAAAATCATTCTAAGTGGAAAAAAGGTCAGGGGAGGAGAATATTACCTGTGGCTGCCAGGTGGAAATACCCTGAACAGAGGAACCGGGTTTTATGAACCAAGGGCATATGGAACTTTGACCATACCCGCTACTGCCCGGCGGATTATTGCAGTTGGGGCATATGATTCGCTGGTTGACTCCTATGCGGATTTTTCCGGAAGGGGCAGCAGGATGCTGCCATATCTGAAGCCGGATCTGGTGGCACCTGGAGTCAACATAGTTGCTCCCGTGCCCGGCGGCGGTTATAGAACAGTAACAGGGACTTCCTTTGCAGCACCCTTTGTCAGCGGAGCCGCAGCATTGTTAATGCAATGGGGGATTGTAAATGGAAACGATCCCTACCTCTATGGGGAAAAAGTAAAAGCCTATCTCCGAAGAGGTGCCAGACCATTACCGGGGTACGAGGAGTATCCCAATGAAGAGGTGGGATGGGGGGCACTATGTACAGCTCAGAGCATTCCAAAATGAGTTATACTGCATAGAGATTGATTTCAAAATCTATATCGGAGGCCGCATTTGGCAAATCAAAGACAACACAATTACTTTAATCTATGGTAAAAAAAGGTGTTGTAATGGTGGAAGGCAAGGGAAAAGGAACGAAATAGATTTTGAAATAGGTGCAAAAACATCCGCTGTGGACAGATATGCATAATATCTTCCGCAGCGGGTATTCGTATCATCGAGTCTGACTCAAATGTTACGATACATTTTTATCCACAGTTTTGTAAAAATTCAATTGCTTCATATACATTAGAAAATGTGACGCTCCTTGTATTTAACCATTGGTTTCTAACATCTGTATCATCTATTCCCGGCAGTCCATCTTGCAATAATGCTTTTACAGTTTTCTTTGAATTTTCTACAGCTTTTTGATAATTGACTGCAATCTTCTCTGTTGCCGCAGAATTTCCTTTTACGTAAGTTGGGATTAATTTTTTAACTTCATTAATAACCTTTTCCTTTTCAGGAACGGTAATGAGTTTCGGAGTATAGTATTTGTAATGCAACATAAACCAATACTCAATACATCCACTAGTCATTAGTAATCTTACCCGTATTCCTTGTTTTTTTCTCAATTTACGAAGTTTCTTTATAATCGTAAACCTATCATTCCATTTTGGAATATCCTTTTCTTCTATATCATAAAAAAACCATATTTCATCTGTTACATCTATGCTGTTTTTATATTTGGGCGACTTTGAAAACTTTGCATCTGCTTCTTCAAACAGTCCTGTATCTGGTGGCCTTTTTAAAACAGCAACATCCGAGAAAGTCTTTTTTAAATAATCAGTGTATGCCTGTTCACTTTCACCTTCGCAAAATACATAGATTAGTGGTTTGGCAGATTTTACTTTACGAGGCATTATTCCACCTCCTCAATCTCAATATCAGGAGTTGCACCATATTTACCAAGCAAATATCCCTTTCTGATATTTTCTGTAGTTCTGGTACCTAATCCACTAATACTATAAAGTTCTGATATCCCATCTTCATTGCTTTTGTCTGCAAAGTACAACTGATCCTTACGCAGGATTTCCATATTCATAAGTTCCGTGTTATGAGTCGTAAAGATAAGCTGCGCTCCTTTTGGGTTAGACTGCTTACTCTGGAATTTTGCCACAACAAAATCTACCAACATTGGATGAAGTTCTTTTTCAATTTCATCAACGATAAGAACTCCGCCTTTTTTCAGTGCTGACTCGATTGCAGGTGCAATAGACATGAGTTTTCTGGTTCCGTCTGATTCATCCGATAATTCTAACGGGTATAAAACCGCTTCTCCATTAGCATTGATACCCTGATGTTTCGATATTGCTTTAACCTCATTCATTTTTAATCTTGTTTCTGAGTTGCTCGACGTATCTGCCAGAATATGCATAAACTGAATCAAGGCTGTTTTTATACCGTCTGGTATATTCTCGGGAAAACTTAGATTGTCCTTAATTTCCTTACTGTCAATTTCAAATTGCATACTTTCGATACCGAGATCCGCAGCTTTAGCATAATCCGAAATCGCCTGCAGCATATTGGCATCATTAGAATAATCCAACAGCTGTTTAGGAATATCTGAATAATCCCTTGAAAAATAAAGCAATTCCCGAAACCACTTCATTGCAGTTGCGCAAATAGCGTCATTCATTGTACAAGCCAACGAAAAGAACAACTGATTCGATGCAACGGTTTCGCTGATTAACTTTCTTTTTGCCTTTTCTTCTGTAAAAATAAATGATTGATTTTCTCTTTTAAAAACTAACGCTTTTTGTCCCTTTGGTGCGTGGTATAAATATTCTTTATATATCTTTTCCTTTGTTGCAGCAAAGGAATACCAGTATTTAATTCCGTCTAGAGTATAGATAAATTCAAATTCTGTTGGTTCATCTTCAGAATAATCATTTAAAGCAAATGGTATTACTGGTATTTTTGCGTTTTCGTGCTGTGTTCTTTGTGCATTTTTAATGAATTGCACAGCCAGCCAAAACGCCCGGATTACATTACTTTTACCTCCACCATTTTTTCCATATATAGCAACGCTCGGTAATAAGTTCAACGAACCATATGAAATCAAGCTCTTTTTGAAGGGGCCAAGCCCCGTTGCTTCCATAGATAGCGTCGCCTCATCACGAAATGATCTATAATTCTTGAACCTGAATTCTATCAACATAATTATCCCTCCAAATTCATTTTCTATTAGTATATACTTATTTCATAATATATTCAAATAATATTATCGAATAATGTGATATTTTTGCTTTGATTTCGAATATAATTCGACAATCATCCGGATGATTCGATGTGATTTTCGAAAATTTATAAAACATCCGCTGCGGACAGATATGTATAATATCTTCCGCGGCGGGTATTTTATTTATACAGAGATATTTTAGAAATCATGCCCATGGCAGGAACGATAGGACGATAACTGTCTGATATTTTACTTGCGTGAAAGAGCAGAGTATAATATAATAAAAAGAACAAATAGTTCTAAAATGACAGAGAAAAAATCCATCCGCGCAGCTAAAAAACGCCGGATGGACCATTCACGTACAGAGATTTCGCAGATTGTTTTAATCTGCGAAATGGGCACCGGAAACGTGCATGAGATCAAAGATTAAGAAATGATCCGACCACTGATCTGACCATTTATAGAAGAGATAGAAGAAAGCGAATCCAGAATGTTACGCTTAGTATCCATAGATGGATGGACATATTTATTCAAAGTGATATTTACATTAGAATGGCCAAGCATTTCGCTGACACTCTTGACATCAGCCCCGTTACTGATGCAGTTTGTCGCAAATGTATGGCGCAGTGCGTGAAAGTGAGACTTCTTTATATATGCTTTATCCAGATAAGAATAAAACTTGTACTGATAAGTACGGGGTTCCATCGGGGAAAATTTATTCAACACATAAACCCCATCATCCTTACAAGAGAGAAGAAATGGAAAGAGAAATTCCGGAATCGGGATCTCACGGACAGAGCAGAGCGTTTTGGGAGGTCCCTCATACAGAATCGTTTTCCGATCCTCCTGCCCGACCTGAATCCTCTGGACAGTCCTGTTAATATGAATTGTTTTTCTCTGGAAGTCGATATCTTCCCACTTTAAGGCACAGATTTCCCCGAGTCTCAGTCCCATATACAGGCATATCAGAATGCCAAGCTTGCAGGAATCAAGATCTGAGAGCAGATAGCGGCATAGCTTCTGCTGGTCCGTAGCGTTTATTGTCTGCACGGGTTTGGGAACTGTCCGTAGCTTTTCTGTTTTTAAATGAATTTTCGAAGTGCCGCAGTATCGGTTTCCATAAGCTAAAATCTGATTCAGTACACAGTAGATACTTTTATATAGACTGGCGGACATCTCCTTTGGCAGGGCTTTCTCTATGATTTCCAGGCTGATTTCGTCTGCTGTCAGACTGCCAAAAATATCCCGGATATGCATATCATAGATGTTGGCATATTTTCTGTAGGTGGAGTACTTGCGATTATCCTTAATATAGATAAGCCACAACTGACCGATTTCATCAAGACTCATATCAGCACTGGCGTTTAGGGGAGCTGTCTGCTCTTTTTGGGAGAGCAGAGTAATCTCAGATTCTTTCTTGCTGTTAAAGAGTTTCTGTTTTACTTCATTATAAGAAGAGGCATATACGGAACGATATTTTTTGCTTCCATTTATATAGATCAGATATCGGCCTTCCCATCTGCCGTCACTTCTTTTTCGTATGTTTTCTCCTCGTCTTGCCAAAATATAAAACTCCTTTCTATGGCTCCTGACCACGATTCTGACCCGTAATGGAGATACTTTCCAGCAGTCAGATTGATTTTCTTACAAAAAGCACTAAATAAATTGGTCAGTTTATGTTATAATGTACTAAATAAATAGCCATTTATTGACAAAATAGCTTAATCAGCATATTATATTAGCAGTGATTTGATAAGAAATTTAATAAAATTGGGGAGGTTGGCGCGTATGTGCCCATTTCGCAGATTAAAACAATCTGCGAAATCTGAATTCCTCTTTTTGTGTACTTTGGAGGAATGCCGAAATGAGCATACATCTTTTCAAACACAATCAGGAAGCATATAACGCAGTTACCGCCATGCTTGAGCGGGAGAAAATGGCAGCAGTCATCCATCCCACAGGCACAGGGAAATCCCTGATCGCATTCAAGCTGGCAGAGGAACATCCATCAGAGAAATTTCTATGGCTCTCACCAAGTGAATATATCTATCAGACACAGCTGGAGAACCTCGGAATGGAATTCGATAACATCCAGTTCATGTCCTACAGCCGTCTGATGAAGAACGAAGACAGCATCGAAACCCTGCATCCGGATTACATCATTCTGGATGAATTTCATCGCTGTGGTGCCGCAGAATGGGGCAAAAGTGTCAGAAAACTTCTGACCGCCTGTCCAGATGCGAAGAGACTCGGGCTGTCCGCGACCAGTATCCGTTATCTGGACAACCAGAGAAATATGGCAGAGGAGATTTTTGATGGAAAGATTGCATCTGAGATGACACTCGGAGAAGCTATCGTCCGGGGAATACTCCCGGAACCGAAATATGTGATTGCCATGTATTCGTATAAGAAAGAACTGGATCAGTTAAAGAAAAGAATCCAGGCACTATCGAATCAGGGCCTCATCACAGAGAACCAGAAACTGCTTGAGCAGCTGCGCCGCGCACTGGAACAGGCAGAGGGACTGGACATTGTGTTTGAGAAGCATATGGAAAAGAAAAATGGAAAATATATCGTCTTTTGTTCCGGTAAAGAACATATGGACGAAATGAAAGAGCAGGTCAGTACGTGGTTTCGCCGGGTAGACCGCGAGCCGCGGATCTATACAGCGTTTTATAACGATACTGCTACAGACAGAGAATTCAGGGAATTTAAGAAGGATAACAGTGCACATCTGAAGCTTCTTTTCTGCATTGATATGCTCAATGAAGGGGTTCATGTGGATGATGTGGATGGTGTGATTCTTCTGCGTCCGACGGTGTCGCCGATCATTTATCTTCAGCAGATCGGGCGTGCATTGTCAGCGGGCAGCGGGAAGACACCGGTTATTTTTGACCTGGTTAATAATTTTGACAGTCTTTCTTGTATTGACTGTCTGAAGAAAGAAATGGAAGAAGCATTTGTGCTGTTTCCGACGACGTATGGGAAAGGGTTCCGCTTTAGTGAGCGTTTCCACATTACGGATGAGACGAAGGACTGCAGGATGCTTTTCCAGAAACTGCAGACGAATTTAAGTTCCGCCTGGGAGACCTATTATATTGCTGCAAGGCAGTATTACCGGGAGAAAGGGAATCTGAAAGTTCCGAAGAGTTATCAGACGCAGACAGGGCTTACGCTTGGAAACTGGATTCAGACGCAGCGCAGGGTCCGTGCGGGTTCGGTGAACGGGAATCTGAGTGAGGAGAAGGTCAGGAAGCTGGATGAGATCGGGATGGTCTGGGACAGTAAGGACCAGAGCTGGAATGAGGCGTTGAGAGAATTGCAGGCTTATTATGAGGAGCATGGGAATCTGGATGTTAAGGCTAGATATGTGACGGAGAATGGGTTCAGGCTTGGGAGATGGATCTGTAATTTGAGAACGAAAGTGAAGAATAAGGGACTGGATCAGGCGCTGACGAAGGAACAGCAGGGAGAGCTGGAGAAGTTGGGGATGATCTGGGATCGGAATGGGGAGAAATGGGAAGAGTATTTCCGGGCGGCACAAGGGTATTATCTGGAGCATGGGGATCTGGAGGTTCCGGTGAAGTATGTGACGGAGAATGGGGTGCCGCTGGGGAGATGGCTGGCGGAGATTGGAAGCCAGACGGCCTTGACCGAGGAACAGCGTGAGAGACTTGAGAGGATTGGGTTTTGTAAAGAGAAGAAGACGGTCAGGCAGTGGAATGAGAAGTATGCGCTGGCGAAAAGATATTATGAAGAATTTGGGGATCTGAATGTACCGGTTTCGTATTGTGTGGACGGTGTGAAGCTGGGGAGGTGGATCTCGAATGTCAGGTCTAAGAGGAAACATCCGGGGGGCAGTGGGATGGTGCTGGATGAGGATAGGATCAGGCTGTTGGATAGGATTGGGATGGATTGGAAGTAGGAAAGAGAGAAATATTTAGAAGGAGTTTGGGAAGGAATGTATAGAAAGAAAGGAAGAGAATGGACAAAGCATGTGGATTTTATGCTGTTGGACATTTTATGTATACAGCTTGCATTTATTGCGGCATATATATTTCGATTCGGAATAAGTAATCCGTATATGAATAAGGACTACCGCATTCTTGGAATGGCATTTCTGTTTATTGATTTTGCGGTGGAGATTGTGGCAGATTCCTTTAAGAATGTTTTGAAAAGAGGATATTTCGACGAGTTTATCTCGACGTGTAAACATGTGATTCTGGTAGAAGTGGTAACAACTTTTTATCTGTTTACCACACAGATGGGGGATATCTATTCAAGGATATCTTATTACATCATGGTTCCGTTTTATATTGGAATCTCTTATTTGGCAAGAGTGATATGGAAAAGAATCCTCAGAAAAAGGGGATACAATTCGGTTAAGAAATCTCTTCTTGTCATTGCACCGGAGAAGATGCTGGAAGAGACATTAAAGACTGTGTCAGAAAGATGCATGGGCTATACCAGGATTATGGCAGCTGCACTGGATGCAGATCTTAAGGGAGAAATGATTTGCAATATTCCGATAGTTGCAGATCATGAAGAAATTGTTGATTTTGCCTGCGGTGAATGGGTGGATGAAGTGTTTATCCCGCCATGTGATGAGAGTGATTATCCGGGCGAACTTGCAGGAATTTTTATGGAAATGGGAATTGCGGTACATACTGGAATCATGCAGTCAGGATCTTTGCCGACAGGTTGTCAGCAGGTGGAAAAGATGGGCAGTTATATGGTGATCACTACAAGTATGAATTACGCAGATTCATCTAAGTTGTTTGTTAAGAGGCTTATGGATATTGCAGGCGGACTTGTGGGATGTCTGGCGACACTGTTGATTATGATTGTAGTTGGACCGTTGATTTATATCAGTTCACCAGGACCGATTTTCTTCGCACAGGAGAGAATTGGACGGAACGGACGAAAGTTTAAGATGTATAAGTTCCGAAGCATGTATATGGATGCGGAGGAGAGAAAGAAAGAACTCATGGCTCAGAATAAGATCAGTGACGGGCTGATGTTTAAGATGGACTTTGATCCGAGGATTATCGGGAATAAGGTGTTGCCGGATGGGACACATAAGACTGGGATTGGACAGTTTATCAGGAAGACGAGTTTAGATGAGTTTCCGCAGTTTTTTAATATCCTGAAGGGGGATATGAGTCTTGTGGGGACTAGGCCGCCGACAGTGGATGAGTGGGAACAGTATGAGCCGCACCATAGGGCAAGGATGGCGTTTAGGCCGGGGCTGACTGGGTTGTGGCAGGTTAGTGGGAGAAGTAATATTACCGACTTTGAGGAAGTTGTGAAGTTGGATACTAAGTATATTGATGAGTGGAGTTTGGGGGTGGATTGTAAGATATTGGTGGAGACGGTTAGGAGTGTGTTTAGAGATGATGGGGCGATGTGAGAGAATATCATATAAAGATAAAATTACTGTAGCCAGCAAGGATTACGTTGGTTCATCCATTGGTTGTCCAAGAAGTGAGCAAATGTGTGAAAGACTATAAGAAAATTGATTTGTTTAGTGTTTGATAGAGAGAATCCCGTGGCAAGTTGAATATAGGAGAGAAATACGGAGGAGGTGTACAAAGTGAAAGTTGTATTAATGGCAGGAGGAAGAGGAACAAGAGTAAGTGAATTGTTTCCAGACATTCCTAAACCTTTAATTCCAATAGATAATGTGCCTGTTTTAGAGAGAGAAGTTATTTTATTACGAAATCAGGGATTTACAGAGTTTATTCTTACCATCGGATATATGTCAGAGAAGATTCAAGCTTACTTTGGCGATGGTTCCAGATGGGGGGTTCATATTAAATACTTTGTGGAAGACAAGCCACTTGGAAACGCTGGAGCATTATTCAAACTTGATTTGCAGGAGGACTTTATTCTTCTCAACGCTGATGCTGTTTTTGATGTGAATTTTAATCGAATGGTTGATTACCATAAGACACATGGTGGACTGGTAACACTTTTTACACATCCGAATTCTCATCCCTATGACAGTGGGGTGATAGTGGCTGACCAAAATGGTCGGGTCACAGAGTGGCTTGCTAAAGAAGATAAGAGACCTGAGTTTTATAGAAACCGTGTAAATGCTGGTTTACATGTTATAAATCCAAAAGTATTTCAACTATCTGGTGTAGATAGAAATGTGATTGGAAAAGAAGTGGATGGCAAGGTAAAGAAAGTTGACTTAGATAGACAAATTCTGAAACCATTGTGTGGTACTGGTAAGATGTTCTGCTATGATTCACCTGAGTATGTAAAGGATATGGGAACACCAGAACGTTTCCGTTCTGTAGAAAAGGATTATAAGCAGGGAATAGTTGAGGCCAAGAACCTTTCCAATAAACAGAAAGCCATTTTCTTAGATCGTGATGGAACGATAAACAAGTATGTTGGATTCTTGAGAAAAACAGAAGAGTTTGAACTTTTACCAGATGCAGCAGAAGCAATAAAGCTGATAAACAGTAGCGGATATCTCGCAGTAGTTGTAACTAATCAACCTGTAATTGCTAGAGGTGAGGTTACTTGGAAAGAGCTAGAAGAAATTCACAATAAGATGGAAACAGAGTTAGGAAAGCAGGGGGCATATTTAGATGCAATCTATTTTTGTCCACATCATCCACACAGTGGGTATGATGGTGAGATAAAAGAACTTAAAGTTGATTGTGATTGTAGAAAACCAAAACCAGGGATGCTGATTAAGGCATCTGAGGATTTTAACATAGATTTAGATAAGAGTTGGATGATTGGAGATTCTGATTCAGATATTCAAGCAGGTGAAGCTGCTGGATGTAAAAATGTAAAGATAGAAGAAGGCGGCTTATTAGATGCTGTAAGAGGTATTTTGGGATGATTATTACAAAGACACCTTTCCGTATGTCATTTTTTGGTGGTGGCACAGATATGGAAGATTATTTTAAAGAGAATAGAGGAGCGGTACTTTCTACTACGTTTGATAAGTATTGCTATGTGAACGTAAGGCATCTTCCTAGATTCTTTGATTATGCTACAGAGCTTTCTTATAGTAAAACAGAAAGAGTTGTAGATACAGATGATATTCAGCATCCTGCAATTCGTGAGGCAATGAAAATGCTTGATATGCAGGAAATTCGTCTTACATATGAGGCAGACCTTCCTGCAAGATCAGGACTTGGCACAAGTTCTTCTTTTGCAGTTGGCATGCTTAATGCTTTTTATGCACTTAAGGGAAAGTATGTTGATAAGAAAAAATTGGCAGATGAAGCGATATATCTTGAACGTGTACTTTGTAATGAAACTGGGGGATGGCAGGATCAGATAGCTGCATCTTTTGGCGGATTTAACCGCATTAATTTTGGACCAGATGGTTATGAAGTCTTGCCGGTGATTATTTCTCCAGAGAGAAAACGTCAGTTGAATAACAATCTAATGATGTTCTTTACTGGATTTACTCGTTTTTCTTCTGATGTTCAAAAAATCAACAATGTTAGTGGCTCCGAAGAAAAAAAAACGAAACTTAAGAAAATGTATGAGCTTGTGGATGAAGCTGAAGCTGTTCTTACGGATAAGAATAGAGATTTAGATGACTTTGGTAGGTTGTTGGATGTAACTTGGAGATTGAAAAAAGGAATCGGCAGTGCGATTAGTACTGGCAGTATTGATGAACTTTATGAAAAAGGAATAGCTACAGGAGCACTTGGAGGAAAACTTCTTGGTGCAGGCGGTGGCGGTTTCCTCGTATTCTATGTTCAGCCAGAAAAGCAGGAAAAAGTTAGAGAGGCTATGAAAGACCTAATGAATATCCCCTTCAAATTTGAAAATGGCGGTACAAGAGTTATTCATTATAGTCCAGAAGAATTTGAACTACGAAGGGAAAATAATGAATCCATTAAAACATGTAGATATATTGATTGATAGATATCCGGAGTTGGAAAAACAAAGAGAGAACATTATTGTAGCGTATAAGATTTTAGAAGAATCCTATGCAGGAGGTGGGAAACTTCTTGTAGCTGGCAATGGTGGATCTGCAGCTGACTCTGAACATATTGTTGGAGAACTTATGAAGGGATTTGAGAACCCTAGAAAATTGTCACAAGAATATATAGATAGATTGAAGAATGTAGATGAAGAAATGGGGGAGGTTTTAGGGAATAACCTTCAGGGGGGATTACCGGCTATCGCTCTTGATGGTCATTTAGCGTTATCAACCGCATATATAAATGACTGTGAGCCGCTTCTTTGTTTTGCACAACAGGTAAATGGATTTGGAAATATAAATGATGTTTTTTTGGGTATTTCGACATCAGGAAATTCAAAGAATATTCTTTACGCAGCTACAGTCGCTAAGGCAAAAGGAATGAAGGTGATAGGTCTTACTGGAGCAAAGGCTAGTAAGTTGAGTGAGTTGGCAGATATTACGATTCATTCTTCGCAAACTCGAACATATATGATACAAGAGCATCATTTGCCAATTTACCATTGTCTTTGTCTGATGCTTGAAGAGAGATTTTTTGGAGAGTGATAGGTATGGATAAACAACCGTTGTTAAATACATATGTTAATAATGTTGATATGAATGAAACTTTATTAGCGATTGATAAGATGATTTCTTCAGGAAAGAAAAGCTACATTGTTGCTGTTAATGTCGATGTGATTATGAAGATTGAAGATGATTCGTATATGAAACAAATAACTGATGAAGCAGATATGGTTCTTGTGGATGGAAAACCGCTTATTTGGATAGCGAAATGGCACAAGCATCCGGTAAAAGCCAAGATTTCTGGCTCAGATTTAGTACCGCTTCTTTGTGAAAAGTCAGCTGAGAAAGGTTATTCTATCTTTATCATTGGTGGTAAGGATGGAACTGCTGAAAAGGCAAAGAAGAATTTGGAGAGGGATTATCCTGGAATTAAAGTAGTGGGAACATATGCTCCTCCATTTGGATTTGAGAGCGATGTAGAGGAACTTGATAAGATTAATAAGATGATTTCTATAGCTCATCCTGATCTTTTAATAGCTTGCTTTGGCTGCCCCAAACAGGAAAAATGGATTTATGATAATTATAAAAAATATGATGCGAAGGTATCGATTTGTGCAGGGGCAACAGTTGATTTTTTAGCTGGAAATATGAATCGTGCACCTAAATGGATGAGTGAGCATGGTCTTGAATGGTTTTATAGATTCACTCAGGAACCGAAGAGAATGTTTAAGAGATACTTTATTGATGATGTGAAGATAATAAAACTGATTAGAAAGTACAGGAGATAGGGGGGATATGCATGTTTTTGAATAATATCAAAAAAAAGTGTGCAAATAAGACTCAAATACTCGTGGATTTTTTTGATACAGTGATGTTTCGTGAGGTTCATTCATATCAATTAATGAAACAATGGGAAAATGCATTAAAAGCTAAGTTTCCTGAGTTGTATGATATTAACCTATCTTCAATTAGAAAACATGCAATTAATGCAATTGGAAAAGAAGAATGTGCGATACCATATAATGTATTGTTAAACAATATATATAATCAAATAAAAGATTTGGTGTCATTTAGTTTTGAGGATTTTTATGACGTTTCGATTCAGGTTGATAAATATATTGATATGGCGACACAATATCCTAACAAGAAGATCCTAAAGGTG
>OGGQ01003985.1_pt1 | contig 12947 bp, 12 predicted proteins | sample 1571191 | NCBI WGS metagenome assembly OGGQ01 (sample SAMEA2582061, study PRJEB24529) | metagenome | biome: Human gut stool | place: China | collected 2011
CGGTGATCGAAACCGGCACCGGCAACTGCCATATTTATGTGGACAAGGACGCCGATTTGGATATGGCGGTGGAGATTCTCTATAATGCCAAGTGTTCCCGGCCTTCGGTGTGCAACGCCGCCGAAAGCCTGCTGGTTCACCAGGATATCGCGGCAGAATTTCTGCCCCGGGCCAAACAGAAGCTGGATGAATGCAAGGTGGAGTGGCGGGGAAGCCCCCGCACCGTGGCCATTCTCCCTGGGATCGCCCCGGCCACTTTGGAGGATTACGCCGCGGAATATAACGACTATATCCTCTCCTGCAAAGTGATCGACGGTCTGGATGAGGCCATCGCCCACATTCGCCGCTATTCCACCGGCCACAGCGAGTGCATCGTCACCCGCAATGAAGAAGCGGCCCGCCGCTTTGCCCGCAGTGTGGACTCGGCCGCTGTCTATATCAATGCCTCCACCCGTTTCACCGATGGCAGCGAGTTCGGCATGGGGGCGGAGATCGGCATCTCCACCCAGAAGCTCCATGCCCGGGGCCCCATGGGCCTGCGGGAGCTGACTTCCTACAAGTATGTGATCCTGGGCTCGGGCCAGGTTCGGTAAAATCCTTGGAAGGAGAAAAAGATCTTGCGGGATCGAATCATACGCATTTTTTGGAACCCTCCTCTTCCCTTGGAGGAAGCACTGAAGGATAAGCGGACAGCGAGACAAGGGCTTTATTATATCACATGGGTTTTTGGCGGACAGGAGATCAGTTTGTATCTGGGTATTGCCCGCTATCAGAACACCATTCGCCGCCGCTTGGAAAGTCACTGGAGTTCTTGGCTGGAGGAGTATCGGCGGGGAGCTCTTTTGGTGCGAATAGGACAGATTGTCTATCCACGGGAGAAAAATGCGGAAATCATGGGAGAGATTATTGATCACGCAGAAAGTGCCATTCTCTATGATCCAGATCATCGGGAACTTTTTCCTGAGAATGTTGGAAAGCGCTCCTCCTATTCTTATTCACACCTCTATCGGGTGGAAAATGAGGGGGATCGATTTCAGTTGGCTCCGGTAATACGAATGCATGAACAAGAATAAAAAAGGACAGGCTATGGCCTGTCCTTTTTTATTCTTCCAGATCGTCTCCGGCTTCCTGGCACAGGGCCAGAAAATCCCGGGCAGACTTGGTCTGGTATTTGTCGGGGTGATAGAGGATGTTGAAATCCCGGCGGAAGATGGCATCCTGCACCGGCACCACCTGCAAAAGCCCCCGGCCCACGCTGTCCTGTACCAAACGCCAGGGCAGCACCGATACGCCCAGCCCCATGGCCACCGCTTCGATGAGGGCCTGGGTGTTGACGCTTTCCCACATAGGTTCTGCCGTCAGGTTGTGGGAGCGGGCTACACTGTCAAAGAGATCCCGGGTGCCGCTGCCCTTTTCCCGCAAAAGCAGGGGCTTTGTCATCAGCTGGGCCAGGGTGACTCCCTGCTCTTTGGCCAGGGGGTCTTTGGGAGAGCAGACGGCCACCATCCGATCGCCGGAAAAGCGGCGGCAAGTCAGTTTTCCGCTGCGGGGAGTGCTTTCGATCAGGGCGAAATCCATGGCATTTTCCAGCAGTTTTTCTTCAATAACCCCGGAGTTTTGAATTTCCACCGTCACCTTCACCGAGGGATAGCGGCGGCGGAAGTCCTGCACCAAAGCGGGCAGCAGCTTTGTGCCGATGGTCATGCTGCTGCCGATATGTAAGGGGGACCGGTCGTCCCATTGCCGGGCGCCAGTCTCCAGTTCATCGCACAGGGCTAGGATTCGGTCGGTGTAACGGAGAAACTCTTTTCCAGCCTGGGTGAGGTAGAGCCTGCGGCCGATCCGGTCAAACAGGCGCACGCCATAGTGTTCCTCCAGTTCCCGCACCGCCAGGCTCACCGCAGGCTGGGCCAGATACAGGCTTTTGGCTGCTTTGGTGACCCCGCCTTCTTTGCATACCGCGGCAAAAATGCGGAAATGGCGCAGCGTCATGGTTTCTCCCCTTTTCTCCCGGATTTTCATTTTATTATAGGGCATCACCGTTTCTTTTGCAAGGAGGTGCGGCGGCTGCGCCACAACCGCCCCAGGGCCAAAAGGGGCGGAAAAAGGAGAAGGACCGGGGTCAGGATATATTTTTCCAGACCCAGGAAGGTAAAAAGCTCCATTTCGCTGGTGAAAAACAGCAGCGCCAGATTGACGGCCGACAGCGTCAGGGGCATGGTCAGCAGCTTTTCCCGGCAGGAAAATACCGGGGCCAGGGCCTTTTGAGCAAAGAGGATGCAAAGCCCTGCTTTGCAGAACTGACAGAAGAGAAAGTTCACCGCCACAAAAATCTCAAACCGCTGAAAAAAGGAGCCCAGAGATACCAGACTGGCCACGGCAAAGGAAGGGAAATAATAGGAAGAAATAGCGTGGTAATCCAGGGCGGCCAGGTTTTTGATGAATACCGAGCACAAGGTGAGGGCGGTGAGAAATACCGCACCCATGGCTCCTCGTTTCCGTTTTTGTTCCTCTGTCAGGTAGACGCCTAGCACCACCAGGGGGAAAAAGCACTCGGCAAAAGAGAGGATCAGGGCGGTAAAGGTGCCCTGAAACAGATTGTTCCATGTTTCCTGCAAGGGCAAGAGGGCCCGGAAGTCACACTGGGGCAGGGTGACCAGCACCGACAGCAGCACAAAGGCCATCACAATGGGAAGCAGCATTTCTCCGGTCCGTCCCAAAGCGGCGCAGCCGGCCCGGGCCATGAAGAAGAGGGTGCAGCCCATCATCAGAGCCAGCACAGGCCGGGGCGTGGCCCACAAGGTGGTTTCCGACAGGAAGAACACAAAGACCCCGGTGGTGACGGCGGCCAGATACCAGGCTGTCAGGCCGTAGAACAGGGAGAACAGCCGTCCTCCCACCTTTCCCGCGGCCCGGGAAAAGACCCCTTCCACACTGTGCTCCCCAGGGAGCAGGGATAGGGTGCAAAGTAGTAGGGGCAGATACAAAAGGGCGGCCAATAAAATAGTGATCCAGGTATCCCGTCCCCCTTCGCTGGCCCCGCCAATGAGGGAGACGCTGCCCAGCATGGAGAGCACCAGCAGGGAAAAATACCCCCGCCCGGAGACAGTGGCTTTTTTCATGCGCCTGCCCCCCGCCACAGTCCAGGCAAAGCCCGAAGGAATTCTTCCACCCGTTGGGCGGGAAAAGGCAGATGGGCGCCCCAGGCCGCCGCCAGCGTGGCTCCCAGGTTCCCCAGCCAGAACAGGCCGTACCAAACGGGGGCCTTCCCTTTTCTTTTCCAGATATTCCGGTCCAGAAAGGCGAAAAACAGATAGAATAACAGCACGGACAGTAAAACTTCCATAGCGCCTCCTAATTTGCTCTGGCCGCCGGCAGATACATCCGGCCGGTGCCGGTGACCTGCACCTGTACCGAAAGGTCCAGATCGGCCTGGGAGAAGAATGTGTGCCACTGGTCTTTGATCTGCTCCCACTCTGTGGGTTGTCTGCGGCTCAGGTCCAGCCCCAGTCCCAGGGGATCGCAGGCAAATTCCGTTTGCAGCTTTTGCAACAGTGCCTGTCCGCGCTGGGTCAGTTCTGCGCTGCACAAGCTCTCCAGCTGGCGGCGTCCTTCCTGGGAAAGCAGGGGCTGGTCCCCCTCCAGCTCGCTGACCATCACCTCGGTACGGAGGGACAGCGTCCCCTGCACCTGTCCCTGGGGCGTCAGGGCGGTGTGGAGAGTCAGGCGGCAGGTGTCCAAAGTAAAGGTCACATTCCCTCCCTCTTCCTGAGAACGGAGAACGGTGATGGCCCCCGAGGGCTTTTTGCCCCGAAGCATCAGCAAAGTATCGGTCTCTTCTTCATCCAGGAAACCCACCAAATGGGACTCCTGGAAAAGAGCTGCTCCCTGGGAGAGTGTGCCCTCCTCCCCCGCTGCCACCGCTGGCAGATAGGGGTCAATGCCTTTTTCTTTCACTTCGCTGTAAAACTGATAAAAGGGCATATAAGGTCCCTGCTGGCCTTCTTCCGAGGCTCGCATGGCAATTTCATAGCCTGCCAGGATCTCGGTGACAGGAGGCGTTTCCAGCAGCTTTGCTGCTGTGTCCTCCCGGGAGACCACCAGAGCCAGGGACAAGGGCATATCGTGCTGACGGCTGAGATAATCCAGCACCTGCTCCATCCCGTTCCGGGCCAGCTCGGCGCTGACGGCCACCGTCTGGGTGTGGCCCAAATAAAGCCGTCGCCCGGTGTTCCCCGCGGCTGCCTGGCTGGCCGCCATACAGCTGGGGCCCTCCCCTTCCACCAGACGGCTTTCCACATCCTTCTGGCCGCTTTCCACATGGGCCAGCTCGGCGGTGAACAGGGTCTGGCCCTGGGGATTTACATCCAGGGCCATGCCCGAGACAATGGTCAGGGTATTCAGTTCCTGATAATCCCAGCAGCCACCGGTGAAAACCAGAGCCAGGGACAAAAAAACAGCACAAACTTTATTCTTCATTGGTTTCCTCCGCAATGAACCGCCCAGCCCGGCGCATTTTTTGCCAGGGGGTGCGGAAATAGGAATCCTCCTGCCCACGGCCTCCTGGCGCCGCTTCCCGCAGCACAGGCACCCCAAAGGAATGCAGGGTGGACAGATGGAGAAGCAGCCATAAAAGCCCCACAAACAAGCCGTAAAGTCCTAACCAGGCCGAAAGGAAGATCAGCCCCAGGCGGCACCAGATCACTGGTCCTTTCAGCCGGGGGAGCATCAGGCCGGTGATGCCGGAAAAGGCCACCACGATGACCATAGGGGCGCTGATGAACCGGGCTTCCACTGCCGCCTGGCCCAGCACAAGGCCTCCCACGATGGATAGGGTCTGGCCAAATCCCGCCGGAGTGCGCTCTCCTGCTTCCCGCAGGATCTCAAAGGCGATGAGAAGGCCGATTCCTTCCAGAAGGGTGGGAAAAGGAACCCCTTCCCGGGCGGCGGAAATGCTGAAGAGCAGTGGAGCGGGGAGCATTTCCCGGTGATAGGTGATCAGGGCGATATAGGCGGGCACCACCGAAATGGCAAAGAGAAAGCCAGCCAGGCGGATCAGCCGGGAGATGGCGGCAAAATGCCAGCCCACATAGTAATCCTCCCCCGACTGGAACTGCTCCATGAAGATGTAGGGCATGGTCAGTACCACCGGGGAGCCATCCACCAGCACGGCCACCCGGCCCTCCAGCAGGCAGGCGGCCACCACATCGGGTTTTTCTGTCCCTCCCACCGTTTTGAAGGGAGAACGGGGACTGTCCCGGATGAATTCCTGCACATAGTTGGAGTCCAGCACGCCGTCGATTTTCACTTTGCTCAAACGGCTGCGTAGCCGCTCCAGAACCCGGGGCTCCACCACCCCTTCCACATAGCAGATGCAAAGAGTGGTTTTGGTTTGTTCGCCCACCTGGGAAAATTCGAATTTCAGATGAGGGGAACGGATCTTTCGGCGGATCATGGAGATGTTCATCAAAATGCCTTCGGTGAAGCCCTCCCGAGGGCCCCGCAGCACCTGCTCCGATTGGGGCTCGGCAATGGAGCGCATGGAAAAGCCTTTGGTGTTGAGGATCAGGGCTTGATCGCTGCCCTGGCACAGGAAGAGGGTGTCTCCATAGAGCATATCCCGCACCATGGAGGACACATCCTGGCTTTGTTTGGCTTCGTTGATCTGAAGCACCGTCTTCAGGGTGTCTTCCAGAGTGCTCTCCTGGTTTCGGTCCCACAGGGTGACAGGCCGCAGGATATTCTCATTGATGATCTGATTGTTCACCATGCCGTCGCAGTAAAAAATACAGCACTCTAAGGGCAGAGCACCGGCAGATACAAACCGGCGGCAGATGATGGTGCTGTCCCCTTGGAAGATCTCCTGGAACAGTTTGATGTTTTTTTCCAAAGAGGAAGTGAGGGATTTTTCCATTGGTTTTCTCCTTTCCCTCCATGTTTCATACTGGGTAGTATCACCCAAAAAGGAAAAGAAAAACCCGGGAAATAGAAAAAGCCATAGAAAGAAACTCTTTCCATGGCTTTTGGCTCTGCAAAACGAAATATTACCGCTGCTGGTATTGGTAGATGACCACCAGGCCATAGGGCATACCGGCGTCGGTCTTTGGCAGATTGGTGGGATTTTGAATGGTGAATCCGCCCAGCCGCAGCAGGTTCTCACAACCGGTCTGGGTGAAGTTCTGGGTGGATACATAGATGTAAACGCAGTTTTTTTCCGGATACCGGACGATCTCGTCTTCCTCAAAGGCGTTGGGGATTTCCCCCTGGCCGGTGGCTACACAATAGAAAGCAAAAACTTCATCGGTGTCCAGGAAAGGCACCATAAAATTGGATGCCGATTTTCCGGAAGCGCCCGAAGAACTGTCGGCTTCAGCGGTGTTTGGCTGCACTTTGTCCTGGTTGGGTTTTACGCTGCCGGTCTCCGGTACATTGGATGCACTTTGGGAATGTTCCGAGGGCTCCAGGGAAGCAGGGGCTTCTCCTGCCTGAGAATTGGACGAACTTTCGTCGTCAGCTGGTGCCGTTTGGCTGCGGCCCTCCATCTGTGGGCTAGAAGCTCCGGTTTCATTGGATTTGGCCGCTGTGTCGTATTCGGAAGCGTCCGCAGTGTCCTCTGTCTGATCGGAAGCATCGGCTGGAGCTTGCGGGTCGGTTTCGTCCTCCAGATTGTTTTCCTGATCCAGGGAATCCTGGGTGCTGCCTTTTGCCGCCTGGCCGGTGGTGTCCGCCATGGTGCCGCCGGAATAAACTCCGTCCTGAGGGAAGAAATAATCTCCCATGGTGCGGAAAAAGCCCTGCTGCAATGTAAGCACCAGCAGCGCGGCGCAGGCCGCCAGCATACCAAAGGCCCGCAGATAGGATTGGCTTCGCTTTTGAGGGGTACGGCGCACAGCGCCCATGATATGCTCATGGAGGGAGGCCGGCGGCTGCTTCTGCATATGCCGCATTTCAAAAGCGATGATCTTCAAAGCGTCAAAACGGTTGCGGCAGGAGGGGCAGGATTCCAAGTGCTCCAGAAGATCGGAGATCTGGGAAGCGGGCAAGTCCCCGTCCAGATACCGGTTCATTTGTTGGATGTATTTTTCACAGCCCGTCATGGTTTCCCTCCTTTCTTCCCTTTAGACTTTTTCTTTCCGAAAAAGTTCCCCGTTTCGGTGAGTTTGATCCGCAGTTTTTCTCTGGCCCGGGAAATGCGGGATTTCACTGTCCCTTCTTCCAGATCCAGGCTGTTTGCGATCTCCTCATAACTCAGCCCCAGCACATCCCGCATCACCAGGATTTCCCGGTGGTCGGGGGAAAGCTGGTGCAGGCTTTCTTCGATCTGGCGGCGCATCTCCTTTTGCTCCAGCACATTTTCCGGGTGATAGCGCAGATCGGGAACCTCCAGGGTGTAGTCCTCCTCTTCTCCCTCCTGGGAGAAGGAGACTTCCATCCGGCTGCCCTTTTTCCGCAGAAAATCCTTGCAGGCGTTGGAGGTCACCCGGTAGAGCCAGGTGGAAAACCGGCTTTCCCCGCTGAATTGGGGCAGGAAGCGGTAGACCCGCAGGAACACTTCCTGGCTGATGTCCATGGCGTCCTGTTCGCTGCCTACATAGTGATAGGCCAGGCTATATACCTTTTGTTCGTATTCGGTGACCAGGGTCTCAAAAGCCCGCTGATCTCCTTGTTTGGCCCTGTTGATGACCATGTGTTCATTCACAGGCGCCCCTCCTTCCCCCTGCTTTTCGCTTATCCCAGCTGCTGCTCCATTTTCTGGCACAGCTCGCGGAACTCAGCCAGCGTGTTGACATGACTGAATTCCAGTTTAAAGGGCTTGGCTCCCCGCACGCCCTTGAGATACCACAAAATATGCTTGCGGGCCTCCGGCATGGCCCGGCTTTCTCCCTTTCTCTGGCACATCAGGGCGATGTGCTTGTCCATCAGGGCGATCTTCTCCGAAAGAGTGGGCTCTTTTTCAGGGGGAAGCCCCTCCAGAGCCCGTTTCATCCGGCGGAAGACCTGGGGGTCTCCCTGGGCGCCCCGGGCCACCATGACGAAATCGGCGCCCCCCTGCAAAGCCCGCTGGGCATCTTCCGGGGTAAACATGTCCCCGCTGGCGATCACCGGGATGCTCAGAGCTTCTTTCACCCGCAAAACGGCATCCAGATCGCTTTTTCCCGCATACATCTGCTGGCGGGTGCGGCCGTGGACGCACACGGCATCCACACCGCAGGCCTGGGCCATGCGGCCAAATTCCACACAGGTGTCCTCGTCTGCTTCATAGCCCTTGCGGAATTTCACCGTCAGCGGCACCTGCACCGCCTGGCGCACGGCCCGGATCAGTTTTTCCGCCTGGGGAATGTTGCGCATCAGGGCGCTGCCCTCTCCGTTGCCGGTGATCTTGGGCATGGGGCAGCCCATGTTGATGTCCACAAAATCCGCCCCGGAAATCTCCAGGGCCAGCTGGGCCGCCTGGGCGCAGACTTCCGGCTCAGAGCCGAAGATCTGCACGCCGCAGGGGTGCTCTTCCGGGGAAATGAACAGCAGCTGACGGCTTTTTTTGTCCTGATAAAGCAAGGCCTTGGCGCTGACCATCTCGGTGTAGCTTCCCGCTGCCCCCTCCTGGCGGCAGATGGTGCGGAGGGCCGAGTCGGTGACCCCGGCCATGGGGCCCAGCAAAAGAGGGTTTTCAAAAGAGATATTTCCTATGGATGGCACGCGAAACTCTCCTTTGTCTGCAAAAATTCTCCCAGCACCTGCTGGGCAAGGCCGTTATAGTAATCCAAAGTGATGGGGCTGTCGTACTTTTTCACCGCATGGCGGGAGATCAGATCCTGGGTGTAATCCTCCAGAGGATAGACCCGGTAATTTTTGCCCCCGTTTTCAAAATGGGTGATGATGGGCAGCACCCCCGGCGCCAGGGTTTCGATGGTGCCGTCTGTGCGACGGTGAACGGTAAGGCTGAGCATACCCCCCAGCATGGTCTCCTTGGTGTTCTGGGAGGAGACGAAATTGCCCAGAGAGTAGATGCAGAAGGTCTGTCCCCCATCGGCCCGGGTGAGCCATTGGGCGCTTTCCAGCACATGGGGATGGTGCCCCAAAATCAGGTCGGCCCCCTGGTCGGCGACGAACTGGGCCAGTTCTTGCTGTTCCTGGGTGGGCTCCAGCAGATATTCGGTGCCCCAGTGCAGGGAGATCACCAGATAATCGCACTGGGGACGCAGAGCGGCCATATCCTGGGCGATCTTGTCTTTGTCAATGAGGGAAATGGCGTATTCCTTTCCCTCCGGGATGGGGATGCCGTTGGTGCCGTATGTATAACCCAAAAAGCCGAAGGTGATGCCGTTTCGCTCCAAAATGCAGGGCTGGGCCGCCTCTTCCGGTGTGGAGAAAGCGCCGATCACCGGCATGTTCCGGGCTTTCCAAGCGCTGAGGGTGTTCATCAGCCCGTCAATCCCCTTGTCCAGAGAGTGGTTGGAAGCTTCGTTGACGATGTCAAAGCCGCAGTCCACAATGGCGTCGGCGGCCTGCTGAGGAGCATCCAGGCTGGGATAACGGCCAACGGTGCCGTTGAGGGGCACCTCCTGGTTGAGAAAGGCGATGTCGGCGCTTTGGATCAGATCCTTCACCGGCTGATACACCGGGGTGAAATCATAGCTGCCATCGCCTTGCTGAGCATCCCAGGAAATGGTGTTGTGGAGCAGGTTGTCCCCCACTGCTACCAGCGTGGCGGAGGCCTCTTCCACAGGTTCCGGTTCCGGCTCCTGAGGGGCTTGTTCCTCTTCCGGTGTGGCTTCCTGTTCCTGGGATGAGGTCTCATCCTCCTGGGGAACTTTTTGCGATGCGCACCCGGCAAAAAACACCAGGGATAAAAGCAGCGCCATCAGGCGCAGAAAATTTTTTCGTTTCATCTTTTCTCCTTTTTTCGATGGTTTTTCTCTTTCTATTGTATTCAATCTTCCGGAAAAGTGCAAATGGAATTCACAGATTTTCCCCAAAATAATAAAAAATCCCGGAGGGAAATTGTCCCTCCGGGATTGAGACGGCAAAAACCATCCATTGTTCCCATTTTTCAAAAAAACAGAGCGCTGATGAGCCACAGTCCACCGGCTGCCACCATGCCGCCGGCAAAGGCCAGAGGCGTTTTGACCCGCTGGAGCTTCTGGGCGGGGGCATAGCAGCCGGTCAGCCTTTGGGCCTCCTGCAAAAGCTGTCCCTGGGTCATGCCGCCCTTTTCGTTTTCGGCCACAATGAAGATTGCCTGTTCAAAATGCTGTGTATCGGCAGGGCGGACGATCACCGCCCGTTTGGCCGCGCCTTTCACCATCTGTCATTCCTCCTTCACGCCATGGCGTCTGCTCTTAGTGTGGCCCGGTTTTTTGGCCTTTATACCGGCTCTTTGGGGATCCGCTGGATGGAAACCACCAGCACCGTCCGGTCATCCAGAGGGCGCTCTCCCTGCCCGGAGGCCTGGATGGCCTCCTGGGCCAGGGCCTGGGGCGATGGCAGGCGGCGATAGGCATCCAAAAGCCATTGCCCATCGATGCGTTCGGCTGCGCCATCGCTGAGCATGACGATGGTGCAGGTATCTTTCAGCTGAAAATATTCCGGTTCCGGCGGGCTTTCTCCCCCTTCCAGACCGGCGGGCAAAGCCCGGGAAGAAAATTTCCGGGCCCGACCGCCGGAGAGGAGCCAGGTGGGAGCGGCGCCGTATTTGGTCACAGCGCCTCGGCCGGAATACAGATCGATTTCCAGCAGGTCCAGGGTGACAAATCCCCTCTCTTCCAGCCGGGCCGAAAGCACAGGGGTCACCGCCCGGGCGCTTTCCCACAGAGAACATCCTGCCTTGGCAAACCGGGAAAGGAGAGACAGCGTTTCCAGGCTCACCTGGGCGGCTCCTTCTCCCGAGCCCATGCCGTCGGCCAGCATGGTCAGATGGCGGCCATCGTCGGTGGAAAGATCCATGTATTGATCGCCATTTACCGTCTCCCCTTCTTTTTTTCGCTGGGCCGCTACCACGGAAACGACAAATTGCTCCCGCTCCACGCATCGTACCAGAGTGCCTTTGTCCTCCTCCACCGGCTGAGGCGGGCAGAAATCCCGGCCCAGGGCCAAAGAAAGGCTGCGGACAAAAGCGTCATTATCCTCGGGCAGATCTTCCGGGGCGGCCACCCGCACTTCGCAGCGCATCCGCCCCTGGTTTGTGTAAAGAGCCACCGCAGGCCGGCGAAAATAGGCCTCCGCCACACTTCTGGCCCGGTTTTCCAAAGCAGGGTAATATTCCGGCCCTTCCAGCAAAGTGGTGCCCATGTCCCGCAGTAGTCCGCCCACCCCTTCGTACTGCCGCCGCAACAGCTTGCGGTTTTCTCCCTGGCGGGCCAGCTCTCCCCGGCGGCGCAGCAGAGCGGCGTATTCCAGGCTCACCACCTGGGCAAACCGGTGGATTTCCAGACACCGGGCGGCAAAATAGGCGGGGAAATCTTCTGCTTCGATCTTGCCTTTTTTTCGCAAAGGCTGGGTCACATCGTTCATCACTCCCATGGTGGACACATATTCCTTGTCCCAACAGGCTTCCCGTACCGGACAGAACCGACAGACCTTGTCGGCGCTGCGGCGGAACACCTGGGTGATGTCCTCCTGGTTTTTCACCGGCACATCGGTAAGGCTGAGGGCCAGAGCTTCCAAGGCTCGGGAGGCCTGGCGCAGCCTTTCTTGGGCATATTTTCCCATCTGCCCCGGTCCAGCTGGGGCAAAGGCCTGGGCTGCACCATCGCCCAAGGCGCTTTTCACCCGGGCCAGCAGCCCTTCGGGAAGCACCAGGAAAAACACCGAGGCACAGAAACATTCATAAAGTCCAGAGGCCGCCTGGGGAGAGCGGATGGCCCACAAGGTGGCGGCACAATGGGCCAGCACAAAGGCCACGCCAAAGCCCAACCGGCCCCGTTTCCGGCATAGTCCGCCGATCAACCCGGCCACTCCATATAGGCCGGTAAAGTGCAGCTCCATACCGCCGGAAAGGTCGAAGGCCGCTCCAAAGGCCACTCCCGCCCCGGCGCCTCCGGCTCCGGGAGCACAGTAGGCCGCTGTCATCACAGCCAGCAGGCCGATGGCCCTGGCTGGGGAGAGGATGTGAAACATCCGCCAGGGTTCCAAAGCCAAAAGAAAGGAAAGCAGCAGCGCTCCCTGTCCGGCCAGCAGTAGGGCTTGTCCCTTTCCGGGAGAAGGAGAAGGCCGGGCCACAAGACTGTATAAATAAACCATGGCGCCGCATACCCCGGCCTCTCCCAGAAGAAGGGCCAGGCCCTCAGGGGTGAAATGGGTCATAAGCAGGGCGCTGCCGGTGCATAAAAGGGTAAAGGCGGTGCACAAAGGCATCAGAGGGCGCAGGCCGTCGGAGCCGGTGCTGGAAAAGACCAAGGCACAGGCGGCGCACACCAAAAGGGAGGCGCAGTAGTGAAGACCATTGCTGCCCAAGGTAACAGCATATCCTGCAAAGGCCCCCAATACTGCGCCGAACCCCCATTTCCCGCCGCAGAATGCAGCGCCGAAGGCCAGGGCAAAGGGATGGGCCTGGCCGAACAAGGCCGCTGATGTGAAAACATACCCTCCCCCGGCCAAAATCCCTTGGCATATTGTCCATCGCAGCCGGGGGTCTGCACCCCACCGGCGCAGCTTGTCCCCCAGGGGAAGGGCTCTTTCCGCCCGTTTTCGTTTTTCCATGTCCATCCCTCCGCTTTTTCCGGTTTTGCTCCCATTATACCGGCTTTTCTTTGCGGAAAAGGTTGAAAAAGGGGCTTGTCCAATACCGCAGAGTGACGCTGCACCTGTTTCTTTCTTCAAAAAAAGGCCCTCCCATTTGGGGAGAGCCTTTTTGAAAGTGCTTCATTATATAGCGATGCCGCCGTCCACCGCCAGCACCTGTCCGGTGATGAAATCGGCTGCGGCACTGGTCAGGAAGAAGACACCCT
>OGGQ01003987.1_pt1 | contig 12940 bp, 10 predicted proteins | sample 1571191 | NCBI WGS metagenome assembly OGGQ01 (sample SAMEA2582061, study PRJEB24529) | metagenome | biome: Human gut stool | place: China | collected 2011
GCAAAAAGCCACGCACAGGTCGCGGCTTTTTGCGGATTGATGAGAAGTAGGGCAAGTATTCCCCCTAGCTGGATAAGTTTTTTGACAGTCTAAAGCGGGGCCGAAGCCCCGCTTTTTTGGCATTTGTCGTTTATTTCTTGCTCTGTTCGGCGTAGTTTGTCAGGATCTTTTCGATCAGCTCCACGATCTTGTCCATGGCCTGGATGGAAACCGTTTCAAAACGGCCGTGAAAGTTGGTGCCGCCGGTGCAGAAGTTGGGGCAAGGAGTACCCATATAGGTGATCTTGCTGCCGTCGGTGCCGCCGCGGATGGGGGAAACCACAGGCTCCACACCCAGCTGCCGCATGGCGTCCATAACAGCATGGACCAGATGGATCTGGGGCTCGATCTTCTCCCGCATATTCCGGTACATATCGGTGGTCTTCACTGTGACGGTGCCGGCGCCGTATTTCTCGTTGATGAAGGCGGCTACCTTATCCATCATGGCCTTCTTCTCTTCGAACTTCTTGGCGTCGTGATCCCGCAGCATATAGTGGAGGGTGGCCTTTTCCACCGAGCCTTCCATGCTATGCAGGAAATAGAAACCCTCATAGCCTTCGGTGTATTCCGGCTTCTGCTCCTGGGGCAGCAGGGAGTTATACTCCATGGCGATGTAGCTGGCATTTTTCATCTGGTTTTTGGCAGAGCCGGGGTGGACGCTCTGGCCGTTGACCGTCACTTCCGAGCTGGCGGCGTTGAAGTTTTCATATTCCACACCGCCCAGCAAAGCGCCGTCGATGGTGTAGGCGAAGTCGGCGCCGAAGCGCTTGATGTCAAAATGGTCAGGGCCCCGGCCGATCTCTTCATCGGGGGTAAAGGCAATCTTCACTTCACCATGGGGGATGGAGGGATCATTCAGCAGATGCTCTGCGGCGGTGAGGATTTCGGCAATGCCGGCCTTGTCGTCGGCGCCCAGCAGGGTCAGGCCGTTGGTGACGATGATGTCGTCGCCCACAAGCTGCTTCAGGCTGGGAAAATCGGCCATGCGCATTACCACATTGTGCTCTTCGTTGAGCACCACATCGCTGCCGTCGTATTTTTCCACGATCCGGGGATTCTCACAGGCCGGCACATCGGCCACGGTGTCCATATGGGCCAAAAAGCCGATCTTGGGGGCCTTTTCGTAGCCGGGGGTGGCGGGGATGGAGCCGTAGACATAGCCATGTTCGTCCATTTCGGCGTTCTTGATGCCCATGGCCTGCATCTCTTTCACCAGGTATTCGCCCAGGTCCTTCTGCTTCATGGTGCTGGGCACGGTGGGGGAACTGGCATCGGAGGCTGTGTCAAACTTCACATACTCCAACAGTTTTTCATAAGCGCGTGTCATAATTGCATCTTCCTCTTTCCCTTTGGGATTTTCCTTTATTATAACAAACCCCTTCCCCCTGCGCAATCGGCGGCGGCATCGGTTGATTCATCTTGTGCAAAGCGCTTGTTTCCCACTTCCCTTTTTATGGATTTTCACCAAGGGCCTGGACTTTGCCCATTGCAGGGACAGGAAACCGGACACGGCAGGCAATTTTCCGCCATTTTTATTCAAATGAACCGGGGGAGAGGCTGAGGAGATTTGCTTTTTCTTTGTTTTTCCGAAATTTTTTTGGTTTACATCCCTTCTGCACCCATCTGGCGAAAAATCCTCCTTTTTGGAAAGATAGGAATTTATATATTTTGCACAAAATTGATTTGCCCACTCATCAATTCTTAATGATATTTAATAAGCCTGTTCTTGACTTTTTACCCCGGGCGCTTTAATATAATTACGGTAGAATACTAGGCTCCAAAGATTTTTTAAACCTATGAGGAGGCAGTTAAAATGAACGCTTATATGCAGAAAGTTCTGGACGAGGTCAAGGCCCGCAACGAGGGCGAAGAACTCTTCCTGCAGACTGTGGAAGAAGTTTTCAAGAGCATCGAGCCCATCGTGGAGCAGCATCCCGAGTACGAGAAGGCCGGCCTGCTGGAGAGAATGTGCGAGCCCGACCGTGTGATCGAGTTCCGTGTTACCTGGGCTGACGACAAGGGCGAGACTCATGTGAACCGCGGCTATCGCGTCCAGTTCAACGGCGCCATCGGTCCCTACAAGGGCGGCCTGCGCTTCCATCCCTCTGTCAAGCTGGACACCATGAAGTTCCTGGGCTTTGAGCAGACCTTCAAGAACAGCCTGACCGGCCTGCCCATCGGCGGCGGCAAGGGCGGCAGCGACTTCGACCCCCGTGGCCGCAGCGACGCTGAGATCATGCGTTTCTGCCAGGCGTTCATGACCGAGCTGTATCGTCACATCGGCCCCGATGTGGACGTTCCTGCCGGTGATATCGGTGTGGCCGGCCGCGAGATCGGCTACCTCTTTGGCCAGTACAAGCGCATCAAGGGCTGCTGGGAGAACGGCGTTCTCACCGGTAAGGGCATGTCCTACGGCGGCAGCTACTTCCGTCCCGAAGCTACCGGCTACGGCGCTGTGTACTATCTGGTGGAAGTGCTGAAGCACTTCGGCGACGACATCAAGGGCAAGACCGTTGCGGTTTCCGGCTTCGGCAATGTGGCTTGGGGCGTTTGCGAGAAGGTTGCTCAGCTGGGCGGCAAGGTCGTCACCATCTCCGGTCCTGACGGCTACTGCTATGATCCCGACGGCATCGTGACTCCCGAGAAGATCGCTTATCTGCTGGAGATGCGCGCTTCCGGCCGCGACCGTGCTCAGGACTATGCTGACAAGTTCGGCGTCAAGTTTGTTCCCGGTGCCAAGGTCTGGGGCGAGAAGGTTGACATCGCTATGCCCTGCGCCTATCAGAACGAAATCGGCATGAAGGAAGCTCAGCAGATGGTGGACAACGGCGTCGAGTACTACATCGAAGTGGCCAACATGCCCACCACCAACGAAGCTCTGGAATATCTCCAGAAGAATGTGAAGATCGTCGCTCCTTCCAAGGCTGTCAACGCCGGCGGCGTGGCTACTTCCGCTCTGGAAATGGCTCAGAACTCCATGCGTTATAGCTGGGAGCCCGCTGAAGTGGACGCCAAGCTGCATGGCATCATGAAGAACATCCATGACGAATCCGCCAAGGCCGCTGAGGAATGCGGCATGGGTTATGACCTGGTGGCTGGCGCCAACATCGCCGGCTTCAAGAAGGTCGCTGAGGCCATGATGGCTGAAGGCCTGATCTAAGGTTTTTCCCTGTAATTCAATACCGGATTGCATTTTGCCCCGGCGCTTTCAAAGCGCCGGGGCTTTTTTTGCGCTCTTCTGGCTGGGGAAAATGGGTGCAGGGATGGAAGTATGCCTAAATTGTTGGCTATTTTTACGAATGAGCCTTGATGTTTCTTGTGAAAATAACTAAAAATACTCTTTTTCAATCTTTTTTCTTCGCCTTTTTGGATAAAAAACTTTGGAAAATAAACCCTGATACAGCAATATTCTGTTATAGAAAAAATCTATATTGGAGAAAGCTCTTTATTTTCCTTTCATTTTTGCCATTTAAATATTTTAGAGCATTCCAAAAAAACTCCGAAATTTTTATGCATATTTAAAAAGTTGTCTTAAAAACAATCGTTATATTTTAAACTTTTCCACGATTTTTCGTTAAAATCACAACAATCTCCTGCGAAAGATAGTGAATCTTGCTGATGGGAAGGCTGTTGATTATTATTGCGCATTTGATATAATAAAGGTAGTTCGGAGTGCTTCTCCGGCAATCATCAAAGAGCAAACGCTACTTCTGCCAAAAAGAAAGAAGGAGATCTCTATGGAACAAAAAACTCCCTTGTATGACTGCCATCTGGCGGCCAAAGGCAAAATCGTTCCCTTTGCCGGTTTTTTGCTGCCGGTACAGTATGAGGCCGGCGTCATCGCCGAGCATATGGCCGTGCGTGAAAAGGCCGGTCTGTTCGATGTGTCCCACATGGCGGAAATGACCCTGTGCGGCAAGGACGCCATGGCCAATGTGCAGATGCTGGTGACCAACCAGTGTGGCAACATGGTGGACGGTCAGGTGAAATATACCACCATGTGCTATGAAAACGGCACCACTGTGGATGATCTGCTGGTTTATAAGGTGGATGAAGAGCATATCCTGTTGGTAGTCAACGCGGCCAACCATGCAAAGGATGTGGAGTGGATCCGCGACCATCTCTTCGGTGATGTGGAATTCAAAGACATTTCCGACGATGTGGCCCAGGTAGCCCTCCAGGGCCCCAAATCCCTGGATATCATCCGCAAGGTGGCCGATGAGAGCACATTGCCCACCAAGTACTATACCTTTGTTCCCAAGTGCACCGTGGCTGGAAAGGAATGTTTGGTTTCCCGCACCGGTTACACTGGTGAATTCGGCTATGAGATCTACTGCGCACCGGCGGACGCCGCCCATATCTGGAATGCGCTGCTGGAAGCCGGCAAGGAATTCGGCCTGCTCCCCTGCGGCTTGGGCTGCCGGGATACGCTGCGCTTTGAAGCAGGCATGCCGCTGTATGGCCATGAGATGGACGACACCATCACCCCCATCGAAGCTGGCCTGGGCTTCTGCGTCAAGATGAAAAAGCCCGACTTTATCGGCAAAAAGGCTCTGGAAGAGCGGGGCGAAGTCACCCGGAAGATGTGCACACTGAAAGTCACCGGCCGGGGCATCGCCCGGGAGCATCAGGATGTGTATGTGGGAGACAAGAAGGTGGGCTTCACCTGCTCCGGCACCCATTGTCCTTATCTGAAGGGCGCCTATGCCACCGCCATTCTGGATCTGCCCTATAACGCCGTGGATACCAAGGTGGAAGTGGATGTGCGTGGCCGCCGGGTAGAGGCTGTTGTGGTGGCTACCCCCATTTATAACAGAGCATAACTTTCAAACGAGACAAATTCATTCCATATTCGGATTATTTTAAAAAAGGAGAGTTTAACCATGAATGTTCCCAAGAATCTGATGTATACTGCTTCCCACGAATGGGTGGAGATCGACGGCGATAAAATGAAGATCGGCCTGACCGAGCACGCTTCCGAGCAGCTGGGCGACCTGGTGTTCATCAACCTGCCCGAGGTGGGCGATCAGGTGGAGGCCGAAGGCTCCTTCGGTGATGTGGAATCGGTAAAGGCCGTTTCCGACATCATCAGCCCCGCCACTGGCGAGGTCTCCGCTGTCAACGACGCTGCTCTGGACTCCCCGGGCGATGTCAACGGCGATTCTTATGGCGTATGGCTGGCTGAGATCAGCAATGTGACCGCCAAGAGAGAACTGCTCACACCGGAAGAATACGAGAAGCTGCTGGAAGAGGAGGCATAACATGGGCTCTTATGTTCCTTCCACCATGGAGGAGCGGCAGGCCATGCTGCAGGCCATGGGGCTTTCGTCGGTAGACGAGCTCTATGATGCCATCCCCTCTTCGGTGAAGCTCCAGGGTCCTCTCCAGATCCCGGAAGGGCTGTCGGAGATGGAAGTGCGGCGCAAGATGGAGAAGCTGGCCGGGAAAAACAAGGTGTTCCCCACGGTGTTCCGCGGGGCCGGCGCCTACCGCCACTATATCCCCTCCATTGTGAAATATATCCCCACCAAGGAGGAGTTTGTCACCTCCTACACCCCCTATCAGGCGGAGATCAGCCAGGGAGTGCTCCAGGCCATATTCGAATACCAGACCGATATGTGCCAGCTGATGGATATGCCGGTGTCCAATGCTTCGGTGTATGACGGCGCCACAGCCGCTGCCGAAGGGGCCGCCATGTGCCGGGAGCGGAAGCGCACCAAGACACTGGTGTCCGCCACCGCCCAGCCCGACACCATCCAGGTGATGGAGACCTATTGCCAGGCGGCCAACACCGAAATGGTCATCGTGCCGGAAAAGGACGGCAAAACCGACAAAGAAGCCCTGAAAGAACTGCTGGACGACACCACCGCCTGCTTCTATGTGCAGCAGCCCAACTACTACGGTCTGTTTGAGGACTGTGAGGAGCTGGGTCAGATCGTCCATGAGAAGGGCGCTAAGTATATTATGGGCTGCAATCCCATCGCCCTTGGGGTGATGGCTACCCCGGGTCAGTGCGGCGCCGATGTGGCCACCGCCGAAGGCCAGCCTCTGGGTATGCCTTTGGCCTATGGCGGGCCGTACCTGGGCATTATGACCTGCTCGGAGAAGATGATGCGCAAGATCCCCGGCCGTATCGTGGGCGAAACCACCGACGCCGAGGGCAACCGGGCCTTCGTCCTCACCCTCCAGGCCAGAGAGCAGCATATCCGCCGGGAGAAAGCTTCCAGCAACATCTGCTCCAACCAGGCTCTGTGTGCCCTCACCGCCTCGGTGTATCTGGCGGCCATGGGACCGAATGGCCTGCGGGATGTGGCAAACCTGTGTCTGTCCAAGGCCCACTATGCCGCCCAGCAGATCTCGGCCATCCCTGGTTTTGAAATGGTTTATCAAGGCGAGTTCTTCCATGAGTTTGTCACCTCCTGCCCGGTGTGCCCCCAGAAGGTCATGCAGGCGCTGGAGGAAAAGGGCATCCTGGGCGGACTGCCCCTCACCGGTGACAAAAAGGGCCAGATCCTCTGGTGCGTCACCGAAATGAACACCAAGGAAGAGATCGATACCTTGGTAGAAACCCTCAAGGAGGTGGCTGGGAAGTGAACCTGATTTTTGAAAACAGTGTGGCCGGGCGCAAATGCGTTCAGATGCCCGCTTGCGATGTGCCGGAATATCAGCTGCCCGCTTCCCTGACCCGGCAGCAGGCCCCCCATCTCCCGGAGATGAGCGAGACCGATATCAGCCGCCACTATACCAAACTGGCCGAGCGAACCTACGGGGTGAACAACGGCTTCTATCCCCTGGGCTCCTGCACCATGAAATACAATCCCCGGATCAATGAGGAAATGGCCGCTCTGCCCGGTTTTACCGGCGTCCATCCCCTCCAGCCGGAGCACACCGTCCAGGGCTGCCTGGAAGTGATGGCCCTGGCGGAGAAATACCTGTGCCAGATCACCGGTATGGATGAGATGACCTTCCAGCCGGCGGCGGGCGCTCATGGCGAACTCACCGGCGTGCTGCTCATCAAGCAGTACCACAAAATGCGGGGAGATACCAAACGCACCAAGATCATCGTTCCCGACTCCGCCCACGGCACCAACCCGGCCACATCGGTGATGGCTGGTTTCACCTGTGTCAATGTGCCTTCCAATGAAGAAGGCGGCATCGATCTGGATAAGCTGCGGGAAGCGGTGGGCGAAGACACCGCTGGTCTGATGCTGACCAACCCCAATACCCTGGGTATTTTCGATAAGAACATTCTGGAGATCACCAAGATTATCAAGGACGCCGGCGGCCTTTGCTATTATGACGGCGCCAACCTCAACGCCATTATGGGTCAGGTACGCCCCGGTGATATGGGCTTTGATGTGGTGCATCTCAACCTGCACAAAACCTTCTCCACCCCCCATGGCGGCGGTGGACCGGGCAGCGGCGCTGTGGGCTGCACAAAACTGCTGGCCCCCTATCTGCCCAAGCCCCATGCGGTGGCTGGCGAGAATGGATATACCATGGACTACGATCTGCCTCAGTCCATCGGCCGGATGAAGGCCTTTTACGGCAACTTCCTGGTGGTGGTCCGGGCTCTCACCTATGTGCTCACCCTGGGCCAGAAGGGCATCCCCGAGGCCTCCCGCAATGCGGTGCTCAACGCCAACTATATGATGCATCAGCTGTCGGACACCTATGACATCGCCACCAAGGGCCATTGCATGCACGAGTTCATCATCACCCTGGATAAGATGCACAAGGAAAAGGGCGTCACCGCCACCGACATCGCCAAGGCCATGCTGGACGAGGGCATCCATCCCCCCACCATGTACTTCCCCCTTATCGTGCCGGAAGATCTGATGGTGGAACCCACCGAAACCGAGAGCAAAACCACTCTGGACGAAGTGGTGGCCGCCCTCAAGCGGATTCATGCCATGGCGGAAGAAAATCCGGAGCATATGCACGAGTTGCCGGTGAAAACCGTCATTCGCCGTCCCGACGAGGTGAAGGCTGCCCGTACGCCGGTGATCTGCTATCATTTTGACAAATGATCAAGCATACCCGGCTCATTACCACCGCTTCTGTAAACCCCTATTATAACCTGGCACTGGAAGAGCTTTTGATGGAAAGCAATCCGCCGGAATGCTGCACCTTGTATCTGTGGCAGAACCGGCAGACGGTGGTCATCGGACAAAATCAGAACGCCTGGCAGGAATGCCGGGTGAAAGAGCTGGAAGAAGACGGCGGGCATCTGGCCCGCCGTCTCTCCGGCGGGGGTGCCGTGTTCCATGATCTGGGAAACCTGAACTTCACCTTCCTTGTTCCCCGGGCCGATTACGATGTGGCCCGGCAGACCCAGGTGATTCAGGAGGCGGCTGCCAGCTTTGGCCTGACCGTGGAGCGGTCGGGCCGCAACGACATCCTGGTGGAGGGACGGAAGTTTTCCGGTAACGCCTTTTATAAAAAAGGGCAGAATGCCTACCACCACGGCACCATCCTCATCGATGTGGACATGGGTGCTCTGGGCCGCTACCTCAATGTGCAGCCGGACAAGCTCCAATCCAAGGGAGTGCGTTCGGTGCGCAGCCGTGTGGCAAACCTGCGGGAATTCTCCCAGGACATCACGGTGGAAACCATGAAGCAGCGGCTGGAAGAGGCCTTTGAAAAGGTCTATGGCGGTCCTGTGGAAAAGCTGCGGGAAGAGGATCTGGACCAAAAGGCCCTGGAGGCCCTGGAGGAAAAATATGCCTCCTTCCAGTGGCGGCTGGGGAAAAAGATCCCCTTTGACAAGGAGATCGCCGGCCGGTTCCCCTGGGGTGGGGTCAAGATCTGCCTTGGAATCAACGGCGGACGGGTGGAGAAAGCCCGTATTTTCTCCGATGCCATGGACTCGGAATTTTTCCCTCAGCTGGAGCAGGCCCTGATGGGGCTCCCCTACTCCTCTGCGGCTCTTTTACAGGCCATACGGCCTCTTTTGCCGGAAGAAGCGGGAGAACTGGGCTATGAGATGGACGGTCAGATGGGCCGGGATCTTTGCTCCCTTCTGGAAGGGGAGGACTTTTAAAATCATCACAGGGGCGGAGGTCAAACAGGCCCCCGCCCTCTTTTATCTTTGCGAGAACGGGAGGAAAGCCAGATGGATCAACAATATCAGCTGGTGGTCATCGGCGCCGGGCCGGGAGGCTATGTGGCCGCCATTCGGGCGGCTCAGCTGGGGCTCAAGACCGCCGTCATTGAAAACCGGGATGTGGGAGGCACCTGCCTCAATCGGGGCTGTATCCCCACCAAATCCATGCTCCATGCCGCCGAGCTCTATCACGAAGCGGTACATAACTTTGAAACCCTGGGCCTGCACGCCGATCATGTGACGCTGGACCCGGCCAAGATCCAGGCCCGGAAGGAAGAGGTGGTGGGCAAGCTGCGGGGCGGCGTGGAACAGCTGTTCAAGAGCAATGGCATTGCCCATCTCCGGGGCACCGGCACCATCCTGGATGAGCACACCGTTTCCTTTTCTCCCCTGGATGGGAGCGAAAAGGAAACCCTTCACACAGAGCACATCCTCATCGCCACAGGCAGCGTGCCTTCCAGCCCGCCGGTGGAGGGGATGGATCTGCCGGGAGTTATCACCAGCGATGAGCTGCTGAGCATGGATACCCTGTATGACCACCTGATCGTGGCCGGGGCCGGGGTCATCGGCATGGAGTTTGCTTCCCTCTATAATGCCTATGGCAAGAAAGTAACCCTGATGGCATCCCGGGACCGAATCTTGCCCAAAGTGGACAAGGAGCTGGCCCAGAATCTGACCATGGTGTTGAAAAAGCGAGGCGTGGAATTTGTCCACAAAGCCCGGCTGAAGAAGATCACCCAAAGTCCCGAAGGCAAGCTGCAATGCTGGTATCTGGACGGGGAAGAATATAAGAGCGTGGAAGGCGACGGCGTGCTGCTGGCCGCCGGACGCAGCCCCAACACCAAGGACCTGTTCGGCCCGGGATTTTCGGTGGAGCAGGATGAAAAGGGTGCCATTCTGGTGGATGAGCATTTCCGCACCAACCGGGAAAATGTCTATGCCATCGGCGATGTGATCCCCGGCGTGCAGCTGGCCCATGTGGCATCGGCCCAGGGCATTGTGGCCGTGGAGAATATGCTGGGCAAAGAACCTTCCATTTGCCTGGATGTGATCCCTGACTGCATCTATACCAACCCGGAGATCGCTTCGGTGGGCCTGACTGAGGCCCAGGCCAAGGAGAAGGGTATGAAGGTCAAGACTAGCAAGGCCTCCATGATGGCAAACGGCAAATCCATGCTCTCTTTGCAGGACCGGGGCTTTATCAAGCTGGTCTATGACGAGGAAGGAGACCGGCTGGTGGGGGCACAGCTGATGTGCGCCCGGGCCACCGATATGGTGGGCGAGCTGGCCACCGCCATCGTCAACGGCCTTTCCCAGAAGCAGCTGGCCGCCGTCATCCGTCCCCACCCCACTTATGTGGAAGCGGTCACCGAAGCTGTGGAGGATCTGGAAGGTATGGCCATCCATATGGCGAAAAAACGCAAGATATAGCAGGAATTTACGCACAAAAAAGGGCGGCTTTGAGCCGTCCTTTTTGATGCCATTTTCCTTTGACGAAGGAGCAATTCTTTGGTATAGTAAGATGAAATAAAATCATCGCGCCAAAGGCGCCGGGAGGTCTTTTTTTGAACACGCTGTCCAGGGCCAAACGCATTGTGATAAAAATCGGCACCAGCACATTGACTTATGAAACCGGACGGATCAACATCCGCCGGTTCGAAGGGCTGTGCAAAGTGCTTTCCGATATCAAAAACTCCGGCCGGGAGGTGGTACTGGTCTCCTCCGGAGCAGTGGGCGTGGGAGTGGCCAAGCTGGGGCTCCCCTGCCGTCCCAAAGATACCCCTTCCAAGCAGGCCGCTGCCGCTGTGGGCCAGTGCGAGCTGATGTATCTCTATGACAAGCTCTTTCTGGAAAAAAGCCACAAGGTGGCGCAGGTGCTGCTGACCCGGGATGTGGTGGAGGTGGAGAATCGGGCCCAGAACGCCCGCAACACCTTCGAGCGGCTCTTTTCCATGGGAGCCATCCCCATTGTCAATGAAAACGACACCGTCTCCACCGAAGAGCTGGAGTTTGGTGACAACGATACTCTGTCGGCCATGGTGGCCGTGCTCACCGGCGCCGATGGACTGATCATTTTGTCCGACATCGACGGCCTGTATGCCGAAGATCCCCGGAAAAATCCCAAGGCTCCCCTGATCCCGGTGATCCACCAGATCGACAGCCATATTGAGAGCATTGCCGGCGGTTCCGGCTCGGGACTGGGCACCGGCGGCATGAGCACCAAGATCCAGGCCGCCAAGATCGCCACCTCCCACGGCATCCCCATGGCTATCATCAACGGCAGCGACCCCAACCTGCTGTATGATCTGCTGGATGGCATTCCGGTGGGTTCGCTGTTCCTTCCTGCCAAATCCATCTCTTAGGAGGTTTTGCAAGTATGACCGATCATCTGCACCAGCTGGCAAAACAGGCCAAAGAAGCCGCCCGGCAGCTGGCCCTTTACGATACCGAACAAAAGAATCGGGCCTTGCTGGCCATTGCCCAGGCCCTGGAAGACAATATCCCCGCCATCCTGGCGGCCAATGCCCGGGATGTGGAATCGGCCCAGGAAAACGGCGTGCGCCCCACCATGATCGACCGGCTGCGGCTGGACGAAGGCCGGGTGCGCAGCATGGCGGAAGGGGCCCGTCAGGTGGCTCAGCTGCCCGATCCCACCGGCAATGTGCTGGAGACCATCCATCGCCCCAACGGCATGGTCATTGAAAAGGTGTCGGTGCCTATGGGGGTCATCGGCATCATCTATGAAGCCCGGCCCAATGTGACAGTGGACTCCGCCGTCCTTTGCTTCAAGGCCGGCAGCGCCGCTTTCCTCCGGGGCGGCAAGGAAGCCTTCTTCTCCAATACCCAGCTGGCTAAAGTGATGCGCAGCGCTCTGGAGCAGGAGGGCCTGTGCCCCGACTGTGTCATTTTGCTGGACGATACTTCCCGGGAGACCGCCCAGCAGATGATGGGCCTGCGGGGGTATATCGATGTGCTTATTCCCCGGGGCGGCGCAGGGCTGATCCGCTCGGTGGTGGAAAACAGCCACGAGGGGAAGATCGCTATGGATGAGGTCACGTACCGGGCCTATGAGGAACTCAGCGACTTCATGTACCAGGCGGTGTACTTAAATGAGTACGCCAAGCGGGAGGAGCGCAAGGTGCCCCATATCATCCACAGCCTGTTCAACCACTTCCGGAACCCGGATTACCTGCCGGATTACATGAAGCGCATCGCCGAGGAGGAGGGCGTGGAGACCGCGTCCTGCGACTATGTGGCCGGCATGACCGACCACTACGCCGTGGCCTGCTATCAGGACCTGTTCATCCCCAAGGCCTGGAACTTGGGCCTGTAAGCCCCAAAAACACCATTGCAGAAAAGGAGGGAGCCAGCCCATGCCGTTTCCACCGGAATTTCTCCGGGAGCTGAATGACCGCAACCGCATTGAGGATATAGCGGCCTCCTATGTAAACCTGCGGCGCCGGGGCAAGAACCTGGTGGGGCTGTGCCCCTTCCACAACGAGAAAACCCCCTCCTTCTGTGTTTATCCAGAGAACAACTCCTTTTTCTGCTTTGGCTGCAACAAGGGCGGGGATGTGATCACGTTTATCATGGGCGTGGAGAACCTGGACTTTACCGAGGCAGTGCGGTTTCTGGCCCAGCGGGCGGGCCTGTCCCTGCCCGAAGAGGGGGCGGACCTGTCCATGTCCCGGCTGCGAACCCGTATATTGGAGATCAACCGGGAGGCCGGCCGGTTCTACTTTGGCATCCTCTCCACCCCGGAGGGAAAGCCCGGCCTGGACTATTTCAAGGCCC
>OGGQ01003990.1_pt1 | contig 12937 bp, 10 predicted proteins | sample 1571191 | NCBI WGS metagenome assembly OGGQ01 (sample SAMEA2582061, study PRJEB24529) | metagenome | biome: Human gut stool | place: China | collected 2011
GCTGTTCGCCTACAGAAATCTCATTTACCTGCTTATCCAGATCTACTTCCAGTCCGTATTTTTGTGAAAGCTCCAGGATTTCCTTTTTCCGTTCTTCTTTTTTAATGAAAATGGAACTGTCCTTTTTCGTTCCAAGGATAATATTTTCAAATACTGTCATGGCATCCACCAGCATAAAATGCTGATGCACCATTCCGATCCCCAGTTTTACTGCTGTTTTTGGTGAATCGATCTTTACCTTTTTGCCTTTTAACCAGATCGTACCGGAAGTAGGCTGATACAGCCCGATGAGAATATTCATCAGGGTACTTTTTCCTGCACCATTTTCACCCAGAAGTGTATGGATTTCGCCTTCTTCAATAGACAGATTGATATCCTTATTGGCATAGACTGCACCAAACTGCTTGGTGATCCCTTCCATTCTTAAAAGCTCCGCCATATTCATCCCCCTCCTTTTCAATTTCAATGCTTATAAATAAAAAAAGGAAATGAACATGCTGAAAGAACATGTCTTTCAGCGATTCACTCCCTTGTAAATCCTATGACCTGTAAACTGACCTACATTATAAACAGACAGATTCCTGATGTCAATTATTCCCTCTTTTTCTTAATAAAATTATCCCATCATGGTTTTCAGGGTTACCATGATGGGATAATTCTTTCATTTTTTCTGAATTTTCCTAAGATTCTATTGTATTTGTCTCTTCTGCCAGCTTTTTCCGCATTCTTTTATCTTCATACATTTTTTCATCTGCTTCACGGTACATTTTATCATAATCTACTGCGCCGTAAGCCATGCTGCTTCCCATAGAGAACCTCAGATCAACGGTAAGTCCGTCCCGCAGCCGGACCTTCTGTCCGCTCTGAAGCGCCTTCAGGGCTTCTATTTTCTGCACAAGCGCTTCTTTCCCATACTTATAATAGAACAATGTAAATTCATCACCGCCCTGACGGCAGAGAATGCTGTTTTCACCTGCTTCCTGTTTCAGCATTTCTGCAATCCTTTTAAGGTACTCATCACCATTTTCATGTCCGTAAGTGTCATTAACCATTTTCAGACCGTCAGCATCTACCATAACAGCAGCGCAGTAATATGGTTCCCTGCATTCTTCCAGTATTTTGGAAAGCCTGGTATCTCTGCCAGTCCGGTTAAACAGCCCCGTCAGCTGGTCATGATCTCTCTGGTATTCGATCTCCCTGCGCTTGCGGATCTCCTCTGTAACGTCCGTAATAACACCGAAGATCTCTTCGCCCTCCTGGATCTCTTCAATTTTTAAATATTTACCATTTCCTACAGCAAATATCTCATTTTCACCTGCAACCGGCTCTTTTTGCATGGTTCTAATATATTTCTTGAAATCTTCCCAGTCAGAAGGCAGCTTCCAGGCAGCTTCTGTGCCGGTCTTTAAGATCTGAAGAATATCACCTGTAAAACGGACTCTCTTCATTTGCCGGTTGTACTCATATACACCAATGTGCATATCCGTCTTTCCAAGCACATATGTCATTTTCCTGTCATTGACTAACAGGCTCTGGAGCATTTCATTAATATAACGGCTCAGTTCAAAAAATTCCCTGCTGCTGTGGACATCAATCTTGACGTTTAAGTCACCCATGGTTATCTTATGCAACTTTCCGTTTACTTCCCCGATCTTCTGGACTACCTCCCGGTCCAGATACCGGGTCACTGCCTTAAACAATGCCAGCGCAATGAGTACAAGACATACCGCCAGATACAGCATATTTAACGGTATGCGTTCATAAAGTGCCTTACTGGTCACTGCCACACCGATATAATTATCTGCTACCTTCTTAAATACGATATAGGAACGTTTTCCATTGATCATACCGGAAAAACCTTTTGTACTATGGATCTTTTCCGTATTTAAACCAATTTCCTTCATGTCCATTCCCACTAATTCTGTGTCCGTAGCACCTACGATCTTTTCTGTTTCTGCATTTACCGCAAAGTAGCTGGTATCCGGGTTGACACAAAGCTGGGAAAAAATATAAGGCAGTTCATTTTTTTCTGTTACTTTGGATACATTTACCGGTTCAATTCCCGCTTCCACGATAAATTCCCCGGTGCTGTTCCACATAGCTGAATACTGCATCAGCTTATGCTCTGCTGTATTCGGCTCTATATCCTGAACCATTTTCAGGGATTTGTCCTTAAGCATAGGCTTAAAATAATTCATCTGCTCCCCGGAGTCAAAGCTATAACCATAATACTGGGGATGGGTTCCGGAAACGATCTCGCCTGCAGCATCAATAATGTGGATCTCATCTACTTCCATAAATTCCGCGATCTTACGCAGTTCATACAGATCATTTCTTGCCCCGGTGTTCTTCTCCAGAATATAGGCAATGGCCTCTGTATTATGAAGACATTTCGCAGCATATTCCTGGCGCAGCCTGGTAAGTTCCTTCTGATTCTCCTCCAGCATCTTATCCATCTGCTCAAAGATCTTATCCGCCGTCCCCTGCGCCCGGCTCTGCTCATTTGCTATATTCAATGCCGTAATGCTAATAAGGATCACACTTACCAACGCAAATGTGACCTTATACATATAACTCCATATGGATTTCTTTAAAGTACGCACGACTTCTCCTTACTTGCTATATGCACACCTACGCCGTGTACATATACTTGCATCTTCCCCGCTTTTGAGAAAGATTATCACGCCTTCGGTTACAAGAATTATAGCAACTTTAGAGAAGTTAGGCAAGTTTTCATCGGTTTTAATTGGCTGAATTTTCAATCTGGCTTATGATTTATCCCGTCATTTTCTTTAAATACTCCAACATTATCCCCGACACCACAGAATTGGCTGTCTTTGAAAATGCCAGTCCCAGGGTCCGGTGTGAAGCTGGTTCTAAGGGCCTGGATTCTACATCGTCTCTGGCAAAGGCTTTTAGTACCATTTTCTGGGAAATGGTGACGCCTAATCCGCTTTTTACAAAGGCCATGATCAGTGTATCGTCCCGGAAGCTGTAGGTGATCTTCGGCTTTACGGAACATTTTGCTAATAAATGCTGGATATCATTGTCGCAGCCAGGTGTTTCTATAATTAAGGGATACGAAAACAGTTCTGACACTGTGACCCGTTCTTTTTCTGTAAGTGGATGCCCCTTAGGCATCACTGCACACAGCGGGTCATCCATCAGTGGATAAAATTTCAGGTCGTCTGCCACAATAGATGACAGGAAACCGCAGTCCACCTGTCCGTGGATGATCCAGTCACGGATCTCATCGTAATTGCCGTCAAAGATCTCTACCTGCACCTTTGGATAATGTTCTTTGAAGAAATGGATCACTCCCGGCATCCACAACGCTGTAATACTGGAAAAGCTTCCTACCCGCAGCTTTCCTTCGATCTTATGATTAATATTAAACGCCGCCTGGCGCAGCTTTGCCTTCTGGTTTACCATTTCCTGAATATAAGGAATCAGTCTGGCTCCGTTGTCTGTAAGTATGACTCCCTTTTTTACTCTGGCAAACAGCCGGACTTCCAGTTCTTCTTCCAGTCCAGCCATCATCTGGCTGATGCCGGACTGTGTGTAATTTAATGCCTCTGCCGCCCCGGAAAAGCTGCCGGTCTCGCACACCTTTAAAAATATCTCATATCTGTCTTTCTGTTCTTTCATAAATTTATCTATAGCCCCATATCCATTACAAAAAATTATATATAGTCATAAAAACATTTGTTTTACTGATATTATAACATGTGCTATTCTGGTATGACAAGCAAGTTCAGCTATAGATAATTTTAGGGGGATTCTTTTTCATGAATAAGATGAAAAGTAATTTTTCCGGCCAGTTAGGTTTTGTTTTAGCTGCTGCCGGCAGTGCCGTAGGCGTGGGAAACCTGTGGCGTTTTCCGTATCTGGCGGCAAAGGACGGCGGAGGACTGTTCTTAGTCATCTATCTGGCACTGGTCTTAACATTTGGATTCACACTGCTGGCATCTGACATTGCCATTGGCCGCAGAACAAAAGAAAGCGCTATCGGGGCTTATACCCAGATGTCGCCTAAATGGAAATTTCTAGGAATTTTAACCTTTCTTGTTCCAGTCCTGATCATGACCTACTATGCTGTTATCGGCGGCTGGGTCACAAAATACGCGGTTGTCTATCTCACCGGACAGACTGCCGCTGCAGCCCAGGACAATTATTTTACCTCATTTATCACTTCACCTGTATCACCTGTCCTGTTTGCCCTTTTATTTATGGGCGTAACAGCGTTTATTGTATACAATGGTGTGGAAGGCGGTATTGAACGTGTTTCCCGTTGCATGATGCCCATACTTCTGGTTCTGGTGGTTGTGATCGCAGGCTATTCCCTGACACTGCACCATGTTGACGAAAGCGGACAGATGCGTACCGGTATGGACGGCCTTCTTTATTATATAACCCCTCATTTTGAGGGACTGACCTTTAGCCGCTTCCTTCAGATCTTACTTGATGCCATGAGCCAGCTGTTCTTTTCCTTAAGTGTTTCCATGGGTATCATGATCACCTATGGCTCTTATGTGAAACCGGAAGTTAACTTAAATAAAGCTGTTAATCAGATTGAGATCTTCGACACAGGCGTTGCCCTTTTAGCAGGCGCCATGATCATCCCGGCAGTTTTTGTTTTCTCCGGCACCGACGGAATGAGCGCAGGTCCAAGTTTAATGTTCATTTCCCTTCCTAAGGTATTTGCCGCCATGGGAAAAGCAGGTACCTTTGTTGGTCTTTTGTTCTTTGTAACAACTATTTTCGCTACTCTTACGTCCTGTATCTCTGTGCTGGAATCTATCACTGCCAACTGCATGGAGATCTTCCACACAGGCCGCAAGAAAACAGTCCTTGTGCTGACTGTAATCTACCTGGCTGCCTCTGCTGTTATTGCCCTTGGCTACAGTATCTTCTATATTGAAGTAAAACTGCCAAACGGCTCTGTGGGACAGTTATTAGACATCATGGACTATATCAGCAACAGCGTTATGATGCCGTTTATCGCACTGCTCTCTGCCTTTCTGATCGGCTGGATCAAAACACCGGACTATGTGATCGAAGAAATGGAAAGCACCGGCGATACTTTCCGCCGTAAAAAGCTGTACCGCGTCATGATCCGCTATGTGGTCCCGGTTATGATGTTTGTACTGTTTTTACAGTCTACAGGAATACTCTGACAACCGCCTGCGTCAGCAGGCAGTGGATCACAAGTTTACAAAGCAAACGGACGCGTCAGCCGGCGCGTCCATTTTTTGTTCTCTGTTTTATTTTACAGCACCCATTCCTCCAGGAAATGAGCTGCCCCGTCCTCTTCATTATGCCCGGCCACAAATTTCGCAGCCTGTTTTACATCATCTTCTGCGTTTTCCATTGCTACGGAGATGCCTGCAGCCTGAAGCATGGAAATATCGTTTTCGTTATCCCCAATAGCCAGAACATTTTCCATACTTATCCCCAATTTTTTACAAAGTGTACACAGTGCATTTCCCTTTGAGGCATCCACAGAGTTTAATTCTATGATCCCATCTCCGGTGCGCAAAAATACGATACCCGGTATAGGGCTTCCTTTTTCCAGAAGTTCCTGTGCCAGTCCATCTTTTAAGACAAAAGCACCCATTTTCATCACTTTTACTCCGCTGGTCCTTAAAAACGCTCCCAGATCTTTTACATTTCCTTCGCTGAACCTGATATAAGGATATTTCTCAGAAAGCCCTGTTTTCTCCCAGCCCTCTGCCCGGAAAGTACCTTTGTCTGTATGGGCATATACAGCCACTGGGAATTGTTCCAGATACGCAATGGCTTCCACTGCTTTTTCTGTGGGGATCCCTGTTTCACAGATACTTTTTTCCTCCGGTACATCCATAAGCATGGCACCATTGGAGCAGATAGCATACTGAATGCCGTCTACATTATTTAATACTGCTTCTTTCATTCCTCCGATGGGTCTTCCTGAGGCAGGTACCAGGATCACACCTTTTTTTACGATCCTTCTTAAAACATCTAATGTATAATCTGATATGCTCTTGTCATCATGAAGAAGAGTTCCGTCCATATCTACTGCTACCAGCCGGATAGTTGTTTTTTCACTGTGCATATTGATTCCCTCCTGTAATAAATCTTCCTGTGCCTGATCTTGATCCTGACATCTGATTTTAAGTATAGCACATATTTCCCCCATAAAAGTGTCAATCCTAGTGTCGAACCCTATTCCCCCGCTCTGGACATCTCCCCATTTTTCTCCCCGCTACTGCCGAAACCCTTTTCAAACTGGCGAAATCATTCAAAACATCTTTCTTTTCAGACTATTTTTTGTATAATTACACTTGTTATCAGGTAGACATAAAACACGCGCGAAAAGAATTCAAGTTAAATCAACAAACAGGAGAATCATGTACATGCTCAGCACAAAAGAAGAACTCTATCTTTACCTGGAAAAAATAAGCCGGGGCTATGCCCTGAAAGATCTGAAATATTTTACGGCGAACCATATCAGCGAATCACTGAATATTTCCCGTAATCTGGCCAGTCAGTATCTGAATGAGCTGGTAAAAGAAGAGCGGGCCATTAAGGTCAACTCCCGTCCCGTTTATTTCTTCCATAAAAAAAATGTTGAACGCGAAGCCCAGGTCGCCCTGGAAACCTGCGTATTCTCCGGTATGGACGATTTTCAGCGGAAATGCCGAAGCGATGAAAATAAAAGAGATTTTCAGAAAGCTATCGGTTATTACCTGAGTTTAAGTTCCTGCATTGAGCAGTGTAAGGCAGCTGTTAAATACCCGCCAAATGGTCTTCCGGCCTTGTTTAACGGAGCCGGCGGAACAGGAAAGTCTTTTCTTTCCAGGCTGATGTATGAATATGCTGTAAATGAACGGGTAATTGGAACTGCAGGCGCAGCTTCTCTCCCGCCTTACATCACAGTAGACTGCTCCGAATATGCCCAGAATGAAGAAAAATTTGCTATTTCCCTTTGCGGCAGCGAAGACGGAAAAGGCTGGCTTGCAAAGGCAAACGGCGGCATCCTTTTCTTTGATGAAATTGACAGGCTTCCATTTTCAGGACAGGAACTGATCTATTCCTACTTAATTTCGGGACAATACAAAGGATATCATGATGACGAACATGTTTTTGAGTCCAATGCAAGACTGATATTTTCCACCACAAAAGTACCGGCGGAAACACTTTATAAGCCACTTGCAAGGATGATTCCCATTGTGATCCCGGTCCCAACATTACATGAACGCACAGCCGATGAAAAAGAGGAAATGTTAGTCTCCTTCTTAAAAGCAGAAGGACGGCGCATGGGCGTAGATGTAAGCATCAGTCAGAATGCCTTCCACTGTATGCTGGAATTTTCCTACGAAAACAACATCGACGAATTAAAAACCTGCGTTACCAGCAGCTGTGCCGGAGCTTATCTGGAAAAAACCAGCGATGGTATCGCTATCCACAGTTATCACCTTCCGGAATATATGCTCTCCTCCTTAAAACTGGAGGTTGAGGACAAAGACAAACGGATGATCCACTTAAACAGTTACAGCCGTGACACCTCTTTGGGGCAGACGGTACAGTATTTCCAGATCATGTTAGATGTCTTTGAAGATTACCGTCAGGATATGCTCAGTTTTGACGGCCTGATGATGGAATTCCGGAAACAATTAAATGATTATTACGACTATCTGATCTACGGACAGAAGCTTGTAAACATCAAGATCTCCACTTACGAACAGCTGATCAATCAGATTTTTGAAAATGTAGGTGAAATGTATGGCATCAGCCTTTCCAAAAAATACAGCCACTTACTTGCCCGCCGCTTATATATACAGCTTCAGGGCGACCATCTGATCGACAACTGGATGAAACAAAACCATGACGAGATTGAAGAAATGTTTCAGGCTGTAAGCGCTGTTCTTGAAAAAGAATCAGTCATCTGTTCTAGGATCGTAAACCTGATCAAACTGAATCTGGACATTGAAGCAGACAGTTTAAACCAGCTGTTTTTGCTTTTAGATATAAAAAACCAGAACCAGAAGATCCAGGGACTTTCCGCAGCCGGTATTATCTTAAGCCACGGCTATGCAACAGCTTCCAGTATTGCAGATGCCGCAAACCAGATCATCGGGCGAAAGGTATTTGATGCCATTGATATGCCTCTTGACATGCAGATGAGCGACATCACCGGGCTGCTGGAAAAACACATTGAACGATTTATCACCTGTCAGGACGTAGTACTTCTGGTGGATATGGGTTCTTTAGAGCAGATCCACAGCCAGATGGGCGGCCTGCGAAACTTAAACATCGGCATCATCAACAATATTTCCACTGCCTTAGCTGTTGATATCGGCCTTGGCATCTGTGGGAACCAGAAGCTGGAAGACATCCTGAAACGGGCCAGCGAAAGCAATGTCTGCACCTACCGTATCATCCACAATGTACAGAAGGAAGACGCCGTGATCTTCAGCGGAGAAAACGGCATTGACACAACGGAAAAGCTAAAAGAGCTGATCTTAAAGACTTCCGCCACTTCCATTCCTGTAAAATTTGTGGCTTACGATTATTACCGGCTGATGAAAAACGGCAGCCATGATGAGATTTTCCAGCAATACCATGTAAAATGCATCATCGGACTTTTCAATCCGGAGATCGAGGGAATTCCTTTTATCTCACTGGAGGACATTATTTCCATGAATTCCGCAGAAAAGCTGACAAACATTTTCTCAGAGTATCTGGATGAAGAACAAATGGAAATATTTAACCAGAACCTGGTAAAGAATTTCTCCCTGCAGAATGTAGTTGAATCTATTACCATTTTAAATCCTGACAAGCTTTTAGATGAAGTAGAACAGGCAGTGGGACGGCTTCAGAAGATCACAGGAAGAAAGATCGCAGGACGTATCATGATCGGGCTTTATGTCCACCTGTGTTGTCTGGTGGAACGACTGGTCACAAAAACACCTATTGATAATTATCAGGATCTGGAAGAATTTGAACAAAAACATGCCGACTTTATCAGGCAGGTAAGGGACAGCTTTCAGGATATCTCCCGGCATTACCGGGTGGCTCTGCCTGTAAGTGAGATTGCTTACATTTATGATTACATGCATTTGAATTCAAAAAATAAGCTTTCCGGGCAGGCAGAAAGCCCGGCCGTCCGTGAGGACGAATAGGAGGTAAATATGGGTATTGTACTTGCAAGAATTGATAACCGTCTTCTTCATGGTATCGTGGCTACACAGTGGGCCGGACGTTCCGGTGCACAGCGTATCATGATCATTGATGACACTGTTGCCAATAATGAACTGACCAAAGCCAGCATGAAGCTTGCCAGACCTACCGGAATGGCTATTTCCATCATTACCGAGGAAACAGCTTTAAATAACTTCAAAGCCGGAAAATACAATGACCACACTGTATTTGTCCTGGTTAAGAAGCCGGAAACACTGGTTAAGCTGTCTGATATCGGCGTAAAGATCCCGGAACTGGTCATTGGCGGAACTGTAAAGCCTGCTGAAGGCGAAGAAGCTGTAAAGCTTTCCCAGAGAGCTTACGCAAAGCCGGATGACATTGAGGCTTACAAGAAATTAAAGGCTGCGGGAACCAAACTCTATGCACAGTATGTACCTGCAGACGCAGAAGTTTCTATTGACGAATTTCTGAAATAACAAAGGGGGAAATTGTTATGCAATTAAGTGCTTTACAAATTGTACTGCTTGTCCTGGTGGCTGCTGAGATCAACGTTGACCGCCGCGGATTATCACTGACACATGCAAGACCTGTTATCGTAGGTTTCCTGTGCGGACTGATCTTAGGCGACATGAACAGCGGTCTTTACATCGGCGGTACTTTCACACTGATGTCCTTAGGTGTTGCCGCTCTTGGCGGTTCTTCTGTACCTGATTATGGCGTTGCAACCATTATTGCATGCGCATTTGCAAAAACAACCGGACAAGGACCGGAAGTTGGTATGACCATCGGTCTTCCTGTTGGTATGCTGGGCGTACAGATGGACGTTTTATACAAGATCTGCAACTCCTTCATTGCCCAGAAATCCCAGAAATATGCCAATGAAAAACAGTTTGGCAAAATGTATGCTATCCTTTACCTTTGCCCTGTTATGGTAGCTGTATTCATGGCATTCCCAACCGCTGTTGCATTAACAGCAGGCGCTCCTTTAGTTCAGGCTATCCTGGATGTGCTTCCTTCCTGGGTAACAGGCGGTCTGTCTGTAGCAGGAAAGCTCCTTCCTGGTCTTGGTATTGCCATGCTGCTCCACTACATGCCGGCAAAGAAGTACTTCAACTACATTCTGATCGGCTTTGTACTCAGCGCATACATGGGCGTACCGATCCTTGGTATCGCATTCCTTGGTGTAGCTTTAGCTTACAAGTTCTATATGGATGAAGAAGCAAAGGAAAATGTAGGATTTGCAGGAGGTCTTGAAGATGAATAATGAGAATGAAGTAATGGAAAAAGCTCCCGTTTTAACAAAAAAAGACTGTGTGAAAGGTGCCATCCGCTGGTCCTTAATGGCAGTAACAACCTTTAACTACGATACCCAGCTTGCTCCAGCCGTTGTTTTCGGTATTGGACCTCTGCTGCGTAAGATCTATAAAGATGATGACGAATACGTTGAAGCATTAAACAACCATTATAAATACTTCAACACCATGCCATGGCTGGCAAATATCGTTCTTGGTGCTACTCTGGCTCTGGAAGACAAAGAGGGAATCTCTTCCCTGGATGCTGTACAGAATATCAAGGTCAGCTTAATGGGACCTTTAGCTGGTATCGGTGATACCTTATTCTGGACACTGCTTCCTACTATCATGGGCTCCATCGCAGGATATATGGCTCTGGAAGGCAACCCCATCGGTGTTATCCTGTGGCTCATTGTAAACCTTATCTTCATCTGCATCCGTACCCAGTTAATGTGGATCGGATACCGTGAAGGTACCAAACTGATCACCAAAGTGGGCAGTAAACTTGCCCGCATCACAGATGCTGCTTCTGTTCTGGGCCTTACTGTTGTAGGTGCTCTGTCCGCAACTGTTGTAACTGCAAAAACACCTCTGGCATTCCAGATGGGTGAAGTTAATCTGGCAGTTGCAGATCTGTTAGACAAGATCATGCCTTCTATGATCTCTGTAGCTACTGTCCTGGTTCTGTATAAGCTCCTTGGAAAGAAGGGCATGAAGATCACTACCCTGATCCTCATTGTTATCATCTTCTCCATGATCTGCTCTGCACTGGGAATCCTGGCTTGATCATTTATAACTAACATAAGTAAACGGACATGTCGCCTGATGGTGACATCACCATAATGACGGTTCTGCCTGTCTTATTTGGCAGGCAGAGCCCTTTTTTATTCAACTAAGGGGAGATTATCATATGGTTGAAGTAAGCGCAGCAAAACGTAATATCACACCTCCATTTCCTATGTACATGCGCGGTTATGCCATGAGAACAGGAAAATCTATTGGTGTTTTAGATGAACTTTACTGCAGGACTTTAGTCCTGCGCATTGACGGGGAGATTTTTATATGGTCCACCCTGGATCTGTGCCGGTTAGAAGAACCGATCTCTGATTATGCCCGCACAGTCCTTGCCGGAAAATATTCTGTTCCAAAGGAAAATATCATTATCGGAACCATTCATACACACTCTGGCCCTGATATCAGCTTTGAAGATGAAGGGGAAGACAGAAATCATCGCAAGGCAGTTTACAGGGAGCTGGTAATGAAACAGCTTTTTGACGCTGTAGACGAATGCTTTGACCGTGGTTTCTTAGAAGTAACACCTTATATGGTAAAGGGAACCATAGAAGGTGTATACGGAAACCGCAATTATATTGACAAACCAAGCGATAAAGATATCAACATGATCCTGTTCCGCAATGAAAACCATGTAGTTGCAGGTATGTTCCAGTTTACCTGCCATCCAACTGTCCTTGGCATCCACAACATGAAGATCAGCTCTGATCTTTTAGGAAATGTGGGAAAGGCCCTGGATGAAAAATACAATACCATTTTCATTACCATGCAGGGAGCCTGCGGTGATATGGGCAACCGCCAGTACCGTCAGGGAAATGACGAAAACGAGCTGTGGCGCGTACGTGATGAAGTAATGAAGCAGGTAAATGTTTTCGCAGAAGCAGAAACTCCTATGGAGTTAAAAGCTGGCTCTGTAAAAACTGCAGAATACACCATCCACCAGACTTATGATCTGGATGCTATGAAGGCACAGTTAGCTGAAGATGAAAAGAAGCTGGCTGCTGCTGTTACAGAGGATGATAAAAAGCTTCTCTGGTCCGGTGTCCGCCATATGAGAAGAAAGATCCAGTCAGGCGGCATCAATGTTACTCTCCGCTCTGTTATCTTCCATTTAGGTGACCTGGAGATGATCACCATCCCCGGAGAACTGTTCTCCACCTTCGGAATGGAGATCAAAAAGAACTTTAATGCTCCTATGCGCATCGTATGGGGCTATGCAAACTACAGCGCAGGCTATATCGTAGAGAAAGATGAATTCGGAAAAGGCTATGAAAGCATGCAGACTCCTTTCCTCCAGGGAGAAGCAGAACTTTACGTAGATCATCTGATCAAATCCCTGTAGTATCTGACCCCCGCCACACTATTATAAATATAACTATAACTATAAAGGATTTAGATGATAAAGTTATGATTAGTGTATTAGATACTGGAGTTGGAATTGAAGAAAAATATCATAAAACGATATTTGATAGATTTAATCAAGTGGTAGATGAAAGTTCTGAGCAAAAAGGAGGAAGTGGATTAGGACTTACTATAACTAAGCAACTTATAACACTTCATAATGGAGAGATATATGTAGAAAGTGAAGTTGGTGTAGGTAGTGAGTTTATAATAATACTTCCAGTAAATAATGATTAAATAATAAAAGAAATATTAGTTTAATTATTTTT
>OGGQ01003999.1_pt1 | contig 12915 bp, 10 predicted proteins | sample 1571191 | NCBI WGS metagenome assembly OGGQ01 (sample SAMEA2582061, study PRJEB24529) | metagenome | biome: Human gut stool | place: China | collected 2011
CCGGCCCAGGGTGGTGATGTCATCGTACTTGTTGATGCCCTGGAAGCCGGCCACCAGCACGATCTTCTTCTTGTCCAGTTCCTTCTGGATGCGCTCGGTGCGGATGCGCTTGATGCGGGCGTTGCTGTATACGGAGTTGGTAAGCATGCCCGCCTGCCAACCGGTGAGGGAGATGGCCTGGAAGCCCATGCTCTCAATGCACATGGCGCACAGGGAGATGGAGATCTGCTCGCCGGTGGACAGAAGCATATCCATTTCGCGCTTGGAGGCGTTGGGGTTAATCTCCCGGGCCTTCTCGATGAGGTCGTCGGTGGTATCGCCCTGGGCGGAGAGGACAGCGACCACGCTGTTTCCTTTCTGGTAGGTTTCGGTGATGATGCGGGCCACGTTGCGGATGCGGTCCGCGTCGGCGACCGAGGAGCCGCCAAATTTTTGAACAATCAGTGCCATGTATGTCGTTCCCCCTAAAGGTCAAAATCATAAGGTTGATGCAGAGGAAAGCCCTCTGTGCATCCTATGCCGCGGTCCCCTCCGGGGCCAGCGGAAGTTTAGTCCAGCACCCGGAACAGGGAGCTGACCGCCAGTCCCTTGAGGCAGTCCCGAATCTGGGGATAGGTCATCTGTCCGGTGAGGAAAGCGGCCTCTCCGGCGGGGGCGCCCGCCCGGGCCATGGGCTGAATCTCGCCGCAGGCCAGCCGGGCCTGATCCACCGAGGCGTTGGCACGGACGTACCAGCGGGAGGGGAGAATATCAGGCGAAACCACCAGATCGGGAGCACCGGGGCCCCAGGCGTTGTGGCGGTCCTTCTTCAGGTCTTTGGCGATGTCGATGACGTCGGCCACAACCGCGGAGGCGGTGGGCAGCTTGCCGGCGCCCCGGCCGTAGAACATCACATCGCCGATGGCGTTGCCGGTGACGGAAATGGCGTTGAACACATCCTCCACCCCGGCCAGTGGATTCTCATCGGAGACCAGGTGAGGGGCCACAAAGGCGCACACCTTGCCCTCGGGCTCACGGAGGCAGCGGCCCAGCAGCTTGATCTTGTAGCCCTTGGAGTCGGCGTAGGCCACATCCTCCAGAGTGACGTTGCGGATGCCCTCAGTGGGCACCTGCTGGGGATAGACGTGCTGGCCGAAAGCCAGAGCGGCCAGGATACAGATTTTGCGGCAGGCGTCGTGGCCGTCCACATCGGCGGTGGGGTCCTTCTCGGCGTAGCCGTTCTCCTGAGCCTCCTTCAGGGCCTGGTCGAAGGTGAGGCCGGCTTTAATCATCCGGGTGAGGATGTAGTTGGTGGTGCCGTTAAGAATGCCGGTAATCTGAGTCAGCTCATTGGCGGCCAGGCAGGAGGTGAGGGGGCGGAGAATGGGAATGCCGCCGCCCACGCTGGCCTCAAAGAGGTAACTCACGCCGTTCTCGTGGGCCAGCTGAAGCAGGTCGTAGCCGTGGGTGGCCACCAGCTCCTTGTTGGAGGTGACCACGCTCTTGCCCGCCTTCAGGGCCCGGGTGGTGAACTCCAGGGCGATGGTGGCGCCGCCGATGGTCTCCACCACGATGTTCACCTCAGGGTCCTGCTCAATGACAGAGAAGTCCTTCACAAAGCAGTCGGCATAGGGGCTGTCAGGGAAGTCACGTACATCCAGAATGTACTTCAGCCGAACCAAATCGTCCACCCGCTGGTCGATAAGGCCGCCGTTTTTGGTCAGCACCTCGGCCACGCCGGAGCCTACGGTGCCAAAGCCTAAGATTGCTACGTTAACCATTCCATTTCACCTCGTTGAAAGATTTAACCCGCCAGAATTTCACACTTGAGCACGCCGGGGCTGTTGACCACATCACCCAGCACTTCCTCAATGGAGCGGCGGAGGGCGGAGGTCTGGGCGGTCATGGTGACCACAGCACAGCCGTTGACGGGAATGTTTTGGTTGATGGTCAGGATATTGACCCCCGTGCCGGCAAAGACGTTCAGTGCGGCGGAGAGAATGCCAGGCTCGTCCTTGAGCAGAATCTGGAAGGTGACGATCCGTCCGTGGAGCATGTCATTGAAGGGGCGCACCGTATCCTTGTACTTGTAGAAGGCGCTTCGGCTGATGCCCACGGCCCGGGCCGCGGCGTTTACTGTGGTTTCCTCGCCGGTGTCCAGAAGGCGCTTGGCCTCCGCCACCTTCAGGAAGATTTCCGGCATGGCTGAGGCCTCGACAATAAAGTATTTTGCGGGGATACTCATGGGCGACCCTCCTTGTTCTGCTAACCTGTCCGCGATACAAAGGCATTTGTTTTTGTGACATGGCATATTGTAACACACAGATTCCCCGGTTGCAATGAAAAATTACCTAGGGGAATGGTGAAAATTTGAGGATACAGCGGGTCGATCTCCGTCATTTTATACAGAAGGATGGAGCCGAGGCGTAAAAACCGCCGCCTCCGGCGGGGCCGGAGGCGGCGGAGGAGTTGTGCGTCAGGTCCGGGGAATGTCCTGGGAGCCCGGATTGGATTGGGAACCGGAACTGGAAGAGCCGCCGGAACTGCCCGAACCGCTGGAACTGCCCGAGCCGTCCGGATTGGTGGGGTCAGTGGGATTGGTGGGATCCGTAGGATCCGTGGGATTGTTAGGATCCGTAGGATCGGTGGGGTTAGTGGGGTCGGTGGGATCCGTGGGATCGGGATCCACAGGGGCTGTGGTGTGCACGGTGCAGTTGCCGTAGCTCTCCACCACGCTCAGGCGGTACATGTTGTCCTGAGCGGTGGCCGAACCGACCTGCTCCCGCTCATAGTTGGGCAGGCAGATCTGCTTCTGACTCTCCTCCGGGCAATAGGGGCCGGCGATGTGGTAAAGGCCGGTCTCGTTGCCGTTGGCGTCCAAAATGGGGCAGTCCGTGCACACAGTCACCACGCTGTCAGCGGTGTGTATTGTGCAGACCCCGGTGGGGGCGTCGCCCTGGAACACGCTGTCCCGGCCCACCCGGTTGCCCCGGGGGTCCATGGAGCAGTACTCCGTGGGCAGAAGGCCGCTGTCCAGGCAGTAGTCCACGGTGGTCAGGCCGGAGGGAACATTGAACTTCTTGTTCTCCAACCCGTCGTGAATCTTGGTCATCACCTTGTTCCACAGAATCAGAGCGGGGTTGCCGCTGGTGCTCATCTTCTCGTTTTTCTCGTAGCCCGTCCAGACGGCGGCAGTGTAGTAGGGGGTGTAGCCTACGAACCAGCGGTCGTAGTTGTCGGTGGTAGTACCGGTCTTGCCGGCGGCGGACATGTTTTTCAGGTCATAGCCCGCGCCGGTGCCCTGATTCAGCACGTCGGAGAGCATGGAGTTCATATAGTAGGCGGTGGTGTCCTTAATGGCCACTTCCTGCTGGGGCTCGTTTTCCAGCAGGACAACTTCCTGGCCGTCTACCAGCTGAGTCACCTTGGTGTAGGTGCGGGAATAGGTGTAAATGCCGTTGTTGGGGAAGGTGGCGAACGCCTCGGCCATGTCCCGGGTACATACGCCGTTGGTGAGACCGCCCATGGCCAGCGGGGAGACCGCAATGTCGGTGCTCACGCGCCCGTTGGACTCCATGGCCTCCACCAGGTCAATGTGGTACTTCTCCTCCATGAAGTTAAAGCTGTTTTCCGGCGTAACCAGATCGGCCAGAATACGCACGGCAATGGTGTTCACCGAGCGGGTCAGACCGCTGCGCACGGTGGTCAGGCCGCGGTAGCTGGCAGCGCCGGAGTTGGTGGGCCAGGCCCGGCCGCCCATTACCTCATAGGGGTAGTCGTCAATGATGGAAATGGGGGAGATAAGGCCCATTTCCAGGGCGGGGGAGTAGACAGACAGGGGCTTGATGGAAGAACCGGGCTGCCGCTGGGCCGTGTTGGCGTAGTTGGTGAGCAGATTGCCCTCCTTTTCGCCAAACTGGCCCACAATGGCCACCACGTCGCCGGTACTGTTGTCAATGATGGTAATGGAGGACTGCATATCCTGTCCGCTCTTGGAGGTGTAGTTCAGGTTTTCGCGGTTGGTGTAAATTTCCTCGGCAATGGCCTGAATGTCCGGATCCAGGCAGGTGTAGATGCGCAGTCCGCCCTGGCCCAGCATCTGGGAAATACGCTGGTCCGACCATTTGAGCTTCTCAGCCAGATCCTTTTTGACGTCAGCCAGGACGGTCTCCTCATACCAGGAGTAGATCTCCTGAGGCGCGTCCTCTCCTTCGGCCTGAACAAAGACCAGTTCCTGGGCCACGGCTTCGTCATATTCCTCCTGAGTAATCTTCCCCTGCTCCAGCATCAGATGGAGGACGATCTCCTGGCGGTATTTGTTATACTGCCGGGCAGTCCATACCTCGGTGCCGTCGGGGCTGGGCATTTTGGCATCGGAGTAGGGGCTGTACTTGGAGGGGTTGTTGGTGATGCCGATAAGGCTGGCGCACTCAGCCAGCGTAAGCTCACTGACGGGCTTTCCAAAGTACTTCAAAGAGGCAGAACCCACGCCGTCACAGCCGCTGCCCAGGGGAATGATGTTCAGGTAGAGGGTAATGGTATCCTCTTTGGAGTTGTTCTGGGTAAAGCGGAGGGCACGGACAATTTCGATGATCTTACGCTTGACCGTAGTTTCATTGTAACCGGTAAGATTTTTGATGGTCTGCTGGGTGATGGTGGAGCCGCCCTGAATGTCGCCTCCGGTGAACATGGACAACACAGCCTTGCCGGTGCGCAGCCAGTCCACGCCGGAGTGCTCCCAGAAGCGCTTATCCTCGACGGCCACAGCGGCGTTGATGAGGTCCTCGGGAATGTCCTCAAAGTCCACCCAGATGGAGCTTGTGGTGTTGAGCAGGGTGGTCATCTCTTTGTATTCCCCGGTTTCCTTGTCCTGGTAATACATAATGCTGTTTTCACCCAGGGTAAAGTCATCCGCGCTCAGGTCGGCCAGGGGGAAGATGACGGTTTTAATGTACACCGCCGCAAAGCAGCACAGAATGGCGCTGGTGCAAAGGCCAATAAGCAGCAGGGTGCCCAACACCTTCAATACAGTGCGCATGGTATTTCTCCGGCGCTTTTTGGGGCGGCGGGTGCGCCGCTCGCTCTGACGGCTGGGGGCCTTGCGCCGGGAGGGATACTCACTGTTTTCATAAAGGGAGCTGGAATGGTTGTTGTGATTCTGATCAGACACGATGTTACCTCCAAACGGTGTGCGGCCAAGCCGTCCACCGGTGGTCGATAGGGCTCTGAAGGGACAGCCGGAAACCCGGCGTTTTTGCCCTCCCGGAGCGGGGGGGCAAAAAAATACAAGTAACATTATAACAGATTTTACCCATTTGTCCACCATAAATGCCGGGACGGCGGGGATGCCGGCAAAAAGGTGACCAAAAAATGCCGGGGAAAATTTACAAGAAGGAGCTCTTGCATTTTTACCTGTGTCGGGGTAAAATAGACGGGAACAAGGGACTGAATCAAAACCGGGAGGTACCCAATTTATGAGCGAAGCCTTTGGCCCCGATTTTATTACCGTCACCGATGAGGACGGCAACGAGTTTGAGCTGGAGCTCATTGACAGCCTGGAGCATGAGGGTGTGACGTACTACGCCATGTTTCCTGCTGTGGCGGAAAATGAGGACACTGGCGAGCCGGTGGATGTGGATGCCGACGACGAGGAGTACGGCCTGGTGATTATGAAAGTCCTGGAGGAGAATGGGGAGGAAATTTTGTCCACCCTGGACTCCGACGAGGAACTGGATGTCATTTACAACCTCTTCATGGAGCGCTTTTTCGAGGAAGAGGACGAGGAATAGGAAATCTCTGATGTGTTTCCTGCTCGGTGCGTGATGGGCTCTTTTAAACCCACATTTTTTAAACGGGACGCCCCCTCACGGCGCGGCTTGCAGGCCTCCCGGCCCCCTTATGAGGTCAGCTGGAAGTTGGAAGCAGTAAAACGTCGTGGAGGCGACCCACCTGCCATCACGTGCAGGTTTTAAACGGGTCCACACGGCCAGAGCGGGGGATAGAAAACACATTAGGATCTGGGCCGCGGCAGAAATGCCGCGGTCTTTTTTACGGCACGGGGGTATATTCCGCCTGAAAATCGTGAATAAACTGTAAAACAGGGTGTTTTCTCCCTCAGCGGCACTTGCAAGGCGGGGGAGTTTTTAGTATAATACCCCAAGTACGGCTTCGCCGTTCCCGGCAGGAACATATGGAACCGGGCGCCGGCGGCGGAGAACTTTCATCTACAACGAGAGGACTGAATGAAACCGTGAGTGCATCCAGAGAGAAGAAGACCCGTCAGGATGAGTTCACCCAGGGCCCCACGTCCCGGGAACAGAAACGGCAGCAGGAAGCCAAGGAGGCCCGGCGCAGCACGATTCTGTACACCGTCGTGGGCGTGGTGTGTGCCGTTTTGGCGGTTGCTGTTATTGTATGGAACAGCGGAGTGCTGGCCCGCACCATGACTGCGGTGACCATCAACGGGCAGGAGTACAACGCCGTGGACGTGCAGTATTACTACAACAGCGTCTACAATACGTTGCTCGACCAGTATTATCAAGCTACCGGCATGACGCCCTTCGATTACACCTCCTCTACCAAGGATCAGATCTATAACGAGGAGAGCGGACAGACCTGGTACGACTACCTGATGGAGCAGGCCCTGAAGACCATGTGTGAGAACGCGGCCCTGGCGGACAAGGCGGAGGCAGAGGGTTACACCATGTCCCAGGAGACCCAGGACAGCCTGGACAGCATGCTGGAGGGGCTGGAGACTGCCTGGATTGGTACCACCTACACCAGCCGGGACGCCTACCTGCGGGCCAATTACGGCTCTTATATCACCTACAACCGCTATGTGGAGCTGGTAACCCGGGATATGCTGGCCAGTGACTACGCCCAGAACTACTACGACAACCTCACCTACACCGACGAGGACTACGAGGCGTACTATCAGGAGAATGCCAACGACCTGGACACCTACACCATTTCCCAGTTTATGTTCCGGGCGAATGTGTCTACCACCGATGAGGAAGGCAACACCATTGAGATGACGGACGAGGAGAAGGCGGAGGCCCTGGCCGCCGCCCAGGCGGAGGTCAAGCCTGTGGCGGAGGAGCTGCAGGCCCGGCTGGAGGCTGGGGAGGACCCCGCCGCCCTGGCTGAGGAGTACGCCGACCAGCTGTCTTCCAGCTCGATTAGTTCGGTTGTGACGGGCAGCGACCTGAATAGCCAGTACAGCGAGTGGGCCGAGGACAGCGCCCGTCAGAGCGGAGACGTGACCCTTGTGGAGTCCAACAGCTCCGATACCAGCACCTATTACTATGTGGTCCGCTTTGAGGGCCGCATCCGGGACGACCACAATACCGCCGATGTGCGCCATATCCTGGTGAAGGCAGAGGTGAGTGAGGACGCCGAGGAGCCCACTGAGGAGCAGTACGCCGCCGCCGAGGCCAAGGCGGAGGAGCTGCTGGAGCAGTGGAAGTCCGGCGAGGCCACCGAGGAGTCCTTCACCGAGCTGGCCAAGGAGAACAGTGAGGATTCCGGCGTAAGTGAGAATGAGGGCCTGTACAGCAATATCTCCGCCACTTCCAACTACGTCAAGCCCTTCCTGGACTGGGCGCTGGCGGATCACCAGCCCGGTGACACCGGCATCGTGCGCAGCGATGACAGCCAGGGCTACCACATTATGTATTATGTGGGCAGCGGCGATCCCACCTGGAAGCAGACCGCCGACGATTCCCTCCGTTCGGATGACTACTCCAGCTGGGTGGAGGAGGTTTCCTCCGGCTATGAGGCGACCCAAGGGTTCGGCATGAACCTTGTGTCTGATTAAGCAAAATCAGTGAGATAAAGCACAGGGCTGTCTCCGCAGCAAGCGGAGACAGCCCTGTGGATTTGTGGGCAGGCATTTACAAGCGGAAAAAAGTGAGATATACTAAATCCGCACAACGGAACCGGCATCCCGGCCGTTTAATAAGAAAACAATGAGGTATTGCATGAAAAAGTGGATTTCTTTGATCAGTGTGCTGGCCCTTGTGTTCTCCCTGTCCGCCTGCGGGCAGGAGAACAGCGACAGTTCCAAGACCGAGCAGGGCGGCCTGACGGTCCTGGCCACCACCTACCCTGTCTACCTGCTGGCCAGCGCTGTGGCTGACGGCGTGGAGGGCGTGAGCGTGGAGCGGCTGAATACCGGCGCGGTGAGCTGCCTGCACGACTACACCCTGTCTGTGGGCGATATGAAGCGCATCGAGGGGGCGGATATCCTGGCCATCAACGGAGTGGGGCTGGAGGACTTTATGGAGGATGCCCTTGCCGCCGCCCAGGGGACCGTGATTGACTGCTCTGAGGGCGTGGAGCTGCTGGAGAGTCTGGGCCACACTCACAGCACAGGGGACGAGGAGGACGATCACAGCGGCCACTACGACCCCCATATCTGGATGGACCCGGACAACGCCGTGGCCATGGCTGAAAATCTTTCCCAGGGCCTGAGTACGGCCGATCCGGACCATGCCCAGACCTATTCGGAGAATCTGGCTTCCGTCACGGCACTGCTGGAGAGCTGGGACAGCGAGCTGAAGGATATTCTTCTGCAGGCGGAGCGGGACAGCGGCGTGGAGATCCCCGGCCTCATCACCTTCCATGACGGCTTCCAGTACTTTGCCGCCGCCTTTGATCTGCCCCTGCTGGCCGCCATCGAGGAGGAGGAGGGCAGCGAGGCCAGTGCCCAGGTCATCAATGAGACAGTCGCTCTGGTGAAGGAAAAGCAGATTCCGGTTATTTTCACCGAGGTCAACGGATCGGACGCCACCGCCCAAGCCATCGCCCGGGAGACAGGCTGTGCCGTGGGCCAGCTGACCATGCTTATGGATGGGCCGGACGACGGAAAGCTGTCCAACTATCTGGACGGGTTGTCCAGCAACATCACCGCCATCGTCAACGGCTTTGCCGGGGAAGAGGGAATCGCATGAGAAAGTTCAAACACGGCAAACTGGCGTCCGGCTGTGCTGACGCCTGCTGCCTGAAGCTGGAGGGGCTGTCCGTCAACCTCCAGGGGGACTCCATCCTGGAGGAGGTGTCCTTTCACCTCCACTGCGGGGAGATTGTGGCCCTCATCGGGCCCAATGGAGCGGGCAAGTCCTCTTTGTTCCGCAGCATCCTGGGGCAGATGCCCTACTCCGGCTCCATCACATTCTCTCCGGCGGGGGGACCCGCCATCCGCTTGGCGGACGGGGCGGTGACAGGCGGGGCCCGGCCTCTGGTGGGCTATGTGCCCCAGTCCCCCAGCTTTGACCGGGGCGATCCGGTGAGCGTGCTGGATTTCTTTACTGCCGCCACCGCCCGGTGGCCGGTGTGGCTGCCGGTGCCCCGGAAGTACCGGGAGCGGGCAGCCGCCTGTTTGGAGCGGGTCCACGGGGCAGATCTGCTGGACAAGGCCATGGGGGCCCTGTCCGGAGGCCAGCTGCAGCGGGTGCTGCTGGCCCTGGCTCTGGAGCCGGTGCCCCACATCCTCATTCTGGACGAGCCGCTGTCCGGTGTGGACATCGAGGGGGAGCACCAACTGCTGGAGATGCTGGACGAGCTGCGTACCGAGTACGACCTGTCCATCTTCCTCTCCACCCACGACTTTGCCACCTTGGGCCAATTTGCCGACAAGGTAATTTTGCTGAACCGCCGGGTTTTGAAGGTGGGCACCCCGGACGAGGTGCTCTCCTCTCCGGAATTTTATGAGACGTTCCACCTGCGTGTGGGGAAGGGGGGCGAGGGCTGATGGAGCTTTGGTACTCCCTTGTGGAGCTGCTGCCCTTTGAGTGGGCCCAGGCGGGGAGCATGTATTTCATGAAAAACGCCCTGCTGGCGGTGCTGGTCATCTCCCCCCTTTTCGGTATCCTGTCCACCATGGTGGTCCACAGCCGCATGTCCTTTTTCTCCGACGCTCTGGGCCACTCAGCTTTTACCGGCATGGCCATTGGAGCCATCTGCGGCTTCTCTGAGCCCACCTGGGCGGCGGTTATCTTCTCGATTTTCTTTGCGCTGCTCTTTAACCTGGTGCGCCGGCGCACCCACCTGGCCAGCGACACGGTGATTGGAGTCTTTTCCTCCACGGCTGTGGCTCTGGGCATTTTCCTGTCCACTCTGGGTGGGCGGTCCTTTACCAAGTTCAACAGTCTGCTTATCGGCGACATCCTGTCGGTGGAACCGGGGAAAATCGGCCTGCTGGCGGCGATTCTGGCGCTGATTGTGGTGCTGTGGTGCCTGTCCTTCAACCAGCTGATGCTCTCCGCCGTCCATCCCGCGCTGGCCAACAGCCGGGGCATCCAGGTGTTTTGGCAGGAGACGGTGTTCTCCGTGGCCATCGCTGTGGTGGTCACCCTGTCCATGACTTGGGTGGGCCTGCTGGTCATCAACTCCCTGCTGGTGCTGCCCGCCGCCGCCGCCCGGAACGTGGCACGGAACATGACCCAGTACCACCTGGTTTCTCTGGTGAGCGCGCTGGCGGCGGGGGTCGCGGGGCTGATGACCTCCTATTACATCAACGCCTCCGCCGGTTCGGCCATCACCCTCTATCTGGCGCTCTGGTTTTTTGTGTCCTTCCTTTTCCGGAAACGGGGATAAATGAATCCCCCGTCTCCCCTGCTGGCAGGGGAGACGGGGGATTTTTGACGGGCTGTGCCCTGTTACGGCGTATCAATGTCCACCAGGATGTTGTCGGTGCCGTGCTCCTCAAACTCGGAGATGTAGGCATCAATGCGGCTGGCAAGCTCGGCGTAGTTGCTCTCGTCGATGGGCACGTCATCCATGTCCCGGCGGGCCAGGTCCTCGGCTAAAATGTCAAAAAAGACATTGTTTTCATACTCCATGATGGCCTCGTGGATGCCGCCCTCTACGAAAGCCCGGGAGGGAACAATCTCTCCCTGGTAGAGCTCGGCCAGGGAGGGCATCCCCTCCGCCGCGGCCTTGCCGAACAGCAGACTCTCCACCTCGTCGTAGTCGGTAAAGCGCTGGTCGCCCCGGGTGGAGTTCAGAATCCAGTTTCCAATGTAGACCATGTCCAGCAGACGGCGAAACTGCTTTTTGTTCAATTCCAGGTTCATAAGCGGGACCTCCTTTCCTGGAACAGAAGGGCCTTGGTATTACATATTATAATCGGCGTACGGGATTTGTCAAATGGAGATGGGAGGGAACGGGGGGCTGTATGTGGAAAATTTCTCTTGTTTTTCCTGGGAAAATGGCATAAAATAAACAAGATTGGGGAGTAATCCCCGGAAGAAGCGGTCCGTCTCTTTACAGGGGGGCGGAAAGCGTGTATAATACCTCCACCTGCCCGGTTTTCGGGGAGGAATCCACAGCCATGTCGGAGGCGTCTCAATGGAAAAGGACGTTGTCATCTCCATCAAAGGGATGCAGAACTATGAGGGCGAGGACTCGGACACCATCGAGCTGGTAACCGAGGGACGCCTGACCCGGGACGAGGGGGGCTATACCTTGTCATATCAGGAGAGTGAGCTCACCGGTCTGGAGGGCACCCTCACCACCATCCAGGTGGAGGGGGAGCAGGTCACCCTCATGCGGGTGGGGGAGGTCAACTCCCAGATGGTCTTCCAGGAGGGCCGCCGCCATCTCTCCATGTACAATACACCTTATGGCGCCATGGCCATTGGGGTGAATACCCGCCATCTGCTGGCCGAGCTCAACGACCAGGGCGGAGACATTGAAATTGACTACGCCATCGAAATCGACCACGCCATTGCGGGGCGGAATATCTTTCAGATTAAGGTAAAAGAGGCGGAGGGCATCAGCCTGAAGCAGTGAAGGTCAGACGAGAGAGTAAAGAAAAAGGTGTGATTGCATTGTCAAACATGATCCAGGCCGCCCGGCAGCAGGTGGCTCAGCTGACGCAGCAGGCCTACGAGAAGGCGGCGGACCAGGGGCTTCTGCCCGCCGGCGCCCAGGTGAAGGCGACCATTGAAATTCCAAAGGATACCGCCCACGGGGACTACGCCTCCTCCTTTGCCATGGCGGGGGCCAAGGCTCTGCACATGGGTCCCCGGGCCATCGCTCAGATTATTGTGGACAATCTGGAGCTGGAGAACAGCTATTTCCAGAAGGTGGAGATTGCCGGCCCCGGCTTTCTGAACTTTACGCTGGGCCCCAAGTGGTTTGGAGAGGTGCTCTCTGCCGTGGAGACGGAGGGCAGTCTGTACGGCCGCAGCGATGAGGGCCACCACAAGAGGGTGATGGTGGAGTTTGTCTCCGCCAACCCCACCGGCCCCATGCACATGGGCAACGCCCGGGGCGGCGTGCTGGGGGACACCCTGGCCAACGTGCTGAAGCGGGACGGCTGGGACACCTGGAAGGAATTCTACGTCAATGACGCCGGAAACCAGATTAACAAGTTTGCCGTGTCTATCAATGCCCGGTATATGCAGCTCATCCTGGGGGAGGAGAACTTCCCCTTCCCCGAGGAGGGCTACCACGGGGACGACATCAAGGCCCTGGCCCAGGCCATCTACGACGCTCACGGGGACAGCTGGAAGGATCTGCCCCAGGAGGAGCGGCTGAACAAGATGGCCCAGTACGGACTGTCTGTCAACATCCCCAACATGAAAAGCGATCTGAAGCGCTACGGCATTGAGTACGACCAGTGGTTCTTTGAGTCCTCCCTCCACGAGAGCGGCTATGTGGCCGAGACGGTGGAGCTGCTCACCCAGAAGGGCTGGACCTACGAGAAGGATGGGGCCCTGTGGCTCAACACCACCAAGCTGCTCCAGGAGAAGTACCTCCGGGAGGGCAAGAGCCGGGAACAGGTGGACAAGCTGGATTTGAAGGATGACGTGCTCCGCCGGGCCAACGGCTTTTACACCTACTTTGCCGCTGACATCGCCTACCACCGCAACAAGCTGGAGGTGCGCGGCTTTGATAAGGCTTCCCTCATTTGCCGCACAACCCACGACG
>OGGQ01004000.1_pt1 | contig 12913 bp, 10 predicted proteins | sample 1571191 | NCBI WGS metagenome assembly OGGQ01 (sample SAMEA2582061, study PRJEB24529) | metagenome | biome: Human gut stool | place: China | collected 2011
ATCCCTTTTCCCTGTGCCGACAAAAAGCCAGTATAAAATGCCTCGTCTATCGTATGTGTCACTGTATTTCCATCCCACGGATCATAAATTACCAGTTCCCCGTTTCTCTTCCAGTCTAGAACCACAAATGAATGACAGATTCCCCTTGGATACAGAATTGCATTTCCAATCAGACATCCGTTTCTCTCAAAAACAGACTCAATCTGCCGGCAATAATCATGCAGGAGACTGTGTGCCGAGTCATATGTACCTAATGTAACTGTCTGTATCAAGTTACTCTCACAATCTCCCAGCACAACATACTTTAAGCCTCGCATCTTCATCTGATCATTTCCCGGAAAATTTCCCTCCAAACCTCCGTGCAGAAAGTCTGCATTCCTGGCAATAGCTGACTGCCACGCATCCACAAAATATATTCCATTTCTTCTTTTTACAATATCTGTACGCAGTCCATCCAGATTGCTGACCGCTACCTCCGTCTCCGGACTTTCCAGTGTAAACGCAAATTCCGTAAAATTTTTCTTATACTGCTCTCCGACAACTTTACAGGCCGCCACCCAGCACCAGTTTGTTCTGTTCTGAATATACTTCATTGATTTTTCTCCATCCTCGTCACTGTCGTAGCATTATAAGTAGGTCCTTCCACCATTGTTTCATCTTTTTCAAATCTTGTAAAATAGTAAACCTCATTATATGGTGCCCTCCCTGTAATACAGGATGCCAGACACCGATTCTACCGGCTCATCATAAGCTGCCTTACCCTCCGCCTTTTTATTGATTCCAGCCAGACATCGTTCCCAGAAAATCACATGCACCTATCTTCTCTCCAATGAGTAGAATGCGCCCTCCATCAGCAGCAGTACCTGTCCATCCTCAGATACGATCACTGTCACTGGATTGTATCTGTCGCTTTCTCCATCTTTAAAGCTGGCAAACAATTTTATATAGACAACTGGATATTCCACAAAAAATTTTTCCGACAGTGTCGTTGTATCACTGTAAATGGGATACTCGTCATTTATTCTTTCTGTACTTAAAATGATAGAAAACGGGCTTTCATAGCCATTGACACGGATTGTGTATCCATCTTCATATTCTTCCATCGGTTGTACTTCAACGCTGATATCCGGCACAGGACTCTCCTCTGCTGCTCGGACCGCCTCGTGATATTCCCCGAAAAACGTTTCCCGTGCTTCCTCGTCCGCATAAGTATCCGGCTCAAACTTGCGCAGGTTATACGGGAGAACATATCCCATATATGTATTCGTCGTCCATGTTCCTTTTAGCGGGGCTATCATAGCATCTGTCTCTTCCAAGCTCCACCGGTTGTTAATTCTTCCCGTATCCATCAGCCTGTCTCTGCTAACCGAAATTTCTTTTCCATCCAAAACCCGGAATGTGATATTCTCATTTTCGGAGACATCTTTACGCTCTTCCTCTGTACTTGAAATCTCTATCTCACTTTCATACTCGTTATGCCATATTCCTTGACCTTCTTGTCCTTCGGCAGAACATGCGCTAGTCTGGATAGTGAACAATATGATGATGCTGATAAAAATAAATTTTTTTCTCCCCATGACAGTTCTCCTTCCATAATCTAAAATCCATTCTGATAGATGGCATATTCTTCTTCCCTTCTTTCGCTCAATCCTGGATTTCGTTCTACATATGCTTTTGCTTCTTGTGCATTATCTTGATAAAGATACGTATATGCATATCTATAATCGAAATTTTCTAACAAACTCCACACCTTTTCATCATCTCTTTCTGCCATTGCATCTATCACCTCATGTGTAAGTTTGTTTGAATTTCTGTTATAAAATAAATCCATTACTGCATCATATGCATTCTGATCAAGCACCTGATTCGTGTCTTCCAGATAAGAATTTATCTGATTCTTTGACTGTTCCAAAACAATTCTGAGTAACCTCTCCCCTTCTTCTTCGCTCACTGTACCATCTGAATTATAATTTATTTTCACCTCTGGATACTGTTGCATATCAAATCCATATGCAATGGTCTTTCCACCATTATATGCTCTCGGAACAAATCCTTCTTGCTGCTTTACAAATTCCACAAGGTTGTCTGTATAATCTTTGACAAAATGTTCTGAAGAAATATTTTCCTCATTTTCATACTCACTTCCATGTACATTCCGCTCTGCCTGATTCTCCAACTTCATATAAAGCAAATCCTCGCAGTCCATTTCTTCCTCTTCCCCTGTACAGCCTTTCTGCACACGATTCAGCGCTTCCACCCTCTCTTCTTCCGTGGCATAATCAAACTCCTCTGCGCCCACCTCTCTGTCCTGCCCGGAATTGATGGGCATAATAATGCCACCGTGTTTACAGACAAGAAATGAATCCATCGTCAATGTATTGCACCCTTCTATTTCACCGTCCTCTTTTGGCAGCTTGTTTCCATTATCCACGATCTTCGTCTGGTCATACGATTCCATCCATGTTCCCAAAATATGGGGCTTACACTTTTTGCCATGGCACGTTTTTCCGTCATCTCCTATAAGCTGGATCTGCTCTGTCTCCAATTCCTCCCCGGGCGTGCAGATACCGAACCATGTGATGTTTTCCTCATCCCCCTGTATACAGTCTAACTCATGTACCACTGCATGAGCCTTGATATAAACCCCATGACAGGGACTTAAGTTCATCATCCTTTTATTGCTTCCCTGGCTGCACATCAGCTCTGCTCCCCGTACCAGATAGGCAGGATTCTTCTTGTTTTCGTTATGCTGGGTCAGGTGTTCCTTAATGATGGCAGCCGACTCCTCCTCGTCTGCATCCTCCGTTTCAAGGTTTTCCTTCTGCTCCATGAGTTTCTCCTGTCCGTCTTCCCCCAGCGCATCCCATTCCTCCTGCTGGCTTTTGATCTGTGCCGTATAATCCTTTCCTTCTGTCACCTGAGAGTTCTCATCTGTTTCACTCATCCTTCTCCCTCCATATCACTTGCAGCTCCGTCAATCCGATTCCCCGAAGCCCCCTCTTTAGCATACTCTCCACAACATCAAGATTTCCCACAATATATGCCTTTTCCACGCCTGCGATCCGGAAAATCGCATGTCCCCGCACTTTCTTTCCATCCAGCACAATCTCTTTTAAAAGACTGCGGTTCAGATTAAATACTGCATGTTTTGAAAGGCTGTCCACCTCCTCAAAAAACGGTAGAAAATACCGGGATACCTTCTCGTTTTCTCTGTCTAATAGTACCGTCTCTCTCCACACAGTCCGTGGCTCATACATCTCCACAACCCTTTTTGCTCCCTGCGACAGCAGAAAAACAGGGGTTGAAATTACATCCGGATAAAAGGTATCCGTATCTCCCTTTACCGTCAACAGCTGTCTGTGCGCGATCTTATATGCACTTTCCCGGTGAATATCCCTAACGTCAATCTTATCGTGCAGCTGGACAATCTGTGGCAACTGGGATATTTTTTTATCTGTTTCCAGAAGAAAATATTTCATCTGTCTTCCCTCTCTGATACAAAGGTATACTCTTTTCCATATACCGTCCAAATGAAACTACAACATCAGCATCCGGCATATTACACTCCCCATACACTTCTTCCACAGCCATAGGAACCAACTCCCGTAAAAGAAGCATCACCATAAAATAATGATTCCATAGATAAGTACTCCGCACATCATCAAGTTCATACTCCTTTATGCGTGGTATCTTTGCAGCCGCCTTCCTCTTAAAATCTGTGATATCATTCTCCACATGTTCAAAAATGAACGCCGGAGTCCAGTATTCATATACCGGGGTATCATCAAAAAACATTCTTTCATCGCAAAATGCGATCTGCAGCTCATAGCTTTTTGTCAGACTGCTACTGTACAAGACAGACAAGATGATATTCTTCACTGCCTTTTGTTCTTTCTGACAGCTTTGAATCCCCCGGCGCACTTTCCTTGTAAACTCCCAGCAGATCTCATTTCTGTTTGCCTTGTAATACTCTTTTATCTCCTCTTTCCGATCTGCGAATCTTTCTGCCCGATAGTCGTTTATGACCTGATCGATTTTCTCTGTTCTGTCCATCCAATCCCCTCTGACTTTTAATTCAGCCTGACCTTCGTTCCCTGCATGATCATGCTATCTGACAGCACCATACTGGTATTTCCCTGCTTTAAGGAGATTTTCTGCGGAGATACCAGATCTATATTGGCACTTACACTCGTAATCTCGATTGCCTCTTTTGATTCAAACATAATCTTTTTGTCACTGATAATAGAAATCCCGTCATCATCCGACAGTTCCAGTGACATTCCACGATTATTTGTGATCAGGATTGCGTCCGGTTTAAGTAAAATCTCTTTTCCCTGTTTATTTCTGATCGACTTGTTTTCCGGATTTGTCCTTTGCCCACCGGCTCCATTCTCGAAATGCATAGCATTTAGCACATAAGCCTCATCGGCATCCTCGGATGGAAAATACAGCCGCACACGGTCTCCTTTTTCCGGCATACAGTACCATCCGCTCCCATCCGGAGATGAATAAACAGTCGCATATGGAAACCATCTGCCTGCACCGGAACATTCGTCCTTGTGGATGGTCAGTGTGACCGATGTTCCCTTCACTCCGGTTACCGTTCCCTCAAGCGATACACCGCTTAGATGCCGGTTTTCCACTTCCTCCTCCGTTTTCTCTGTACCAAACGTATAAGTGTGATACAGCACACCCTTATTATAAAACGTTTCCCTTTGGATTACATATAGATTTTTTCCATTAAAATTTACACTATCTCCAATATCATAAATCTCTCGCAGTGTTCCCTCATAGGCAACGCCCGTTTTTGTCTGCCGGATCATGTATTCCGTCAAAGTCACGCCGCCTCTGTTTGTACCCATGGGTCTGCCAAAATACAGTTTTTCACCAGATCCAATATAGTTTGGATAAACAACGGTGTGACATAAATTTGCAAGACGCTTTGCAAACTGCCAGTCTGTTTCCTGATACTGACACAAAAATCGGTTGATGCTTTTTCTGTTCCCCGCCTCCATAATATATCCATATTCCTGATACGAACCTCCAAGGGAGGCCAATATCTCATCATAGGTACAGCCAGGACTTTGAAACGTCCGGATATGTGTCTCTAAATCCATCAGAAAGCTGCCTGTCTTAATTTTAACTTTCAGAGTTTTCAGTCCGTTTTCAACACTGATCTCCCCATCTGTCACAACTCCGGTAAATAAAACTCCCGCCTTTCCCCACTCATCGTATACCATTACGGATGCCCACACAGAGGAGCCAAGCAGCTTCAGGTATTCCCCCTCCTTTTCTTTTTTCATATATCCCTTAACCATCATAAAACCATGCTGGTTTGCACACACCACTCCACTGCACTGTAGAATTTCTGATAATCCAAATGGCTCTAATACGACCCGCTGTTCCCTCATAACTGTTTTTCCTCCTCCGAAAGATCAAGAATTGAATACATCATCTGTCTCGCCGCTTCTCTCCATTCAAGTACATCTTCGTAGTCACAGTTAAAAATACCATGCAGCATCTTCCCCCCAATTCTTGAGACAAACATTAAATTATATACATCTGTATCAAGCCCGTAGCTCTTAAACTCAAACCATCCAACAGGCACATGTCTCTTATCCACTCCGCTCTCATAAAATACAAATGCAGGGTTCAGCCTTTTTAGTGCTTCCCGTGACTGATCTCTCAACTCCTTGATGTGTTCTTCCTCTATTCCTATGTCTGTCAGACTCATACCAAAGTTCACAGTTGTATCCCTGCTAGTCCTGATGACCTGTGGACGCTGCTGGGAAGAATACTTTATCCTTGCCAGTTTTACAGGCAGTGTGACAAATGATTCCGGAAGCATGACCCCTAGTTTCCCCTGAAACATCTCCTTCCTCTCAAACCGCACCAACTCATTTTTTATGTACATTCCGGTTTCTAAGGTGCTGTATTTCTCATTACGGGCATGTCTTCTGTACTCCAATATCTTTTCATCAAAAAATTCTTCCATCCGCTTCTCCTATTTTCGGTTTACTCGACAACGATTCTCTTGGGTGTTTTTCTTTCCATTCTAGAGTTCTTATTGCCTATAATTCTTTCCATATCCCCATAAATTCTATTATTGTCATTTTTTTCTGCTGTATGATCCGCTAATTTTCCACACAGATATGCCGCAATCACCTTTCGCCCCACTCTCCCCTGCGCATTCCAGATCAGACTGCATATCCCAAAATCTGCCGCATCCTTCTCCCTCATATTCCAGAGTTCCTCCACAAACTGTAGGAGCAGTGCCGGGTGAAGCGTTTTCTCCCCAACTCCCGCCACCGTAGCACAGATCAGATTTACCGTATCGTACTCCGTTGACATATCCGCAAAATTCTTATAACTGTCACGCAGTACCGACCCTTCCCGCAGATAGAAGCGGCACATTTCCATCTGGTTCTCGCCAAGCTCCAGCTCCTCATCCAGAAAAAATCTGACACGGTATGCCTTGTAGTCTAAATTTGTCTCATCCTCCAAAAATTCGGCTTTCAAAACCTGCCACCTGTTCTTCGGTTGATAATCCACCCTCTCCTCTTCCATCATCAGATAGATAAAATCGTGAAATTTCAGCATTCCCTTCCCGATGACAAGCCGACCATCTTCTGCATGTATCTCGCAACCCTTTAACAGGCCGTCCGTATGATCCGCATAATACAACTGCCATCCTGCATAGGTGTAATCCCTGATATCCCACAAACTTTCTTTTTTCAAAATACGCCTGCCCGCAAACACCGGAACCCTGATTTCCATGAAACTTCACACTCCTATTTCTTCCCGTCAAAAAAACTGTTCACCCAGTTATCACTCTCGAAACTGAAAAATTCTGCTTTCCCCAGATAAAGTTCATCCATTTCACAATAAACCGGAACAACCTGAAATCCCCATTCCTCCTGTTCTGCCCATACGAAGAACTTCGCATCTCCATTCTCAATACTGTCCGTCTCTTTCTGTAGAATATGGGAACCATAAACCGCCTCAATCTCCTCATAGCTTTTCTGTGAAAAATCTTCTTGCCTACATACATACTGAAAACGGCAATGTTCCTCCCCGTCCGTATTTTTCAAATACAGCGGAAGAATCAAATCCTCCATATTCCTCGAAATAGTTCCCGCCGTATCCCAGTCTTTAAAACCATCCACCAGTACCACTTCTTTTCCATTATGGGTATAAGCGGTAATCCGATAGGGGAGTACAGCTTTCCCATTGTTCAGGTGAATATCTGCCAGCCCATATTTCCGGTCACGCAGATATTTCAGCGCCCCGTCCACACAAGTCATCTTTAATTCAAAATCTGCCGCATCAATATTCGCCCTTTTCCGAAACTGTATCATTCTCCCCGGAACGAACTCTTTTAACGCATCCTTGAACAAATCAATCTTGCAGGACTGCCCCGTCAGCTTAATAAAGGAAAAATCCTGTATTCTTCCGCTGTGGTATAATTCCTCCATAAATTTCTGTACAATGCCGTATATCTCGCCGGATAACAGCAGCTCTATCTCAAAATAGTTCATCATCACTTCCGGTATCATCTTTTCCACCGTAAGGCTGTTCCCTTTCCAGAAAGACAGTTTCCATTTATCCAATAAAATGGTATTTTCCCTCTGCTCCTTCTGTTCCGAAGTAACTGCGACCTCCAATGCTCCGACTTTTCCGTAAAATAATTTTTTTATCTGCTCTGCTGTATTGAACAAGGTATAAAAATTATTTTTCACCTTGTAATACTCGCTGCGGTTATATCTTTCAAAATCGGCAAAACGCGTTGGAAGTGTCTCTTCCGCTTTCTGATATTCCTGCTCTAAATACTGATAAAACGCCTTTACTCCATGAGAATCAATAAAACGGTAAATATCCGTATCCATATATTCCAAGATTTCTTTCACACTGCTTACATTCTGATTTCCTTTGGCACGCACCAGTGCGATTTTCAATATCTGCATGATGCGGTATGTCAGGTTATTTCCACCAAAGTCCGTGTCGCCATTCTCATAGGCAGTTTCCATATAAATTTTGTAAGCAGCTCTGCGGTCCTGAATACGGAAACGGTACGAACACAAATCCGTTGTTCCTCCTCCACAGTCAATGATAAGCGCTTCGTATTCTTCATTTTCTTCCAGAGTCTCCTGCTCTAACATATTGGAAATGGTGTTATATAATACAGCCATTCCCTCATCGAGCATCGTTTCCTGACCCGTCATATATTCCGGCAGTATCTCCCGGAACATTCTGCGGATGACATTGCCTTTTCCCTGCTGGTACTCATGCCGCACCACAGCGCCGGCCTCCAGCGCCAGCGCTGCGGTTCCATCCGTGGAATTATTGTCGTAGACATATACTACAGCCTCCGGCAGCGCACGCCGGAAGTCCTCCACGACCTTTTTTACCGTTTTGCTTTCATTGTAGCAGGGGACAAGCACCGCTATCTTATCCATAAATACGTCCTCCGTCTATGATGTTCCATCTTCCCGCATGCTCTCTGAACCGCCGTCTCTCTGGCTGCCTGCTTCCTTCCACATGGTCCACAGCAGATAGAAAAGAAGAGGCGCGCAGGCGATAAACGGGTAGTGATAACGCATCTTCACCACAGGACCCAGAAGGTTTGTCAGGAAATAGGCTCCGAAAGGCACCAGCGCCAGCGCTCTTTTCCAGCTTTTCCGGTAAAGGACAAGCAGGCAGGCGAAGATCCAGAGCCAGGTATATGCTCCCAGGTTAAATGAGGCGGCAATTACCGGAACATTCTGGAAAGAAGCCTCATTTCCTATCTTCCGGTAAAATTCTGAGAGGGCCGGAAGCTTTGATTCCATTTCCACATCCACATCTTCCCGGAAATCTTTGCAGTAATACTCAAAATAATCTCTTCCGTTATCCGTATCCTCGATAGAATTGCCGGGGTACCAATAGCCGAAGGTGTTTGCCAGGAAAGAATCTATATAGATCTTTTTATGTCTCATACCCGCGGAAAGCCAGGCCTTCAGAAACGGCCACGGATCTTCCGCAAATTTTTCTCCGTTAAAATACGCTTTCACCGGGTCCGCAAACCTGGACAGATAGGAATTCATGCCTTCCTCATCTATGATAGACAGAAATGCTTCTTTTTCCTCCTCGGTAAGCCCCAGATTATCCAGATTGTAAACTCTGGCTGCTGACTGCATCAGCACACTGCACATTTCCCGGGGATCGCTTGCTTCGATTCCCAGCATATGATAGAACGGCCCGTTATAAATGCCGTAGAGGGCCAGGCAGATGACCGCCAGCAGCAGCATTTTCTTCCAGAATCTGCGGAATGCAAAGAACAGAAACGGAATACAGAGCAAAAAGGTGTGAAAGCCGTTATTACGAAAGGCGAACAGGAAAAATACTGTCACGCAGAACACAGCCTGCCTTTTCCGGGAAGCAAAGAAGGCCTCCCTGTCTTCCGCTATCTGCAGCAGCTCCACCACAAAAATCGCAAAAACCGCCGTAAATATAGAGTCCTTGGTGGCGCAGAGGGCCATCAGGCTATTTGCCGGATGGAATCCCAGAAAGAGAATGCTTCCCACAAGAAGCCAGCCCGGAGCTTTTCTCTGCCGCAGATACAGGCAGACTCTGGCGTAAAGAGCCGCCATCACAAGCATCTGAAGCAGCGAATACAGAAGCGCGCCCGTCTGGTTTCCGGCCTGTCCCGTTCCGGACAGTGCCCGTCCAAGCATTCTCGTCACACCCAGAAGGGCCGTGTGCAGGATCGGGTGATGTCCGGTCACATCTCCATCCACAAAGGCAGCAAGCTGCCAGCCGCTGTCATAGGAAAAGATTCCCGGCCAGGCTGCCAGAAGCACCGGAATCCAAGACAGAAACAGGACGCAAAAGCAGAGCAGATAGAATTTCCGGCCGGAAAGGCCGGATACCCGTGCGGAAAAATCTTTCCACAGCTTTGCCGGCCTGCTGCTATCCTCAGCCCCTGCCAGCGTCCTTTTCTCTGCGCAGCCTCCCTGCGCCAGCGTCCGCAGGCCAAAGCCTGTGCAGATTCCGAAAAAAGGAGTCAGGCACAGAACCGCGGGAAAAACATTTGGCTGCCAGATGGTGTCTGTATAGTTCAGCGAAAAACCAAAGCAGGTCATTGCCGAAAAGAGAAGTCCTCCGGCAAGCGAGATCACAACCAGTCTTCTGTCCACTTCTCCCGCAAAGAACCGGATGCCCAGATACAGGAAGGCTGCGAAAGCTGCCATACAGAAGACGCTGTTGGACAGCATGGTGCTCTCCGAGCGGATCTGATACAGCAGATTAAAACCGCATACCGCCAGAAAGGCCGCAAGCCCTGCTATGATATTTCCTGTCCGGGAACGTCTTTTTGTCATGCTCTCTCCTGCTTTTCTATAGTTTCTGCCCTGCTGTTTTCCGGTTTTTTCGTCTTCCGGTTTTTCTGCCCTGCGCACTCCTGCCGCTTTTGTCTGTCGTTATTTAATCGTGTAGTCTGAATAATCCAGAGAGAAATTCGGGTTGAAATAGGGATCGCCCGCGTCCAGATCCGCCTTCCATTTGGTCCGGAACAGATCTACCTCATGCTGGAAACGCTTCATCTTTTCTCCCTCTTCCATACCTCTCGTCTTGGACTCATAGTGATACAGCTCCGCAAAGGGAGTGAACACATTCAGATAACCCGCATGGCGCAGCTTCAGACAGAAGTCCACGTCATTGAACGCCACGCTGAAGGTCTCATCCAGACCGCCCACTTCATCATACTGGGCGCGGCTGACCAGGAGGCAGGCTCCTGTCACCGCGGTCACATCCTGCGCATAGCAGAGACGGCCCATATAGCCCAGATGCATCTTGTCATCCTTGTAATGGGTATGGCCGGCCGCCCGGTGGGCTCCCAGTCCTATGACAATGCCCGCATGCTGAATGGTGTTGTCCGCGTAGTAGAGCTTCGCTCCCACAGCGGCCACGTCCGGGCGCTGGGCATACATCAGAAGCTCCTCCATCCACTCCCGGGTGATGACTTTCATGTCATTGTTCAGCAGCAGCACATATTTTCCGTTTGTAAAAGTGACGCCGAAATTGTTGATGCGGGAATAATTAAAGTCTCCCTCATATTTCACAACGCGAATCTTCGGGTTGTGCTCCAGCGCCTTGTAATAATCAAAGATTTCTTTGGTCTCGCTGTTATTTTCCACAATCACAATCTCGTAATTCTCATACGTGGATTTATTGATAATGGATTCCACACAGCGGGACAGATCCTCCATATGATCCTTGTTCGGAATCACGATGGAGATCAGCGGACGCTCCAGAAGCGGATAGCGTATCCGGAAAATCGTGGGGAACGCTCTCGTGCTTTCTACCTTCGCGTCCATGCCATAGACGTCCATGATATGATCGTGAACGGCTCTCTTGGCCGCGTCCACCGCATAGGTCTTTGCGTTGATATCCTGGGCTACGGACGCTTTATGGGAACGCCAGTAATACAGGGCCTTCGGCACATGGTATACTTTTTTCGCCTTCCAGGTCAGGCGCAGAATCATATCGTGATCCTGGCTTCCGTCGTACTGGCTGCGGAACACGCCGGTCTCGTCCAGCAGATGTCTGGAAAAAGCGGAAAAATGACAGATATAGTTATTGCCCCGCAGATTGTCAATGGCAAAGTCCGGTTTGAAGTGCAGCACAATCATGTGATCGATGCTGTCGCCCTCGAACGTAATCTCATCGCAGTAAATGTAATCCGCGCCCGTCTCATTGATGGCCTTCACATACTCGTAAAGCACGGCAGGATGCAGAATGTCATCATGGTCCAGAAGAGCGATATAATCGCCGGTAGCCATCTTCAGGCACTCGTTCGTGTTGCCGGAAATTCCTTCGTTGTGATCCAACACGCGGTAAAGGATACGGGGATCTTCCGCCGCATATTTTCTGCAGATCTCTCCCACATAGGCATGCTCGTGATCGCTTCCGTCAGCCAGACACAGCTCCCAGTTCTGGTAGGTCTGATTTTTTACACAGTCCAGAAGCTCCGTCAGAAACTTTTCCGGTGTATTATAAAGAGGCGTCAGAATACTGAATTTCACCATATTGGGGAAGACTTCCTCCCTCTGGCGCTTCGCCTCCTCCGGTGACGGAAAGCTGGCCGTGCCGTGGCGCTTCATGTTCTTACGCTCCTGCATCTTGCTTCTGACCTTCCGCATCAGTCCCGGAATGGAACCATAGCGGGTCAGCCTGTCTCTGGTCTTTTCATAGAAATGAAGACCTTTCCGCAGTGGAGTCGCAAGCTTCCAGGCAAAGCTGCCCTTTATCCGGTCCAGCTTGAAATTCAGCTCTTCGATCTCTTTCTCACATTCCTCTATCTTGCTTACGAGGACTTCGGATTTCTCCCGCTCTGCCTCGTACAGTTTCTTATAATCATTCTGTAATTCCTGATTGTCCATGCTCTCCCTCACTGTCTGCCCTGCTTTCCACCGGCTTCTCTTTTCCGGCGTCCTCTGCAGGACAGGCCTTTACATCAGTTTCTCACTCGGATCTTCGTAGGCGTCGCAGACCTCCTCGGCCTCGCCCATCATCCGGATATGTCCTTTATCGATCCAGATGGCTCTGTTGCAGATTTCCTTCACCTGCTCGATGCTGTGTGACACGAACAGCACCGTTGTATTCCGATCCATCATCTCCCGGATACGCTTCTTGCACTTATTCTGGAACTGGTAATCTCCCACTGACAGAATCTCGTCAATAATCAGAATATCCGCGTCCACAATGGTCGCGATGGAAAAGCCCAGTCTTGCCAGCATACCGGAAGAAAAATTCTTCACCTTCTGTTCCATGAACCCCTCCAGCTCCGCAAACTCCACGATCTTCCTGTATTTCCTCCTGATGAAATCCCTGCTGTACCCCAGCAGGGCGCCGCTCAGATAGACATTTTCCCGGG
>OGGQ01004003.1_pt1 | contig 12901 bp, 6 predicted proteins | sample 1571191 | NCBI WGS metagenome assembly OGGQ01 (sample SAMEA2582061, study PRJEB24529) | metagenome | biome: Human gut stool | place: China | collected 2011
CCAACGCCTTCCTTGAGGATATGCAAAAGAGCAAGGAAGCCGGCATGGACGAACATCTCTCCAAACCCGTGGACATTGCAGCACTGGAACAGACGGTAAAACGCTTCCGCGTTACCTCCCCCATTAAAAAATAGCGAAAAAGCGCGTTTCCGCAGGTGAAACACACAAATGATGTAGAAGAGGGTCAGAACGTGAATACACTTTCCGAGATCGAGGAATATTACAAAGCGCGTGAGCAGCAGCTGTTGAAAAAACTTCATCAACAGGGAGCCGCTCTTGCCGCAGCGGAGCAGGCGCTGAAACAACTGACCGAAAATCAGAAAGTATCGGAGGACGAAACAGCCCGACAGCGCGCTGCACGGGAGCAGGCATTCGAAGAAAAGCTCTATCGGGATCCGCTGACAGGAATTTACAACCGCCGCTATTACGAAGAAGTTGCCCGCAAAACCATCGGCCCGGCGGGTGTCGCACTGATGGATGTGGATGATTTCAAGATCTGCAACGATACCTATGGGCATTACGCCGGAGATATGGCACTGAAAACGGTGGCAAACACCATCCAGTCCTGCATCCGGAAGTCGGACCTGCTCATCCGCTATGGCGGAGACGAATTTCTGCTGGTGTTACCCGGCATTCCGGGAGACTTTTTGCAGACCAAACTGGAACAGATCTGCACCGCCGCGCAGATGGCATCTGTACCCGGCTATTCGCATTTCCGTATCTCGCTGAGCATTGGCGGAACGATACAGTCCATCACTGATACGATGGAAAGTATCGTTCGCCGGGCGGATCGGCTGATGTATCAGGCAAAGGGCCGCAAGAATGCCGTCATGGTGGAGGTTCCGGGGCATAACCTGGCGGCTTTGGAAAAACTTTTGCAGAACAAGCCACAGATCTTACTTGTGGATGACTCCGCAATGAACCGCATGATACTGACAGAGATCCTGGGAGACAGCTACCACATTCTGGAAGCCGAAAACGGACGGGAATGCATGGAAAAATTGCAGGCCGAAACCGGAAACATTGCACTGGTACTGCTGGACATCAATATGCCCGTTATGGACGGCTTTGAAGTGCTGAAAGCCATGAATGCCAACCACACCATCGAGGATATCCCGGTCATTATGATCTCCAGCGAGGACTCCGATGCGACGATCCGGCGTTCCTATGAGCTGGGCGCAAGTGATTATGTCAATCGCCCCTTCGATGCTCGTATCGTGTACCGCCGTGTGACCAACACCATCAAGCTGTACGCCAAGCAGCGGCGGCTGGTGCAGATGGTCTCTGAGCAGATCCGCGCCCGTGAAAATAATACGGATACGCTGGTGGGTGTACTGAGTCATATCGTAGAATTCCGCAACGGCGAAAGCGGCGCCCATGTGCGGCACATCCGTATCATCACCGAGCTGCTGCTCCGCCGTCTGTTGGAGATCAGCAGCAGATACTCGATTTCTGCGGAACAGCAGGATATGATCCCGCTGGCTTCCGCCCTGCACGACATCGGAAAAATCGGCATTGACGAAAAGGTCCTCAACAAGCCCGGCAGGCTGACCCCGGAGGAATTCGAGGTCATGAAGACCCACAGTATGCTGGGAGCCAAGATGCTGCATGATCTGGATAATTTTGCAGAGCAGCCGCTGCTGCAAACGGCCTACGAGATCGCCCGCTGGCATCACGAACGCTGGGATGGGCGCGGCTACCCGGATGGACTGAAGGGCGATGAGATCCCCATCAGCGCACAACTGGTCTCGCTGGCTGATGTGTACGATGCACTGACCAGCGAACGCTGCTACAAAAAAGCCTTCTCCCACGAAAAAGCCGTGCAGATGATCCTGAACAGCGAGTGCGGAGCGTTCAACCCGCTGCTGCTGCAGTGCCTGACAGATATTCAGGCTGACCTGAAAGAAGAATTACAGCAGCACAACTGAGCAATGGATGCAATAAAACAGGAGAACAAAAAGCCCAAATGAAACACAGAATCTCACGCCGTGTATTTCTGCGCGGCTGCACGCTGCTGGCGGCCTCTGCTGCCGTCGGCAGTCTGACTTCCTGCGGCGGAACCAACGCGAAGGACAGCGGTCTTCCGCAGCTCATTGTGGGAAGTGATACCTATCCGCCCTATATTTATCTGAACAATGACGGCGTTCCCGCCGGGATCGACGTGGAGATCGCCACCGAAGCGTTCCGCCGCATGGGATATGCTGCCCGGTTTGAACCGATCGATTGGGAGCAAAAAACAGATCTGGTGGAAAGCGGTACCATCGACTGCATCTGGGGCTGCTTTTCCATGGATGGGCGCGAGGAGGTATACCGCTGGGCGGGACCCTACATGGTGAGCCGTCAGGTGGCTGCGGTGGATGCCGACAGCAGCATCCGGACACTCGGCGACCTTGCCGGAAAGACCATCGCCGTGCAGAGCACCGGCAAGCCAGAGGAGATCTTTCTCAGCGGCTCCGACCCGCGCATCCCGCAGACCGTCGAGGTGTTCAGCACCGAAGACCGCAGCGTGCAGTATGCGATGCTGGCCTGCGGCTATGTGGATGCCATCGCTGCCCATGAGACGGCCATCCTGCAATACATGAAGGACAATTCCGTGGAGTTCCGCATCCTCGAAGAACCGCTGCTGGTCACCGGGCTGGGCATCGCCTTTGCCAAAAACGACAGCCGCAGGCTGGACATCCAGCTGAACGCTGTTCTTGCGCAGATGCGCACAGACGGCACACTGGAGCAGATCCTTGGCAAGTATCTTGAACATCCTTCGCAGTATCTGGAGGTGGACACCATTGGCACGTAAAAACAAAACCATCTCAGATACATGGAGATGGGGGCTCTATCTGGTCATCGGCGTGCTTTTTATGGCCGGCGTCGTTTTTTTCTCAAGTTGGCAGGCACTGCGTGCAACGGAGGCTCGTTTCTGCCAGATCCTTGATTTTGTCAAATCCCAGTCCACCAGCTTTGAAAAGCACAATGATACGATTGTGGCCAAAGCGCTCCGCCGCGCGGCGGTATCGGTGCATCAGCTGGCACAGGACCCTGCGCTCGACCTTTCCGACCCGGAATGCCTGAACAGGCAGGCAGAGCTGCTCTGGCTCACAGGTATTTCAGTTCTGGCCCCGGACGGTACGCTCCTGTGCGAATCCACAACGAACGGCATCGGCTATGCCCGGTTTGGAGAACCGCTCAAAAATGATGCCGTTCTGGACGTTTTCTCTTACCCGCAAAAAACCTACCTGAAGCGGGTCCTGCTGGAGGATGGGTCTGCCGTGGATGTTGCGGCACACCGGGCAGAAAGCAAAGAGGTCATCCTGCTTGCCTACCGCTATACCCCGGCAGAATTTATAGAGGGAACGGCTTTGTCCATCCAGAGCGTACTGGACGGTTACTCGGCTGAGACCAGCGGCACATTGTTCATCGTGCAGAACGATCAGGTCATTGCCTCTAACCGCCCGGAGCTGATCGGGCAGGGTGCTGCGGACAGTCCGCTGGTGCAGGGAATCCGCAAAACCGGAACCGCCGAAACGCTGACCCATACCCACGATTGGAACGGCTCCGGCTGCTATTTTGGAATGTACTGCCACGGAAGGTCTTTCGATCTCTATGCGTATACGGATGAAAGATCCGTCTTCCGTGAATCGTTTCCGCTGATCTTGATGGCGCTGGCCGGTTACATCCTGCTTGTAATGGTCCTTCGGGTGCTGCGCAGACGCTCCGTGCAGGAGATGGAGCAGCAGAAGAAAGAGCAGGAGAAGAAGTATCAGGCTCAGCTGGAGGAACAGAACCGCAAACTGGAGATCGCACTCCAGCACGAGGGTGCGGCAAACCGTGCCAAGCGGGAGTTCCTGTTCAATATGAGCCACGATATCCGCACTCCCATGAACGCCATCATCGGCTTCACCTCGCTGGCTGCGACCCATATTGATAATAAGGAACAGGTGCTGGACTACCTGAAAAAGATCTCTACCTCCAGCCAGCATCTGCTTTCCCTCATCAATGATGTGCTGGATATGAGCCGCATCGAGAGCGGAAAAGTAAAAATCGAAGAGAAAGCGGTGCATCTGCCGGACCTCGTCCACGATGTGCGCTCCATCATCCAACCCGATGTTTCGGCAAAGCGGCTGTCGCTTTTCATTGATACCATGGACGTGGAGAACGAGGACATCATCACCGACCCGCTGCGGCTGAACCAGATCCTGCTGAACATTTTGTCCAACGCCATCAAGTTCACTCCCACAGGCGGTACGATCAGCATCCGCATTGCCCAGAAGAACGGTGCGCCCAAGGGCCGTGGCTGCTATGAGTTCCGCATCAAGGACAATGGCATTGGTATGAGCGAAGCGTTCCAGAAGCACATCTTTGAGGCGTTCAGCCGGGAGGAAAGCTCCACCGTCAGCGGCATTCAGGGTACCGGCCTGGGCATGTCCATCGCCAAGAACATTGTGGATATGATGGGCGGCACCATCGCGATCGAAAGTGAACCGGGCAAGGGCAGCGAATTCATCGTAGATCTCTGCTTCGCACTCAGCGGACAAAGGGTGGAGCCCAGGCAGCTCCCGCAGTTGGAAGGGCTGCGCGCATTGGTAGCAGACGACGATACCGACACCTGCCTGAGCGTCAGCACCATGCTGTCCAAGATCGGGATGCGGCCGGAGTGGACGATCTCCGGCCGGGAAGCGGTGATCCGCACCCGATACGCCATGGAGCAGGGCGACGAATTCAGCGTCTACATCATCGACTGGCTCATCCCCGATATGAACGGCATCGAGGTCGTGCGGCAGATCCGCAAGCTGATCGGGAAAAGCTGCCCTATCATTATTCTGACGGCCTACGATTGGACGGATATTGAAGAGGAAGCCCGCGCTGCCGGAGTGACCGCCTTCTGCGAAAAGCCGCTGTTCCTTTCCGAACTGCTCAGAGTGCTGGCAGAACCGTACGGTGCAGAGCCTGCCTGTAAGCCAGCGCAGCCAGATGCCGCCGAGCTTAAGGGAAAGAAGCTTTTGCTGGTGGAGGACAATGCCTTGAACCGTGAGCTCGCGCTGGAGATCCTGAAGGAAGCGGGCTTTGCGGTAGACACTGCTGAGGATGGCGAGATCGCTGTCCAGAAGATGAAGCAGGCGGCCCCCGGGCAGTACGATTTGATCTTAATGGACATCCAGATGCCCAAGATGGACGGTTACGAGGCGACGCGGCAGATCCGCGCCCTGCCGGATGCTGCAAAGGCAGGCATTCCCATCTTTGCAATGACGGCAAATGCCTTTGAAGAAGACCGTCAGAATGCATTGAAGGCCGGTATGGACGGCCACATTGCAAAGCCGCTGGATATTCCGCATCTGCTGCAGGTCCTTGCAGATGTACTGAAATCATAACGGCTGCCAGCCGACAAAAAACAAAAGCACCCGCAGCAGGCTTTCCAGAGGCTCTTGACCTCTGGAAGCGACTGCTGCGGGTGCTTTATTTATTTTTTGTCTGACAGGCGTTTGGCTCACAAAATTTTGCGCAGCTCCTGCACGAGGTCGCCGATCACGATGGGCTTGGACAAAAAGCCGTTCATGCCGCTTTCCAGGGCGTTGCGGCGATCCTCGTCGAAGGCGTTGGCGGTCATGGCAAGGATGGGGAGCTTTGCCCGGGCAGGGTCATCCAGTGCGCGGATCTTCCGGGTGGCGGTGTAGCCGTCCATCACCGGCATCTGCACATCCATCAGCACCAGATCATAGCTGCCCGGCGCTGCGGTGCTCACCTTTTCCACCGCCACTTCACCGTTTTCCGCCGTATCGACCCGGAAGCCGTACTCGCGCAGGATCTCCTGTGCGATCTCGCGGTTCAGCTCGTTGTCCTCTACCAGCAGGATATGTCTGTCCTTGAAGTCGGCGTTCTTTTCCGGCAGAAGCTCCTGCGACGCATCTGTCAGCTTCTGGCCGAGGGCGCTCATCAGGGTCTCGCGCAGGTCGGATATGAACATGGGCTTGGAGCAGAAGGCGGTCACACCGGCGGCCTTTGCCTCTACCTCAATGTCAGACCAGTCATAGGCCGTCAGGATGATGATGGGGGTATCGTCGTTCAGGCTGCGTATCTGGCGGGTGACCTCGATGCCGTTCATATCCGGCAGCCGCCAGTCGATGATATAGGCGTGGTAGACATCGCTCATCTCGATGGACTGCCGCGCGCGCAGCACCGCTTCCTTGCCGGAAAGGGTCCACTCCGCGCGCATTCCCACCTTGACCAGCATCTTTGTCACGCTGTCGCAGGTGTTGAAATCGTCGTCCACCACCAGAGCCTTCAGGCCTTCCAGCTCGGTGATCTTTTCCACCGGGCGGTGCTCTGCCTGCACCCGCAGCGGCACACGAATGATAAACTCGCTGCCCTTGCCCTGCGCTGTCTGCACCTCGATGGTGCCGCCCATCATATCCACGATGTTTTTGGTGATGGCCATGCCAAGGCCGGTGCCTTGGATACGGCTGACCGTGGAGGTGCGCTCCCGCTCAAACGGCTCAAAGATTTTTTTGGCAAATTCCGGGCTCATGCCGATGCCGTTGTCCTTGATGCGGAACTCGTACTGCCCGCAGCCGCGCACCTGCCCGGCAAGCTGGCGCACTCGCACCGAGACCGTGCCGCCCGCCGGGGTAAATTTGATGGCGTTGGACAGCAGGTTCAGCAGGATCTGGTTCAGCCGGGTCTTATCGCAGTAGACATCCTCGTCGGTCACATCCATCGCATCCATATAAAGCTCCAGCTGTTTTGCGTAGATCTGCCCGCTGACGATGGTTTTCAGATCGTGCAGCACCTCCGAAAGGTTGACTTCCACCTCTTCCAGATGGAGCTTTCCGCTTTCGATGCGGCTCATATCCAGCACATCGTTGATGAGCGAGAGCAGATGGTTGCTGGAAGCAAGGGTCTTGGCCAGATAATCCTTCACCCTCTCCTTGTCGTCGATATTGCTGATCGCCAGAGTGGTAAAGCCGATGATGGCGTTCATGGGGGTGCGGATGTCGTGGGACATATTGGAAAGGAAGGTGCTCTTGGCGCGGTTGGCAGTCTCGGCGGCGGCAACGGCATCCGAAAGCGCCTGATTCACCTGTTTGTCGGCGGTGCGGTCGGACATGACCAGGATGTATTTGGTCCTGCCCTCCACCTCGCTGCCTATGGCGATGTTATGGAACCAGCGGCGCTCTTTGGTTTCCAGATGCTCAAACTCGAGATCCCATTCCCGCTGCTGCCCGCTGAGAAGCCCATCCAGAAAGTTTTTGCCCTGCTCCGGGGCGCCCAGCTTGTCCAGAGCATGGACATCCTGCCGGACTTCTCTCCACGGGATGCCCAGAAGCCGCTCAATGTTCGGGCTGACGTAATCCGTCTGGGAGGTTTTTGCGTCCAGCATCAGAAAAACATCGTCCACGTTCAGCGAGAGCTTCTGGAACAATTCATCCCGGTACCGGATCTCGGTATCCTTCCGGCGCAGGGTGACATGGCTTCTGAGCACAATGAGCAGAATGGCCAGCACCGCAAGACCTGCGGCGATGCCCGCTACGATCTGCGCCGTGCGGAACCACAGTTCGTCCAGATTAGCATTGACGATGCTGACCGGCACAAGCCCCAGCATCGTCCAGCTCTGGACCGCCGTGCCCTCGTAGACCAGATAATAGCTGGTGTCGCCCAGTTTGACCCTCAGGTTTCCGCTGCTGCCCTGTGCAAAGGCATTGGACAGATCCAGGATCTGCGCCTCGGAAAGATCGGAATGGTCGCGCAGCATCGCAATGAAGTTGTAGATCGTTTCCGTGCGGTTTACGGAATTGTCGATGACCACCCGCCCATCCGGGTAGATGACATAGTTGCTGGCATTGCCCTCAAAGGCAGAGCTGTCCAGCAATCTCATCACCGCATCATTATAATAAGAGATGGCAACGGCATCGTAGGCAAAGCCCCGGTAGCTGCCCTGCGTTTCGGGACAGATGAACGCCAGCATCTGGGGCTTGCCGGGCAGCGCCGTGTTCACGACGACATCCTCATCGTGAGCGAGCTTTTCGTCCAGATTGGTCTGCAGGCCAAGATAGCCGGTCTCCCCGGTCACGGTCATGTAGTTGCCGTCATAGGTAAGAAAGTAGAATTCGGCAAACCCAGCCTCCTGCTGTGCCGCCCTGATATACGCCTGTATTTCGGCCTCATCCGAGGCAGTTTCCAGAAAGCCGTTGTACAGATGCAGGTAGCTCACATTTTTGCGCACCAGCTCTTTCAGCATATTATTGGATTTATGCAGCACCTCTTCCAGATGCGAGGTACTTTCCTGATAGATGGTCTGGGACACAAACGAGATGTACCGAACGCTGAAACCTGCTATCAGCAAGACCAGAAGAAGGACGGCCGCAACAGGGAGCCACTTTTGCCGGGGATGGCAGTTTCGTTTGGATTCGTGCTTTTCGTCTTCCATCCCGCTCACCTCAGTGTCATGTAGTTTTCAGGCTCTGCAAGCGCTGCGCCGCCGCCGGAGAGATGATCGCGCCATCTGTTTTTTACCCATGTATCTCCGTCCAAAGACCTGCCGCTTTCGCTCGCAAGCAGCGCTTCCATCTGATTTTCCGCTGCCAGACAGGTCACGGTAACGGTGTCGTCGTCCCGGAGCGGCTGTCCGTTCCGGGTGATGCCGGTCAGGGTATAGCTGCCGCCTGCCTCTTTGACCTCCACGGCAATGCCGCTGACCACCGGCAGAGAGCCGCGGTTGAAGGGCACAAACCCACCCTCGCAGCCCTCCACAAAGGCGCGGACGGTCTCCTTCAGCTCTGCGCCGGTCATAGTGCGCTGGCGGGACATCAGACCGTTGGGCATGATCATGGAAGCGGCCATTTTCTTGTTATAGTCTGCCTGCAGCACACTGCCGGTAAAGCTGTTTGCGGTGGCAAGCAGCACATCGGTGCCATAAACGCCCCGCAGCGTGTTCGCCATAACGGAGAAGGAGGCGCTGCCGCCGTTTGCGTGGAAGACATTGGAATAGCTCTTCCCGGAGGTCAGCACGATCTCGTCATCGGCAGGCGTTTCTTCGGCAAGAAGCTGGGCATTGAACGCACGATAAGCCTGCTGTGCCGTGTACTCGCCCGCGATCATTTTGGAGACAACGTCCTTGGAGACGGCAAAGAAATCGTTGGAGGCGATGCGGATATACATGTGGTTTTCTTCCACCACATCGCGCACATCCTTCATGCACTCGGTCAGGCGCAGGGGGACGTTCTGGCTGTAGCTCAGCAGGTCCTGTCCATCGGAGATAATGCGGTTCTGCGCCTCCTCGGAGAGCATGACGTTCAGCACCTTCATGGCTTTTTCGCGGCGCGCGTTGTCCTGCTCAAGGTCACGGTTCAGAGCGATCTGGAAATACGGGGTGGTCATGATCCACTTTTCGCCGTTCTGGCTGAAGAAGGGCATAAATATCGTGTCGATGCCCTCATCCCGAAACATCTTGACACCGGCAGAGCTGCCAAAGTACATGGCAGCTTCTCCGTTCCGGAACATCCCGATCACATCGTCATAATTCAACGCAAGATCGTCTGCCGTGAGGTGGGTATCCTGAATGAACTGCGCCATCCGCTCAAACGCCCCCGGCCACACGGTGTCGTCCAGACCCACCCGTGCGGTGCTGGCAGGGTCGCTGTAAGCAGTGCGCCACTTGCGCCCATCAGTCGTGGTAAGCTCGGCAGCGGAAAGCCCCTGCAACGTTTCCATGCAGGTGTAGTCGTAGGTATAATCGGCGGTAAAGCCGCGGATGCCCACCTTCTCAAACGCCTGACAGGCCGAAACGAAGCTCTCGTAATCGGTGGGCAGGGGGATACCGTACTGCTCAAAAAGGCTGCGGTTGACCACAAAGCCGTGGGCATCGGCGCAGACCGGCAGCCAGTTCACGCTGCCGTCCTCGTTTTTGAAGCTGTTGAGGTAGGTGTTGTAGACAGCGCCCGCTTCGTTGGTCAAGGCAAGGTTCATCAGGCTGTCCTTCAAGGGAGCCGCATCGTGCAGCGAGAAGCGGCAGCTGGTGATAATATCCGGCAGACCGCCGTGCTCCTCCAAAAACTTGTAAAAATCCAGATCGTTGTTTCCCACGATGAATTCAATATTTACATCCGGCAGCTGGGACTGGATATAAGGCGCATAGGTCTCGTACAGGCTTGTACTCCACAGATACACCTGAATGGTCTGGGCATCCTCCTGCTTTTCCACATTTTCGGCGGTTTTTGTTCCGCAGCCGGTCAGCACAGATAGACCTATCACCAATGCCGCAAATGCAGAAATAAGGCGGCGCAATGTTCTTTTGTTCATCAAATCGTTCTCCTCACAACTCTTGGGCAGCTGCCGTTCTGCACTCCCGAATACCACAAAAAGGCATTGATACAGCATGACAGAACTATAGGATAATTTTACCACCGCCATGATGGATTTTCAATAAAATTTCATATGTTGATTCATAAAAGCAGCGTGTCCGATTTCTTTGCGCCAGTCGATGCAACTTTTTTTGAACAGTATATATACCAACGTATACAGTATGTAGTGTAACATTATAACAGAAGCATCTCAAGCGTTCATGCTTGTGAATACTGCTTATGTTCTATTATTATCCCTTGACAAAAAGGCAGCTTTGGCCAGTTGGGTTATTTTGCTCCCCGTGGCCCGAGCAGGCCCTGCGGGCCAACATCCACTGCCAGATCTCGCTGGCTCTCAACCGCATCTACACCGAGTGGTACCCCAGCAAGGGCTACAGTTTCAACATCACCAACTCCACCAGCTACGACCAATACTACGTCCATGGCCGGACGGTGTTCGACGTCATGGTGCGGCTGACGGACGACATCTTCAACACCTATATCCGCAAGACCGGCACCGTGAACCCCTACTACGCTGAATATTGCGACGGCAAATCCGTCACCTGCCCCGGCCTCAAGCAGTGGGGGACAGTCACTCTGGCCAATCAGGGCCGCAATGCACTGAGCATCCTCAAATACTACTATGGCAACAACATCGAGATCATCCGCACCAACAACATCCAGTCCATCCCCCAGAGCTACCCCGGAAGCCCTCTGCGGCAGGGCAGCACCGGAGCGGCGGTGTTCACCCTGCAGCGGCAGCTCAACCGCATCACCAAAGACTATCCCTTCCTCGGCCTGCTGACGGTGGACGGCATCTTCGGCCGCAAGATGACCGAGACGGTCAAAAAGTTCCAGAGGCAGTTCAACCTCACCGCCGACGGCGTGGTGGGCCGCAGCACCTGGTATAAGATCAGCTATATCTATGTCTCGGTGAAGGACCTCGCCGAGCTGACCAGTGAAGGCGAGACATTCAGCGGCACCCTCCCGGACGGCTCATGGAACCTCGGCAGCAGCGTCCTCAAACAGGGCTCCACCGGCAGTGAGGTAGAGCAGATGCAGTTCTGGCTGAGTACGCTGGCTCAGTATGAGAGCAGCATCCCCTCTGTCACGGTGGACGGCGTCTACGGCAGCGGCACAGCGGCGGCTGTCCGGGCGTTCCAGCGGCGCTACGGCCTGACGGTGGACGGCATCGTGGGCCGCACCACATGGACCGAACTGTACGACCAGTTCCGCAGCATCCAGTCCGACAACGGCACCCCCAACGCCTACCCCGGCACCGCCCTGCGCCAGGGCAGCAGCGGCCAGAACGTCCGGCTGGTGCAGTTCTGGCTGAAGATCGCGCGGACGGTCTATTCCAGTCTCAACAATGTCACCGTGGACGGCATCTTCGGCTCGTCTACCGCAGCGGCCGTGCGGCGGTTCCAGACCTACTTCGGCCTCACCAGCGACGGCGTCGTGGGCCGGACGACATGGAACAAGCTCTACGAAGTCTACAACGACATCGCCAACCGCCTGCTTTCGCCCAGCCTGCGGCCCGGCGAGTACCCGGGCGTGCTGCGCAATGGCTCCACCGGCACTGCCGTCCGGGAGCTGCAATTCTACCTCTACCTCATGAGCGCCTACCAGAGCAGCATCCCCTCTGTCTCCATTGATGGCCGTTTCGGCGCGGCCACCGAGGCCGCCGTGCGGGCCTACCAGCGGTTCGCCGGGCTGACGGTGGACGGCATCGTAGGACGGAAGACATGGGATTCGCTCTACGGCAAAGCGTCGGCCCTCCGCTCGTCCGGGCCGGTGGTCACCCTCAAGCGTCTCCCCTACCCCGGCACGCCGCTCACCGTCGGCACCGACAGCAGCGCCGTGCTCTACTACACCCTGCTTTTGCAGCGCATCGCCTACTACTACGACAGTGTAGCGTCCCCCGCGCTTTCCAGACAGTACACACAGGAGACCGCGGACGCCACCGCCAGCGCGCAGGAGCTTCTGGGCCTGCCCGCCACCGGCGTGGCAGACGCCGAGACGTGGACAGCAGTGGAAGCCCTGAGCTTACAGCTGGCGGCCTTCACCCCCAACCCCGACCGGCATCCCGAGCAGGGGCCGGACTACCCGAACCGGGCCATGAAGGAGGGCAGCGCAGGGCCTGACGTCAGCCTCATCGAGGGCTGGCTCAATGGCCGCTCCCAGCTCTACTGCGAGGAGGACTACGTCGCCGACAACGCTGTCTTCGGCCCGGAGGATACCGCCGCTGTGAAGGAGACGCAGCAGCGGGCGGGTCTTGAGCCAAACGGCGTCGTGGACCGGCCCACCTGGGCCGCACTCCGCGCCCAGAGCCATACTGCCTGCGACAGCTGCACCGAGGAGGGATGAGAGATGGCACGCTTACTGGTCTATGACGCCTACGAGAACAAAGTCTACACCTATTCGAGCCTGCGCGAGAACGACCCCATGCCCTACAGCACCGGCAGGACTCTGACCGTGCGGGAGTTCCGGGGCAAATCGAACAGCCCGGTGCTCTGGACGACCATCGCGGCAATGGAAGCGTGGAACCTCACCCGCCGCAAATACGGCAGGGG
>OGGQ01004006.1_pt1 | contig 12897 bp, 10 predicted proteins | sample 1571191 | NCBI WGS metagenome assembly OGGQ01 (sample SAMEA2582061, study PRJEB24529) | metagenome | biome: Human gut stool | place: China | collected 2011
AGCAGGGAAGTATTATCACAGCCGGCGATGTCATCGGCTATCTGGGAAGGACCGGTTACAGCCGGACAGAGAACACCAATAATATCGATGAGGCGCACCTGCATTTCGGCCTCCAGCTTATTTTTGATGAGTCTCAGAAAGAAGGAAACAACGAGATCTGGGTGGACTGCTACGAACTCACAAAGTTCCTGTCCATGAACCGCTCAGAGACGCTCAAGAATCAGGAAACCAAAGAGTACGACCGCATTTACGACATGAAGGACCCGGATATTCCGAATAACTTCGTGCCCCACGCCCCTTTGCCGGAGGAACAGCATATTCCCGATTAGCTTAAAGAAAGGGGCGGCATTCACACATACAGAAAAAGGGGATCCAGTCATGAATCCAGTCAAAACCGGAGTATTGATCAGAAAACAGCGAATTGAAAATCATTTAACGGAACAGGAGCTGGCCGAAAAGGCCGGCAGCCTGTACCCGGGCGGCCCCGCCCCCGTGAGCCGGGCCGCGCTGGCCGGGGCCATCGCCCGGCACCTGCTGGCCCTCTGCCCCGCCTTTGACTGTCTGGACGAGTACCGCGCCCGCTGCTTTGTGCCCGGGCACTGGGTCACCGTGTGCACCGGCACCGAGACCTACGCCGCAAAGGCCCTTGCCATCGACGAGGAAGGGCGGCTGGTGGTCCAGCGGGAGAACGGCCGCCCGCAGGCATTACGCTGCGGCGAGGTGACCACCCGCCCGGCCCGGACCGAATAAGACGCAAAAAAACAGCCTTCCCGGATCTTCTCCGGAAAGGCTGCTTTTGCGTTGTTTATACTTCGTCCAGTGCTTTGGCTTCCAGCACCGGGATGCCCTCGGCTTCCAGCACACGGCGCAGGATGCCGGGCAGGCCGGCCTTCGGCACTTTGTTCTCGATGCAAAGGGTGATCACCCCGTTCAGGGTGGAGGCTTCCACGCACAGGGAGCCGCCCTCCGGCGGCACCCACACGCCAAAGTCAGTGATGTACTGCGCCAGCTCCGGCGTTGCCGGCATGAGGGGATTGCCCAGATAGCTGAACCAGAAATCCGCCGGGATGCCGCTGATGTACTCGCCCATCTGGAACACACGCTGCTTGATCCGCAGAGGGGCCTTTTGCTGATCTACCTTGTAGACCCAGCCCATCTGGTCGGCCATCTTGCGGCGCTTGCGCTCCGCCGTCAGGCTGTCCTTCACGGCACTGTCCATCTGCTGCACGAACTCTTCCAGCCGGACGCCCTCGTGCAGGGTCACTCCGTCCTGGAAGGAACACACGCAGTTGTACCGTGCGTTGGGGGCACCCATGGCGTCCCGCGTGTCGGCGGAATAGGAATACTGGATGGTGTCCTTGCCCAGATACTCTCCCAGCGCGATGCACAGCAGGCCCATGAGGGCGCAGAAGGGCTTGACGCCATTCTGCACGCCTTTGGCCACCAGATCCTTTTTGGCGAACCGGATTCGGATGCGGTGCATGGGCTCCTCGCAGGTCTCCACCACCTCCCGCTGCATCGTAGTCTCGTCCATGACCTGCAGCGGGTACTGCTCCACCAGCTTTGCGATGTCGTAGGCCGGGCTGCAGGGGATGGGCGGGTTTGCAAAGGCGGTACCGTAGCGCAGGTTACAGTACAGCTCCAGGATGCGGGTGAGGAAGGGCGATACCCCGTGGCCGTCCGCGATGAAGTGGAACCAGTCAAAGTACACGACGTTCTGTGCGCAGTGCACGGCAAAGAAGTAGCCGTTCGTCTGCTCCGGCATCTCCCGCATCACGCTGTCCGGGTAGACAAGGCAGGGTTCCGGATTGGGTTCCAGAAAGGCTTTGCGCTTTTCCCACACCAGCCGCACCCGGTAATAGGGTGCAGCTTCCAGCGCGGCATCCAGCGCTTGCTGCAGCAGGGCCGGGTCCACCGGGTCCTTCAGGGTGAACTGATACCGGGGGCACACTTTTTCCCGGCGGAAATAGTACATGATGCCCTGAAAGACATACTCCGCCGAACGCTGTGCTGCTTCCATCGGCTCACCCGGCATTGGCTGCCAGATAATCGGCCAGGTCACTGATGGTGACAAAGTTGCGCAGTTCCTTTTCCGGGATGCGCAGGCCAAAGGTCTCTTCCAGGTCGGCCACGATGGTCAGGATCTCCATCGACGAAAGATCCAGGTCGTCCATCAGGACGCTGTTCTCGTTGACATCCTCCGGCGCGATCTCTGCCACATCCTCCAGGATGGCCAGGATCTGGGACATGATTTCTGCTCGTTCCATAGAAATGTTCTTCCTTTCCGTGACGGATTTTGGGTGTGCCGATCAGGATCAGCACGGTTCTGCCCTCAGTATAGCACAACCCCTATGGGTTTGCCCAGTTTTTTTGCAGAGTATGCGGCACAAACCGCAAAATCAGGGCTGCAGGCCTCAGCGCATCAGCTTGCCCATGGCGTTGCGGGGCAAGGGCTGGGCGGAGAATTCCACTGCGCTCATGCGCTTGTACAGAGGCAGGGTGCGGTTCGTCTCGGTGATAAAGTCCCGTACCGCCTGCTGGTCGGCCTCCTCGCAGCAGACTACAGCGCAGATCTTCTTGCCCTTTTCCTTCACCAGGCACTCCTTTACGGCCGGACACTTTGCCAGCAGGCCCTCCAGCTCCTCGGGGCTCACATTCTCGCCGCTGTCCAGGATGATCACGTTCTTTTTGCGTCCGGTGAGGAAGTAATAGCCATCCTCGTCCACCCGGGCCAGGTCGCCGGTATGGAACCAGCCCTCGGCGTCCACCACCTCAGCGGTGCCCTCCGGGTCCTTATAGTAGCCCAGCATCACATCGCCGCCCCGCATACACAGCTCGCCGTTGTCCAGCTTGATCTCGCAGTGACCGTCGTCCTTGCCGATGGAGCCGATGTGCTTGGCATCCTCCGCAAAGTTGATCAGGCCGCCGCCGGTGGTCTCGGTGCTGCCGTAGAGCTGGGAGATCACCATGCCGTGGTCGTGGAGGTCCATCAGGGTCTGGGGGTCAAACATTGCGGACATACAGTTCAGAGCCCACAGATCCCCCAGCTTGTCCTGCTTGCCGGTCATCAGGTCGTGGTGAATGGACTGCACCAGCACCGGCACGGCGGCCATGGCCTGGCTGGGCATCCGCTTCAGGTCCTTATAGAAGGACCGCAGGCTGCCCAGGTTCTGGGCCCAGCCCATCCAGGCCCAGGTGAACAGGCAGCCAAAGGCACCCAGGTGGAACATGGGCAGCAGGGTCATGTGGCTGACCAGCAGGTCCGGGTCATTTTTCAGCTGGCAGAACCGCTCCCCCACCCGTACATGGTGGGGCATCACCGCAAAGAAGTTTGCCTCGCTCAGCATGACGCCCTTGCTGCGGCCCGTGGTGCCGGAGGTGAACATCAGCACCATCAAAGCCTTCGGGTCGATGCGGTTCACAAGCTCTGCAGGCTCGTAAGCCTTGTAGGCATCCATGGGGCGCAGCAGGCTGCCATAAGCCGCCTGCATCTCCTCGTTGCAGCCGTAGTCATCGCCGTCGGTCAGGATGGCGGAAGGCTCCACCAGCTCCAGCTCCCGGTGCAGCTCATCCCAGCTCTTGCGCTGGTTCATGGGCACGATGACGCCGCCCGCCATCATGACACCATAGCAGTTCACGGCGTAGTGGTAGCTGTTGTTGCTCCACACGCACACCCGCTTGCCCTGAATGTCCGGGATGGTGCTCAGGTAGTAGTTCACCGCGCGGCGGATGTCCTGCGCATACTCCCCGAAGTGCTTTTCCACCACCACATCCTGGTCGGCGTCGTACCAGCGGAAGGCCACCCGGTTCGCAAATCGCTGCTCCATGTTCAGCGTCAGCAGCTCATACAGATTTTTCGGTTTATGTAGTTCCATGATCGTTTCCCTCTCTATTCTTTAAAAAAACCAGTCTCACGACCATAACGCCTTGTGGGAACTTTTCCCACCATGAGACCGGCTTCTTCCGCTAAGATTTAGGACCGCAGCAGCTTGCCGGCAGCGTTGCGAGGCAGGGGCTGGGCCGAGAACTCCACCACCATGTGCTTGTACAGGGGCAGGGTGCGGTTCACCTTGGTAACAAAGTCCCGCACAGCGTCCTGCTGGTCCGGGTCGCAGCAGACCACGGCGCAGATGCGCTGGTTCCGCTCGCAGACCCTGCACTCCCGGATGGCAGCGCAGGGAGCCAGCAGCTTTTCCAGCTCCTCGGGGCTCACATTCTCGCCGCTGCCCAGGATGATCACGTTCTTTTTGCGGCCGGTCAGGTACATATAGCCGTCAGGCTCCACCCGGGCAATGTCGCCGGTGTGGAACCAGCCCTCGGCGTCCAGCACCTCGGCGGTGGCCTCCGGGTCCTTGTAGTAGCCCAGCATCACCGGGTCACCACGCATGCACAGTTCCCCGTCCTCCAGCTTGTACTGGCAGCTGTCGTCCACATGGCCCACGCTGGTCAGGTGCTTTTCCTCCTGGGAGGAGTTCCAGGCACCGTCACCGCAGGTCTCGGTAAGGCCGTACATCTGGGCGATGAAGAAGCCCCGGTCCATCAGGTCCTGGAGCATGGCAGGGTCGAACATGGCTGCGCCGCAGGTCAGCACACGCAGGCCGTTCAGACGCTCCCGTTTGCCCTTCATCACATCATTATAAATGCTCTTCAGCAGCACCGGCACCACAGCCATCACGTCGCTCCGCATGGCCCCCAGGTCCCGGTAGAAATATTTCAGGTCGTTGCACAGGTTCACGCAGTGGCCGGTGACGCTCCAGGATACCAGGCTGGTCATGGCCGAAATGTGGAACATGGGCAGGCAGGACAGAGAGCTGAACTCGTCGGTGTTCCAGCCGGTCTGGCTCCGCACGTCCTCAAAGGGGGTCAGGAAGGCAGGCATGGCGGTGAACAGGTTCTTCTGAGACAGCATAACGCCCTTGCTGCGGCCAGTGGTGCCGGAGGTGAACATGATAAAGGCCATTGCGCTGAGATCCGGCACCTCGGTGATCTCCATCGCAGGCTCAAAGGCGGTAAAGGCATCCATGGGCACCAGACGGTCCCCGTACTCCTGGCCCAGGGCCGGCTCCCGGCTCAGGTATTCGCCGTCATGGAGCACGCACACCGGCTCCACCAGATCCAGCTCGTAGCGGATCTCGTCCCAGTTCTTGCCAGTGTTCAGGGGCACTGCCACAGCTCCGGCCAGCACTGCGCCGTACATACACATCACATAGTGGTAGCTGTTGCGGGCCAGGATGGCCACACGCTGCCCCAGGGGGTTCGGGGTGCGGCTGCGCAAAAATGCCACGAACCGGCGCAGGTCTGCAGCGTACTGCCGGAAGGGCACCTCCACCACACCACCCTTGGCCTCATCATAATAACGGATGCCGATCCGGTCTGCGTAGATCGTTTCCAGATTGTTCAGGGACTGATACAACGAATGAACCATGTTAGCCTCCACGTCATTGTTTTTTACATTCCTGCAGCCGGGTCCACCCGGGCCAGGCCGCTTTTTCAATTGTGTTCAGTATACAATACCGCCGCTGGCAATGCAAGGCTTTTGCAACATTTAATTTCCATTTTTGGCAATTAAAACTTGCATATCTTATTTTTTCCATCCGGCAGCCTGTGCCGTCTGCCCAGAAATTCGGCCCTTCTACCAGGCTTTTTTATCGGTAAAGACAACAATTGCCACCCGACGGTGGGCAATTCAAAATTGACAGTGTGCACAAAAAGCATTATACTAGCCTTATATCCTTATAAATGGATCATTTTTTACTGTATGCGCCTGTTGGTCACCTGTTTCCGGACGGCGCAAGGAAGGACCCTTTTCATGGAAGGCACCAGACCCAGCACCGTCAACTCCATCGGCATGTTCGACATGCTCAAGGGCATGGGCATGATCACCATCGTGCTGGCCCACACCGCCGAACTCTACCCCATGCAGATCTCCGGCGGGCTGTCGCTCACGGCGTTTTTCCCTTTTATCTATCGTGAGGCCCTGATGGCGGCCTTTTTCATTGCCAGCGGCTACGGTTTCCGCAAGCGCTCCATCGGCAAGTGCATCCAGCAGCAGCTCAGAGCGCTGCTCAAGCCCTACTGCATCACGGCGGTGTGCACTTCGCTCTTGCATCTGCTGTGCCACTACATGGCGTTCCATTACTTCCCCAGCAGCGTCACCGAGACCCTCAAGGTGGCCGGCGGCTTTCTGCTGGGGCTGCCCCACACCACTACTTATGCCGGGCAGCAGTTCTTTTCCACCGGCCCCATGTGGTATCTGCTCTCGCTGCTGATCGGCTGGGTGCTGCTGGACGCCATCCTGAATATCTTCCCGGAGAAATACACACACTGGGCTGTGCTCGGCATCATGCTGCTGGGCTGGGGCACCACACTGGTGTGGGAGCTGCCCTTCAGCCTTTCGCAGGGGGCCGTGATCGTGCCCTACCTTTACATCGGCTATCTGGCCAAGAAGAACCGCTGGCTGGACAAGCCCCTGCCCCGCCGCACCCTGTACATCCTGCTGGGCGGCACAGCTCTGACCGCTGTGGGAGCTCTGCTTGCCCAGAGCACCGACTGCATTTCCATGGGCGAGTGGAGCCTCGGCCCGCTGAGCATCCTGCTGGATGCTGCCACCGGCTTTTTGTTCATCCGCCTGTTCATGCGGCTCAACCGCTTCGCCGGCCCCATCGCACAGGGCCTGCAGGCCATCGGCCGCAACTCGCTGAACATCTTCTGCATCCACACGGTGGAACTTATCGCCATCCCGTGGTATCTGTTTGCGGCTCACTTTACAGACCACCCGCTGCGGGGTATGCTGCTGCAGAACGTGATCGCGTTTACCTCCATCGGGCTGGTGTGCGCCCTGCTGAACCTGCGGCGCAGCTGGATCGTCAAAGCCTCGGCCGCACGGCGGCAGGCCCAGCGGCGCACCCCCGCGCTTTCGCAGCATTGATTTCCCCGGCTGCTGCGGTGCAGCCGTATCTTATAAAACAAGAGGAGAATCCGGTTATGAACAACGATGCCCCCCAGACCCTGGACGCGGCAGGCAGCCGCGTGGCCGAACTGGAACAGCAGCTCCGGCTGTCGGACGAAGGCGTTTCCCGGCTGGCACAGCGGTGCCTGGAGCTGGAGCAGCAGGTGCTGAAATATGAGGCCGTGCTGGCCTCGCAGGGTGCCGACACCGAACAGGGTGCTCTGCTTCTGCCCCAGCTGTTCTACGACTCCGGCTCCGGTTTTTCGCCCCATGAGTGCCTGACCGTTGCCCCTGACTCCTACGACGAGCTGACCCACGAAGTGTCGGCTGTGTTCGAGTTGCCCGTGGAGGCCAGGGCCCTGCGGCTGGACCCCGGTGAATTTGCCTGCTGCATCACCGATTTTTCCCTCTCAGACGAGCGGCTCAGCTACCACATCCTCAACGGCAACGCCCTGCAGGAGGGCACCATGCTGTTCATGAACATCGACCCCAACCTGACAGTGGAAAGTGCCGTAGGCTTCCCCGCCGGGCTGCGGTTTGCGGTGAAATATCGCTACTATCCCCTGGGCCGCTACCTGCATGAGCAGCCCGGCAAGGCCCTGCTGCGGGCGCTGACCGTGCTCAAGGAAGAGACCGAGGCCGTGTCCCGTCAGGGCACCGAACAGCTGCTGGAGGCAAACGCTGAGATCCAGCAGCTGCGCAAGCAGCTGGCAGAACAGCAGCAGCATCTGGCCGACCTGCAGAACAGCCGGGCCGCCTACGAGGCCTCGCTGGAAAACGTGCTGGGCAGCAGCAGCTGGAAGCTCACGGCTCCGCTGCGCAAGCTGCTGGGCCTGTTCCACCGGCATTGAAGGGGGTTCGTACATGTACAGCAGTTACAGCCCCCTGCAGCGCCGCCAGCTGCGGGAACAGACCTATACCGACACCCAGAGCACCTATCTGCTGGTGTACGCCCCGGGCCGCCGCAATGCCCTGACCCTTTCTCTGGCCGAGCAGCTGCACCGCAAGTTCCGGCTGGTGGACCGGCTGGAAGGTGAGCTGACCCCCTCCGTGAACGGTGTGCTGCTGGTGAGCGAGGATGTGGAGTGCACCTCCACCGCCCTCACCTATTTTGCAGCCGCCTTGCAGCAGGGGGCCGACCTTGTGGTGTGCGATGCCGTGTTCGGCTACGACGGCGGCAGTGCCCTGTACCAGACCGACCAGCACCTGTCCGGCCAGCGCTGTGCCCTGCTCTCCCGCGCCCTGCTGGACCGCTGCCGCGCGGCAGCCCGCGGCAAAGACGATGTGCTGGAACTGCTGCGGCTGGCAAACCAGCTGGCGCAGAACTGCCGCTGCGTCCCGCAGGCACTGCTGCACTTCCGCCGGGAGCTGTGCGCCGAGGACGTATTCTCGGCCACCGGCAAACGCGCCGTGGTGCTGAGCCATGAACTCACCATGACCGGTGCGCCCATCGTGCTGGTGAGCGCCATCCCGGTGCTGCGCAGTCTTGGCTATGAAGTGGTGGTACTGGGCCCCTCGGACGAGGGCTCTCTGCCGCTCTTTCTGGAGGCCGGAGCTGCCGTGGTCACCCGCCGCGACTGCGTGACCTCTTCCACCCTGTGGGAGCTGGCTTCCAGCGCGGACTTTGTGCTGGCCAACACAGTGGTGGAAGCCCCTGCCGTGCGCACCCTGAACGGCGGCTTTGTGCCGGTGCTGTGGTGGCTGCACGACGCCTTTGCAGGCTATCCCTTCATCACCCACAAGATCCCCAAGGAGCTGGCCGACAACGTGCACATTGCCGCTGTGGGCTCCCACGCCACCGCCGCCATGCACTCGGTGCGGCCCAAATTCAAGGTGGAGCAGCTGATCTACGGCCTGCCCGACTACGCCCGCGAGAGCTTCCCTCGCTACGACCTGAGCTATGCCGGCGGGCGGCCCCTGTTTGTCACGGTGGGCTCCATGGAGATGCGCAAGGGGCAGGACATCTACTGCGAAGCCATCCGCCTGCTGCCGCCGGAGGTGCGGGAAAAGGCATCCTTCCTCTTTGTGGGCAAGGCTTCCGACCGGGACGTCTCCGCCCATGTGCACGCCCTGACCGAGCAGTTCCCTCATAATGTGTTCTACCGCAAGCGGCTGGAACGCCCGGAGATCAAGTCGCTGATGGAGCAGTGCACCTGCATTGTGTGCGCTTCCCGCGATGACCCTATGCCCACCTTTGTGACCGAGGGCCTGATCTTCGGCAAGCCTTCCATCGTGTCGGAGCACACCGGCACCGCCGGGCTCATCACGGAAGGGGTGGACGGCTTTGTGTACCGCAACGATGACCCCGCCCAGCTTTCCAAAGTGCTGGCCCATGCCATCGAGCACCCCGACCAGCTGGCCGCTATGAAGGCCGACTGCCGCAAGCTCTACGAGCGCTACTATACCAACGAAGCCTATGTCTCCACCCTGGTCCGTCTGATCCGGGAGCTGACCGAGTCCCGCTAAGCCTTTTGTTTTATTCTTGTTAAATTCAACGCCCCGGAAAATCCGTGTGATCTTCCGGGGCGTTTTTGCGCGCAGTGTGTCAAAACGATCTGCAATATTTGTCCGTTTCTTTCCGTTCCGGACATCTTTTTTATCATCCGGGCCGGATTGCACAAGAAAATTCGGCTTCCGTTCACAAAGACGGCCTGCGGCTGTGCTATACTTTAAAAAAAGTTTCATCCTGTCTGAAAGGAGTCCCTGCCCTCATGAACCAATCTGCCGCCTCTCAGCCTTCCCGCAAAAAGGCCGTGTTTTCTCTGCTGATCCTGCTGGCGCTCACCTGCGTGATCGTGCTCATCTTCCGGGATCACTGGGCCGAGATCACCGCCGCCCTTGCCCAGCTGAACCTGTGGCAGGTGCTGGTGGTGCTGGCACTGGGCATCAGCTACCCGCTGCTGGAGGGCTGTGTCTCCTATGTCATCGTGCGGGGGCGGCTGCCCGGCTTCACCCTGCGGCAGGGCATCGACAACGCCTGGTGCGGCACCTTTGGCAACGTGGTCACCCTGGGCGCGGGTGTCGTGCCGGTGCAGACCTGGTATCTGCATCAGGCAGGGCTGCCCATCGGCCCCGGCGTGGGTCTGATGACCCTGCAATATGTGTTCCACAAGACCACGGTGCTGCTGTACGCCACCGTGATGCTGCTGCTCCAGCACAAATGGCTGGCCGCCAACACCACCGGCGTGCTGAAATATCTGCCCATGGCATATGCTGTGGTAGCGCTGGTGATCGTGGCGCTGGTGCTGGTGTGCGTGTCGCCGCTGGTGCAGAATCTGGCCCGCTGGGCACTGGGCTTTCTGCCCAAGACCGAAAAATGGCAGCAGCGCCGGGCCGACTGGCTGGAGCAGCTGGATGTCCTGGGCACCGAGAGCCGCCTGCTGCTGGCCGACAAGGCCCGCTGTGTGCAGATCTTTGCCCTGCAGGCGCTCAAGCTGTTTTTGCTGTTCTGCCTGCCGTGGCTGTGCATCCGGTTCATGCAGCTGTCCCCGCTGAGTTTTGCGCGGGTGCAGCTGCTCACCAGCCTGATGTTGTTCGTCTCCAACGCCCTGCCCAACGTGGCAGGCATGGGCTCCATCGAGACCGCATTTTTACTGCTGTTCAGCGGCTTTTTGCCTTCCGGTGAGGTGATGAGCGTGCTCATGCTCTACCGCATCGCCAGCTATTATTTCGTGTTTGCCGCCAGCGCCGTGGGCTTTTTCCTCGCCCAGCGGCGTCTGACCCGGACACCGCCAAAGGAGGATTGACCTGCCATGAAAGATAAGAGCATCCCGTCCCGGTTCGGCCTTGTGGTGCTGGTGGTGCTGCTTCTGGTGCTCATCCTGCCTTCCAGCAAGATCGACCTTGCATCAAAGATCAGCGCCAGCACACAGGCCAGTGTCCAGGTGGAGCACATTCAGAACTTTGCCCGCTCCGCAGAGATGGATTTTCAGCTGCTTTCTGCCGACGACCCTGCCTATCAGCAGATCGCAAACGTGCTTTCCGGCGTGCGCTGTGTCAGACGGCTCAGCCAGAACTATTCCTCCTACTCCCACGAATACCCGGTGGATTCCATCACCGTGAGCTATTACGATGACGCAGAGAATCATCAGCTGCTGCTTACCGTCTATTCCGACGGGGTGTGCATCCTGAACAGCGTCTTTGTCAATGTCAAATATTCCGGCGGCGGGGCCGCAGAGCTGTATCAGGCGCTTACGGAGATCGTGGAATAAATCGTTCCTTTTCTATATAAAACAAAAATCGGGGCGTGCAGGTGGTCAAGCTGCACGTCCCGTTTTTGTTTTCTTTGCACGCGATGCGGTACCAATCACACCGAATGCCGCGCCGGAGGCCGCAGAGCAAACCATGCTGCAGCTTCCTTTTGAAAAAGAGAATGGAATGGAGGAATTGGCGTTTGCGCAGCAATGAAAGCCACACAAACTTTGAGTTTTGCGCAGAAGCATTGCAGGTACCTCTGCTGTTCTGGTGCAACGCGTTTCAAGCGGTTAGGTCTATCTAACCTCGTTGCGAGAACAGAATACCATACGCAGTTAGTCTTGTCAACCCTTATTTGAAAATTTTCCGGAACTTTTTTGCAGTAAAGTTTTTTCTGCCCGATTCGTGCACCCTGTACAGACACAGCTGGCTAAGGCTGTGCAAAATCCACCGATTTCCTCTTGCTTTTGACCGATATCTTTGTTATTATAGTTCCTGCAGCACTGCAACTCCACATCTCGCCGCTGCTTTTTGGCAGCAGGGCGGTTCTCAAGGGTGCAGTGTGTCCAAGGAGGCGCTTTGACAAATTTTTGTTCAGAGCTGCTCCGATCAGTCCGCCCCCAGAAAGCCGCCAACAAGGAGCGGCTTTTCAAAGGCTCAATAGTTAGGCTATGCTAACCAACGCATAGAATGGAGCAAGGAGGTTCCAATGATCAATTTTGAACAGTGGGAAGGCTTTGAGGGCCGCATCTGGAAAGAGGAAGTCAATGTGCGCGACTTCATCCAGAAGAATTACACTCCCTACGACGGCGACGAGAGCTTTCTGGCCGGCCCCACCGAGGCGACCGACAAGCTGTGGGGTGCCCTGCAGAAGCTGCAGAAGGCCGAGCGTGCCAAGGGCGGCGTGCTGGATATGGAGACCGAAGTGGTCAGCAGCCTGACCTCCTACGGTCCCGGCTATATCGACGAGACTCTGAAAGATCTGGAGCAGATCGTGGGTCTGCAGACCGACAAGCCCCTGAAGCGTGCCTTTATGCCCTACGGCGGCATCAAGATGGCAGAGCAGGCCTGCACCACCTACGGCTACCAGCCCTCTGCTGAGCTCCACAAGATCTTTACCGACTACACCCGTACTCACAACCAGGCTGTGTTCGACGCCTATACCCCGGAGATGAAAAAGGCCCGGCACACCCACATCATCACCGGCCTGCCGGACACCTACGGCCGGGGCCGCATCGTGGGCGATTACCGCCGGGTGGCCCTGTACGGCATCGACGCCCTGATCCAGTTCAAGCAGGAGGACTTTGCCAACTGCGGGGACGGCACCATGACCGATGACGTGATCCGTCTGCGTGAGGAGATCGCCCGGCAGATCAACGCCCTGAAGGGCATGAAGAAGATGGCCGAGGCCTACGGCTACGACATCTCCCAGCCCGCCAAGAACGCCAAGGAGGCCTGCCAGTGGCTGTACTTTGGCTACTTGGCTGCCATCAAGACCCAGAACGGCGCTGCCATGAGCGTGGGCCGCATCTCCACCTTCCTGGATATCTATATCCAGCGAGACCTGGACAAGGGCATCCTCACCGAGAGCCAGGCCCAGGAGCTCATCGACCACATGGTCATGAAGTTCCGTATGGTCAAGTTTGCCCGGATCCCCAGCTACAACCAGCTGTTCTCCGGTGACCCGGTGTGGGCCACCCTGGAAGTGGGCGGCATCGGCATGGACGGCCGCAGCATGGTCACCAAGAACTGCT
>OGGQ01004007.1_pt1 | contig 12895 bp, 10 predicted proteins | sample 1571191 | NCBI WGS metagenome assembly OGGQ01 (sample SAMEA2582061, study PRJEB24529) | metagenome | biome: Human gut stool | place: China | collected 2011
AACAGTTCTTCCCAATTTGGCACAGCCATACGGACAGCCGGCATTTTCCTTGAAATGAGGCGCTGTGTTCAATAGCACGACAGAAGGTCTCCTGAGCCAATTCCTCTGCCAGCGCCTGGTTTCCGCAGAGTCCTGTCAGATAGCGGTACACCACGGGGAACTGCTCCTTGTACAGCTGATCGAAATCCATCCACACCACCTCGCTTTCTGCCTATATGACGCACATCAATGCGGTTTGTTACAAAATTTGTTTTGTTTTCTGGAGAGCACAACTTTATTGATCATTTTTCAAAAGAGAGTGATAACCCCGAAAATGAAAGTAGCGGCTATCCTCAAAAAATGCGCCGCATAATCAAGGAATAATCCTGTTTATGGGACAACGAGATTTCTATACTCTTATACGAAAAAGTATCTTGTCTATATTCAGATGACAGAATATAATATTTGGTAGAAATTTGGAATGTAGAGGGATGCTCTATGGAGTTTTTAACGACGAAACAGGCAGCAGAATTGTGGGGCATCTCGGCCCGCCGGGTAGCACTTCTCTGCGCACAGGGGCGGATTCCGGGGACGGTGAAAGCGGGAAAAACTTGGCTGTTACCACCGGACGCAAAGAAACCTCTTGACCCGAGATTTTGTAAGAACGAGGTGGAGAAATGAAACCACCTAAAATGATAGATAACAAGAAAAACGGAACAGTGGCAGAAGAACTGCGTCTGGAACTTACCAAGGATTCCAAACTGTCTGTGATGACGGCTTACTTTACGATCTTTGCATTTGCAGAATTAAAAAAAGAATTGATAAAAGTGGATCGCATCCGCCTTCTCTTTACCGACCCCGTTTTTATCAAGGGAGAGCAGGAGCAGACCCGTGAGTACTATCTGGAACGAAACGGTGGGCAAGCCTTCTCTGGCAATGTGTATGAGATGAAACTGCGCAACGAGATGTGCCAGGCTGCCGTGGCAAAAGAGTGCGCCAAATGGCTGGAGACAAAAGCGGATATCAAAATGTTTCGGAATAAAAACTCTGCCCAGCCCCGCATGATTTACATCGATAACGGCGAGGACTCTGTGTGCATCAATGGTACGGTTGACTTTACTACGGATGGTCTGGGCCTAACCCATTCTGACCGTGTGGACAGCAACATGTGTATGTATGGCCGTGAGTTTACCCAGCACTTTCTCAAAATGTTTGATGAACTCTGGAATGATGGCACTGCCGTTGAGGATGTGAAGGCGGGTGTGCTGGAGCAAATCCAGCGGCTCTACAAAGAAAACACGCCGGAATTCATTTATTTTGTCACCCTCTATCATGTGTTTCACCAGTACCTTGGGGAACTGACAGAGGACAATATCCTCAAGACCCGTACCGGCATCAAGGACACTGTGATCTGGAACAAACTCTACCAGTTCCAGAAAGACGGTGTCATGGGTGCCATCGATAAAATTGAAAAGTACAATGGCTGCATTATCGCTGACAGCGTTGGCCTGGGTAAGACCTTCTCGGCGTTGGCGATTATCAAGTACTATGAGTTGCGAAATGACCGTGTGCTGGTGCTGGCCCCCAAGAAGCTCCATGAGAACTGGAGCATCTACACCCAGAACGACAGCCGGAACATTTTGGCCGCAGACCGCTTCAATTACGATGTCCTCAACCACACAGATCTGAGCCGGTACAGCGGCAAAACCGGAGATATCAATCTGGCTACGGTGAACTGGGGCAATTACGATCTGGTTGTAATCGACGAGAGCCACAACTTCCGCAATAATAACCCCTCCAAGAACAAGGTCACTCGGTATGAGCGGCTGATGCAGGATGTGATCAAGTCCGGCGTTAAGACAAAAATTCTGCTCTTGTCGGCCACTCCGGTGAACAACCGCATGAACGACATCAAGAACCAGATCTACTTCATCACCGAGGGGCGCAATGACGCCTTTGCGGAAGTGGGCATCCCCAATCTGGAAATCCTCCTGAAGAAGGCGCAGGGCATCTTCAACAAGTGGTCGGAGCTGCCGGACGAGCAGCGAACCACAGACTCCTTTGTTGAGATGATGAATGTGGACTACTTCAAACTTCTGGACACCGTAACCATTGCGCGCTCCCGGAAGCACATTGAGAAGTATTACAACATGGCGGATATCGGCCAGTTCCCCAAGCGGCTGCCTCCGCAGAACATCTATGCAGGAATCGACACCCAGCAGGAGTTCCGCCCCATTGGGGAAGTCAACCGCATGATTAAACGGCTCACCCTGGGCCTGTATTCCCCTCTGCGCTATGTTCTGCCGGAAAAGCGGGAGGCATACGAAGCCAAATACGATGTAGCCGTGGGCGACGGAACCTCTGTTTTCAAACAGGCCGACCGTGAAACCCACCTCATTGACCTGATGCGGGTGGGGATGCTCAAGCGTATGGAGAGTTCCGTCAATTCCTTTGAGCTGACCGTATCCAAACTGCTGAGCAATATTGAAAGCACCCTCGAACTAATCCGCAAGAATATGCTCACCTACGACCCGGAACTGAATATCGGTGATATCGACCTGGATGACAACGCCCTTGAAGATCTAATGTACGGCAAAAATGTGAAGGTGCTGCTCCAGGACATGGATCTCATCAAGTGGGAGGAGGATCTGGAGAGCGACCGGGATCAACTCCAGGCCATCCTGGACGAGGTGAAAGTGGTCACCCCCGAGCGGGATATGAAGCTGCAGACCCTATGGGATCTGATCCAGAAGAAAATCCAGGCCCCTATCAATCCCGGCAATCGGAAGATCATCATTTTCACCGCCTTTGCGGATACGGCCAATTACCTCTACGACCATCTGGCCCAGCGGCTCCAGGCCCAGGGGATCTATACCGCCCTGGTCACCGGAACCGGGGACAATCGCTCCACGCTGCCGATTCCCAAGGCAATGAAAACCCGGATCAAACTCTCTGACCTGAGCACCGTCCTCACCCTGTTCTCTCCGCGCTCCAAGGAGTGCGCCAAGATCTTCCCGGAGATGACCGACCACATCGATGTGCTCATCGCCACAGACTGTATCTCGGAAGGCCAGAACCTCCAGGACTGCGACTATCTCATCAACTACGACATTCACTGGAATCCGGTGCGGATCATCCAGCGCTTTGGCCGGATCGACCGCATCGGCTCCGCCAACGAGTATATTCAGTTGGTGAACTTCTGGCCTATGCGGGACCTGGACGAGTACATCAACCTGGCCCAGCGGGTGCGGGGGCGCATGGTGTTGCTGGATGTCTCCTCCACCGGCGAGGAAAATGTCATTGACCAGTCCGGGAGCGAGATGAAGGATTTGGAGTACCGGAAAAAGCAGCTCCAGCGCCTGCAGAACGAGGTGGTGGATCTGGAGGACATCTCCGGCGGCATCTCCATCACCGACCTGACCTTCAACGACTTCAAGACCGACCTGATGGAGTACATGAAGACCCACCGGAAAGAGCTGGACGAGGCTCCTACCGGCCTGTATGCTGTGGCCCAGATCCCAGAGGAACTGCGGGATACTGTGGCCCCCGGCGTGATCTTTACCCTGCGCCAGATCAAGGGCCGGGAACAGACCAGAGAGCAGAACGCCCTGTTCCCCTATTATCTGCTCTATGTCACCCAGGATGGGCAGGTAAAACTGTCTTTCCTCCATGCCAAGCAGATCCTGGACTACTACAAAAAGCTGTGCAGCGGTCAGGGGCAGGTGCTCACCGACCTGGTGCAGGCATTCAATGAGGAGACCAAAGAGGGCAGTAAGATGACGGCCTACTCCAAACTGCTCAATGCGGCGGTGGAGAACCTCATCGGTAAAAAGCAGGAAATCGGCGTGGCCAGCCTGTTCAGCCGGGGCGGAACAACCCTGCAGAAGGAGTTCTATGACGGCCTGGAGGACTTTGAACTCATTACCTTCCTGGTGTTAAAATAAGAAACGGAGGCGGAACAATGGGCTTCTATGATGTTCTGCATATCCCTCAGCCCTGCCTGGTGGACAAGACCGTGGCCAAGAAACTGTTTGCCGAAGCTGGTGATCTCTCCAAGGCGGACAAGACCCTGCTTTCGGAAGCGGTAGAGAAGATCACCTGGAAATACTGCCTGAAAAATGAGTTTATCCCCATCCAGCCCTATGCAGACGAGGTGCGGGATTACCCGGAAGTGGAGGTGCTGGAGGTCTCCCTAACGGCGGAGAAGGGCTTACGACGGCTGGCGGAGATCGTCATGCGGGCCATTCCGTACCCTATGCTGCTGGTGTTCCGGCTGGGGGAGCGGGTGCAGGTCTGGATGGCCCACCAGCGGCTCAGCCTGGCCGACCGGGAAAAGGTCACTCTGGAGGAGTTTATCTCAACGCCCTGGCAGCCGGAGGATGCCCCCTTCTGGACCGCGCTGGACATCCAGGAACTGCGCTTTACCAACTTCTTTGACTTCTACACCGACTGGGTGGACAGGCTCTCCGTCCAGAATGCCCAGGAAAAGATGCAGGTGTCCGATGAGCTGACTGGCGAGGAGGCCCGGCAGCTCTTGGCCCAGCGGGAGCAGGTGGAGAAGGAGATTGCCTCTCTGCGGGCGGAACTGAAGAAGGAGACCCAGTTCAGCCGGAAGGTGGAGCTGAATATGAGGATTAAGAAATTGGAAAGGGACACACCATGAAAACGAACTGGCTCGAATCAAAATGCAAGAATGTCATTTTACATATACGAAATAGGCCATATAAGTGGGGGAGTATACTACTACTTGTTATACTGATAATCCCTTGTTTAATATGGCTTGCTTACTGGATTGGAGATTCTGGACATGTTTTGCTCCATACAAGTTTAGAGGTAGGAGACGCACTGAACTTTTATGCTGCTTTGGTCGGAAGCATTGGAACAATTTTATTAGGGGTAGTAGCGATATGGCAGACCCAAAAGGCTCATTTATTAAACGAAAGGATGTTTGCATTAGAAAGAGAGAGAAAGAATTCGGAGATATTTGATTTATGCTTTTCTTTCCAAGAGGAAATTGGGAAAATTTTTGATCCTCAATGTATCATTGGAAGCTTTGATACGCCGCGTCCAGCTATCAATATGTATTTTGCTATAAAAACTTGTCAAAGCAATGCTCAGAATATTCGTCGTAAATTAATGTTTATTAAAGATGAATGTGCAGACCATAAATTTATGGATTATGCACTGGGTTTAGCTCAAGAGGCAGCAACTATTGCACAACAACATTCTGGCCCTGGCATAGAAGAAACAAGAGCACAGGTAAGTAATCTGTTTAAGTTTATGGAAAAGAACTGTGAGGAATATAACGAGAAGTCGTTGAGCTATATGCTCGCTATGGAAAAATTAGTTTTAGGAGGGCAAAAAAGTGACAACTCTTAATGGTAAAACGCCGGATTTGGGGGCGGGGAATATAGAGCAGCTGCGGCAGATCTTCCCGGATGTGTTTGAGGAGGGCAAGATCGACTTTGACAGGCTCAAGCAGGTGTTGGGGGAGTATGTGGACGACGAGAAGGAGCGCTACAACTTCACCTGGAACGGCAAGGGCAAGGCCCTGCGGCTGGCACAGACCCCCACCACCGGCACCCTGCGGCCCTGTGAGGCAGAGAGCAAAAACTGGGACGACACCCAGAACCTCTATATTGAAGGCGACAACCTGGAAGTGCTCAAGCTGCTGCAGAAGAGCTACCACGGGAAGATCAAAATGATCTATATTGACCCACCCTACAATACCGGCGGGGATTTTGTCTACCCCGATGACTTTTCAGACAGTATTGAGAATTACAAGCGCGTTACTGCCCAGGTGGATGATGAAGGTAAAAAGTTGGGGACGAATACAGAAGCCAATGGGCGGTACCATACCGATTGGCTGAATATGATGTATCCTCGATTAAGATTAGCGAGAAATTTATTAAAAGAAGATGGCGTTATTATTATAAGTATCGATGACAATGAGATACAAAATTTATACCATCTTTGCAATGAGATTTTTGGTGAAGAAAACTTTGTGGATAATATAATATGGAAAAAGCGATATGGTGGAGGAGCAAAAGAAAAATATCTGGTTTCGCTCCACGAATATGCTTTGATGTATTGTAAAAACCTCACTCAATTAGAGGAATTATTTATTCCACTTACGCAAGAAAACAAAAATAGATACTACCAAAAGAAAGATCAAAATTTTGCTGTTCGTGGAGGATACAGAACCCACCCGTTAGAGGCGACAAAGTCTATGGATACAAGAGAAAACTTGGTGTATCCTATTCCAGCACCTGATGGTACCATGATTATGCCACAACGGCAGTGGTTGTGGTCAAAAGATCGTGCATATGCAGCTTTAGAAAAGGGAGAATTAGAAATATATCGCGGAAACGATGGCTCGTGGCAAGTTGCCACAAAGCAATATTTAAAAGATGAAGATGGGGTTGAGCGTGGCGGAAAAATGTTTTCAATTATTGAGAACATTTATACTCAGCATGGAACCAATGAAATGATAAGTATTTTGGGGAATGCAAAAATATTTCCGTTTCCTAAACCATCGAATTTTGTCAGTCAACTTCTTCAAGTTGGAATGCATAAAAACGACATAGTATTGGACTTTTTTTCCGGGTCATCAACAACTGCCCACGCAGTCATGCAGTTGAACGCAGAGGACGGTGGTAACCGCAAGTTTATCATGGTACAGTTGCCGGAACCCTGTGCGGAAGGCACGGAGGCGGCCAAGGCAGGCTATAAAAATATCTGTGAGATCGGCAAGGAACGCATCCGTCGGGCCGGAGAGAAGATCAAGACGGAGATTGAGGAGCAGAATGCCCAGTTGAAGATTGGCGAGGAGCCCAAGAAAGTCCCGGACATCGGCTTCAAGGTATTCAAGCTGGACAGCTCCAACCTGAAACAGTGGCAGCCGGACTATGACGATCTGGAGGCCACTCTCTTTGACGGCATCAGCAACTATGTGGAGGGCCGCAGCGAGCTGGATGCGGTCTATGAGATCATGCTGAAAATGGGCATGGAGCTCACCTGGCCTCTGGAGACCCACACCATCGGCGGCAAGAATGTCTACGAGATCGGCATGGGTGCTCTCATGATCTGCCTGGACGACCATATCACCACCGAAGTGGCCGAGGGCATGGCGGCGCTTTATAGGGAACTGGCTCCCGAGACATGGCGTGTGGTGTTCAAGGACAACGGCTTTGCCGACGACAGCGCCAAGGTCAACATCAAGGAGATCCTCAAAACCGCTGGCCTGGAAGAGGACGCCTTTACAACAGTGTGAGGTGGGACCAATGAGACAACGGATATCAGAAAAAAATATATTTCCATCTTTCGACTTATTTGACGAATATCAGAAATTAGAAGAGATTTTTTCAAATAGGCGAACTATTGGTACCTATGATAGATGGGGTGATCGGAGGCCACCCCTCTATACTTTTGAGGAATATATCCGAGATCTTCAGTTTGAAAGTTGGAATCTGCGGGGGACTTTTATCAATCTGCAGGAAATGAGACAGAAACTCAACATTGCTCCCGAAAATTTTAGTAAAAGAGATATTACTGAGAATCAGCTCTTAGATTATATTCAATTTCTTCTCAATTGCTGGTTTAGAATACATTCAACTATTAAATTGATGCAGACTCAAGGAATTGCATATCTTGCACAAGAAGACTCGCTGGAAATGCTGTTTCAGAATTGTAGATATATATTAGAAAAATTACATTGTGAAGATAAACTGGATAAAGAGAATGATGAGATTTATGTGGTCTATCAGGACGAATTGTCTGCAGAAGTCTCGCAGCAAAACCCTGATGTTGAAATAAGTTTGACAGACTATCATCGAATTGATAACAGAGGTGACTTGCGGCGGAAAGGGGAAATTCTCTGCACATTGTCTAAACAATTAGAAGCAGTTGAGGCTCAAGTCAAAGGAACAGAATTTTATTCAATCTATAATGATGCTACCTTCTTGCTCAATAAAATCGGTGCTCGGCATTGGACTGGAAAAGATAAGTTAGCTAATGCAACTTTTATGAAAATGTCGCCTGAAGAACTTGAAGAATGGTATGATACGGCCTTCAATCTGGTGGTGTCTTGCTTTGCTGCCATTCCATACTTAACAGTTAAGGATAAAATAAAAACGATCAAAAAGACGGAGGTTGACAAATGAAACTACAATTTGACGCCAACCTCCACTATCAGGAGCAGGCGGTTTCCGCTGTGGTGGATCTCTTTCGCGGCCAGACGCCCAAACAGAGCAGCTTTACCATCTCCAACTACAGTGACCAGGGCACCATGTACACCGACAACGGTATCGGCAATAAGCTTGAACTGGTAGATGAGGAGATCCTGGAAAACCTCCAGGCGGTTCAGCTGCGTAATGGCCTGCCCCAGACCAAGACGCTGAAAAAGGGTGCCTATGACTTTGACATCGAGATGGAGACTGGTACTGGTAAGACCTATGTGTACCTGCGCACCATCTTTGAACTGAACAAGGCCTACGGCTTCAAGAAGTTCATCATCGTGGTGCCAAGCATCGCCATCAAGGAGGGCGTGGCCAAGTCCCTGGAGATCACCAAGGAACATTTCCAGACCATCTACAACAATGTGGTTTACGACTCCTATATCTATGACGGCAGCAAGCCGGAGGAAGTGCGCTCCTTCGCTGTTAACGACAACATCTCCATCATGGTCATCAACATAGCCGCTTTCCGTAAGAGCTTTGACGACCCGGAAAAAGAGAACAAGGCCAACATCATCCACCGGGCCATCGACAAACTCAACGGCATGCGTCCCATCAACCTAATCCAGGAGACCAACCCTGTGGTCATCGTGGACGAGCCCCAGAGCGTGGAGGGCAAGGGAGCGTCGGCTTCCAAGAAGGCTATGGCTTCTCTGAATGCCCTGTGTACCCTGCGCTACTCCGCTACCCATGTGGAAAAGCATAACCTGGTGTACAAGCTGGATGCGGTGGACGCCTTTGACCTGGAACTGGTGAAGCAGATCGAGGTTGCCAGCTTTGAGAGTCTGGACTACCACAACAAGGCGTACATGAAGCTGCTGTCGGTGGACAATAAAAAGTCCCCCATTACAGCCAAAATCGAGCTGGACTGCGAGGTCAAGGGCACAATCAAGCGCAAAGCGGTGACTGTGCGCCAGGGGGATGATCTGTCTGAGAAAAAACTCGGGAACCGTGAGGTATACAGTGGATATATTGTTGGAGATATTTACTGTGAGAAGGGCAACGAATATGTTTGCTTCACAACCAAACCAGAGATTCTGCGGATCGGTGAGGCTGTAGGCGACATTGATGATCGGGCCATCAAGGAGCAACAGATCCGTAAAACCATTGAGGAGCACTTAAACAAGCAAGCATCTTTGCTCAAAAACGGGATTAAAGTACTCAGCCTGTTTTTCATCGACAAAGTGTCCAACTACCGCTACTACGATTCCGACGGGGTGCGTCATAACGGTATCTACGCCGATATGTTTGAGAAGAATTTCAGAGAACTGATTCAGCGGCCTAAGTACGAAAAGTTGTTTCAGGGTATGGATGTGGAGGCTTTGTCCCATGAAGTGCATGGAGGTTATTTCTCCGGCGACAAAAAGGGTGGGAACTCCGATAAGGAGTGGAAAGACACCAGTGGCACTACGGCTGTGGACGAGTCTGCCTACAACCTGATCATGCGAGATAAGGAAGATTTGCTGTCTTTTAATAAAAAACTCTGCTTCATTTTCTCCCACTCTGCCCTGAGGGAGGGTTGGGACAACCCCAATGTGTTCCAGATCTGTACGCTGAATGAGACCAAGAGCGAGGTCAAGAAGCGCCAGGAGATCGGGCGCGGTCTGCGCCTGTGCGTCAATCAGAACGGTGAGCGGCAGCATGGGTTTGCCATCAACACACTGACTGTTATGGCCAATGAGAGCTATGAGAAATTTGCGGCCACGCTGCAGAAGGAGTACGAAGAGGAGGAAGGAATCCGCTTCGGCATCCTGGAGAGCCACAGCTTTGCCAACATTCCTATCCATCAGTCCGACGGCTCCACGGTATATTTGGGTGTTGAAAAGTCGGAACAGATCTATCAGGCATTCAAGGATTGTGGCTACCTGAATGAAAAGGACGAGGTGACCGACTCCCTGAAAATAGCTCTGAAAACAAACACGCTGCAAGTCCCCGCGGAATTGGCCGAACACAAGCACGCCATTGCCGGTGTTTGTAAGAAAGCCGCCGGCGGCTTGAATATTAAGCCTGCCAACGACAAGCGGCCGGTACATCTGAACAAAGAACGCTTCCTGAGCGAGGACTTCAAAGAGCTCTGGGATCGGATCAAATACAAGACCACCTACAAGGTGGAGTTTGATTCTGAGAAACTGGTGGAGCAGTGTTGCGAAAAGATGCAGTTGGAGTTGAATGTAGGCGCTGCCAAGCTGATGTACACCAAGGCAAAGGTGCAGGTGTCCGAGGGTGGCGTGGACACCACAGAGACTCAGCGGCTCTCGGTGTTGACTACTGATGGCAGGGAGCAACTGCCCGACATCATCACCTATCTGCAAAATCGTACTGGCCTGACCCGCAGAACTATCGTGAAGATCCTGACGGAGAGCAAGACGCTCAACCTATTCAAAAAGAATCCCCAGGCATATATGGATCAAGTGGCGAAGTTGATCGGCTCCACCATGCAGCTCTTCATTGTGGATGGCATCAAATACACAAAATTGGGCGATACAGAGTTCTACGCCCAGGAACTCTTTGACTCCGAGGAACTCTCTGGATATCTGGAGCGCAATATGTTTGAGAGCCATCGTTCCGTCTATGATTATGTGGTCTACGACAGCGATGTAGAGCGTGGTTTTGCGGAACAGCTTGAGAATAACGAGAGCGTAAAGGTGTACGCTAAACTGCCGGACTGGTTCAAGGTTCCCACTCCTCTTGGCAGCTACAACCCGGACTGGGCCGTCGTCATTGAGGATAATGGCCTCAATAAACTCTACTTTGTCGTAGAAACGAAGGGGAGCATCGAGGGCAAGGATCTCCGCCCAAAAGAACAGGCAAAGATCCGGTGCGGAGAAAAGCATTTTGCCGCCTTGGGCAATGATGCTGAGTTTATAAAAGCGGATAATTTCCAAAGATTCACTGAGCGCGTAGTTTAGGAATTGCGCCGCAGTAAGCAAAAAACCGAGATTCAGTAGCCCCGTACTCTGTTATTCTAAAAACAGAAAAGTGAGGAGGTGCGGCATGGCGGGCAGACGGATCAGCGCCGGGTACTACCGGCGGTATGATGGAAAGGTGGTCTATGTAATCTCTCTGGCCACCGACACCGACACCGGCGAAGAAAGTGTTATCTGGACCACCTACCCTTTTGCGGCTGTCCCCAGATACTACACCTCCAGCAAAAAGTCCTTCTGCACTTTTATCGAAGAGAACGGCGAGCGGAAAGCCAAGTACAAGCGACTGCTCAATATGAAGATCTCAGGGGAAGCCGTGGAGCGGCTGGAGGAAGAAGGTTTCCGGGGACCGGTTCGTAAGCGAAAAAATTGGCAACTGGATGAAGCTTATGACTCCCGAGATTATCAGAAATCTCTTACCTATTACGCATACGCAAAAGATCTCTGCGAGCACTACAATTTCGACCGGAGCAAATATTGCCTCTGCGTAAAGGAAAAGAGATTCGCTGCCATCACTAAAAGTGACTTCGCCAAACTGAAAGAGGACCTGCAGTTTCTGGACAATGTCCTGAAAACGGTGCTGACTGCATACCAGGATTATTTCCGGGAGCGGTTCGTGGACGGCCTGTCCATCCGCAAGTACGCGGAAGCCCATCAGCTGAACCGTGGCAGCGTGGACTATCAGCAAAAGAAATTCTTCTCTGCTCTGGCCTCTCTGCTGAAAGAGCGGGACGAGGCGGAGGGAACATGCCGGCTGCTGAAACCAGCACAAAAGTAAATAATCCAACCTCAAACGGAGCGCCTGCGACAAAGCAGACGCTCCGTTTTTCTGTCAAATGTATGTCAGTGGGATGTATTTTCCCCAATACAAGTAGAGAGACAACTCGGACACCATCCAAAGGATATGTCAAAACTATGTCACATGCAAATGTTTGCGGCTAAAGAAGTAGAGGGAGTTTTGAGAAGGAGATGGTCAACATGAGAGAATCTGTCTACAAGAGCTACGGTGAGGCAAAGGTGCCGAGCGTATCACTGTCCAGTAGGTATGAACTGATGCACCAACCAGATTTCCCGGTACTGCGTGTGGGCAGCCGCATGTTGGTGCCGAAAGAAAAGTTCATGCAGTGGGCGGAGGAGAACACAGGAGGTGCTATATGAAGTTCCAACAGTGGCCCAAACGAGATCCCGACAAAAACTATTTCAAGGTCCCCAATGAAGTATTTCACATTGGTCTCAGTTACCCAGAGATCTCCATCTACTGCTATCTGCTGAGTATCGAGGACAGAGAAACCTACCAGTGCTACCCCAGCTACAAAACCATCGGCAAGGCGCTGGGTATGAGTGAGAACACTGTGAGCAAGTATGTGCGCAGCCTGGAAGAGAAAGGTCTCATCCGCACCGAGCCGACGATGGTGCGGAGCAAAGACGGCAGGCCCCTCAACGGAAATCTGCTCTACACCATCCGTCCGATCCAGGCGGCAGTCGAATTGTTCTACGAGCGGCAGTTCCAGCAACTGGAGGAGGATGCCGCCCGTCAAAGGGCGGCGGAACGCCTCGCAGAATTGGCCCGTGAAAGCCCCCAGAACGCCCTGTGTGCGCCTTTCGGAGCGGAAGCGAGTCCCAGTGCCGACCCGGGGTTGGAGGCCCGATTTGGCCCGCTTTCGGAGGAACTCTCGGGGACGAAAGAAAAAGCAGGATAAACAACGGGGTCGCAAGCGCCCCCGTCAGAAGCACCTCTGCCCGCAGTGCGGGCAGTTG
>OGGQ01004012.1_pt1 | contig 12879 bp, 12 predicted proteins | sample 1571191 | NCBI WGS metagenome assembly OGGQ01 (sample SAMEA2582061, study PRJEB24529) | metagenome | biome: Human gut stool | place: China | collected 2011
CAGGCCAAGGACCTGCTCTAGGGAAACGACGGAGCGCTGGGACGTGGAAACCCAGCACTGTGCGTCTGTGAGCGGAATCTGCTGCAAGGTCTCCCAAGTTCCTTCCTCAGACCAACACACTCCCAGCTGGCAGCTTTCCCAGCCCCAAAATTCCGAATAGATCTCCCGAATCCCAGACTCCGAGCGGAGCACCCGGTCCTCCGATGTATAGTCGGTAAACCAGCCGCTTAGCTGGTAATCCCGGGTCAGGTGGATGGTCATACCCACCTCCGGATTATCAATGCCCAGCCGCTTGAGGGTACCTGTGGACAGCATGATCTCCAGCGTATCCTGTGGGTAGGTTCCCACCACGTCGGAGAGCATGGGGAGGATTTGGTGTTCCCAGGCTGCCTGGTCGTAGTACCAATGCTGTAATGGTATGTCGATGTCCAGCGCACCTGGAATTGTCTCACTGCCCAGCGACATCCGGATACCTACCACCTCCACCCCGGGGGTGGCTTTGATCTGCTCATACTGCTCCTGGGTGGGAGCGTACAGAAGGGCGTCGGTCACCCCGTCCAGCCGGTCCATCATGACCTGTAAATTGCGGAAGTAGTTGACGCCGATGGTAAAGATAGAGAAGAGCATAAGGGTGGAGAGAAAGACAGCCAGGGCGGTAAGCAGGTGTCGGCCCAGGTTGGCCTTAATGCTTCGTCCGGCCAAACGCCAAAAGAGGCGGCGGTTATGGATGCGGAACATGGTCCCCCTCCTTCCCCAGAATGCGTCCGTCCTCAATGTGGAGGATGCGGTCGGCCAGTTGGGCCAGTTCCTCGTTGTGGGTGATCATGATGAGGGTCTGCCCAAACTTCCGCACCGAGTTCTGGAGCAGCAGGGCCACCTCCAGTCCGGTTTTGCTATCCAGGTTTCCGGTGGGCTCATCGGCCAGGATCAGGGCCGGCTTGGTGGCCAGGGCCCGGGCGATGGCCACCCGCTGCTGCTGTCCGCCGGAGAGCTGGTCTGGCATGGCATGGCACTTCTCCTCCAGCCCAAGGGCGTGAATGATGCCGTCCAGAAATTTCTTATCTGGCCGCAGGCCGTCGGCCTCCAGGGTGAAGGTGATGTTCTCATACACGTTGAGCATGGGGATGAGATTGAAGTTCTGAAAAACAAAGCCGATGTTTCGCCGGCGGAAGATGGTCAGCTGCTCGTCGCTGAGCTGCCCCAGGTCGTGGCCCCGTACCCACACCTCTCCCGAAGTAGGCTTGTCCAGTCCGCCCACCAGATTTAAAAAGGTGGACTTTCCGCTTCCCGAAGTACCCACAATGGAGACAAACTCTCCCTCCTCCACCGTCAGGGACACGTGGTTCAGGGCGTGGACGGCATTGTCTCCGCTGCCGTAGGTCTTGCACAGATCTTTGGTGGTCAGGATCGCCATAAGAATCCCCCCTGTGTTTTGTTACCCATAGGATATCACAGACTTCTTACGATTTGGTGACAGGGAAACATTGACACAGGATTCCTTTTGGAGACACCACAGAAAAAGGCTGAGCAACCGATTGGTCGATCGGAATTCTCTCAGACTATGCTCGTATCTCCGTTGTTTTTATGAAACACATGCAATCGGTTTACTTCAACCATAAGAGGGGCGCTCCTTTACACAGGAGCGCCCCTCTTATCTGTACTGTGCAGACAGAGCGTTTCCGCTCGATCTGTCATCGAGCCACACGCGCAATAAGAAATCCATTTTTTACAATCCATCCGGTGGACACCTTGATATAATCCATATATCAAATTGATTTCTTATATTAGTATGCTCCGCCTTTGGTCGACGGAAAAAGCAGCGTATTCCAAAACTACCCAGCCAAAAGCACCATACTAACCAATATTCCAGCTGCAACCGCAATTCTTTACGTTATGTACATAAATGGGAAACATCCTTCTCTAAAATGCCCAGTATACTGTTCCTACATACAAACATCTGGGCTGATCCATATCTTCCCCTTTCTTTCATTCGGGGCACAGGGGTACAGCCTTGACCGCTGTACCCCTGTGCCCTGTTATTAGCAGGAAAACGTGAATCCTCATACGATAACCGTTCGGTTGGGGGCGTGCAGCTGTGATTGAAAGGAATTGGGAGTCAGAGACGTGTAGTTTTTAAACTCATGGATAAAATGGGCCTGATCATAGTAGCCCAGCATATCAACAACATCCATCACGTCATTTGCATAGAGCGATTCGATCGCTGTCTGCACCCGCACAATTTCTGCATACTTCTTGGTCGGGATGCCAAAATGTAGTTTGAACACATTGTTCACATAGCGTTGACTGTAACCCAGAGAGCGGACGATCTCAGAGATGCGAGTAGAACCGGAGGTGCGCAAAATCATGTCTCTGGTCTCCCTGGCTATGCTATGGGCCGGATAAAGGGACTGCTGCTGGAAAAAGCTCTGGGAACAATCTGCAAGATCAGAAAAGCTTTTCAGATTTTGCAGCTGCACCTCCAGGGACGAGATATTTAAAAATTGTTCCAATGAGACCCGCTTTTCGATCAGCAGCGAGATTTGCCTTGGCTCCAGAAAGGAAAACAAAACTCCCGGGTGCAGTTTGAGTCCAAAGCACTTTTGATAGGTCCCTATTTTAGAGGGATTCCCTTTTAAATAACTTCCACAAACATATCCATGGCATTGCTCTTCTTCCCACACAAACTGAAAGTCAATGCACCCATCCGGGATGGCAACGATTTGATCCCGGCAGGGATTTTCGATCAAGTAGCATTTGCTGAAAATCGAGTCGTCCAGTTTTGCCTCCTGATACTTGATGTCTTGACTTTGGATGTAAAACGTTTTTGGATTCACGGTATCATCTCCCATGGAAAGCTGCGGAGCATTGTTGAACGACCAGGAATAGAAAGTTCTGGGAAGTCATTTTTATCAGACTTCCCAGAACTCTTTTCCATCAAATTCAGGACAAACAGAAGGACTTATGTAAGTTTTTTCTGCTCACGCCCTAAGCACATCATTAGATAGGAAAATCCGGGTTCTGATATGCAATCCGTCCTTCCGAAATGGTGAGCAGCACATTGGTGTCCTTGATCAACTCAGGAGAGACATAGGGATTGCGGTCGATCACAACCATATCCGCATATTTGCCCAGCACCAAGTTGCCGCGTTCCTTCTCTTCATGTCCGATCCATGCTCCGTTATAAGTAGAAATCTTCAGTGCATCCGTCACACTGACCCGCCGGACCTCGCGGGGATTGTTGACCAGAATATGCAGGTTTTTGATGGGATCGATGGGGGTAACAGGACTATCCGAAGAGCTGCCCACCATACAACCCGCTTCCACCAGCTTACGGAACGGCTCGTTTTCGGCAGCCACGTCTTCTCCCAGCATGGGTGCAAACACACTGTTGGCAGGATCATCCCAAATCTCACACCAGATCGGCTGCATCGGCAAAGCCAGCTGCAGTTCCGCTGCCATTTCGATATGGCGCTCGGTGGGATAGGAGAAATGCTCAATCCGGTGGCGAAGTCCCTTATCTCCCAACTGCTTGGTCACACTGTCAATGATATAGATCAGCTGATCGATGGCACGGTCACCCATGGCATGCATGCCGATCTGCATATTGTTCTTGTGTGCCTCATAAACGAAATTGTATACATCAAAATCCGAGCGGTAGAGCAAGCCGCGGGTATCGGGATGGTTTAAAAACGGCTTGGAGTATGCCGCCTGGAACAGCGCTCTCGCACCATCCAGCAGCAGGCAGCCACCCACACGGGGCAGTCCGATGTTTTTCGCCGCCTGCACATCCCAGGTCTCCCACATATTCAGGGAATGAATGCACAGCTCGTCCTTCACTTTCTCCCAAATGGGGCCCCGGCTCTCGATATCCGTTCCGTTAAGCGCATGGATCGTGGTACAACCCTTGGAGGCTGCATACTCACAGCACTTTTTGGCATATCCCTTTACGGTCTCTTCATCGGCTTTTCCAAACAGCTCGTTGAACGCCATCGTGCCGGTCTGATCCTGCAGCAGGATTCCCTCTTTGATTTCGTCGGCATAGTCGCCCATCAGCTCCGGGTGATCCAGAACACCAATGCGGTTCAGAGTCAGGGTATTGACAGACAAGCCGTGAACGGAAGTATGGTAGACGGCGCACAGATGATCAGGACAGACCGTATCCAATTCGTGGCGGTTCGGCATCCGCTTTTCCTTGATGGCCTCCGATTTCAAACCAATGCCGTGGACCAGTCCGCCGGGAGGAACCTGCTTGGCCCGCTCCGCCAAAAGATGGAGCACTTCATCGATGCAGGTCACATTTCGAAGGTCAACGGCGGCCAGATTCTGGCCGGTCATAAATCCATGCACATGAACATCTGCAAAACCGGGGACCACGGTATTGCCCTTCAGGTCGATGACCGAGCGGGCGTTTCCTGCGAAGTCATCCCGGGTTCCGGCGGCAGCAATCTTGCCGTCCTTCACACCAATCCATCGGTATTCCGGATTATCCGGGTCCAGCGTTATGATAGTTCCGTTTTTTAAGATAAGATCAAAGTCCATATTATTTACTCTCCTTATCTGATCTTTATAAACTGTGCGGCGGGACGATATTGTATTGGGTCTTAAGCCATGAATTTAACCAGCGTCATAGAAATGGCAGGGATAAACGTGATGAGCAGCAAACAAATAATCATGGAGAGGATAAACGGAATAATTCGTTTGCAAATTGCTTCGATCCGCAGCCCAGTAATGCTGGACGCAACAAACAGGTTGGAACCGAAGGGAGGCGTACAAAAACCAATGGCCAGAGCCACAGTCATGATCACGCCGAAATGGATGGGATCATACCCGATGCTCGTAACAATGGGGAGGAAAATAGGCGTCAATACGAGGCAGGCGGAGATGTTATCCACGAACAGTCCAACGATCAGGAGGATCACCAGCATAAAGAGGATGATGAAGGTTCCACTGGAGATGTTGGAGGTGATAAAGTCACCGATTGTAGCAGGGATCTGAGCCATGGTGAGGTAAGCAGAAAATGCCATGGACAGGCCCACCGCCAGGTTGGCAGAACCATTCAGTTCTGCGGTGCTGCGCAGAGACTCAAAAATAGTCTTCAGGTCAAGCTCTTTATACACAAGGGTACCGACCAGCAGCGAGTAGAACACAGCCACAACGGCAGATTCCGTGGGCGTGAAAATACCGGCATAGATGCCGCCCAGAATAATAACCGGGGTCAGCAGGGCCAGGAAGGAATCCTTGAAGGTCGCCCACAGCTTAGGACGCTTGGATTTGGCAACGCCCTTGTATCCGTACTTTTTGGAAACCAGGAAGTTCACCAGCATAAGACCAACGCCAATCAGGATACCGGGAACAATACCAGCAATAAACAGCGTACCAACCGACTCTCCTGCAACCACACAGTAAATCACGAAGGGAATGGAGGGAGGAATGATAACACCAATGGTTCCTGCCGAAGCACAAAGCGCGGTGGCATAGTCTTTGTCATACCCGTTTTTCTCCATATCGGGGATCATCATGGTACCAATGGCCGACACTGTGGCGGGTGCAGAACCGGAGATGGCCGCAAAGATCATAGAAGCTGCGATGGCTACATGACCCAGGCCGCCTGTGACTGCTCCAATCAGCGCATCACAGAAGTTTACGATCCGTCGGGAGATTCCGCCCAGGCCCATAAGATTTCCGGCCAACATAAAGAAGGGGATCGCCATCAGGGAAAACGAGTTCAGACCTGAGAAAATATTCTGTATTACGATATACATGGGCGTGGTCGTATAACACCACAGCGTAATAATGGTCGACAGGCCCAGCGATACACCGATGGGGAGGCTCATCAAAAGAAACAGGAACAGCAGGATAAATAGACACGCAATATTACTCATGATGCCTCACCTCTCTTTTTGCTGAACAATTTGCCAATGTGCTGAACAAAATTTTCTATCAAACGGATGTTCATCAAAGCTGCTCCAATCGGAATTCCCGAGTATACATACTGCATGGGAATACGCAGCGCGGTGGAACGCTGTCCCAGTTCCGCAACCCGCATGCACATATCAAAACCTACAACAATCAAAAATACACCAAATGCAAACCAGAGGATCATGACCACGGTCTCAATGACCCAGTGCACTTTTTCCGGCAGGTGATCCACAATAATGGAAATGCGCAGCTGGCTACACCGCTTGGTAGCGTAGGATACGCCCAGCCAAATTTCCCAGATATACAGGAAGCGGACCAGTTCCTCCGACCAGCTCAGCGAATTGTGAAACACGTATCGCATAATGACCTGAACAAAGATTACGATTGCAGAGAACGCAAGCAATGGAACCAGCAGGTACTCCTCCAGATGATCCCACAATTTTTTGGGCGTCATAACGAGCCTCCTTTTTTGATTCCCCAGAGACGAAGTACCGGGCAGCCTTGTGTCCCAGGGCCAATTTTTCTTATTTCAGTGTGATTACTGCCCATATTCTTCCGCCACGGACAAAGCCATATCGATGACTTCCGGATTGTTCACATAGCTGCGCATCTCTTCATAAACGCCAGAGCAGGCCTCACGGAAACGATCGCGCTCTGCCTCATCCAGATAAATAACCTCGGTTCCGGACTCTTCAATCAGCTTCAGATACTCTTCTTCCATCTCTGCATTCTTTTCCCGGATCGCGTCGGTCAAGAGGTCGGCACCCTCCTGAACCACTTGCTGCAGATCCTCGGGAAGGCTGTTCCACCACTCCAGAGAGGCCAAGTTACAGGCCGGCGCATACACATAGTTACAAATGGTGTAGTAGTCCTGCACCTCGTACAGTTTTGCAGTATAGGTCAGGATAATGCCGTTGTCCTGTCCGTCCACAGTACCCTGGGAAAGACCGGTGTACAGCTCATTAAAGGCCATGGGGGTGGGGTTGGCGCCAAAGGCCTTCATCGTAGACAAATATACCTGGGACTCCATCACGCGGATCTTCTGCCCCTTCATATCTTCCAGCGTCCGAACCGCCTTGTTGCTGGAAATGTTGCGGAAGCCATTCTCGCTCCAGGAAACGCCCTTGATGTTAATGTCTTCCAGCTCTTTAAAGAAATAGTCACCAAACTCACCGTCCAGCGCAGCGTAAACGGTTTCCTTGTCGTCAAACACAAACGGCAAATCCAGTGCTACGAAGTCAGCACAGAAGTTGGCCAACGCAGAGGTAGGAACAGAAGCCATCTCAATGGTACCCAGCTGAAGAGCCTCTGTCAGGGATGCATCATTTCCTAACGTGGAGTCACTGTAAACCTGCACATCGATACGGCCATTGGAGTGCTCCTCAATGTAGGGCTCAAAAATCTCTTCATAGAGTTTTCCGGTAGGAGAGTTGCCCTGAACGGTATGGCCGATGCGCAGAACATATTCTGCACTGCCAGATCCGCTGTCATTGGAACCGCCCGTTCCTGCCGCTCCCGGACGGCTGCATCCGGATAACAGGGAAAATGTTAAGGCTGATACAAGTGTAAGGCTAATGGCTTTTTTCATCTTAACTCCTCCTTATTTGTGCATTCCTTCTTCTGCTTTTTTCCCAGGCATTTCCTTTTCTAAAAAATTGCCTGGATGTTTCACGTCATTATTCTATTAACAAGTAGCATGCCAACTTTTTATTTGTGGAATAACTGTTTTGAATATCCAGAAATATCATCCATTATTTCTACAAAAAGCCTTGCAATCCACCGTTCTTTTCTGTAATAATAGTACACATACATGTTCAAGAATATGAACATGTTCAAATCCATGTGAACACACAAACTGAAGAACCACCTGAAACCAAACCTATTCACCCTACATTTTGAAGGGAGGCATCTAATGAAATGGACAGCAATGAATTAAAAGAACGATTTCTCAATCACTTTATGGAAATTACAGAAGACGGTTTTCTGTTGGTAGATAAAGATGGAAAAATTGTTGCAATCAGTGACGCATATTATAAGAGCATGAGGATTTCAAACTTCAAGTCCCAGGATGAACTGATTGGAATGGATGTGGATGCTGTTTTTTATAATTCGCGTCTGCCTGCACTTTTAAAAGAGACTAAGCCAGTACAATACAATATAGAAGCATTCCCCACCGGAAAAGATCTCCCTCTTAAGGCGGAGAACTACTCATTTTGTATTCGCACCTGCGCCAATATACTGGATGAAACCACGGGAGAAGTCTTAGGTGCATTTGCTCATGTCCGTTTTACACACCAACCCTTCCTATTCAGTGAAATGATCTCCACGATGGAGAAGGAGGTATGCTTTTACAAGCAGCAGCTTCAGAAATATACGGATACTATTTTTTCTCCCAATGAAATTTTGGGGTATTCTCCTGCCATTGTACGTGCAAAAAACAGTGTTGCAAAAGCTGCTGCAACCGATTTTAACGTCATGATCGTGGGAGAGACCGGAACGGGAAAAGAATTGTTTGCTTCCGCCTTGCATAATTGCAGTCAGAGACGGAATCAACCCTTTGTAAAATTGAATTGCTCCGCGATTCCCAGTGAACTGTTTGAATCCGAACTTTTCGGCTATGAAGACGGCGCGTTTACCGGTGCCAAGAAGGGAGGCAAACAGGGAAAGTTTGAGTTGGCCAACGGCGGAACCATCTTTTTGGACGAGATAGCGGACATGCCTTTGAACATGCAGGCCAAGCTGCTTCGCGTCCTTCAGGAACAGGAGATCGACCGGGTTGGCTCTACTAAGACAATTAAGGTGGATGTCCGTGTAGTGGCAGCCACAAACAAAGATTTGACACAAGCAATTCGGGACCAGACGTTTCGGGCCGACTTATATTACCGTTTGAATGTTATCAACATACGAATCCCGCCTCTCCGGGAGAGAAAAGAGGATATTCCGGATATTGCAGACCATTTCCTCCAGCAGTTAAATACGCGGTATGGTACCTCCAAGTATTTTTCCCCGGAAACGATGGCTGCTTTAAAACAAAAGGATTGGCCGGGAAATGTACGAGAGCTGCGTAATGAAGTGGAGCGGTTGTTTGCTTTTTCCGAAAATCGGATTCAGATTGAATGCTTAGAGAAAGAGCTGTGCAACCAACAGGAGTCGTCGCCGACGCCCCTTAAGCTTGGCACACTCACACTTGCAGACCACCTGCGCGAAGTAGAACGAACCATTATTTTGGAAACGCTGATCCGTAATCAGTTTAATATCCGAAAAACGGCTCAGGAGTTGGGAGTCAGCCGGGGTACGCTCTACAACAAGATTATTTCCCTGGGAATCAAGCGGCATGGCTATGACTAATAATTTGTCTGAATATCTGGAGAAACAAAAAAAGATGGCAGAAAATATCTGCCATCTTTTTTGTTTCCCAAGACATACGTTACTGAATCCGAAACCCTGCTGAACAATGGTTGAACACATAAGAAAATCGTTCTTCATTGGATGAAAATTCCAGCTGCTCATAATCCCCTCCTTCCACCACCCGGAAGGATACGATATGATCCGACCAGTTGATCCAGAGCATATAAGAGCCCTGTGCCACAGTTTCTTCGCTCACTTTGTCGTCTCCCTTCTTTGTACCATCGGCACAATCACGCAATATCTCTACATCTGTACGCTATGTACCAGCGATTCAATTCTATTTTTATTTTCTTTTATCTGCTCCTCCACATCTGCTATCATCGCATTTACATAGCCCAAAACATTGCAGATCTGGCTTCTTGTTTCCTCCACCTGCTGCTGCGAATGATGGATTTGATCCAAAACAACCCAGTCGGTAAAGATACCATCAAACATATAGTCTGCAAAGCGTAGAAATCCATCTACACTAACCTGCAGTTCCGCACAAATCGTTACATCTGCCAGTTCCGTTTTAAAGGTACGCAGCTGAGACTGCAAATACTCCACAGCCTCCTGCGCCTCATCCAAATGGCTGTGTTTGGCAAGGTCCGCAACAATACCTCCTCCAAACAAATCCCAGGTTCCCCAGCCCTCTGCGCTGTCCAGGCTGGACAGGATTTGATCGGTAGTCAAACGCGCGGCATTTCCTGCAAAAGCTGCTTCCTGCAATTCGTTCTTCTGGCTCTCCAGATAAGCAATGCGCTCCTCAAGCTGCAGGATCTCCTGAGCGGGCGCTCCTCCCTGTTGTTTGACCACCTGGGTCTTTTCCTTCAGAACAGACTCATAGCGGCTCTCACAGCCCTCCAGGCCGGCTAATTCCGCCTCACACCGCTTTATGTCCTCTTCTACCCCCGCCAGTTCCCGCACTGCCGCATCATATTTTACTTTGGCTGCGTAGGCCTCCTGCCGCTCCGTCGTCAATTTCTCATCCATGGTTCCAACTACACGGTAAAAAAATGCAGCCAGACTGCGGCCCTCCAGCCGATCTACATCTTCCTGCTCTGCCGCCATAATTTCCTTTAGTTCGGCCACTTGACGTTTTAAGGTGCTGCGCTGGTTATACAGCTCTATCTGCTTCCCCTCCAGCTTTTTCTTCCTGGCACATTGCTCCTGCAAAAGCCGAAGCTGCTCATCATAGAAATTCATTTCATTCTGCTCCTTTCCACACATAAGCCTTCTTGTATACAGGTATTATCTCTCCCCAGCATAAAAAGGCTTCCCCGTTTCTGTAAGGCCCCCAACAGGACGGATATAGGATTTCCCTGCCTTTTGGGAGGTCCTTTCCATCACAGCTTCAATGCCCAATGTCTCCATGTAACAAGGATTTTTCTGAAGCATATCCATCAAGCAAATCGACATAATCCGAGTTTTTGCATCCATTTCAACTGCCTCCTCGCTGCTCTCCACAGAGTATTCTCTTTCTGCTATGGCTGTATTTTAACATTTGCTCCAACAAGAATACACTGCTTATTCCGCAAATTAAGAGGGGCTATTTTTACAGACGCCGCAAATATCTGCCCGCATCACTTCCCCATAAATTTTATTTCCATATCACTGGGGAAGCCCCTGTGAAGGCAAAAAAAGACACGCTTTACAGCGTGTCTTTTTTGCCTATTTGAACACAAATATAAAATCGTGGCTCCACACAGTGGGGCGCGCTTTTGCGCCGCATGAACGTTTTGCCGCAAGCAAAACCTTAGCGCAGGTACAATTCATTTGCCCCGAGCATTTAAAATATCCCAGGATTCCATAAAAAATAACCACACCTGATGGTGTGGTTATTTTTTATGTCTTGTCCGTAAGGTATAGATGCCACAGTTTCATCTGATTTTTATGTGCCATCAAACACTAAAACCGGGAAATAGAAAGCAACCCACTTAAGACACAGCAAGCAGAACTTGCAGGTATCGCTCATTACCTGGAAGTATTGTAGCAAAAGTAATTTTTAATTTCAAATATAAACTTTCGGATGTTGGGTTGACAGTTAAAACGAGTACGCAAGGCTGCTGTTATAATACCTTCATCACCAGAAAGGAGATGAAAGTATGTCAACCAAATACTCAGCAGAATTCAAAAAGAAAACCATTCAGCGCTACGAAAAGGGGGTATCAATCAAAATACTGAGTCAGGAATTAGGCGTTTCACAAAGCACGATCTACCAATGGCGCAAGCAGTACTGTTCCATCCAAACACCTAACCGTACCTATACTCCAGCAGAGTTTGATGCTGTCACAAGACGCTTAACAAAGTTGGAGCACGAAATGGAGATCATCAAAGCATCTGGTTACCTCAGCCGCGTGCCACTTCAGGAAAAGTTAGTCACATTGGAAGGGATCTACAAACAAGAGAACAATCCATACAGTGTCTATGAGTTGTGTGAAGCGTTGGATGTTGCACGCGGAACATTTTATAATCATATTTTCCGTCGTGCAGACCGGAGCAAACGAGAGAAGGAGCAGCAAGAACTGATGCTGAAAGTACAGCAGATTTTTGATGATAATCAGCAGCGATTTGGTGCTGAAAAAATCAGGGCAGTTTTAGCACAAAACGGGATACGTGTTAGTACGAAACGAATCTCAGCAATTATGCGGGAGTTGGATCTTCACAGCATTCGCACAGATGCGAAAAAGCAGTACAAAAAGCGGCAGCAAAATGCAAAACGCAATCTGCTGGCGAGAAACTTTACTGCAGAACGGCCAAACCAAATATGGGTAAGCGATTTCACATATTTTAAACTCAAGAACTATATGGTATATCTTTGTGTTATCATAGATCTCTATGCGCGTATGATTGTAGGCTATAGAGTATCTCGCAACGCTAGTACAAACATGGTTACCACTACGTTTCGGAACGCCTATCAGGATCGTGGCAAACCAAAGCACCTGATATTCCACGATGATCGAGGAAAACAATATACATCAAATGCTTTCATGCAATTACTTCAAAAGAATGGTGTCAAGCAATCATTTTCAGCAAGTCAACGACCTTGTGATAATGCGGTTGCCGAATCATTTTTCTCCGCATTTAAACAAGAAGAGGCATACCGCAGAGAGTATACCTCAGAACGAAGTTTTTGTAAGAGTGTTGAGCAATTTGTTCGATTCTACAATGAGGATCGTCCTCACCAAACGCTAAAATATCAGACGCCAAAGGCGGTTGAAGAAAAATATTATGCCGAACTTGTCGAAAACAAGTGTTCAAATAGCGTCACAGAGTAAAAATAATATTTCTGCATTTTGCGATTTTTGAAAAACACTAACTAAAACATAGAAAAGGAAAGCCTTGATACACAAGGCTTTCCAAACATACGAAGTCCGCTTTTCGATAAAAATGTTCGAAAAGCGGACTTCGTTCAATATGGAGGTGCCACCCAGATTTGAACTGGGGAGTGGAGCTTTTGCAGAGCTCTGCCTTACCACTTGGCTATGGCACCATCTGGAGCGGAACCGCTCCAAAAAATTGGAGCGAGTGACGAGGCTCGAACTCGCTACCTCCACCTTGGCAAGGTGGCGC
>OGGQ01004015.1_pt1 | contig 12870 bp, 10 predicted proteins | sample 1571191 | NCBI WGS metagenome assembly OGGQ01 (sample SAMEA2582061, study PRJEB24529) | metagenome | biome: Human gut stool | place: China | collected 2011
GTATGACGGGCACCGCCATGACCGAGCAGGAGGAATTCGGCACTATCTATGAGCTGGACATTGTAGAGATCCCCACCAACAAACCCCTGGCCCGGATTGACCGGCCTGACGTAGTCTACAAGACCGAGGCGGGCAAGCTGCGGGCCATTGTGCAGCAGATCGAGGAGTGCCATCAGAAGGGCCAGCCCGTCCTGGTGGGCACGGTGTCCATCGAGAAGTCGGAGCACCTGTCCGAGATGCTCCGGCGCAAGGGCATCGCCCACAGCGTCCTGAACGCCAAGAACCACGAGAAGGAGGCCGAGATCGTCGCCCAGGCGGGCAAGTTCGGCGCCGTCACCGTGGCCACCAACATGGCCGGCCGCGGCACTGACATCATGCTGGGCGGCAACGCCGAGTTCCTCGCTAAGGCTGACCTGCGCAAAGCGGGCATGACCGACGAGCTTATCGCCGAGGCCACCGGATTCGCGGAGACGGACAACGAGGATATCCTCAACGCCCGGAAGATGTTCACCGAGGCGGAGGCCAAGTATAAAGACGAGATCCGGGCGGAGGCGGACAAGGTCCGCACTGTAGGCGGCCTGTTCATCCTGGGCACCGAGCGCCACGAGTCCCGCCGCATCGACAACCAGCTGCGGGGCCGCGCCGGCCGTCAGGGCGACCCTGGTGAGACCCGCTTCTTCCTCTCACTGGAGGATGACATCATGCGCCTGTTCGGCTCTGAGCGAGTCATGGGCATGATGGAGAAGCTGGGGGTGGACGAGGACACCCCCATCGACGCCAAAATGCTGTCCAACGCCATTGAAAACGCACAGAAGCAGGTGGAGTCCCGTAATTTCCAGACCCGGAAAAACGTGCTCCAGTACGATGACGTGATGAACACCCAGCGGGAGGTCATCTACAAGCAGCGCCGCCAAGTGCTGGACGGCGAGGACCTCCAGCAGTCCATCCAGTCCATGCTGCGCAGCACCATTGAGAACGCCATCCGCGGCCACATGGGAGAGCAGAAGCATATGACTGCGGAGGAGTTCCGGGAGGCCACCGCTCTCTTCCACACCATGTTCCTTTTGCCGGACGAACTGCGGCTCACAGACGAGGAGCTGCAAGGCTACACTGCGGACGGGCTGGTAGATCTGGTCATGGAGAAGGCCCAGGCTGTCTATCAACGCAAGGAGCAGGAATTCACACCGCCCCTGATGCGGGAGCTGGAGCGGGTCATCATGCTGCGGGTGGTGGACGAGTACTGGATGGACCAGATCGACGCCATGAATGACCTCAAGCAGGGCATCGGACTGCGGGCCTACGCCCAGACTGACCCCGTTGTAGCCTACAAAAAGGAAGGCTACGAGATGTTCGAGCAGATGATCGCTGCCATCCAGGAGGAGACCCTGCGCCGCCTGTTCCTGGTGCGCATCCAGCGCAAGGCGCCTGATGCCCCCGCCCCGGAGATCAAACGGGAACGGGTGGCCAAGATCACCAGCGAGTCAGGCGCCAGCGACGGCACGGTCAAAAAGCAGCCGGTAAAAAAGGCGGTCAAGATCGGCCGCAACGACCCCTGCCCCTGCGGCAGCGGCCTGAAGTGGAAAAAGTGCACCTGCAAGGAGTATCACAGCGAGCAGCAGTAAGAACCCACACAAAAGCAGTGGACCCGTATCTGGAGCAAGGCGGCATAGGCGCACAGCTTATGCCGCCTTGCTGTGTACCAGCCTTTGACGATCTGGAGGAAAAGGAGAGCACAGATGGAACAGACAGATCTGATCCGCAGGGCCCGCTATGGCCCCAATACAATTTTGGCAGCCGGGATGTCCAGGGCGCTGAACACGGCGCTGAATTCGGCGGAAAGTGAGCTGCTCCTCCTGGTCCTGATCCTGGACCGGGACAGCGGACGCATCCTGGACGCAGAGTGCAACATCATCCTGGGCATCAACAGTGACTACATCGCATCCCTCCTGGTGGGGCGGAACTTTTACCAGGAGCTGGACGAGATCATCCTGTCCATCCAGCAGCAGTATTTCGGCCCGGGTCAGCGGGCGCTGATTGTCTGTCTGAAGGATGCGTACTCCAAGATGAGGGCTCGCAGCCCCCGTTCCCTGCCGCTCCGAAAGTAGGGCCGGCGCTCTCTCGCTCTGTCTGATTGGTAAAAAACGACAGTAGAACGGGAACGGGATTTTGCTTTTTGCACAATTTCTGTTGACAAGAGCGATCTTTTTTATTATAATTCAGGCATATAATCCGTTCCGCTTCCCAGCGGGCCAAGGGGGCTGGAGGGTATATGTCCGATTTCCCTTCGGGGGCCATCTGTGTCGTTGGCCTGGCCAAGGTGGCGAACCAGAACCCGATCCACAGCGTGCACCGCGCCCTGGCTGGCTCTTTTATCGTGGACCCCTCCAGCGGCCTGGTGTATGATGTCCAGTTTGACACAGTCTGCCAGATCACCAGCGATTTTCTGGCGTCCCTGCTCATTGGTCTCAGCCTCCACACGGACCTGGAGGAGATGATCTCCCGGGTCCAGAGCCGCTACTTCGGCGACTCCCGCCGGGCTATCACCGTCATCCTACGGGATGTGGCTGCCCGCCTGAGGGAGTGCCAGGGGGGCGGGTACAACTGAATCTTTCTTTATTTATGGTGTTGGAGGTCTCCCCTCCAACAGCCGAATAAATAGGGACCTGTTTGATTGCCTGCTGGCAGCCAAGGGGGTCCCTTTGTTTTTTTAGAAATAGGCCTGGGAAACGCTCCAGGCAGAGGCAGGCCCCGGGAGGTGTATGTTGAAATGTTGCCATGAAAATGTGAGCGATGACCCCATCCCTGTCCCCGCATATCTTGTCTGCCTGTGCCGGTAAAAACAACTGTGTGAATCAAGAAAGGAGAAGCTGCCATGATCTTCAACCTTCCCCCTATCTGCGGTCTGTTTCCGCTGCTGCTGTACATCGTCCTGGCATTTAAAAAAGGGATGCATCCTCTGGTGAACGTGTCCATCTGCGCTGTTGTGGGCGCAATCATGGTGAAACAGCCCCTGAACGGCCTGGGCGCGGTGATCTACGAGTCCATGGGCTCCTTCCTGGCCCTGGTGGGATTCATCATCATGCTGGGCTCAGGACTGGGCATGGTGCTGAGAAAGACAGGCGTAGCCGCCGCCATCGTCAATGTGCTGATGCGGAAGATCGGCGTCCGTACCCAGAAGCGGGCTATGATCGCCACCATGGTCTGTTCCGTGGTGCTGGTCACCCTGCTGGGCACTTTGGCAGGTGCCAACGCCGTGATCGCCCCCATCGTGATCCCGCTGGTAGCTGCGGTGGGCATCACTCCCTCCGCGCTGGCCGTCATCTTCCAGGGCGCCGGTCAGACCGGACTGTTCCTCAGCCCCTTCTCCCCGCCTATGGTGACCCTGATGAGCATCACCGGGCTCTCCTATCCCCGCCTTTTGCTGTGTGCGGGACTGCCCGTATCCATCGTCATGTGGGTGGGCACCTTCCTCATCGCCAACAAAGTCCAGAAGGAGACCCAGGGGACGGAGAACTTCGGCCCTGACGGGGAGGCCGCTGCGGAGAACTTCCAGATGGACCCGGCCACCCGCCGCGCCACCATCGCCTTTGCGGTCACTATGGCTCTGATGGTGATCTATGGGATCGCCACCAATGGCGGTGCGTCCTTCGTGATCCTGGTGATGATCGTGGCTGCGATCATCACAGGTCTGTTTGCCAGAATGCCCGTTGGCACCATCTTTGACAGCATGATGGAGGGCTGCGGAAAAATGATGTGGCTGTTCTTCATGTTCCTCATTTTTAACCCCTTCCTGAACTTTGTCACCCAGTCCGGTGCCTTTGATGCCCTTCTCCAGCTGCTGGAGCCTCTGATCGGCCCCACCGGGAAGGTGGGCTTCACCCTGCTGACTGTGCTGGTGGGCATCTTCGGCATCAACGGTGCCGCCGTGGCCCAGGCCATGATGATCGACAGCCTGTTCAGCTCCTTCCTCCCGACCCTGGGCATTTCCATGGAGCTGTGGGGCATGATCGTCCTCATCGGTCATCAGATCACCTCATTTGCCTATCCCGGCGTGGACATGATCGGACAGATGGGACTGGCCCATGCCAGCAACATCAAGCCGATGATGAAGCTCTCGTACTTTGCCATTATACCCGGCACAGTGATCCTCGCAGTGCTGGCGTCGTTCATTCTGTAACTAGCTTTCGGAAATAGGACAGGAGGCATATTCTCATGAAACGTATCCCTCAAAATGAAATCTATCGCATCCTCTCCGGACTGGCCGGGACGGTGGGCCTCTATGTGGAGGACTGCCAGTCCGGCGAGATCTTCACCATCAACCCGGAGCATGTGTTTCCCTCGGCCAGCGTCATCAAGGTCCCTATGCTGGCCCTTCTCATGCGGGACGCACAGCAGGGGCTGGTGGACCTGGACGCCCCCCGCACCATCGACCCCCGCAACCGGGTGGGCGGGACCGGCATCCTGTGCGAGCTGGGCACCGATTACACCCCTTCCCTGCGGGATCTGGCCAAGCTGATGATCGTACTCAGCGACAACATCGCCACCAATGAGATCATGGATGTGATCGGAATGGAGCGGTTCAACAGCTTCTGCCGGGAGATGGGCTATCAGAATATTACCCTGATGCGGAAAATGATGGATTTTGAAGCCATCCAGCAGGGAAAGAACAACTACATGTGCGCCGGGGAGACTGGGCGTCTGCTTTCTGCTATCTCCCGGGGCGAATTCGTCAATCCGGAGATCTCCCAGACCATCTTCGATATCATGGCATCTCAGCAGTGCCGCAACAAGCTGCCCGCCCTTCTGCCGGCAGTTGCCTCCTACTCCGGCTCCAAGTCCGCCATCCCGGAAGGGCAGGTCCTGGTGGCCAACAAGACAGGCGACCTGGTGGGCATCCAGCACGACGTGGGCATCTTTGAGCTGCCTGACGGCCGCCGCTACCTGATTGCCATGTTCACCGGGGATCTGGAGAACGACAGCGCGGGCATCGCCGCCATCTCCCAGGTCTCCCTGGCGGTGTATCAGGCCCTTCGGGACTGACCGCCGCCCTCTGCGCCCTATGCGGAGCGCCGCCCTTTCGGGCGGCGCTCCTGTTCTCTCTGCCGTCCTGAGGCAAAATGGGCTTTACGGCTCCATCCGGCCATGATATGATAAGAAAAACGGTTTTGAAGCGAGGGAATCCCATGGCCGAGGTCAGAAAAAACACAGTGCATCCCCTCCATATCGAGGGCTATACCGCGGAAGGAATGGGGGTGGCCCGTCTGGACGGCCGGGTGGTCTTCATTCCCGGGACTATCCGGGGGGAGGACTGGGAGGTCCAGCTGCTCAAGGTGAACAAGGGGGTGGCCTGGGGCAAAGGGACACGTCTGATCTCCCCCTCCCCCGTCCGGCAGGAGCCGGACTGCCCTTACAGCGGGCGGTGCGGGGGGTGCCAGTACCGCCACATGTCCTATGAGGAGGAGCTGGCGGCCAAGGGCCAGCGGGTGCGGGACGCCCTGGAGCGGGTGGGCGGCGTCCATCTGGAACTGCCTCCGGTGCTGGGGGCGGAGTCCCCCCTGCGCTACCGCAACAAGGTGCAGTTCCCTGTCTCCCGAGGAAAGTGCGGGCTGTCCATCGGCTTTTACCGCCCCAGGAGCCATGACGTGGTGGACACGGAGGACTGCCTGCTCCAGCCGGAGGCGGATACGGCCCTGCGTCTGGCCTTCAAGGGCTGGATGGAGGACTTTCAGATCCCCGCCTATGATGAGTCCACCGGCCGGGGGCTGATCCGGCACCTGTATATCCGTACCAACCGGGCGGGGGAGGCCCTGTGCTGCGTAGTGGCCAACGGGAGGGAGCTGCCCCACGCCGGAGAGCTGTCCGGTGCCCTGCGCGCCGCTGTCCCCAAGCTGGCCGGGCTGGTCCTCAATGTGAATCTCCGGGACACCAATGTGATCCTGGGCGATGCGTACCGCACCCTCTGGGGCCGGGACTGGCTGGAGGAGGAGCTGTGCGGGCTCACTTTCCGCCTGTCCGTTCCCTCCTTCTTCCAGATCAACCGGGATCAGACGGAGCGGCTGTACCAGCTGGCGCTGGAATTCGCCGGGCTCACCGGGGAGGAGACGGTGCTGGACCTGTACTGCGGCATCGGCACCATCTCCCTGTGCCTGGCCCGCCGGGCCGGGCATGTCATCGGGGCGGAGGTGGTCCCCCAGGCCATCGAGGACGCCAGGGCCAACGCCCTGCGCAACGGTGTCACCAACGCGGAATTCTTCTGCGGGGACGCGGGGGAGGTGGCGGCCCGCCTGGCCGGCCAGGGCGTGCGTCCCCAGGTCATCTGCGTGGACCCGCCCCGCAAAGGGCTCGCCCCGGAGGTGCCGGCGGTGCTGGCCTCCATGGCGCCGGACCGCATCGTCTACGTCTCCTGCGACCCGGCCACCCTGGCCCGGGATGTGAAACGGCTGGAGGAGCTGGGCTACCGGGCCGTCCAGGCCCAGCCGGTGGATCTGTTTCCCAGGACCGCCCATGTGGAGACGGTGCTGCGGATGGAACGCTAAAAAGGTACAGAGGAGGGTGCAGTATGCTGGAAGCAATCACATATCAGGCTATGCTAGAAGATATATCCAGAAACAACATACTGGAGGACACGATTGGGATCCTGATCACTAGGCCTGAATTGGAAGTCGGAAAAGACATTTTATCCAGTCTGAATTATTACCATCATGCAAGCAGCAAAAATGTAAACTTTTATCTTCCGGGATATGGGGCGTATTGGCATGGCACCTATCCGGACGGAAGGGTAGTTACGAAGATCAATGGTGTAGACTGGTCCTTCAGTGATTCCATGTTCGTACAATTTGTAGGTGAGTTGCAGGCACACAGCAGCTGGAGATACTCTGGCGAGAGCGAACTGCTCATGCTGGAGTATAAGAACGGGGTCCTTCGATTTGAAAAAGTCATGCGCTTTTATTTGGAGAATATGCTCCGGGACAATCTGATCCATTCTACGTCATCATTTTTTCAGCAGCTGCTCACAGCGTGCGGGCAGGATAAATCCCCAGGGGGACTGAGCGACCGACTTGCACAGGCCGGAGCAATTCAGGTAACAAAAAACGCTCTGATGGACAGACTGCCGAATGAAATAAAAGGTCTGCTCCTGCGGGGGAAATACTTATGTGTCCAGGACTTTTCCCCAAAGAACACGCAGGTAAGTTCTTCAGAAGGCAGATAGGAGGAACTTTTATGACAGACGCTGTTGTGACACTGAAAAAGGGAGAGGGACGGTACCTGCAGAAAGGCGGCCCCTGGATCTATGACAATGAGATCGCGGATATCTCGCCGGGGGCGGAGGACGGCGGCCTGGTCCGGGTCTGCGGCGAGAACGGCTGGCCGCTGGGCCAGGGCTTTCTGAACCGGCGCTCCAAGCTCACCGTTCGGATGCTCACCCGGGACCCGGACGCGGAGATCAACGAGGATTTCTTCCTCATGCGGCTGAAAAATGCCTGGGAGTACCGGAAAAAGGTAGTGGACACCAGCAGCTGCCGCCTGGTTTTCGGGGAGGCGGACTTCCTGCCGGGGCTGGTGGTGGACAAGTTCTCCGACGTGCTGGTGGTGGAGTCCCTGGCTCTGGGCATCGACCGCTTCAAGGTCACCATCGTGGAGCTGCTGAAGGAGCTGCTGGCCCAGGACGGCATCGCCATCCGGGGCGTCTATGAGCGCAGCGACGCCAAGGTCCGCCTCCAGGAGGGGATGGAACGGTACAAGGGCTTCCTGGGGGCTCCCTTTGACACCAAGGTGGAGATCGTGGAGAACGGGGTCCGCTACTTCGTGGATGTGAAGGACGGCCAGAAGACCGGCTTCTTCCTGGACCAGAAGTATAACCGCCAGGCGGTGGGGCGGCTCTGCCGGGGCGCCCGGGTGCTGGACTGCTTCACCCATACGGGCTCCTTCGCCCTCAACGCCGGTATCTGCGGGGCGGAGCACGTCATTGGGGTGGACGCCTCCGAGCTTGGGGTGGCCCAGGCCAGGGAGAACGCGGCCCTCAACGGGCTGGAGGACCGGGTGGAGTTCCTCTGCGCGGATGTGTTCGACCTGCTCCCCCAGCTGGAGCAGCAGGGGGAGCAATTCGATGTGGTGATCCTGGATCCGCCTGCGTTCACAAAGTCCCGCAGCTCGGTGAAAAAGGCGGTCAAGGGATACCGGGAGATCAACCTGCGGGCCATGAAGCTGGTCCGGGACGGGGGCTTTCTGGCCACCTGCTCCTGCTCCCACTTCATGGACTATGAGCTGTTCACCCAGACCATCGGTCAGGCGGCGCGGAACGTCCACAAGCGCCTGCGGCAGGTGGAATACCGCACTCAGTCGCCCGACCATCCCATCCTGTGGGCGGCAGACGACTCCTATTATCTGAAATTTTATATCTTCCAGGTGTGCGACGAAAAGTAACTGTTTTGACAGGGCCCGGTGACGGAGGCGCGGGAGCGCTCCGTCACCGGGCTTTTTTGTTCCGTCCAAACAGTGAGGCCGTCGGCCCTATCTGTTCCAAACGGCGGCTTCTATGGAAAAGTTCAGGGGACCCTTTCGTCATGTGGCCCCCCCCCGCCGCAGGCAGGGCGCGGCGCCCCAGTACGGCGTGACAAACGACGGGGTATTTTTCTGCCGGGTCGCTCTCCATATCCCGCGCTCCTCCATAGCCCCAGCTCTCTTCCGAAAGTGTCTTTTTTGGAGGTGGAATTGCGAGGATTTTTGTCGTTTTATGTCTCTTACCATCTGTTTCCCAGAATTTACTTTATGATAGGGGCATATTCCAGGGAAAGGATAGGTCTTTATGACGAAAACAGAAACTGTTATCCGCTCTATTTTCGGGGCCGCCGGGATCGACACCCGCCCCTTGGCCCGTGCTGTGGACATTGCCGCAGAGCTGCTGTTCACCCACAGACAGACCATCGATGAGCTCCACTTCACACGGGACATCTATTCTCCGGTGGCTGTGCTGCTCCGTGGCAAAAACGGGGAGCCGCAGTCGGTAAAAACCATCTCGAAAAGCATTGAGCGTCTGTCCAACCAGTGCTGGGACATCCTGGTCGCCAGAGGATTGGTGGGCAAGTACATCGGCGCTGAGATCGGCGACATCCACGCACCCAGGGATATCATCATCTATCTGGCCTTTTACAGCCATCTCGGCGTCCCCTTCTTCACCGCCATGGAACAGGAGTCCGCCCTGCACGGGTGAAATGGGCGCAGTTCCGCTTCACTTCCATAATTTGTATTGAAACGTCTCACAAAACAGCTTTTCCCTCCGGTTTTGAGCGGGTCCGGATCTGCCGGGCCCAGTCAGGACAGGAGGGATTTTTTATGGCAAGCGGACAGACTCAGTATTATGGGCTCTCCCAGTGGGAGGCCGCGGACAAGGTGGAGCGGGTGGACTTCAACTCCGACAACGCCAAGATCGACGGGGCGCTCCACGCCCTGGCGGAGCAGGCGGGGCGAAAAGCTGACAAATCCACGGTGACCAACCTGTCCTCCGTAGTGAGCCAGAAGGCGGACGAGACCGCCCTCTCGGCGGCGGAGGGGCGCATCTCCGCCCTGGAGAGCGGAAAGGCCGACAAGACGGAGCTGGCCGCCCAGATCAGGGCCCTGAGCCAGTCCCACGAGGCAGACACGGCGGCCCTGCGGAGCGAAAACTGCTGGGTCAGGCTGGGGGAATGGTCTGTGACAGAGGAAAGCAGTCTGATCAGTTTGAGCTTCCCGGAGATCGACAAAAGCCGTTTCCGCCAGCTGCGGCTCCATTTCCACATCTGCGGCGTCTCAGCTCTGGGTAATGTTATTCTGCGGATGAACCAGGTCAGTTCGGGCCAGTATGACACAGGGGGGATCAACAGGACAGACGGCCTGTATCTCTCCTTTACCAGCTCCCTTTTCGCCGCGGGATTCGCGGAGTGGTTTTTTATCCCCGGTGCCGCGGACCGTCTGCCCTGCCATGTTTGGTACTGTTCCAAGGCGGTCATGAATGGTTCAGACAGTGCGGCTCTGGTGGGGGCCGACTGGGAGAGCCTCTCCAGCGTCCAGTTTGTCCCAAAGGACGGCACTCTCTGCGCTCCAGGCTCGGAATTCGCCCTGTATGGGTTGAAAAGATGACCCGCAATTTTGTTCTATGTTCCTGGGCCGCATTTTCCTTTTGATATTCTCATTACCCCAGGGGGATATCAAAAGAATCATAAAAATAAACAGTGATCCCCCCGGACGTCAGTCCGGGGGGATCATCTCAGCCTTTAGGAGCTAAAAGCGCCTTAGGCCAGGACCATTGCAGTCAGCTCGGTATCTGCAGCAATTGTAAAGTCAAAGGTCACAATTTCGGGAGTGTCCACAGTACCAGCAGTAACCTGTCCATTGGAGATGCTGATGGTAGGAGTAGCAGTCACACTGTTAACGGTAGTATTTGCGGTTACACCGTTGGTAGTCTTGGTCAGGGTTACCTTAACGGTCTCACCCTTCACATACTCCTCCTTATCAGTTTTGAGCTCATAGTCGGCAACAGAACTGGTAACAGTGTAGGTTTTCGGAGTTCCCTTCACGGCGCCGACAGTGGTGTCCTCAGTCATGGTCAGCTGATAGGTCACCTTAGCCTTGGTTCCAGTGCCATTGCCCTGGGCAGCGATGGTGGCAGTCTCGGCCACACCGTTGATCTCAATGGTGGCGGAAGCCCAGTCGGTAGCGGTATCGTCCGCCGCCTCATAGGTAATGGTCACCACGGCATCCTTGGGAACCGCAGTAGTGGCGTTCGCATTAGCAGTCTGGGTATCCCAAGTACCGGTCACATTAGCGGGCAGGGTCAAATCAAAGGTCTCCACGCCAACGGTCAGAGTGCCGGCGGCGGTAACGATCAGCTTTTCAGCGGAACCGTAAGTCTTCACACTGACATTCGCGTCGCCCGCGACGGCCTGAGCATAGGCAGGAACGCCGCCCGCATACACAGCCTCGAAGTCATAGGTGCCGGGGAGCAGGCTGATCTCCTGATCGGCCAGGTACTCCTTGCCGTCGATGGTCACGATGGCATCCTGGTTGAACACCAGATCCACCTTCACGGACTTATCCTTCTCAGTCAGGACGGTGGTCAGGGTGACATTCCCGTTCACAGTGTAGGGGCTGGTCACAGTGTTCCCGGCCTGATCCTTCACAGTGACATCGTAGTTGACGGCATCGGTAGCAGTGGCAGTGATGGTCAGAGCAGTGCCGTTGGCGACCTTGTCACCGCTGGCAACGGGCTGGCCGTTAGCGGTCACAGTCAGGGTAGTGCCGGTCACGGCGCTGTAGTTCACAGTGGAGTAAACGGTGGGCTTCTTCTCCCACTGCTCGATGAAGATCAGGTCAGCGGTCTTGCCATCGTTGGAAGTCTTGGCAACATAGACATAGGTGAAGTAGTCGCCGTCGTTCTTCACATCCTCCTTCAGGTCATCCAGAGAACCGTCGCCCACAGAGGGAGCCTTATAGGTGCTCTTGTTGTCCTTCAGGTCATAGGTGGCCAGAACATAGACGGTCTCGTTGTTCACAGTCAGCTGATCCTGGTTGGCGTTGTTCAGGGAGAAGCTGCGGGAGCCAACAGACTTCACGGTGTCGAAATCAGCGTCCTTCACACCATTGGTGTTGGTGCCGATGTAGGTCACGGAGGTGACGATGCCGTCGCCGTTGGTGGTCTCAACGCAGTAGACGCCCTTGTCGGTGACGCTGTTGTGGGCGCTCTGGGTGAAGACCATGGCAACGGGCTCGCCGTCCACGTAGACGTTGTGCTCCTTGTAGGTCTTGTTCTTGTCGTAGGTCTCGAAGTCGCCGGCATCCTTCACATAGAAGTAGGTCTTGTTGCTGTTGGAGGCCACGCCGCCATAGATGAATACAGCGTCCAGAACGCCGTCATCGGTGCTGTCGATGGCCCAGAACTTCACATAGTCGGTGCCGGTGCCGTTGCGGTAGTCAGGCACGTTCTCGAAGCCAGTGTAGAGAGTCTTCTCGTCCACATCCACAAAGGCAGTCTGCTCGTCCACGATGTAGGAGGTGCCGTTCGCCTTGATGTAGGCGGCGTCGTTGTTGATGGTCACGGTCCCGGCGCCATTATCCTCAGCCTGGTCCTGGGTGTCCTTGTAGCGGTTGGTGCTGGGACGGGAATCGTCCATATCCACGATCTGACGCAGGGTGTAGACGCCGTTGTCCTCAGTGTAGGCAAAGACGTTGCCGGCCAGCAGGGTGATCTCGGCACCCTGGATCTTGCCATCGTTATCGGTGTCGAACTTGGTGTTGCTGGAGCTCAGAGCGACATACTCGTCGTCGATCTCCACGGTCTTGGCGGTGCCGTCGGTGAAGACCACCTTGGCGGTGATGGTGCTCAGGGACACGTCAGCATCCTGCACATACAGATAGTTGTCGTAGTAACCCTCCAGAGCCTTAAAGCCGATCACATAGCCGTTGGGGTCCAGATACAGACGGTAGGAGATGTCCAGAGTGGGATGCTCCTCATTGATGTCGTCCAGGTCGGACGCGGTGTACTTGGAATAGGTGTGCTTGCTGCCATCGTCCATCTTCACATAGCTGCCCTGGTTGCCCTCGGGGTCGGAGTCCTTGCTGACGCGGGTCACGGTGCCCTCGACAGCCTCGGGATCAGCGATGGAGGCGATGAAGGAGTCATCATCGTCGTTCACGTCCACGGTGACCACCACATAGTCGCCCTTGGCAAAGCCGTCAGCGATGATGGTGCGCTCGTCGATGGGGTTGGTCATGGTCTTGTTGCTGAGCACGCGGACGGTGTTTTCGCCGTCCTTGACCTTGGTGACCTCGGCCATGTAGTGGTTGATCATGACCACGGTGACGGTGTCGTTCACGTCGTCCACATAGATCTCGGTG
>OGGQ01004016.1_pt1 | contig 12870 bp, 14 predicted proteins | sample 1571191 | NCBI WGS metagenome assembly OGGQ01 (sample SAMEA2582061, study PRJEB24529) | metagenome | biome: Human gut stool | place: China | collected 2011
ACCCGTAGACAGCGGGCGCGTCCTCCCGCATCCACTCGTCCTCCATGTACTTGCGCACTTCCTCGATCTTCGCACGGCACTCCGGCGCCAGCTCCACCTGGTACCCCTTCCGGGCCACGTTTACCACGTCTTCGATCTTCAGATCGATTCCGTTCAAGATCACCTTGTTCATAGGTATATTTCTCCTTTACTTTAAAATTTCATACAATATGTACGATACAACGCTGCTTTTTTGCATAAACCGACTACTTTTAAGATTGACCAACGCTCTTCTCTTTTAAGAACGGAGCACACAAAAATTGATAGGTCAAAATCTGAGCAAAGGCCACCGCTGCACACAAAAGGAACAACCCTTGAAAGGCCCTTATATCAATGATCCATCCTGATACAACGGACGCCACACTTTCTCCAACGTAATTGGAAAACACCCGCATTCCGGCATAAGTTCCCCGAATTTGTGCAGGCATTGACTGAAGCATGGGGCTATCAACACTGGTATAGAGAATATTGCACGAGATTGTTCGCATAAACAGCATAATTACGAACAAGCCGCCAGGAGCAAAGGCCATGGTAAAGAGTGCTAAAAACTGGACCGCCATGGTAACTCCTGAAATGCGGTGCAGCGCCACCCGGCGCACCAGCGCAGGCAACACCATTAAAATCAGGCATCCAGCCACGGAGTTAATGGAAAACACCAGGCCAACCAGGCTGTCGGACATGTTAAACCACAGCCGGAGCACCAGGTTGAGCATGCCGGTGGACAGTGTCAGCAGGCCAAAGGTCAAAAATCCATAGAGCAAATAGCGGCGTACCTTTTTTCTTCCCAGCATTGCCCACACGCTTACTCCGCCCTCAGCAGCTGCCTCTTCCCGCACCTCTGGTTTCTGACGGGGCATCCTTCCCCGTATCAGAGCCATAAGGAAGTACAAAACTGCACAGATCATCAGAATATAACGATATGGGTTTTCCTGGGGAAACAGCGGCAGACAGACACTGCACAAAAAATTCCCCACAATGCTGCCCAGAAAATAAAATACCAGCACCAAATTATAGCTGTATTGCCGCTGGGATTCTTTCACCAGACTGAGCGGCAGATTAAATTCCATTGACACCATACATGCCAGGCCCGCACAGTAAACTCCGTGCCCAATGTAGAACAAGGGAAGCTGGCGTACGTTTGCAATCAGGAGCAGGGAAAAACCCATCATTACCGCACCCAGCGCCATAACAAACGGAAACCCCCGTCTGTCACCGACCCGCCCAACAAAAAAGGACGTAACCGCTGTCACCAAATATCCTACACACAGCAAAACTCCGATTTGTGACTCCCCAACACCGCAGGCACTCAGGTGAAAGTTCATGGCAATTGCCCAAGCACCCAAGCACAGGCCGAAAAAGAACTCGCTGAAGATACAAATCAGGCCCAAACGAGGCAGATCGGTCAGTTTGGTTTTATCCCTTCCCATGCTGGCCCCTCCCTAAGTTCTTCAGACGTCTTCGCTCAGGAGTTTACCAAAGCCCGTGCAATGATGGAGCAGAGAATTGCGCCGCCGTCGGGATATTCCGCCGCCCGGTCGCCCAGCCATTTTGCTCGGCCGGCAGACGCTTTCATACCGGCAGTGGCAGCTGCCGACTTTTCTGCCGTATCGGCAGCAGCGGTATAGGCGTCCTTCAGAGAAGCGCCTTGGGCAAACTGCTCCTCAACTGTATCCGCCATGGGGCACAATGCGTCCAGAATGGTTTTGTCACCGGGCTTTGCCTTGCCCCGTGCCATGATTGCCTCGGCAAACAGACGGGGCAGCTTGACAACGTCCGCATCTTCAAAACCATCTTTCCCTTTTGCCGCCTTGGCAATTGCCATCACGCCCGCCGACATCAGCGTGCCCATGGTGGAGGGAGCTGCCTTATTGCAGTTCATGGCTGCCTTCATCAGCAGCTCGCTAATCTGATTTCCTTCATAAGCATCGGCAGTTTCCTTGATCGCACCGAATGCCGCCTCCATGCTCATTCCCAGATCACCATCGCCGGACTTTCCGTCCAATTCACCCAGATAATCCTTCTTTTCGTGAATGGCAGCTGCAATCTTGGCGATCACGTGCTTAACTTCATTTATCTGATACATTTGGCGCCTCCAAATCAGAGCTTCACAAACGGAGTGTGCGCTTCATCCGCAAGAAGCTCCTTAAACTCCTTGTTCAGCTTCAACACAGAAACAGACGCTCCCAGCATTTCCAGCGAGGTCGCATACTCACCCACATACACGCGGTGAATCTGGATCCCCGCATCCTGGAACTGCTCATGCACATCTTTATAGAGAATATAGAGTTCTTCCTTGGATGTGGCACCCAAGCTGTTGACCAATATCGCTACCTCGTCTCCGCTTGCCAGAGACAGGTCAGCGCTTAATTTCTCAAACAAAATCTGAGCCAGCTCTTTGGACGTCTTCATGCTGGTTCGCTCTACGCCGGGCTCACCATGAATGCCCATGCCCAGCTCCATCTCGGTGTCCGAGATCTCAAAAATGGGCTTGGGCGCGCCGGGCAGCTGGCAGGAGGACATAGAAAAGCCCAGCGTGGCCACGTTCGCACACACATCTTCCGCAACCGCACGAACCTCATCCAAGCTCGCCATCCGCTCCGCCTTGGCGCCGGCCAGCTTATAGGGGAAGAAAATTCCGCCCACTCCACGGCGGTCGTGGAACATCTCCCGGGGGGCAGACGCAATATCATCGGCTGCCTTCACAATTGCACAGGGAATATCCTCCATGCCCAGCATTTCAGCAGCCATGTCAAAGTTCATGGAATCGCCCATGTAATTGCCGAACAGGAACAGGACTCCTGCCCCGCCATTGGCCGCTTTTGCCGCGTCCACAATGGCGTCGCAGCTGGGGGATGTAAACACATTTCCAACCGCTACGCCGTCACAAAAGCCTTTTCCAACGTAGCCAAGGAACACAGGAAGATGTCCATAGCCGCCGCCAGTGACAATGGCGACTTTCCCCTGAACGGGCGCATCGGCACGGACTACGGAGCGCTTATTATCCTCTGCAAACTTCAACTCATCGGCGTGTGCCAGAATAATGCCTTCCAGGCTTTCATCCACGAAGTTCTCGGGGTGGTTCATTACTTTATTCATCGATACGACCATGCCTTTCCGCCGCTGAAAAGCACCCTCTATCAGGCGCTTTAGGGCAATAATTATATGGTAATTGTGGCAGGCTGATACAGGAACCGGTATCTAATTGTAAACCTCAAAATGTTAAAACACTTTGAGGTTTACAAATTAGATCCGTCCTGTCTTTCTTTTTACTTCAGCAGCTCCAAAGCCCGCTTATAGTAGGCCTCGTCCTTGCGGGGGAAGGCATTGCCGACGCCCCAGGGCATGTAGTGGTAAACCCAGGCATAAATGTTGCCCAGATAGGCCCGATAGCTGTCCAGCAGGGCGCGGAACGCCTCCTTGTCAATCGACTCCAGAACATCATTGATCTTCTGAGAGAACTCATACTGCTTGCTCAGACCACAATAGTGGCCGAAGGTGGAGGGCTGAATGACCCAGTAGCGCATCATCTTTACCAGCATGGGCATGGTAAACTCATCCCGCTTGGACAGGTCATACAGGAAATAGCAGTAGTCTGCCAGATAGTTCACGTCGCCGCCGCCGAAGAACCAGGTGGTAAAAATCTGGTTGTCGTTAGGAATGCCGGCGCCGCCCTTACTCATGCGATACTTAAAGACTTCAGTCACGTCCTCGACGGGCTCCACTGCGGTTCTTGCGACCTCAGCATCGATCTCAGCTTTAATCGTCTGCCATGTGCTCATCTTATTCCACTCCTTCGATCACAGAAATAATTACGTCCTTGGTTCTGCTGGCGCTCTTCCATGCGGCCTTGCCGGCCTTCTTCAGAGCGGCCATATCCTCAGCGGCAACCTGGGCAAAGGGGATGTAGCCGCGGTCATCCACGCACTCGTCGTACTTGATAACCAGCTCGCCGGAGCCAGCCTGGGCGCTGAACAGGAACACGGTTCCCTCGGGGGCGGTGTTCATGGCCATCTCAGAGGCATTCTCAATGTCATAGGGCTTCTTGTCGAAGCGGATGGTACGATTGCGGAGCATATAGCCGCCTACCACCTCATGGCCCTGCAGGGCCTTGATGGGCAGGTTGGCGCAGAACAGATCGAACACATCCTTATTTTCCTGAGTGGGGTTACAGGAAACCTTCAGGCCCAGGGAGGGCCAGCTAATAGTAAAAGATTTCATTTTTCGTTCCCTCCTGTCTCAAACGTTATGAGTCTCAACATAGGCCTTGGAAGCAGCCTTGCCGATGGCCTCGCAATCCTCACGGGTGGGGATGGGAGTGGCCTGGCCAATGGCCCACTTCATGAAGTGGTGGGTCCAGGCGTTCATGCTGGAGCCATACAGGTACAGGGAGTTGAGCAGGCTGAGCACGTCATCGCGGTTATCCATCTCATTGACGCAGGCAATGGTCTCCTCCGCAAAGCGGGCATAGACGGCGTATCCGCACAGCTTAACCGCAGCGGTTACCTTGGGCAGCATCACATTGACCAGCAGCTTGATCTTGTCCAAGGTGAAGGCGGGGTCCATGCCTAGCTTGATGATGTTGTAAGTATTGTAGGCAGCCACATAACGGGCAGCAGTGGCGCCCTCGAACCATACGCCCATGGTGGTCTTGGCAGTGCCGGCACCGGTGGGGATGATCTCGAACTTGAATACCCGCTCGATATCCTCGGGGGCCTCGTCAATAATGCGGGTATTCTCCGCATCGATCTCCTTCTGAAGAACCTTCCAATCCATCGCCATGATTAGTCCTCCTCCGCAACAAATTCAACGTGAACGATCTTCTTCTCGCACATCAGGTTCTCCCAGAGCTCCTGACCAACTTCCAGCAGAAGTTCCTTGTCCTCGGGGATGACCTCGGCCCAGGTAACGTACTTCATGGGCTCAGTAACATAGTCAAACTTGCAGCTCAGGTTCGCCACATTACCGGTGGTCATGAAGAAGGTAAAACGGCCCTTGTTCATTTCCACGATATCCTCCAGGGGGCTCTCCTCCTGGATCCAGTTACACTCCTGGCTCATGGGCAGGTTGAGCATAAACAGAGACTGACCGGCAACCACCGTCTCAGTCTGTACGCACCGGGTCGGCAGATTGGTCATGAACCAATCAAAAATTGCCTGATTGTGCTCCACAGGGCCCACCCGGACCTGCTTGTCCAGTTCAGGCCATTTCATGATAAACCGTTTCGACATCAATAATAACCTCCTTAGAAATTTGGATAATTTAATACTAAGATATCTATACCACCTATACAGCATGATATTACACTGATCTATTTTTGTCAAGGGGCTGTTCCATTGCCGTTTTTCCCAAAATATAGAAGCACATTTTGGAGAAAGTGCAGAAAACTTTTTTGTTTCTTTTCGTGAAATAAGAAAAAACACCCAAACTGCTTGGTGCAGTTTGGGTGTTTTTATCCAACTAAAGTTCTGTAAATCAAGTGTTTTCTTTGCCTGGAATGACTTTATCAAGCTTATCGATCTTCTTTAAAAAATGAGCACCCCGTTTCAGCAGAGAAAAATCATACTTTTTCTCCATACCGATATCATTCATGTAATGCAGCATATGGCGGAGCGCCTCATTATAGGCTCCCACCGGATCCCGCCGGCAAATGGCCTCAACAATCAAGTGGTGAGGCCGCGTCTCATACTCTTCCTGATAAGTATCATTTTTCAGCGATACGAACAGATCGGGATACTCCGTCAGCAAATCCAAGATGGATCGTTCAAACTCCGCCAACAAATTGTTGTGGGAATACTCCGCAATCAGCGCATGGATATGGTTCTCACCATAGGGAACCTCGTCCAGAGGAAACGTGCCTTCCTCAATTTTCCGACAGTCCTCGGCCAGCTTCTCCAGCTCCTCATCGGTGGCAAATACAGCTGCAAGCTGGCTCAGCGTTGACTCCAGAAACAGACGCGCTTCAAAAATGTCCCGCACCTTATGGTAATCGTATTGGATCAGCTGTGCGCTGATATTTATTTTCAAATTGGGCTCTTTGACATAATACCCCTGCCCCTGCCGCGCTTCAATTGCGCCGGAAGAGATCAATCTGGAAATAGCTTCCCGCAGCGTGGGCCGGCTGACACCCATCATCTGCTCCAATTCCTTTTGTGTCGGCAGCTTATCTCCCGGTTTAAATTGTCCAGAGGTAATCATATCTTGTATCTGCTTGGACACCTGCTCTGTAACTGTTATATGCTTTACTTTCATAAATTGCATATTTTCCGGCATGTACGACTCCCTCCCCGTTCCATCTCTAAACGGTATATATTCATCCAAAAGGGAAAGTGATATATATATCCATATCTGCATTATAGCCTAAACACTCAAACTAATCAAGGGTAATATTACATTTTTTGTACAAAAACCCATATTTTTATATTAGACCTGGTATAACTTCCTCAAATACCGCTGTGGACTGCTGCAGTTTGCATCATCTCTCAGTCCTTGCTGCAAGAGCCTTCCAATACCATATGCCCCATTAAAACTGTTGATAATTTATGGGAAAATTGGATTATTTTAACTTTTTCGCCGAAATAAAAATTTAGTTATTCTACAAAATATTCTCCATAATCTTCCATTTCATTCCCATGGCAGTGATACTGGCCGAAGGTGCAGCAGGAGCAAATTACCCAGCATTGCCCCATAGAAATGGGGTCTTGGAGTTGCTCCAAGACCCTCTGTCGTTCTATATGACGGCATTTTACTTCAGAAATTCAACGGGTCAGAAGGCTTGCAGCTTGCTCCCTGGTCAATTGTCATTCCGGTACCCAAAATTCTGGATGGCCGCCGGATTATCCCGCCAGTTCTCCTTCACTTTTACCCAGGTCTGGAGATACACCTTAGTCCCCATGAACCGCTCCATATCCTGCCGGGCCAAGGTGGACACCTTCTTAAGCATGGCGCCCCCCCTGCCGATGATAATGCCTTTGTGGCTGTTTTTCTCACAGTAGATGGTAGCTTCCACCTCGATCACCTCGTCATCCCGCTCGGCAAAACGGGTAATCTCCACCGCAGTACCGTGGGGGATCTCCTTGTCCAGACACAGCAGCAGCTTCTCCCGTAAAATCTCGGCCATCATCTGCCGCTCCGGCTGGTCGGAGGTCATATCCTCCGGAAAGAGCTGCGGCCCCTGAGGCAGATAGCCCTCCAGCACCTTCAGCAGCTCCTCCACCCCCTCCCCGTTCCGGGCGGACATGGGAACTACGGCGTCAAAGGGACAGGCCTGGCTGTAAAGCGCGATGACCTCCAGCAGCTGCTCCTTATGTTCCAGCGTATCGGTCTTATTGATCACCAGCACGGCGGGACACTTCAGTGTTTTGATCCGGTCCATCAGCTGCCGCTCCGGCTCCCCAATATGGGCAATGGGCTCCACCAACAGCACCACCGCATCCACGTCGGACACCGACTCCCGGACGACGTTAACCATATAGTCCCCCAGACGGGTGCGGGCCTTGTGCAGTCCCGGGGTATCCACAAAGACAAACTGGCTCTCCCCCCGGGTGAGCACACCGCAGATGCGGTTTCGGGTGGTCTGGGGCTTATTGGTGACAATCGCCACCTTCTCTCCCACCAGAGCGTTGATCAAGGTGGATTTTCCCACGTTGGGTCGTCCACAGAGCGTAATAATTCCGGATTTTTCAATGGACATAGAGATGATCCTCAACTTTCTTTGAGCATTTTTATGGGTTCGGCCGTCGTTTTCTGGATTGCCGGCCCTATTCTTTCTCCCGGGTAATACCCAGTTCCCCCAGGATAGCCTCCTCTCGGGCCCGCATTTGCCGCTTCATGGGGCCCTCATCCAGATGGTCGTACCCCAACAGATGGAGCACGGAGTGGACGGCCAGGTAGCACAGTTCCCGCTCCAGCGAGTGGCCGTATTCTTCCGCCTGAGCCTGGGCCCGCTCCAGGGAAATGCACATATCCCCCAGGGGACACATACCAGTCTCCGGATCCAGGTAGGTCTGGTCCTCCGGAGGAATTCCCGGTTCCAGCTCAAACATAGGGAAGGAGAGCACATCGGTGGGCTGGTCCAGATCCCGCATTTCCCGGTTTATTTCCTGGATTCCATGGTTGTCCGTGAACAGCACGCTGATTTCACAGGGCAGCTTTACTCCCTCGGCCTTCAGAGCCGCCTCAATGACCCGGGTCACCTGCTCCGTCAGCTCCGGTCCCGCCTCCACTTCAGATTCCACAATAATTCGGTGTTCCATGCCGCTTCACCTCGTTTCCCCACTGCCCTTAATCTCGTCCCAGTAGCGGCGGGCAGCCTGCTCATTCTTGTTGTCTCCGTATTGATAGTAGCGGGCGCCCCTCAGCTCATCCGGAAGATACTGCTGCTCCACCCAGTGGTGGGAAAAGTTGTGGGGATACTTATAGCCCTGCTCCCGCTCCATTCCCTTGGAGTCGGCGTGGACGTTCTGCAGCTCCCGGGGAATTCCTCCCACCTTGCCCCCACGAACATCGGCCATGGCCCGGTCGATGGCCGCGCAGACTGTGTTGGACTTGGGGGAAGTGGCCAGGAGGAGGACCGCCTGGGCCAGAGGCAGTCTGGCCTCCGGCAGGCCCAGCTGCAGCGCACTGTCCACACAGGCCTTCACAATCAGGGCTGCCTGGGGATAGGCCAGCCCCACATCCTCACTGGCGGAGCAGAGAATCCGGCGGATGGCGGTGATCATGTCCCCCGCCTCCAGCAGCCGGGCCAGGTAGTGCAGTGCCGCGTCCGGATCAGAACCCCGCATGGACTTCATCAGGGCGGAGGCGATGTCAAAGTGTGCGTCTCCCTCCCGGTCGTAGCGCATGGCCGACTTCTGGGCCACTGTCCTGGCATCCTCCAGAGTGACCAGCAGCCTGCCGTTCTCCCGCCGTCCGGCATTGAGCAGCAGCTCCAGGGCGTTCATGGCCTTTCGGATGTCTCCGCCGCAGGCCCAGGCCAGGTGCTCCCGCACTCCGTCCTCACACTCCACCTGAACCGCCAGCCGCTTCTCCATAATGGCAATGCCCCGGTCAATGGCGGGCAGGGCGTCCTCGGCAGTGATCTGCTTAAACTCAAACACCGTGGACCGGGACAGCACCGCCCCGAACACCGCAAAAAAGGGATTCTCCGTGGTGGAGGCAATCAGCGTGATCCGTCCATCCTCCATAAACTCCAACAGAGACTGCTGCTGCTTTTTATTGAAATACTGAATCTCGTCCAGGTACAGCAGTACCCCCTCCGGGGCCATCAGGGTCCCTATGTCCGCCATGATCTCCTTGATATCCGAGATGGAGGCGGTGGTGGCATTGAGCCGGTGGAGCGGCCGGTTGGTCTTTTTTGCAATAATGTTGGCCACAGTAGTCTTCCCGGTACCGGATGGGCCATAAAAAATCAAATTGGGGATAGTTCCCCCCTCAATGATTCGGCGCAGCAGGCCATTTGGGCCCAGTATATGGGTCTGCCCCACTACCTCATCCAGCGTCTCCGGTCGAATCTCATCCGCCAGCGGACGGTATGTCATTTTGCTCACACTCCCGCTTCCAATAGTCTTTACGAGTGGGCCGGCTGCTCCAGGCCGGCGCTGCGGCACATTTTCTCCTGAAACAAACCATTGACCAGAGAAATGGCCCGTCCCACACCCAGCATTGCAATTACAGTTCCCACTCCGATTCCGATGATATGCCCGGAGGCCAGCAGTCCAATTCCGCAGGTGAGGATAACGCAGCACACATCAAACACGTTTTTTCCAACGCCCTGTTCCCAGCCCATCCGCTGGGCCAGAGCCGCCACAATTCCGTCCCCCGGATTGGGTACCAGGCGCATATTGACCGTCATGGACACTCCAATCCCAGTGAGCAGCACAGCTGCCAGAAGAAGGAGCAGATTGCTCAGGAAGCTGGCTTTGGTACTGTCATAGAGGATCAGCGCATCATACAGATTCAGCACCCGGCTGAAGACCAGACTCAGCGGAATCTGCAGCAGGTCCGACATCCGGCGCTGCTTGCCTCGAATCCAGAACTGGGCTATTACAAACAGCACATACAACAAAAAGGTCATATCGCCGAAGTTCAGCTCCAGCAGCTGCGACACGCAAAAGGCCACCGATACAATGGGCGACACGCCCAGACCTGTCTTGGTATTCAAGGTCAGCCCCAGGGCCAAAACGAACATTCCAATGAGATAACACACCCAACGATTTCTTGTTTCCGCACGCAATCTAAGACACCTTCATCACCATACAAGTCTAAACCGCCCGTCAGGACTCCATCTTCTGCTGCTGGATAAAGTGGTCGCACCAGGGGCGCAGGGTACAGCTCTGGCACTGGGGCCGGCGGGCAATGCACACCGCCCGCCCATGGAGCACCAGCCGGTGGCAGAAGTCATTGGACTCCTCCGGGGGCAGGACAGCCCGCAGCTGGGTCTCCACCTTTCCCGGATCCTTGGTACCATCTGTCAGCCCCATCAGGCCGGAGATCCGGATGCAGTGGGTATCGGCCACCACTACGCCGGGAGCATGGTACACATCCCCCAAAATCAGGTTGGCCGTCTTTCGTCCCACACCCGGCAGACGCAGCAAATCCTCCATATTGTCCGGCACCTTCCCGCCGTACTCCTGCAGCAGCATCTGGGAGGCAAGAACAATGTCCCGTGCCTTGGCCCGGAAAAAGCCGGTGGAATGTATGTACTGCTCCACCTCGGACACATCCGCCTGGGCCAGGGATTCCAGCGTGGGAAACCGGGCAAAGAGAGCGGGCGTCACCTGGTTGACCCGCTCGTCCGTGCACTGGGCCGCCAGCCGCACGGAAAAGAGCAGCTCATAGTCCTTTTTATATTCCAGAGAGCAGATCCCCTCCGGGTAGAGCCTCTTGAGCTCCTCTACAATAGCCAGTACGGCCTGCTTCTGCTTTGCCATATCTGCTCACCTCTTGAATTCAATATCCCACACCGGGACGTAACTTATATATTATAACATATTCGGGATAAATTTTCGATGATTTTTTCCGTATGGTACATTGTTTTTTTGAAAAAATCTGTTATAATGTGAGCAATCTTTTAGTGTTTCCATACAGCGAACTAAATTGGAAAATTGCGGGAACACCGTCTTGGAAATCGGAAAGGAGCTTTTGAATGGTCAAAGAGTGCATGGATTTTCTTCAGTCCTACGACCCGGAGGTGGGCAACGCCGTACGGGCCGAATACGACCGGCAGCAGCAGAACATTGAGCTGATTGCCTCAGAAAACATTGTCAGTCCCGCGGTACTGGCTGCCGCGGGCTCTGTTCTCACCAATAAATATGCCGAGGGCTACCCCGGCAAGCGCTACTACGGCGGCTGTCAGTGTGTGGATGTGGTGGAAAACATCGCCATTGAGCGGGCCAAAAAGCTCTTTGGCGCTGCCTACGCCAACGTGCAGCCCCACTCCGGGGCCCAGGCCAACTACGCCGTCTACCAGGCCCTGTGCCAGCTGGGGGATACGGTGATGGGCATGAGCCTGGACAACGGCGGCCACCTGACCCACGGCTCCCCGGTGAACTTCTCCGGCCGCAACTACCACATGGTACCCTACGGCGTAGACCAGCGGGGTTACATTGACTACGACCAGGTGCGGGATCTGGCCCGCCAGTGCAAGCCCCGCATGATTCTGGCCGGAGCCTCCGCCTACCCCCGCGCCATTGACTTCAAGGCCTTTGCCGACATCGCCCACGAAGTGGGGGCCTATCTCTTTGTGGATATGGCTCACATCGCCGGTCTGGTGGCCGCTGGAGAACACCCCTCCCCCATTCCCTACGCCGATGTGGTGTCTACCACCACCCACAAGACGCTCCGCGGTCCCCGGGGCGGCATGCTGCTGTGCAACGACCCGGAAATCGCCAAGAAGCTCAACTCCGCCATCTTCCCCGGATCCCAGGGCGGCCCTCTGGAGCACATTATCGCCGCCAAGGCAGTGGCCCTGGGCGAGGCTCTGAAACCGGAATTCAAGGAGTATCAGCACCAGATTGTGAAAAACTCCAAAGTGCTGGCCCAGTCCATTCTGGACGGCGGGCTGGATCTGGTGTCCGGGGGCACGGACAACCACCTGATGCTGGTGGATCTCCGCCCCGCCCACCTCACCGGCAAGGAGATGGAGCGCAGGCTGGATGAGGTATACATCACCGTCAACAAAAATGCCATCCCCAATGACCCGGAAAAGCCCTTCGTCACCTCCGGCATCCGGGTGGGCACCCCCGCCATCACCGCCCGGGGCTTCCGGGAGGCGGAGGCGGAGCAGGTGGGCAAGCTCATCTGCCAAGTGGCCCAGGATGACTATACTGACCACATTGACCAGTTGCGCACCCAGGTCAAAGAGCTGACCGGACGCTTCCCCCTGTACGAGGGCTGACTTCTTCTTACCTCCCCGGAGGCCGCTTCCTGCGGCCTCCGGTTTTTTCCGCAAAAATTACCTTGCTATTTTCTCCTCCCTTCGCCATAATGGAGTGTGAGGTGAACCATATTGTCCAGTTTATTCTGCTGTCCCCTGTGCGCCGCCCCGCTGGAGCGCCGGGAGGACCGATACATATGTCCCGCCGGTCACAGCTTTGACCGGGCCGCGGCGGGCTATGTCCACCTGCTCCCCGCCAACCGGAAGCACTCCAAAAACCCCGGTGACGACAGGGAGATGGTGGCTGCCCGCTCCGCATTCCTGGACAAGGGCCACTATGCCCCCCTTCTCCAGGCTCTGGTCCAGGCGGTAACAGAGTCCGTGTCAGACCTGCCCCGGCCCGTCCTGCTGGACAGCGGCTGCGGCGAGGGCTATTACACTCAGGGCGTCTTTCGGGC
>OGGQ01004018.1_pt1 | contig 12859 bp, 10 predicted proteins | sample 1571191 | NCBI WGS metagenome assembly OGGQ01 (sample SAMEA2582061, study PRJEB24529) | metagenome | biome: Human gut stool | place: China | collected 2011
CAAGCAGATCCCCTACCACATTCTGTTTCTGCTGGAGCGGCCCGACGGCAGCGTCCGGCTCCATGTGACCTATAAAGAGGCCAGCCAGAGCGGCAGCAACGCCTTCCAGCTCCGGCAGAGCTATCACACGGAGTGGATGCGGCCTGAGGACTTGTCCCTGAATCTGACCTCTCTGGATATGGACGCCCTCTACGAGAGCATCGTCCGCCAGATCGCCGGGGATGCCATCGACGCGCCCCAGGGCGAGAGCCTAAAAGAGGCGGTGGAACAGACCCAGCAGCGGGAGAAGCTGGAAAAGCAGATTGCCCAACTGAAAGCGAAAATGAAGAAAGAAAAGCAACTGGGGCGGCAGATGGAACTGAGGCGGGAGATTAAGAGGTTGGAGGAAATGCAATGAGTTCCGTTGATAGAGATGCCATTTTAGCCTATGCACATACACTAATGGGGCATATCCGCATTACTTATGCATACCTGAATACCTATAAAAGCCTGTGCGACAACGGAGCAAAATACCGAGATGCCATGAATCAAATGCCGTTGTTTTTTACGATGATATACCGTTCTTTGGCGCACACAATCATGATTGATATGTGCAAATTATTTGAAGATGACAAACAAGTTTTAGGAATAAAGAAATTCTATTCAATTTGCGAACAAAATCAGAAGGTGTTCTCCAACACCCGGCAAGATGAAAACGGAGAGGGTACAGAAATACCATATAGTATCGCAAATGTATTGGCGCTTGCGGAAAAGGATTTCGTAAGAAACAGTAAGGCAATTGAAAATCTGAAAGCGCAACGCGATACAATTTGGGCACATAGTGATAAGCGTTTTGTACTCAATCCGAACAAAGTTGAAAATGATTTTCCTGTGGCGTGGGATGAAATAGAGCAACTGCTTAAATTTGCAAGTGACTTTGTTAACTCAATAATTATGGGACTTACGAACTCAATTGAGTCTCCGTTTTTTAATACACCAACAGCTTGCTCAGAAAATGTAGAGCATCTTTTGTCCCTACTGGAAAGTGGGATACAAACGCAGGAAATGACTAATGGGCAAGTTCAGATGAAGAGCGTATGCAGACCGTGAGCCTGTCCCTGGATCTGATCCCCTGGATATGGATGCCCTCTATGAGAGCAGCGTCCGCCAGATCGCCGTGGACGCTATCGCCGCGCCCCAGGGTGAGAGCCTGAAAGAGGCGGTGGAACAGACCCAGCAGCGGGAGAAGCTGGAAAAGCAGATTGCCCAGCTGAAAGCAAAGATGAAGAAGGAAAAGCAGCTGGGGCGGCAGATGGAACTAAGACGGGAGATTATGAAGCCAGAAAATATACTCACTAATTAGGTGATTTTATGATTAATTATGTTGTAACGAGAGATGTAGAAAACCATTGTTTTATGGTAAAGGGGAATTTTATCCCGGGAAGTATTCCCATTAACATTCCAAATACGGATAGAAAACGGAACACATTTATATCTTTATTTCTGAACAAAAAAGATATTGAATCAGGTATAGATTACTTGCATTACACTTCGTTAGACAAACATTTCAAAGTAAATGAGGGGCTTTTTTTAGCTGCATTGTCCAACTTATTAAAATGTTTTCAAAACGCTGAATCTCGTTCTATGTTGAGCGAAGAGAAATTCAAAAAATTTGCTCCCCAATTAGCAGATGAATATGAGCGATTCAAACTTTGGAGAAATAAGCATTTCCTGCATGATGTAAATTCGATGACAGAAACTTCGGCATTTTTATTGCTTGCACCCGAAAATAGCGGTCAAAAATGGGGTGGAGAACCCTCCGTGATTTGGAATGATTATCCCATAGATTATTTAACAGAAAGTAAAAAACTTGAAGAAGTTATGCAGGGGGCTTGGAAATTTATAGTCCAGGAAATTGACAATGTTGGGAAAACGATCATTGATGAGTACAACAAGAAAACACGGGAAGAACTTTTGGCATATGGTGTTGCAAATATTAAATTGGCTTCAATAGAGGCATTGAGCGAACCTCGCATTGTGAAGAAGGAGAAATCGTGATGGAACACATGAAATTTGAAACCCCGGATATGGTAGCTGGGAATATTGAGAAAATCGGGGCGCTGTTTCCCGCTGCGATTACGGAGATGCGGGGCGAGGACGGGCAGATTAAGAAGGGCATCAATTTTGAGGTACTCAAGCAGCTGCTCAGCCGGGATGTGGTGGACGGCGACGAGTGCTACGAGTTCACCTGGGTAGGTAAGAAGGCAGCTATGGCCGAGGCCGCCCGGCCCATCACCAAGATCCTGCGTCCGGTGAAGGAGGACAGCCGGGACTGGGAAACCACCCAGAATCTCTATATCGAGGGGGATAATCTGGAGGTGCTAAAAATCCTTCAGGAGAGCTATCTGGGCAAGGTAAAGATGATCTACATCGACCCGCCCTACAACACCGGCCACGACCTCATCTATCGGGACAAATTCCAGCGTTCCCAGCAGGAAGAGAATGAGCAGATGGGAATGTACGATGAAGATGAAAACCAGATGTTTGAGAACACGGGAAGCAATGGCCGTTTTCACTCAGATTGGTGCAGCATGATGTATTCCAGGTTGATGCTTGCACGCAACCTGTTGACTGATGACGGCGTTATTTTTATTTCGATTGATGATAACGAGCAGGAAAATCTAAAGAAACTTTGCACTGAAGTATTTGGTGAAGAAAATTTTATCGGTATATTTATATGGCAGTCAAAAAAAGGCGGCGGCAGTGATAACAATACAGTTGTGCATGATCAAGAATATGTTCTTTGTTATAGAAAATCCATAACTGAAAGCTTTTTTAACAGAATTTTAGTGGATGCTGAACCATTGGATCGAGAAGACGAGCGCGGAAAGTACAGACGCGGTCGTGAACTAAATAAATGGGGTTCAAATTCTCGTCGCCAAGATCGACCGACTATGTTCTTTCCTATTCCTGGGCCAAACGGTGAAGATGTTTATCCAATAAGAAATGATGGAACAGACGGATGTTGGCGATGGGGAAAGGCCAATATGCTATCAGCCGTAGAACAAGGTAATGTGGAATTTATTGCAAGAGAAGATGGAACATATATCGTATATGAAAAGATTCGGACAATTGACCCCAGACAAAAGCCGTACCGAACAATGCTTGAAGATGTAGGTGCGACTGCAGATGGTTCTAAACTTGTAAAAACTATTTTTGATGATAAAAAAGTTTTCAGTTTTCCTAAGCCTATGGCACTCATTCGAAAACTTTTAGAAATGGGGAGTTCAGAAAAGTGTCTTGTTCTCGACTTTTTTTCTGGTTCCGCTACCACCGCCCACGCTGTTATGCAACTCAATGCTGAAGACGGTTGTCATCGTAAATTTATTATGGTGCAAATGCCGGAGCCCTGTGATGATACATCTGAAGCATTCAAGGCTGGCTACAAAAATATCTGCGAGATCGGCAAAGAGCGCATCCGCCGGGCGGGGGACAAAATCAAAGCGGACAACCCCTTGGACACACAGAACCTGGACATCGGTTTCCGGGTGTTCCGAGTGGACAGCAGCAACATGAAGGATGTGTACTACCAGCCGGAGGAGCTGGAGCAGCAGTCCATGTTCAACCTGGTGTCCAACATCAAGGACGACCGCACCGATCTGGATTTGCTCTACGCCTGCCTGCTTGACTGGGGCGTGGAAATCCACCTACCCCACACCAGTACCGACCTGGACGGCTGCACCGTCCACAATGTGGACAACGGCGCTCTCATGGCCTGCTTCAGCCCCAATGTGCCCCGCTCTGTGGTGGAGTACATGGCAAAGCAGCAGCCCCTCCGTGCCGTCTTCCGTGACAACTCCTTTGCTGCCGATGACGCCAAGATCAATGTGACCGAGATCTTCAAAAACCTCTCCCCGGATACCAAGGTGAAGGTGATCTGAGCAAAAGTGAGGGCGGAAGCCTACGCTTCCGCCCCAGGGTATTACTCCATGGAAATTTTTAATGTCTTGCCCAAACTCTGCGCCATTTTTTGTAAGAATGCCAAGGTGGGATTATAATTTCCGCTTTCAAACCGGGAAATATTAGCCTGCGCCGTCCCCATACGCTCAGCCAACTCTTTCTGGGTCATGCCAGCCGCTTTACGGCTTTCAATTTCAGCGCGGATAATTTCATACTGAGGGCCAAGCGCATCGTATTCCTCCTTGACTTCGGGACGCTCCGCAAAAATTTTGGCCTTAAATTCATTATAATTCATTTTAAATACCTCAATTTAGGCGCAATAGACTTTTATATACACTATTGCATTACATTTTAATTATTAAAGGTTTAATACTTATGTGAACTATTTTAATAGTAATTTTCGTAACTCACTGTTTAACTGGGCAACATTCATTTTCCATGCTGGCGCTGTCATTTTAACACGGGCATCACTTAAAATCTGTTGCAATCTGTCTTTTTAACCATATCTTTTTTCAAAATCATTTAGACGCTTCTTGGCAAGTTCAATCTCTGATGGAGGAGTCTTCCGAGTCTTTTTGGTAAAGCCATGGAGTAAAACCAACTTATTGCCTTTATAGACAAAATAAAGAATGCGATAAATATTGGACGAAAACTTGGAGCGCAGCTCCCAAATAGGGCCTTCGATGTGCTTGGTATATGGCTCATGCAGGTCTGGAGCATACTCGGCTAACAAATCGATATCGCGCAAAACTTTGGCCATATCCTTTGCTGGCAGGGATTCTAAAAACTCCACAATGACCTCCTTCCCTGCCTCTGTTTTATAAAATTCTACTTCCATTTACTCACCTCCCTCGTGGAAGTGAAGCTATTATATCATATATGATATAGTTTGTCAATATCATATATGATATGTTGAGGTGACAACATGAAACTTCAATTCAAACACCAGCCCTTTCAGGCTGAGGCAGCTGCGGCGGTCTGCGATGTATTCAACGGCCAGCCCATGCGCACCACCACCTACCGCCTGGATCTGGGTGATATGACCAATGTCCAGACCGACCTGGACATGACGGACACCGGCTTCCGGAACCACCCACTGGTGCCGGAGCTGACCAACGCCCGTATCCTGGACAACCTGCACGCTGTCCAGCGCCGGGGCGGCCTGAAACCATCCGATGCCCTGGCTGGGCCAGGCATCAACCTTTCCATCGAGATGGAGACGGGCACCGGCAAGACCTATACTTATGTAAAAACCATGTACGAGCTCAACGCCCGCTACGGCTGGAGCAAGTTCATCATCGTGGTGCCGTCGGTAGCCATTCGGGAGGGTGTCTACAAGTCCCTCCAGACCACTCAGGAGCACTTTGCCGGGGAGTACGGCAAGAAGATCCGGTTCTTCATCTACTCCTCCGACCGGCTCACCGAGGTGGACCGCTTCGCTTCTGACAGCGCCATCAATGTGATGGTCATCAATATGCAGGCGTTCAACTCCAGCAAGAACCAGCGAATCATTGACAAAAAGCTGGATACCTTCCGCAGCCGCAAGCCCATCGACATCATCGCAAAGACCAACCCCATTCTCATTATCGACGAGCCCCAGAGTGTAGAGGGCAAGCAGACCAAGGAGAGCCTGAAGAAATTCAACCCCCTCTTTACCCTGCGCTACTCCGCCACCCATAAGGAGAAGTATGACATGGTGTACCGGCTGGACGCCATGGATGCCTACAACCAGCACCTGGTAAAGAAGATCGCCGCGCTGGGCGTCACCCTCACTGGCTCCACTGCTACCAACAGCTATGTCTATCTGGAGGGCATCGACCTCTACAAGAACAAGGCTCCCACTGCCCGCCTGGGGTTTGAGGTCAAGGGGGCATCCGGCACCAAGACTGTGGTCAAGAAAGTCAGCGGCGGGGATGACCTCTTTGCGCTGTCCAACGGTCTGGAGGAGTACTCCGACCGCTATGTGATCCTGCCCGACGGCATTGACGGTCGGGATAACTCGGTCACTTTCCTGAATGGTCTGAAACTCTACGCCGGACAGATCCAGGGCAACGAGCAGATGACCGCCCTCCAGCGGCGGGTCCAGATCCGGGAGACCATCCGCACCCACATTCGCCGGGAGCGGGAGCTTTACCCCAAGGGCATCAAAGTGCTCAGCCTGTTTTTCATCGACGAGGTGGCCAAGTACCGCCTATACGACGGAGATAACGACGACGGCCGCAACGGCGAGTATGCCCGGATGTTTGAGGAAGAATATGAAAATGTAGTGGGCGAGCTCCAGCGGGAGATCGGCGACGAAGCCTATCTCAGCTACCTGGATAAAATCTCCGCCCACGAGACCCACCAGGGCTACTTCTCCATCGACAAGAAGAAGGGCAAGAAGGCCCGTTTTGTGGAGAGCAAGGTGGACCGCAAGACCCAGACCTCCGATGACGCCGATGCCTACGACCTCATCATGAAGGACAAGGAGCGGCTGCTCAGCCTGGATGAGCCGGTGCGGTTTATCTTTTCCCACTCTGCTCTCCGGGAAGGCTGGGACAACCCCAATGTGTTCCAGATTTGCACCCTGAAGCCTCAGAGCGAGTCGGAGATCCGCAGCCGCCAGGAGATCGGACGGGGTCTGCGTCTGTGTGTCAATCAGCAGGGCGAGCGGATGGACGAGAGCGTGCTGGGCAGTGAGGTGCAGGAGCTGAACAAGCTGACCCTGGTCACCGATATGGCCTTTGGCAAGTTTGCCGAGGCCCTCCAGTCCGGCTTGGCCGAGTCCCTGGCTGACCGTCCCAAGAAGGTGGATGCGCAGTTGTTCCTCGATAAGGTGCTCACCAACGCCAACGGGGACACCGTCAAAGTGACCCGTGATTTGGCAGATGCTATCTACGAGGATTTGATTGGCAACGGCTATGTGAAGCGGGGCGAGCTGACCGACAAGTACTACGCCGACAAGGCCAGCGGCACCGTGCAGGTGGCCGAAGAGGTCAAGGACTGTGCCGCCTCTGTGGTTTCCATCCTGTCCACTATCTATGACAGCCACTCCGTGGAGTTTGAGGACGCTCACGGAAACAATGTGGAGGCCAAGGTGGACCCAGACAAACTGAAAAAGAAGGAATTCCTGGCATTGTGGGAGAAGATCAACCAGAAATCCTTCTATACGGTTTCCTTTGACACCAAGGATCTTATTCAGAAAGCCATTGATAAGTTGAACGGTCATCTGGAGGTTTCCAGTATCTTTGTAAAAAAGGAATACGGGGAGCAGGAGGCGAAGATTCAGTCGAAGGATCAACTGCTCCAGGGAGAAGGGTTCAAGCAGCGGAAAGCAGATCAGGAGGTGGCAGATCACTCTGTACTGGGTAGTGTACGCTACGATCTTGTGGGCAAGCTGGTGGAGGAGACTGGGCTGACCCGCGCTACCGTTGCGGCCATTCTGGCCGGGATGGCTCCGCAGAAATTTGCCATGTACCGCCTCAACCCGGAGGAGTTCATTCTCAAAGCGGGAAAAATCATCAATAACGAGAAGGCTACGGCCATCATCCAGCATATCGCCTATAACAAGTTGGACGCGGCCTACGATACCGACATCTTCACTGCGGCAACCTTACGGGGAAAACTGGGGCAGAACGCCATGCCGGTGGATCGAAGCATCTACGACTATCTGATTTACGATTCGGATGGAGAGCGCAAGTTCGCCGGGCAGTTGGATATCAACGAAAAAGTTGCCGTCTATGTAAAGCTGCCGAAATCCTTCTTTATCTCTACGCCGGTAGGCAAATATAGCCCCGACTGGGCCATCGCCTTCCATGAAGGTACTGTAAAGCATGTCTATTTCGTGGCGGAAACCAAGGGCAGCAACGACACTATGGAGCTGCGCGGTGTGGAAGAAGCTAAAATCGAGTGTGCCAAAGCCCATTTTGCGGCAATCAGCAACAGTAGCATTACTTATGATGTGGTGAAGGACTTCGATCAACTCTTAAATTTGGTATCATAAAATCTGCACCTTAGAAGGGAGAGATGCCCATGCCTAACATCCGTTGCCCGCACTGCGGCAGTCCCGTAAAAATTCGGGGCAGCCGGTGGGAGTGCGGCTATTGCGGTGACTTTGGCAGAATTTCCTCACTCCATCCCTCTGAAAAGGCTAAGCTGATACAGGCGGCCACCCCCACCGTCCAAGTCACCATCACAGGGACAGGCCCATCCGATGAACCGACGGAATCTGATGAAAAAGACTCTCCACGCAGCTTTTCCTGTGCCGAACTGGAGGATATGATGCACCGGTGGGACTTCGACGAAAACGAGTGGGCTTGTCGGGATCTGCTGATCGCTGCCTTTCCTGAGGCAGTTCGCTTCTGGATGGTGGAGGAACTTTCAGAGATGGATACCATGGAACTTCTGGGTAAAGTCGGTGAGCGGAAACCGGAAGTGGGTATCCAGATGATGAAATTTCTGCTGGACACCGCAGAGCGTCATCTCCTGGAGCCGGAAGCTGCCGAACAGCTGCTGGGAAATGATCTGTACGAACTCTGCCGAAATCAAACTGTCCAGCCCAAGTTATTGGCTCAACTCAAAGCGGATGACCACTTGGTACGACAGTTGTTCCAGAGCGCGTATGCAGGCGACCTGCAGGAGGATATCCTCGAGGCGTGTAACTGGTTTGGAGAATCGGCACTAAAAGAACATCTTCAAACTCTTTTAACGGGAAACCCTTATTTCAACGGATTTGACTAAACAAAACAGCCCGGTCTGTGGCGATTCACAGACCGGACTGTTTTTCATTCCGGTTCCCCCTCCGATACGAACCGAACGCCTGTTCTCCGGAAGAAGATCTATGCTCTTCTTCCGGGGTCGTTTTTGGGATAACCAGTTATAGTTCGCCCAGAGCCTGTTTCAACTCTTTCTCAAAGGCTCGCACCTTTTCCATGCACAAGTCCAGTTTTTCAAAAATCTCCTCTTTATCAACGGACTCACTGATGCTCATGCTCTCCGTGCAGAAAATCGTCCACCACTTCCATCCGTCCTTTCTGGGGCGGACAATGGGCAAGGTGCTAACAAGGTCGCAGGTTTCCAAGAAGTCCTCCGTTGCGTTCTTGGAGCTAAGGGCCAGTTGAATATGTATCTTGTTTCCCGTTCGGTTGACGATTTCGTAAAAGTAATGGTTCTCCGTGCCCCAGCCGCTGGGGGCACCAGGGAGATTAGGGAATATCTCCGACATCTGATCCGTTGTAAAGCGGGTCAGGGTACGGTTACATTTCGCCAGATTTTCCTTTGCTTCCGGCCGGCTTACTGTCCACTCCCGCAGGATACCGGCAATCTCAGAAAGGCGCTGCTCCAGTTCATCCTCATTCTGCAAATATGGGAGGACCGCATTGCAGATGGCGTCGCTCCACTCTGCGTGGAACTTTGCCATGCGGGGCCAGTCCCCCTCATCCGCAATACTCACATCTTTCAGCTCATAAGAAATCCAGGACGCCTTATACTGGTCGGCCCGTACCCAATTCAGGGAGATTCCCAGTTCCTCCTCAATCTCATCCTTATGGCTGTACAGCAAATCAAAGGAGGCCTTATTCCATGCGGTATCGCCGCTGCCCAAATAGAAGTCGATCCGCGCTCCGTCATAATTGGCGATACACTGCACCGAGCATCCGCTGATGCCAAAGAATCCGGCCATGGTATTGGATGTGCCAGGGCTGACATTGCTGAAACTGCCCCGGTGCATATGTTGCTTCTGAATGAGTGGCAGGGCATAAGTCCAGTACCGCCTGCGAAGTTCAAACCGGCTGGCCTCCGCCATTTTTTCGCTGTCCGGATCTTTCAGGTAAAACACCAACTCCATGGGGTCTACATCATAAAGGGCAAACAGCCGCCGCAGGATCGACAGTTTCAGCGCTGTGCTGGTGTTCTTCTCGAAATAAACCGTGTTGTCAATTTGCAGCGCACTGCGCAGCTCACTTCCGGTACCTGAGACATACCCCACAAGGTCTGTCGCCTGGTCCGTGCTGCACGCCAAAGCTGAAAGGACAGACTTATCTTTCTGGTGCAGGAACTTCACCACATGTTCAAACATGTCTGTCCAACTGGCTGCGGGCTGCTCCATATTCAGCAGGCTGTATTTCACGATCTCCCGGCCGGTGAGATCCACATCCTCATCATCCAGAGTGCAGGAATCAAACTCCTTTTCCGCCGGCTTGAAGTCCGTCTGCGGGCAGGGCCAGATCTGGAGAGCCCGGGCAACCATCTCGCTGCTTCGTTCTTCCAGCTCCGGCAGGCCCCAGGCCTCCTTCTGGCCGATCTTCTGGTTCATCCGCAAACCGCTGTCTTTATACCCCTTCTTCTCGTCCCGCTTTTCCTGGAAACTCTTATTGCTGAGATTGGGGTTGTAACCGGTCAGGGTCAGGTTGGCCAGGCGGTGCAGCCATGTCGCATGGATCTCCGATGCATTGGGTCCCAGTTCCTCTGTCCAGGCCGGCGTCAGGTGCTGAGGCATGATGTGCTCAATGCTGTACTCATTGTTGTCTAAATGGGCGTAGACATCCTTGGTCTCCACGGTACCAAAGTTCTCAAACCGTTCAAACAGATACGCTTTGTATTTGCCCCGCATCAAATAGACCTGCTTAACCGCCAGGGCATCGGAAAATTCCCGGTCATCCGGGAAGCGCCCGCTCTCCCGCTTGGCCCGCAGAGCATAGATGCATTTGTCTACATAGTTATCGGCAGTATTGTCGTAGCGCAGGATCTCCTTATTCAGCGTCAAGAACACCTTGTTCAACGCATTGGTGGGAACTTCACAGATGTTCCGCCGGAAGAGGTAGTTCTCCGTGATCTCGAAAACATCCCGCACCGTTTCTACGGAGAGTTTGCCATCCTGGTTCAGCCGCAACACCTCCATCAGGAAGGGGCGGGTTACTGTGATCTCCAGGCGGGCCATGCGGTACAGGCAGTTATCCAGCCGTTTCTCCCCCAGCCCGCTTTTACAAGTCAGAAGCTTTTCAAAGAGCCGTGCATACTTCAAAAGGTCCTCCAGCAGTGCCTCAATGGGCAGCTGAATCCCCTCCACATATCGCTTGAACGCCTGGTAGATCGTGTTGACATTGGGAGTCATCTGCTGTTTGATACTGAGATAGTCCCGAACAAAAGCGCTGACATCATTCCGGGTGCATTTCTCAATTTTCTCCCAGTACTCGGTGTAGTATTTGCTCTGCTCTTTGGGCGGAAGGCCCATGAGGATGTAATTGCGGATCTTATCCCCTTCCGCCAGAGCCAGGCCGGTGGAGTTCAGGCTTTCAAAGATCAACTGGGCATTGTCGTCCGGTTCCAGCGTAATGCTGATGATCTCCAGTTTGCCAATGGCGGCATACATCTCATCAACGGCAACCTCTTCCTTCAGCAGAATATCCCGGAAAAACAAATAGTTGAGGGTCAGGTTGGAGGTGCGGTCATAGTCCTCCTCCGGGCCGAACAATCTGGCAAGGGCCTCCCGGTCACTCTTGACAGGACAAAGCTTGATCTTGTCGTCCTCGCTGGCCCAGGGTGCAATGAGAAAGCGGTGGCTGATCTGCTCATCCAGCCGCGCCTCCCGGGATGTCAGTTTTCCCTTTGCGATCAGATTGCTGATAGCCAGGAGCAACAGCGAGACGGTGGTCAGGCGCTGCTGTCCGTCTATGATGTGATACTCAATTTTGCTCCCGTTGGGGACTATCGATGAGACAATGCTCCCGAAGAAATGGCTGGATCGGCCAGCCTGTATGACCTTCTTGAGGTCCTCATAGAGTTGGCGGCAGTTCTCCTGTCTCCAGTCATACTTCCGCTGATAGACCGGGATCACATACCGTTTGTCCGCACCTTCCATGAATGAGGTCATCCTCGTCTCTGAACCCTTCATGAAATATCACCCTCTTTCTGCTGACAAGTCTTTTGTTGTAAAATTTCATTTAGAAGTATAGCATATCATCAGAAAAGTATCTACCAGCACATCCTCAGATTTCATTCTATTCCCAAGCGGTGCGGTTATCATTTGCTTTTCATCACTCACTATTTCAAAAACGAGCGGCAAAGTTGTTCTCTCCAGAAAATAAAAAGGCAGTACCAATTTTGTAACAACCCGCATTGATGTGCGTCATATAGGCAGAAAGCGAGGTGGTGTGGATGGATTTTGACCAGCTGTACAAGGAGCAATTCCCCGTGGTGTACCGCTATCTGACAGGACTCTGCGGAAACCAGGCGCTGGCGGAGGAATTGGCCCAGGAGACCTTCTGTCGTGCCATTGAACACAGTGCCTCCTTTCAAGGGAAATGCAGACTGTCCGTATGGCTGTGCCAAATTGGAAAGAACTGTTGGCTTTCCTATTTGAGAAAAGCAAAACGACAGGCGGGAGATGAGGCTCTGGAGCAGATTCCTTCCCCGCAGAATGTAGAAGAGGATCTGCTCATCCAGGAAAATGCCCGCCAAATCCATCAGCGGCTCCATGCTCTGCCAGAACCATACCGGGAGGTGTTTACCCTGCGGGTCTTTGCGGAACTACCCTATACGCAGATCGGCGAATTGTTCGGCAAATCTGAAAACTGGGCCAGAGTGACTTATTATCGTGCGAAACAGAAAATCAAGGAGGGGTTATGATGAAATGTGATATCATCTGCGACCTGCTGCCCCTGTACTGCGACGGGCTGTGCAGCGAGGCCAGCAAGCATGAGATCGAAGCCCATGTAGCACAATGCGAGGGGTGCCGCACCTGTTTGGCAGAAATGAAGGAGGAGGCTCCCGTCCTCTCTCTCTCTCAGGAGTCGGAAACGGAAGCCCGTGTTCTTCAGGGAGTGAAGAAGAAGTTTTCCCGTGGGCGTCGGCGGGCGGTCCTGATCGCCGTGGCGGTCATGCTGATTTTTTCCATTGTTTTGGCGGGTGCGGCCGATGTTCCGCAGCCGGTATCCTATACGGA
>OGGQ01004019.1_pt1 | contig 12858 bp, 9 predicted proteins | sample 1571191 | NCBI WGS metagenome assembly OGGQ01 (sample SAMEA2582061, study PRJEB24529) | metagenome | biome: Human gut stool | place: China | collected 2011
AACGCCTCGCGAGCGCAGGCCATAGACACGGTGACCCAAAAGATGACAACCGCAGGAGCGGGCGCTCCAGCACCTTCAACGCCATTCTGCGCGCAAGCGCCCTCGCCTTCCCCGCCCCCTTCGAACACTTCGTTGAACTGCGCGAATGCGGGGTCATGAGCGTAGTCCCAAGCTATTTGGGCCAAGCGGCGGTTAATCTCGCCGTGACCTTCGTAGGCGCGCTTGGGGAAGATGACCCACTTCGGATCCTTCTGGAAACCTTCTTCAGGCAGCGGACGACCGTGAGTTTCCTCGGCCACCTCGAAGAACGTGGAAGCATGGTTGATACGCGTCGTGGGACGCACGATGACCGGCGTGTGGTAGCGCTCGGACAGATCGAAGGCGGCCCGCATCATGGCGAAGCCCTGCTCGGGCGTAGCCGGATCGAGCACCGGCACCTTCGCGAAGGAGCCGAACCGGCGCGTGTCCTGCTCGGTTTGGGAGGAGATGGGGCCCGGATCGTCGGCCACGAACAGCACGCAGCCGCCGCCCGTGCCCACATAGTTCAGCGACATGAGCGCATCGGAAGCGACATTGAGCCCCACCTGCTTGCAGGTGAACAGCACCCGCGCGCCGCAGTAGGACGCGCCGGCCAGCATCTCGAGCGCCGCCTTCTCGTTGGTGGACCATTCCACATGCACGTCCTGGGCCGCTCCCGCCGCGTGCAGCTTCGCCACGGTTTCCACCAGCTCCGACGACGGCGTGCCCGGATAGCCCGCCACCACGTTCACACCAGCTTCCAAAGCCGCGTGGGCAAACGCCTCGTTGCCCATTAGAAGTTTCTTCGCCATGAACCGTCCCTTATCCCTCGTACTTTTCTCGAGTAGTATAGCAAGGGGCCGAAACGCAAAGCTTGATCTCCTCAAAACGGAAGGTCAATCGGCCGCAACGAACTCAAAATGAGCGCAGACGACAGAATGCAACCCCTTCGATCGCCATAGCAGCGCTGCAATCTCCCCCTGAGAAGCAGCCCTGCGTTAGGCAACCCCATCGGCAACGAGATCGAGGAGCCATGCGTACAGGGCAAGAAAGGCGTTGTCGCTGTGCTGCGTAATGGCCTGAGCGACGCCGCTCGCAAGCTCGCCGAAGTGGTGAGCACAAAAGTCGAGACGGAGAAGCTCCCATTCGCGGGCGCTACCGGCGTCTCCCCCTTCAAAGGCGCGAGCTTCCAGCGAGGTGACGTAGGAGAGGAAGTCCAACTCACTTACGAGCGCATCGAACGGGTCGCCGTTGCCGGGACGATTCTTCAGGCCCAGCTTGCGGTACTCCAACCCCACCGCCGCCCGCTCGCCGTGAGCTAGAGAGAACTCTGTGCGCCCCTGGGTCACCCACCGCGAGCCGGTGAGGGGCACCAGGCGCGGATATCCGTAGAACAGGCGCGTGAACTCTGCCCGCAGATCGCTGCCGCGGACCGTCGGACTTTTGGCCGCCCATGCCTCGAAGCGCATGGCCACATCCACTGGCAGGCCCTCGCGAGGCCCGAGGCCCTCCAACAACTCGCGTACCTGCCGCAGCAGCTCGATGGAGGTATGATCCTCAGCTTGACAACGCTCGGGATAGGAGAACAGGCGAGCCAGAAGGGCGTAGAGCGCTGCCAGCGTCGAGGGACGGCTACCTGCCATTGCGCCGAGAGGCGCAATGGCAACAGAAGGAACTTCTTCCATTTGGCCATCGAGCACGTAATCCAATAGACTCATCAGCTCGTCGAAGGCCTCAGCACGAGACGCATCACTCCCCTGTGAGGTAACAAAGGCGGTCCGCACGCGCCCCACAGCCTCGTGAGCAAGCACAGCCTCTAAACGCTGGGCGCCCGACGGCTCCAACAGCACCTCATTGGGAGATGATCCCAGCTTTACGAGGCCCTTCTCAGTGAGCCCCTCAATCTGCAAGCGCACCGCAGGCAGCGACAGATCGAGCGCCGTAACCAGAGACGTGGCATTCACGAATCCCTCGGCACGCTTGAGCAGGGCCAGCGTCATCACTTGGCCTGAGGGCATACCGAGCTGCGCGCCCGCCTGAGCCAGGGCCGCCCCGAAGGAACCGAGCCTCCCGAGAGCGGCAGCAGGCAGAAGGCACGTGTCGCTACCGGATTCCACGCCCGCAAAGCACTGGTGAAGCAGGCTCACGAGCCGGTCGAAGCCCTCTTCAGTGAGAAACCGACTCCGATTGATGAGGGCGATGGCCAGCGCCTCATCGAGAAATGCCGCGGCCTCGGCTCCCTTAGCCGTGATACGGAACGCAAATGTGCGCCGATCACGACTGCTGCGCTCCCAGCGAACCTGCTCGCGGCCCTCCAACAGAGCCACCGCCCCATCGAACTGCACTCGTTCAATGCCCAGAATCGCCGTAGCCTCGGTGGGCAACGCACCTGCTTCTCGCTGCGCGGCCAAGGCCAAGCATGCGCTTTCGATAAGCGTCATGTCCCCCAGGGCGAGAGCCGTCCGCGTGAGAAGCCGGTATAACCGCTGCAGCAGCAAAAGACGCTCGGTGGAGAAGGTCATGGGTGAATCTCTTCCTCATTGGGAGAAGGAGCTGGCCCCGGCACCGCGCCCGTTTCCAAGGCGCACAGGCGGCACAGACCGTCTGCTTGGGAACGAATCGGCGCAAGGGATCCGCAGCGACGACACGGCGCTACCGGCTGGCGGTAGGCCTCCCGCGCCTCGAAGGGATCAGAGGCGGACGCAGCGCTGCGCTCGATCGCGTGCTGCGCGCAGGAACGCAGACACAGCTCGCATTCCGAGCACCGCCCGGGATTGAAGCGGTACACAAGCGTGCCGTCTTCCACCGCCAGCGAGATAGCCCCAGTGGGGCACATCCGCGCGCAGGTGCCGCACCCGGCACAGCGCGTTTCGTCCACCCGCTGCACAGGCCATCGATAGGCGCCGCCGTCCGGCCGATCCACCGCATCATGCCAGCGTTTCTCAAGTTGAAGCCTCCAGCCGATGGCATGGCGCTTCACCGATCGTTCGGGAAGCCCGTCACCCTGGGCGGCATCGCCGGCCTCGTCGCGCTCGGCCGCCACACGGCGGAAGAGCGCCCGGGCCGAGGAACGCGACGGTATGGGGGAATCGGACGCCCCCTTCCCGCCCGGCTCTTTCGCCCCGATAGCGCCGCAACCGGCATCCCCGGCTCCTCGGGCACTCCCGGTATGCCCGGCATCATCGGCATCATCAGCGCCCCCAGTCCCGCTCTCGGGAAAGACGATACCGCCGCTGTCGACGAGGTTGCCCTCCCGATGCCAATCGCCCAGAAGCGCCCGGGCCCGCTCCATGTTCCCACGTAGCACCGGCCCCACGGTTCGGTAGAGTGCGCAGGTCTCGCAGCGATCCGTCACCAGCGTGCATTCCCGCTCGCAGGCCATGGAGAACAGCGCCGCGGGGGTGAGGGCGGCCAGGCACACAGCCATCTGGTAGGTGTCCACCGGCGAGGCGAGGGCGGAAATCTCACCATGGGGCAGCCAGCAGCGCACGCGCACCGCGCCGTCGCTTCCCATGCGCTTGAGGGCGCGCCGCTCGGAGAAGTTCGTCGCCTGGAACGCTTCGAAGGGACAGGCCGACAGACACGTGCCGCAATGGAGGCACAATGCTGGGTCGAAGAGGGGAACCGAGGTGCCCTCCCCCCGATGAATCGCGCGGCTCGGGCAGGCGTTCACGCAGGAATCGCACTGGGCGAATACGCTCTTGTGGTGCATGCAGCGATCCTCGGTGAACAGGATATCGACCTTGATGGGCCGGTCGCTGCCGTAGCGTTTGCTCGCATTCACGAGAGCGCCCGCGCGAATTCCCCCGTGAGCACCGCCAGGCCTCGGTAGAACGGCTCGGCAGACTCGGCCTCTACCTCGGCGCAGAAACTGGGCACCCAAGCGCACAGGTGCTCGTCAACGAAGGCCTGCAGGCGCTCGGCGGCATCGACATCTTCCGGAACCGACAGCGTGCCGCCATCGGCTAGATACCCGCAGAAGTCGAACTCGTTGGAGAGGTAGTCGATGCAGTCGTTGTACTTCCCCTTGCGCACCACGCCGCATTCCTTCATGAAGTCGGCCACGGCCACGCTGTGGTTGTTGATCATGCGGATGGGATGGGCCACCCCGTGGGCCCGCTGCAGCCAGGTGCCCTCGGAGTTCTCCACCACCGGATCGGAGCCAATAAACAGGCGCGTCTCCTCGCGGCGGATGGCGTGGAGCGCCTCTTCCGCATCGGCTCCCTCGTAGGTAGACAGAGCTGCGGAGAACGCCTCAATGGCCGCCGGGGAAAGCTCCAACGCAGCGGATGCCTCGGCCAGGTCGCGGGCCATCATGCCGGAGACGACGGCCTCGATCCACGGGCCGGCTGTCGGCGGCCGCCAGGCCACGGCCAGAAGTTTGAACATGGTCCCCAAAACGGTGTTCACGGAAAACCCCTCTCCTCCCACGCAAGCGATGCCATGGTAACCCATTTCGGGCCGCCATGGCATCGCAGCGGAGCCTTTAGCTTACTTCAGGTAGTACATGCACGGGCCAGTGCCAGCGTCCACGAGCAGCTGCTCGCACTCGCGCTCGGCGATGAGCTTCGAGATGTCGCTCTCCGGATCGTTCAGGTCGCCGAAGGTCATGGCCAGAGTGGGGCAGCCCTCCACGCAGGCCGGCAGGTCGCCCTCGGAGATGCGCTGGTAGCACAGGTTGCACTTCTCCACGGTGTTCTTCACGTGGGTCGGCGCCTCGCTGTTGCCCACGGGGAAGCCCACGAGGAACTCGGGCTCGGCCTCCAAGTAGGTGCGCACGCCCGCGCCGACGGCCTGGTAGGGGCAGGCCTCCACGCAGCTCTGGCAGCCGATGCAGGTCTCGGTATCCTGGGTGACGATGCCGGTCTCCTCGTCCTTAGCCGTGGCGCCGGTGGGGCACACCGCCACGCAGGCCGGATTCTCGCAGTGCTGGCAGCGCAGGGGCTGGTAGGCGATGGTGTTGGAGCCGTAGGAGCCGCCGGGGCAGTCCTTGCTCGCACCGCCCACGGTGTTCACCGTGCAGTACCACACCTCGTTGGGCAGGTTGTTCTCAAGCTTGCAGGAAACCGAGCAGCTTCCGCAGCCGATGCAGCGACGATAATCGATCGCAATGCCGTATTTGTTAGCCATGAGTAGTTACCGTCCCTTCCTCTTAAGCACCCTGGATGGTGGGAGTGAATGCCGCTTCATCGTTGGCGCCCGAGCCGTCCCACGGCTCGATCTTCACGCGGTTATCGAAGAACGAGCAGTTCACCGCGTAGGGGTCGGCGTAGTCGGTGGTGATGGCGCCCATGGAACCGCGCTTGGTCTCGTTCTCGGCATAGCCCTTGTAGTACACCGTGCAGCCCTCGCGGATGCCGCTGTTGAAGCTGGCCACCATGACGCACTCGCCGAGCCAGTTGGACACGAGGATCTCCTCACCGTCCTCCACGCCGTATTTCGCCCCATCGGCGGGATTGATGAACAGGCGAGGCTGATCATTAAACTGACGAGCCCAGGTGTCCATAAACATGGTCATGTGCACGCGAGAGGGATTGCGCCACGACATGCAGGTCAGCGGGTAGTCGGCGGCATATTCGGAATGGGCGCCGGAGATCTTGTTCTCGAACCAGGTGGGCATCTGCTCGCGCTCCACGTTGGAGATGTCGTAGTTCGAGGGCGTGCGGGGCGCCGGCGTATCCACGTAGAACATGAGGCGGCCGGTCTCGGTGATGAAGTTCGTGAGGCCCACGTTGCCGATGTAAGGCTCTTCCTTGGTGTAGCGCATCTCCTTGTTCTGACGCAGGGTCTCCATGGTGATGCCGCATTCCACGGCCGCAGGCACATCGTCGAAGGTGCCCTTCCACCACATGTCGTCGTCCACCTCGTTCACGATGTCGCCCACACCCAGGTACTCGCTCATGAAGCGGGCGATCTCGGCGTCGGGCTTAGCCTCGTACATGGGCTCGATGCACTTCTCGGACAGGCGCACGGTGCGCATGTGACCCAGCGGCACGACATCCTCGTATTCGTACATGTCGCAGGCCGGCAGCAGAATATCGGCGTAGCGGGCCGTGTCGGTCATGAAGTTGTCCTCGACGATGATCATCTCCATAGGATCGAGGATCTCCTTCTTCACGCGGTTGGAGTTCACCGAGCCGCCGATCATGCCGCCATGGGACACCCACAGCGTCTTCACCGGGTAGTCCTGGTCGCCCAGCTTGCCGGAGTTCATGATGTCGGCCGCCGCCAGGAAGGTCACGGCGCTGCACATCTTGCCGTTGGAGGGCACGGCCGAGGCGTGGCCGAAGAAGTTGCCGTACATCATGTCGAAACCGCCGACGGAACGGCCGGGCTCGCCGAAGTTGCCGGTCATGGCGATGAGCGCCGTCATGGCATAGGCCGCATGCAGGCCGTTCTCATAGGCGCCGGTGCCGAAGTTGATGTAGTGGGCCACTTTGTTCTTGGGCTGCAGCACGTCGTAGAGGTAGTCGAAGTCCTCACGGGAGATCTCGCACACCTCGGCAACCTTCTCGAAGGTCCACTCGGACACGTGCTCCTTGAACTTGTCCCAAGCGGTGACGTACTTGTCGTCGGGGCAGCTCCAGGCCGGATCGGCGCAGGTGTCGAAGGGCACCGGCTTCTTCTCGCTTTCCGACCACACCATGATGGGATCGATCTCGGTGGGCTCGCCGGTCACCCAGAACACGGGGCCCTCGTGCAGCCCCTCGCCGAACTCGGAGCCGCGCACGTACATGCCGGTCTCCTTGTTGATGAGGTAGGGGGCGCAGGTGTGGTTCAGCACGAAATCCTTCGCGTAGGTCTCCTCGTCCATGAAGCGCTTGATGAGGCCGAGGAACAGGGCCGTGTCGTTGCCCATGTTCACGGGAATCCACTTGTCGGCCTTGGCCACGGTGGCGGAATAGTGCGGGTCGATGACGACCACCTTCGCGCCGGCGTCCTGGGCGTCGAAGAGGAACTTCGCCATCTGGATCTGGGCGAAGATGGGGTTGGCGCCGAACATGACGATGTAGTCGGAGTTCACGAAGTCGGTGGGCTCGTTCTGGTCGAACCACTGGATACCGCCACGGGTAAGGCCGGTGTTGGTGGCGTTGTCGAAGGAGTAGTCCCACTTCGTGCAGCCGGTGGCGTTGAACATGCGCATGATGAGGCCCGAAGAGCCGTGGAGCGAGCCCTGGGCACCGCCGCCGCCCATGTAGACGGAATTCGCGAGCGGGCCGTAGGTTTCCTCGGTCTTCTTCCACTGGGCGCCGATGAGCTCGCCGGCCTCTTCCCAAGTGATGCGCTCCCACTGGCCGCCGCCGCGGGGCGTGCCGTCGACGCGCTTCATGGGGTACTGGATGCGCGCCTCGGAGTAGGTGCGGGTGATACGCGACTTGCCCTTCAGGCAGGTGCGGAAGGGGTAGTCCTTCTTCGGGCGCATGTTCACGACGTTGCCGTCTCGCACGTAGATGTTGTACTGGCAGAACGAGCAGCTCCAGCTGCAGGTGCAGAAGTACTCGTCGCCGGTGACGGAGAGCTTGGTCTCCTTCTTCTCGTTCTGATCGGTTTCCAGGTTCTGCATGTCGCCGGCAGGGCTGCAGGCGGCCAGGGTGCCTACAGCCGCACCGGCAGCGGCGAGGCCCGTGCCCTTCAGGAAGGTACGGCGAGTCAAAGACGTAGTCATAGATTCCCCAATCCTCTCAAAGCGCGACTGCCGAAGCGGCCGCGACGGTGACGCCGCATTCGCTCTGGCGGGGAAGGGGTCGTGCGACCGACGGCCTCCCTCGCGCATTGGTGCGCGTCCGCGGACTCCAACAACGGTGGCGAAGGAGAAGGTTCCGGCATCCGGCGCGCTCTCCTCCAACGCTCCGGGAAACCTTGTGCCACCGAATGACACGCATTATAACGAGGGGTAAATAAGCCGTAAATGGGTGCAGTGGCCAGATGCCAATATTAGTTTCAATTTTGATGAAATGCTGGTTATAAGCGTATAACTACTGTTCCCAAGTCGCATTCCACGCTCGAAGGGCCCTTGCGGCCACCGAGATGCCCCGCGAAGTGAGGGCTAGGCAGTGCCGACGGCGATCGTGGGATGAGGCGCGCACGGCGAGAAGATCGCGAGCGGCAAGCTGCCGGGCCGCCATGGACACGGAGGGCTGGGCGCAACCGAGCAGCTTCGCGGCGTCCCCCACTCCCAGAGCCTCCTGCTCATGGCATACCATGAGCAGGAGCGACTGCCCGGGCGCGAGGGGCGCATCAAAGGCCGAGGCGGCCCGGGCCGCCTCGCGCAGGGCCCGCATACCGGTCAAAGCCATATCGAGCGCGGCGCCATCGAGGCTGTGGCCCACTTCGAATAAGATGTTCTCGCCGCGGGACGTCATGCGCAGCAAGCTGCGGCGACGGTCGCGCGGACTCACCCGCTCGGCAACGAGATCAAAATCGATAAGGCGCCTCAGCAGGCGCGCCGCCTTCGCCTTCGACAACGCGAGGGAGCAGGCCAGCTCCGTGGCCGTGAGAGACTGAGATCGGGAGACCGCCGCCAGGGCGGCCACGTCCTCGGCAGAGAGCGCACCCGCGCCGAGGCACTCGTCGAGCGCCGCGCGGGCCTTGCACCATGCCACCGGGGAGGCCATAACGGGAATTCCTACGACGCCATCTCCGCTTTCAGGTCGGCCACCTTCTGCAGCATGGTCGGGTCGCCCGTGCCCATCATCTGCACGGCCAGAATGGCGGCGTTCTTCGCGCCGTTGATGGCCACACAGGCCACCGGCACGCCCGAGGGCATCTGCACCATGGACAAGAGCGAATCCAGGCCGCCCAAGTCGCTCGTCTTCATAGGCACGGCGATGACCGGCAGCGGCGTGAAGGCGGCCACCACCCCGCCCAAATGCGCGGCCTTGCCGGCGGCGGCGATGATCACCTTGATGCCGCGATCGTGGGCCGTCTCGGCCCACTCGTGCACCACGGCCGGCTTGCGGTGGGCGCTCGCCACCTTCACCTCGTAGGGCACGCCCATGGCGTCTAACTGGGCCATGCACGGCTCCATGGCCGGCATGTCCGATTCCGATCCCATAATGATGCCGACTACCGGCGTCTCTTCTGCCATGTTCGCGTCCTTTCATCAACTCGTCGCAGGCCAACCCCGCATCGTAAGTTGTCGCCCATTATGTAAGTTGTCGCCCATTATAAAACCGTCTTGTGGCAAATCGCCTACGAATGACCGGGCTTCGCCCCAGTCGGTAGCCGATGACCTATGGTGGGAAGACCACCAGCTAGAAGGAGGCCCCCATGAGCACGGAAACTTACCGCGACCACGCAGAGCAGCAGGAGAAGCACATCAAAGATCACATCGGCGATGAGATTCGCAAGGTCAAAGAGCGCGAAGAGCGCGAGACCCACGGGTTCCATGACGTCATCGGTGATGAAATTGCCCACGAGGAAAAGGCCGAGCGCCGCCAGCAAGACGAAACCGATGCCGCCCTCACCGAAACCGCCGACACCATCTTGCGCGGAGAATAGGCGATTCCCGAAAAAACTTCTTGCGCCCGCGCACCAAGTCGGGTATTATCAACTTCGCTCTTTTGGCAAAGCTGAAACAGCACCTGCGGGCGTGGCGGAATTGGCAGACGCGTACGGTTCAGGTCCGTATGGGGGCAACCCCATGGAGGTTCAAGTCCTCTCGCCCGCACCATTTTGAAACGAACGCCCTCTCCGGAGGGCGTTTTTCATTTTCTGTTCAATCACTTCTCACGGGCAATGACGCAACTAGGGGTCATCGGCAAGTAAGGACAAGAACAAAAACCGCATCCTGCAGAGGGCCAAGTGCAGCATTTTTGCAGCAATGCCGCAACCTCACAATGCAGCAACACCGCGGTGCGTCTCCCAGGCTTCAGATTGCTTTCTCGCCCGTAACAAGCGATATTCACCGTCCCGCCCCTGAAGCCCATTGCCGACAATGGAGAGAGCCGAATAGCGGCAGGCACGACCAACCATGCTGCTCTATCTTGCACGGGAGGCATCTCATGAAGAAAACCATTCCGCCGAGCGCCATTGCGAAAACCGCCGCCGGCGTGGGCACCGTTGCCGCCACCGTTGCACTCGGCATGCTCGTCAAGCGCCAGCGTGTGCGCGCAACCTGCAAGCCGTTCTACAGCGGGGCCACCCGCTGCTTCAAGATCCCCGGATTGAACGAGGGATTCGTGCCCCAGGATCTCTTCTATCTGGACGACGAAAAAACCTGGCTGTTCAGCGGCTACGAGGCTAACCGGAAACCGTCGCCGATCTTCCAAGTGAGCGAGGACGGGCACGTGCGGCGCCACGAGGTGCTTTTTCCCAGCGGCTCCCTTTACCGCGGCCACGGAGCCGCCATCACCGCCGCGGGCCCCTTCGTCTTTCTCACGGTTCGCGACGGATTTGTGGCCATCGACCGCGCGACCCTCGCCGATGCAGCCGACGGCGACATCCTGCAGGCCACCGGGCACCGCGCGATCCCCCTTTTGCCCGCGTTCATGAACGTGCAGAAGGGCATGCTCTACATCGGCGAATTCCAGCACCGGATCTTCTACCCCACCCCGAAAAGCCACTGGCTACGCTGCCCTTCCGGCGAGACCAACCCAGCGCTCGCGTTCGCCTACGCGCCCCACGACCACGGCCCCTTCGGATTTGGGGAGCATCCGGCGGCGGTGTATTCCATCCCCGGAAATGTGCAGGGGCTGTGCGTCACGCCCGACGGCAATATCGCGCTCAGCTTGGCCTGGGGCTTCGGCGATGCGGAGATTCGCATCTACGACCCCGCCCGGGCGCACCGCGGCGGCAGCTACATGGTGGAAGGCCATCACTGCCCGCTTTATTTTCTCGACGACGCGACGCTCATGCAGACGCTGACCGTGCCACCCATGGCCGAGGGCATCGACACCCACGATGGCCAGGTGTACCTCGCGAATGAGTCGGCCAGCAACTTATACCTGCTCGGCAAGTTCTTCGGCGGCAGCTACGTGTACTCCTTCCCCACCCCCTAGGGAATGCGCCGAATCCCCCCCCCATATATCCTTATATACTGGAGGCCTTGCCAAAGACGAAACGAATTGTCACCGCCCCCCCAAAAGCGCGCGCAACAAGCGTGCCTCCTATGACCTTGAGTAACTTTCGCGCGCGATTTCCCATGACATGACGCCTTTGCCGAACTCCTTTGCCAAGCCGGCACCCTTTTTCGGAAATAGATGGGAGTTTCGAGCAGCTGGCCATACGAAATAGGGAAGTAGACGGAAGTTTCGAGCATTTTCGGAACGAATTAAGCGCTCCAGAGCCCGTTTCATGCTCGAAACTCGCGTTTATTTCCGCAGACGCGCTCGAAACTCCCATCTATTTCCGAAATCGCAGTTATCGCGAAGATAAGAAGCGCCAAGCCTGAACAGCTCTCGGTATTTTTCCGATAGACAACAACTCAAAGAAAGACGAATGACAGGTCGCGGATGGAAAGAAAAGGCTTCCTTGGCCCCTCTACACTTACCTCGATGCTTTTGCTCAGAAAACAATGCTGCCATCGAGACGAGGAGACCACCATGACCACTCCCACAAAACGAACCACTCGCTCCTTCGCGGCTTTCGTTCTCGCCTTGTGCCTGGCTGCGTCTCTCACCTCCTGTGCCTACAGCGCCTTGGCCGCAACGAACGGCGACGAGGGCACCGAGGCAACAACGAGCGCCACGGAAGAGGCGGATGCCACCGAGACGCCCACCGCAGCCGCTGAGACGCCCGCCACAGCGGCTGAGGCCCCCACCGCGGCAGCCGAGACTCCCGCCACAGCGGCCGAGACGCCCACCACCGCGACAATCATGTACTACGAGAACGTCAGCTACGACGACGGTGACACCGAGCCCGACGAGAATGGCCGGGTGCTGCTAGGCAGCTACGAACTCACCGACGTGCACGTAGGGCAGACGCTGAATGCGTGGAATTACGTGGTCGACATCCCCGGACATTTCTTCTGGGACGGCTGGCCGCAAAATCTCACGCTGACCGACAACCCTTCCGACAACGTCATCAACCTCTTCTACTTCAAGCTGTGGAACAACGAGTACACCGTGAACTATTACCTCATGGAAAACGCCGATCTGACCGCCGACAACTGGAAGGACGCACTGGCGCCCGACGACGTGAAGTTCGTCAAGATGGGGTCGGAGACCTTCACCGACCAGCGCTTCGACAAACTCGTCAAGGGCGACGCCTACGAGTACAAGATTGACGGCACTTACGTGGTGGACACCTACCCGTCCGAGATACGCGTGGGCGTCAACCCCGACGACAACGTCATCAACGTGCTTTACGTGCCCGATTCCGCGAATCTGCCCGACGATATTGAAGTGCCCACCGACACAACGCCGCCAAGCGATGCGACCCAGCCGGACGACACGACGCCGCCCGACGACAGCGGAAACGGCGACAACAGCGCCGACCAGCCCGCCGATGGCTCCGGAGCCGACAAACCAGCGGATGATTCCAGCGCCGACAAGCCCGCCGACACGCCGAGCACCGACGGAAGCGCTACGCCGAGCCTGCCGAACGATACCACCTTCGACAAAGACGAAATCGAAGGCGTGCTGCCCGACGACGTGAAAGACGAGGTGGTAAAAGATTTCATCGAATCGGGAGACGCGCAAGACAAGACAGAGATCACCGAAGAGATGATCGAGAACCCGGTGAGCAAATCCGACGCCGACTACGTGAAGAACGTCTACGAGACCGGCCTGAAAGAGGGCGAGAAGCTGGCCCAGACAGGAGATCTCGTGCCACTCGCCATCATTGCGAGCATCGCTTTAGGAGCAGCGGCAGCGGGTGCCATCGCCTTCATCATGAACC